>Ga0105050_10003397_pt1 | contig 22090 bp, 16 predicted proteins | sample FRY01_FD_78088 | JGI IMG/M metagenome (GOLD analysis project Ga0105050, IMG submission 78088) | Freshwater microbial communities from Lake Fryxell liftoff mats and glacier meltwater in Antarctica - FRY-01 | ecosystem: Environmental > Aquatic > Freshwater > Ice > Glacier meltwater ...
ACCGCAAGTTCATCGGCGGCAAGCTCATCAACCGCGAGTTCATCCGCTGCGAGTTCATCCGCTGCGAGTTCATCCGCTGCGAGTTCATCCGCTGCGAGTTCATCCGCTGCGAGTTCATCGGCTGCGAACGGTTCAAGCTTCAAGAATGCGACCTCAGCACGATCGACATCTGCTCGTTCGACGTCTAAGAGAACCGAACGAGATGGACTTGGGTCGACTGCGACGCGTTTCGCAGACGTTCGTCGCAGTCGCGAGACCGATTCGAAGCGGACGCCTCGTGAACGAGAGCCACGATTGGAACGTGAATCGCCGCGAAGCGATAACGCCGGCGATAATGTATTGAAGTTTTATCTGCAGCGATCAAGCGACGTTGAATCGGGCCCTTCGGTCGGACCTCGCATGGCCGAGCGGCTGTATCTCATCGGGGTCAATACCGTCGATGATCTATTGAGTCGATCGGCCAGTTCGATCGCAGGCGATTTGAAGTTGTCCAAGGTTGACGCGGTGATCGTTCGTCAGTGGCAACAGCAAGCGGAACTCGTCTGTCGAGTGCCGATGCTGCGAGGGCATGATGCGCAGTTGCTGGTCGCCGCCGGGGTGACCGACGCGGAAAAATTGGCGACGTGCGAACCGCATTCCTTGCTAAAGCAAATCGAGCCAATCGCGAACAGTCGCGAAGGTAAGACGATCATTCGCGGTGGTAAGCATCCTGACTTAGCCGAGATGAACGAATGGATCAGCAATGCCCAACAACATCGTCAGTTGGTTGCGGCCTAGCGACCGCTGACCAAGCCCTTGTCAGCCTAGCCCTCGCCGCCCTTGCCAGCCTTGATCTTGCGAGCCTTGATCTTGCCAGCCGAAACGACCGGATGCCGACGCTGTATTCAAAAGTAGAACTGTCGGCCTCCGGTCTTTGCATTTGTGTGCAAAAAACTTCTGGGGAAAAACCCTCAGACTTCACACCACTGGTATCTGCACAATTAACATCGACAGCGTTCTCCATCGGCATTGAGGTCGTGCAGTTTTGCTTTACCCTCCTTTTCAAGGAGGGTCGAGCGTCAGCGAGGGGAGGTTTCGGCACAATCGCCCTCTCCTCGCTTATGCTCGACTCTCCCGGAGGGAGAATGAACTAAACATCGGTGAAATAACAACTTAAAAACTGTACGATTTCCTTTGCAGCGGAGAAGGGTTTCTGTTTTGCACGGTCGCTTTGGTTTGCCTGCTTGACGTAGCAAGCTCGCGGGTCGATGTTGGTAGACGTACAAATCCACACCCTGCTGACGTGCTTAGCTAAACTTCTCGACGGTTAATTTGGTAAATATCTGATGGCAAAACCTGACCCGTCCATCGAAATATCAGCCGAATTGCTTCAGCGTCTTCATCGGATCCATCGACAACTTTCCGACCTGAAGGGGCAGATCGATCGGTGCCCTCGCCAGATCCACGCGGGGCACACGATGGTTGCTGGCACCAAAAATGCCGTCGACGAATCGAGCGCCGCGATCAAACGAGCAAAGATAGCCGCGGATCAAAAGCAACTGCAGTTAAAAGAGCGTGAAGGCCGTGTCAGTAACCTGAAGGGGAAACTGAACGAAGCCTCGAGCAATCGCGAATTCGATACATTTAGAGAACAAATCGCGGCTGACGAGCAAGCCAACAGTGTGCTCAGCGATGAAATTCTCGAAGCTCTCGAGCACATCGACGTTCTGGAAGCCAATCGCGTCGTTCGGCAGGAGGAATTGATCGCTCGAGAAGCCGAACAAGTGAAACTGGTGGCGACGGTAACGGATAGATTCGCGATCTTGAAAGAAGATTTTGCAAGAGTCGAGGTAGAGCGAGTCGAAGCCGAAGCACTAATTCCGGCGGTGGTCAAGGTTGATTACGTCCGGTTAATTACGGCCCGTGGTGAAGAAGCGTTGGCTCCGGTTGAAGATCAAAATTGTGGTGGTTGTTACCAGATGTTAACGACGCAAACGATGAACCAGATCGCGCTGTCTCGCTTGGTTCGTTGTCCGTCTTGCGGTGCGTTTCTGTATCGGCGAGAAAGCGCAAGAGTCGGTTAGAAGTTCGCGGATTTTGGAAAAAGTTTTGCGAATTTTGAAACCCCGTTCGATGGCCCGTTCGATGGCCCGTTCGATGGCCCGTTCGATGGCCCGTTCGGCGCCCTAGAAAGCGTCGCTTGACGTGATCCGCAAACGCGGTGGATGCATTTATTTCCATGATCATTATCGGTCTTGTTGCTGTCCCTGCGGGTGGTAAGTCCACCGTTGCCGGCTATCTAGCGGACCTTGGCGTCACCTGGGTCAACGCGGATCGCATCGCCCATGAAGTCCTCCAGTTCCCCGAGATCGCATCCCAAGTGATTGACCATTTCGGTCAAGAGATCATCGGAAAAGATGGCAAAATCGACCACGCGGCGTTGGGGAAGCGAGTTTTCGGGGATGACGATTTAAGCAAGCAAGGGTTAAGATATCTTGAGTCGATTATCCATCCGATGACTCGGAAGATTATTCTCGAACGACTGACCCAAGCCGATAAGAACAATGCACCAGGCGTCGTACTGGACGTGCCGCTACTATTAGAAGGTAGTTGGGCGAATCAATGCGACGAAGTTTGGTTCATTGATTCCCCAAGGTCAGTCCAAGCTGCTGAGGCGAAGCGGCGAGGTTGGTCAATGGACAATCTGGGTCTTCGACAAGCTCGACAACTCCCGGTCGAGGAAAAGCGTAGACTCAGTACAAGACTTATCCCAAATGATGGCACTCTCGAAGATCTCCAATCGCGAGTAGAAAAAATTTGGACCGATTGTGTCCAGGCGACCGCCTTAGATGCCTTCCAATTAAAGGCAGAAAACCATTGTCACCCTTCACGATCGCGCGACCATTGAAAGATTCATTGAACCCTTCACGATGAAGGGCACCTCCCTCATCCTAGTCCCTATCGCGCACCCCATTGAAATCACCGATATTCCCTTTACTCCCTGCTTCGGGAGCCCGAGTTTGCTGACTATTCAGCAAGTCGATGCTTCTCCCATCCATTCGTATCACCACACCGCCTTCCCTCATCTGCTTTGAACGTCTCAAGGGATTGTCATGCAACCCAATCGGCCCAATCGGCCCCGCGATGATTCGCGAAACCGTCGACCGTATTCCTCACGAAGTAACGGGGATAGCTATTCCGCCAACCCTCGTCCGCGTCACCCCGATGCGGAGGTTGATCAGCGTATTCGTGAACTTGATGCCGAGCGAGATCCCCTTTCGCTGCCGGAAGAAATCGTCAGCGAAGCGAACCGCGCGGGTCTACGCGTTGGAATTCCTCAGTCCGTCGATGATGGCCCAACGCTTAACATTGCTCAGCTTCAAGCACTTTCCCCCGAAGCCTTGAATCTGCTCGCGACGCAAGAAGGGATCGCTGACACCGACACCACGTCTCGGCAAGAATTGATCTTCGGCGTCCTCAAGCAGCGGATGAAAGCCAACGGGCTGATGTATGGCGAAGGTACTCTTGAGATCCTTCCCGACGGATTCGGGTTCCTGCGGAGCGCCGACTACCATTACCTTTCCTGCCCTGACGACATCTACGTTTCGCCAAGCCAAATCCGCCGCTTTGGTTTGCTAACGGGCAGTCACGTGGCCGGGCAAATTCGTCCGCCCAAAGAGAACGAACGTTACTTCGCGCTGCTCCGCGTCGAAGCCATCAACCGTACCGATCCAAGCGGTCGTGGTCGCACGGTACCGTTTGACGAACTGACTCCGTTGCACCCGAACAAGCGAATGGTTCTGGAGCATCGCGTCGATGAAATGAGCATGCGGGTTGTCGATTTGTTGACGCCCATCGGCTTCGGTCAGCGAGGCTTGATCGTCAGCCCACCTCGCGCCGGCAAGACGGTTTTGATGCAACAGATGGCTCGCGCCGTCTTGCACAATTATCCCGAAGCGTACGTCTTTGTGTTGCTGATCGACGAGCGTCCTGAAGAAGTGACGGACATGGAACGCGAAGTTCGCGGTCCCCAGTGCGAAGTGATCAGCAGTACGTTTGACGAACCGGCGCAGCGACATATTCAAGTCGCGCAGATGGTGATCGAGAAAGCGAAACGGATGGTCGAATCCGGCGTCGACGCGATCATTTTCCTTGATTCGATCACCCGACTCGCGCGGGCTCACAACAGCGACGGCGAAACGACGGGCAAACTGCTCACCGGCGGACTTGATTCCGGAGCGTTGCAAAAACCCAAGGCTCTGTTTGGTTCGGCGCGTAAGGTTGAAGAAGGCGGCTCGCTGACCATCATTGCAACGGCGCTGGTCGATACCGGAAGCCGCATGGATGATGTGATCTTTGAAGAATTCAAAGGCACGGGCAACTTGGAAATCGTGCTCGATCGCATGATGGTTGATAAGCGAATTTGGCCAGCGATCGATCTCAGCCGCAGCGGCACACGACGCGAAGAGATGTTGTTGGACCCGGAGGAGTATCGACGTGCGACGCTGCTACGCAGAGCACTTGCCGAGATGTCGCCTGCCGACGCGATGTTGTCGTTGTTGGGCCAACTTCGCAAGACGCAAAACAACGCCGAATTCCTGATGAGCCTGCGGGAGCCAAAGTGAAACCGACCAACGACTTGAATATCGGCGACAGAGGGCTGCCTGGCGAAATCACCGGATTATCGGGTTCGGTGCCATCCGGAAAAATCGTCGTCATTGCGTCTCGCTACAACGCGGTCGTGTGTGATGCGTTAGCCACCGCGGCCGTTAAAACGCTGGTGTCCGCAGGCGTGAATCCGGATCACGTCGAAGTCGTTCGCGTGCCTGGCGCTTGGGAATTGCCGCTCGCGGTCGCTCACGCATTCACGCATCCCGACACCATCGCCGCGATCGCCTTAGGGGTTGTCATTCAGGGTGACACCAGTCACGACGAACATATCAATCGCTCGGTCAGTATGGCGCTGATGCAGCTTGGCGTTGAAACCAAGAAGCCAATTGGGTTCGGGTTGTTGACATGCTACACCGCGGAGCAAGCGGCCGACCGAGCCGGTGGCAAAGTCGGCAACAAAGGCATTGAGTGCGCCGAAGCGGTGGTCGAGATGCTGCGGTTGGCGGCCAATACGCAGTAGAAAACAGCGTAGATAAGGTGCCTCAACGAAAAGTTGGCCCGACGATTTATCGGTTCATTTCCCGACGTGGATGTTAAACCATTGAGCCAACTGTTTTGCGCTAAATGATCGCCAGTGGATCTCTTGCGGATTCAAGTGTTCCCCGCGTCACGCCAACGCGGTTGGATGCCTTCAACTTGGTCCATACATCGCGTCCGGAGACTTCTCCTCGAAGCAACGATTGGTAAATCGCAAGAATCGATTTTGTTGCCGAAGCGTCCTCTTCCAAAATCTCAACTCGCAACGCGCCAATGCCGTTTTGGATCAACATCGGCACCGCTTCGGAGCCGCTTTGCGGTACCGCGTTGTACAGCGTATTGCGACAGGCGACATCAGCGTGCAATGGATGGCTCGCACCGACACGATCGCGCAATTGCACGACATGTCGATCGCAGGGACGACCGCAATTCGTCTTGTTTGTGCCCGGCGATAACACGCTGCAGAAGACGCAGTGCTCCATGTGGAACATCGGCATATGCTGGTGAATGACGATCTCAAGCTGGTTTGCCGGCATCGCTTGAACCAGTTCCATCAGCTGATCGCGATTCAAATCGTAGGACGCCGTGACCTGCTCGCAGCCCTGGTCCAGCAACCATTTCGCCGTCAACGGGTTAACGACGTTCAGCGAAAAATCACCGACAACTCGGCCGCCATTCCGCTTGAAATAATCGAGCGCCGCGAGGTTGCGGACGAGATAACCGGTGGGCTCATGCCGCATCAGCACCTTCAGCAAACCACCTTCGCCTGGCTTCTGGATTCGCACCGATGCAATGAAAATCTCTCGGCCAAACTCTCGAGCGATCGAGATCGCTTCGCGATACAAACGAATGTCATGAAAATCGACATAGATCCGATTGATGCCAAACTCCGCCGCCGCGCGGGTTTGTTCAAGCGTTCGGCAAAGCACTCGGAGTTCAGGCTTTTGCGGCTCGATGTCGACGGTTGATTTTGATGATGCGACGCGGAGCATTCTGGACAATGCAGTCGTGTCGATGGTGCGCTGTGGCGGTGTTTCCAATTGACGAATCAACTGCTCCACGATCCCGCGGCGAAGCTGGTTCAGCAGACTGCTTGGAATCATCGGGTCGCCTGAGATCTCGACATCAAGCGTTCCCAGTTGAAACGGCGTGCCGCCGAGCCGGGACAATTGCTCACGAATCAACTCTTCGCTCGCAGGACGATTTCTCGCGGTCTGCAGCGGTTGTTCGGAGGTGATGTCGGTACTCGCCATCTGTTCATCGCTCAACAACATCTTGGCGGTGATGCGAAGCGGTTTACCTGCGATGGCGGTGACCGTCACGTCGATGGGACGGCGACAAGCAGGATCCGCGACATCAAACGAGGCGCGCAATCGCTTGTTCAGCGCCGGGTCGTCGCTCTTCCAAACGCGTGCATTATCGGGAATCGAATCCGTGTCGATCGATCCATGAGCGAATCGCAATTCGATCTCTTCGCCAATCGCATCGCCTTGAATATCGCGACCGTGATGACGGACTTCGTAGACACGGCCGCCTTGTTGTGAGCCGCTGACACGGTCACCATCGAATGCGATTCCGTCACCGCGTTTAACAGCCGCCTCAAGGTGCACGATGACCGACTCGCGACGTTTCTCGACCACATGCCCGACGAGCGCACCGCGTTTGGCTGATTCCGTGGCGGGAACCAGACGTTTGTGATCGTTACCTTCCAACCATCCGGGAGAGAATCCGCGGGAGAACGACATCTCCATTTCGCGAACGTCATTGTCGGTGATGGAAGAGGCTTGGTGCCGCAGCGCTTCGTCGATCGCGCGGCGATAATGGCCAGTGATGTTAGCAACATACTCGGGCGTCTTGAGGCGGCCTTCGATCTTAAACGAGCAAACGCCCGCCTCGATCAGATCTGGGATTTGCGCGTAACCAGCGAGGTCTTGGGGGCTGAGCAGGTAACGCATGTCGCCGAGGTCACGGTCGTCACCATCGCAAACGACGTCGTAAGGCAAGCGGCAGGCTTGTGCACACTGCCCGCGGTTGGCGCTTCGTCCGCCGAGCGATTCACTGGTCAAGCACTGACCGGAATAAGCGACGCAGAGGGCTCCGTGAATGAACACTTCAAGCGGCATGGTCGTCGATGCGCTGATCTTGCGAATCTCAGCGACGGAAAGCTCTCTCGCTAACACGACTCGCCTCAGTCCCAAGCGCTCGGCGACCACAATCGTTTCGGCGCTCGTCATCGACATTTGCGTCGATGCATGGACATCAAGTTGGGGACAAATTTCGCGAACGAGTTCGGCAACGCCGAGATCTTGAACGAGGATTGCATCCACACCCGCCGAAGCAATCCGGCGGATCGTTTTGGCAAGAGATTCGAGTTCGGATGCGAACACCAGCGTGTTCATCGTCACATAGCCGCGCACACCGCGACGATGAAGTGACTTGATGAAGTCATCGAGATCATCGAGGCCGAAATTGGTGGCGCGAGCACGTGCGTTGAAGCCGCTATCGAGGCCAAAGTAGATTGCATCGGCTCCGTTTTCGATCGCCGCCCGAGCACAAGTTTCGTCGCCGGCGGGCGAGAGCAGTTCGATCGAAGACGCGATTGCCATGAAAAAACCAAACGTGAGTTAGCCAGTGTTCCGTATCACTCCGGAGCGTAATGAATCCGTATCCATCACGCTTCACAGTGACGTCGCTGCCACTCACCGTACATCTCCGGGGAGATGCAGACTAGCCAACCGCGACTCGTTTGAAGCCAATAATCTCCGCGTTGGGGCTGAATGCCTTCATCGCGGCTTCGACCGTCTTGTTATCGTCAAGAGCAAAGAACTGGCTCAACAAGCATCGTTCTTGATCCAACAACGTGTTGTCGGCCGTAAAACGGTCGAGCTTGCCGGGCACAATCTTGTCCCAGATTTTCTCGGGCTTGCCTTCGGCCTTCAGTTCTGCCTTGATCTTATCTGCGGCCTCTTGCATGACCGCTGGGGTCAGCTGACGCTTGCTGGCAAACATCGGGACCGTCTTTTGCGGCTTGCCAAGGTTTTCGCGAGCGTTGACTTCGTTCTCAGCAATGATCTGAGCACGCAGTGCTTCGGCTTCTTTGGCAACAAACGCTTCGTCGAACTCATCGGGCGTGAGGATCGACGGGCTCATCGCGGCGATGTGCATCGCCACGCTGCGGAAGAACTGAGGAGCGTCTGCGTTTCCGCCATCTTTGTACGACACGATCACGCCGATCTTGCTGCCAGCGTGGATGTAGGAAGCAATCTTGTCGCCGGTGAGCGTTTGGAAGTCCGATACTTCGATCTTCTCGCCGATGATGCCAGTTTGGCTGATCAACTTTTCGCCGACCGTTGCGTCATCAAATGGCATTTTCACGACGTCTTCTTTGGTCGCGCAATTGTGTTCCGCTGCAAATTTGGCGATCCGATTTACCAATTCGATGAACTGATCATTCTTGGCGACAAAGTCAGTTTCGCAGCTGATGGCCATCAATTGGCCCTGGGTGCCGGCTGCATTGACGGTCGCAACCACGACGCCTTCGGTCGTTTCACGGTCGGCACGCTTCGCAGCGACTTTTTGACCTTTCTTGCGGAGGTAATCCATCGCGCCTTCGACGTCACCGCCCGATTCGGCCAACGCGGCCTTGCAATCCATCATTCCGGCGCCGGAAGCTTTTCTTAAATCACTGACGGCTTTTGCTGAGATAGTTGACATTGTCTTCTTTCACTTCATAAAAACATTGCAATTTGACGGACGCCGCCCGGTCAAGTTCGGTTCACCTGGGCAGCGATCACTTGAAAAGAGATCGCTGCGAGATCTACCCGATCAATAAGTCCGGCGGGTCACACGACATAGGTTCAGAACAGAATGGATTAAGCCGGTACGGATTCGATCCGCTGCAGACATTTTACCGGCGTGAGAGACCATTCTGGATTCGATCTGGTTAGCAACCGAGATTAGGTAGCCGACACTTCAAGTTGTTCGGCTTCCGCGTCCTTATCAGGAACGACTTCAGCAGACGGTTGCTCCTTGGCAGCCTTAGCGACTTCAGCCGAATGGCCCTTGCCCGCGATCACTGCGTCCGCAAGTTCCTTGAGAATCATCTCGATGCTACGGATGCCGTCATCGTTGCCTGGGATTGGCAAATCGATGTCGGACGGATCGCTGTCGGTATCGATCAACGCGGCCGTCGTGATGCCCAATCGCTTGGCTTCACGCACTGCGTTTCGCTCTTTGCCCGGATCGACAATGAACAGAACTTCCGGCAAACGATTCATCGTGCGCAAACCGTTCAGGTTGCGGTACATCTTACGATATTCACGATTCAGCGACGATTGCATCTTCTTGCTGTACATGTCCATCTTGCTGCCGTCGCGGAGGCCTTCCAGCTCTTCCAAACGTCCCAGACGGCTGCGAATCGTGCGAAAGTTCGTCAACGTTCCACCCAACCAACGCTCGGAAACGAAGGGCATTCCACAGCGAAGGGATTGCTCTTCGATTGCTTCGCCCGCTTGACGCTTGGTTCCGATGAACAGAATCAAACTGCCGCCGGCAGCGACTTGGCTAAGATACTTTTTCGCTCGCAGCAAGCCACGAAGCGTTTCTCGGATGTCGAGAATGTGAATTTGGTTTTTGCGACCGAAAATGTACGGAGCCATTTTCGGATTCCAAAGACTGGTCCGGTGTCCAAAGTGAACACCCGCTTCGATCATGTCTTGGACAATAGTTGAAGCCATCAAAATTACTCCGGTCAGGGGCGGTCACCCAGGCACAAAACCACGCTAAAACGCGAAAAAAGCGTTGTGGTTCAGAGCATTGCGAAACGGTAACACACCGTTTGCGAGCCCTTCGTCCGTCATCGGGCGACCTAAATAGGGTCGTAAAACGACGCAGTATCCTCCGCGTCGGGCCTCAGAGGATACCCGCTGGGTATCGATCCCGTCAATCCAAGCCAATCATTTTTCGCCCCATCAGCCGCGTGAACTTTTTCCTGCGAGACTCGTTTTGGGGGATTCTTATCCCTAAGCCATTTGTTTAGGCTGAAAACAGTCTAATCATCGCCCTTTTCTCACTCACGTCGTGACTTCTATGAGCTCCCACGCTTCGCGCCGAGATTTCCTCAAAAAAGCAGCGATCGTCCCAGTTGCCACGGCCGCAATCGCCGGATTTCCCTTTGGCATCGCCGAAGCGGCGATGGAGCCAATCCCGCGTGCGGGCGGGGCTTATTTGAAAACCTCTCTGAATGCTTATTCATTCATCGAGCTGCTAAACCTGAACGCGAAAGACTCCAGCAAGGGGGCAGACCTGTTTCAGGTCTGCGATTTCTGCGCAAAACACAATTTTGATGCCGTCGACTTAACGGGCTACTTCTTTCCTGGCTACCCGAACGCTCCCGACGATGGTTATATCAATGAGCTGAAGCGGCACGCCTTCGATCTTGGGCTCGACATCAGCGGCACCGGCGTCCGCAATGATTTCACGGCGGCAAAGAAGACCACTCGCGAGGAAGGTGTCAATCGGATCAAAGCCTGGATCGAAGTCGCCGCGAAACTTGGTGCCCCGGCCATTCGCGCCTTTGCGGACTCACAGCCACCGTTTGGCAATTGGCAACAAGCGTCCAACAACGCGACGCGAGATGAAGTCGAAGCGTGGATGGCGGATGACCTGCGAGCCTGCGCGGAGCACGGCAAGAAATTTGGCGTTGTCATTGCCGTGCAAAACCATGGCGATTTCATCAAGACGGGCGAAGAGCATCTCAGTCTGCTCAGTCGTGTTGACCACCCGTGGTGTGCGGCCCTCGTCGACACCGGCAAATATCTCACGCCGGATCCCTATGCCGATATCGAAAGGATGGCACCTTACGCGGTGAATTGGCAGATCAAAGAGACCACGGGAAGCTCGGCCGACTCCCCCGCAACCGACATGCTGAAGCTGGTCAAGATCATTCGAAAGTCAGGCTATCGCGGCTACGTGCCGATCGAAACGCTGTCGATGAAACGAGTGGGTTATGACTCATTCGTCGAAGTGCCGAGGATGCTGGCCCAGCTTCGTGACGCGATCGAGCAAACCGCGCCAACCGAATCGGTTCGCTGAGTTTGAATCGCGTGTTTCTAGCTCCTGGTTCATGTATAATCTCTGCTCACGTCGCGCGACGTCCCACCTTACGTTGAAAGCCGGTTGAAAAGTCTACGGCTTTACCTCCCATTCACTCAAACTAATCGAGATCAACTAAATGGCTTCATTGAATCGCAGACAGTTCACTTCCCTCGCCGTGTCCGCTGCCGCGGGGGCCGCCGTCGCATCACGCTCTTCATTCGCTCGGGAAGCCTCCCCGAACGACATGATCGGAGTCGCGGTGATCGGTGTGAATGGTCGAGGTGGAGAGCACATTCGTGAATTTGCGAACGACAAGCGAGTTGAAATTCGCGCTTTGGTCGACATCGATGATTATGTGGCGAACAAGAAAGCGGACATGGTGGCAGAGCTGCAAAACGGCCGCCGCCCCACGGTCTACTCCGACATGCGAAAGGCATTTGACTCGCCAGACATTGATGCGGTCAGCACCGCCACCCCAAACCACTGGCATGCACTCTGTGGAATCTGGGCGATGCAAGCTGGCAAAGATGCTTATATCGAGAAGCCCGTTTGTCATAACATCACCGAAGGTCGCGCCCTGATCGAAGCCGCCAAAAAATACAAACGCATCGCGCAGGTGGGCACTCAGTGCCGAAGTAGCACCGCGATCCGCCCCGCCATTGAATTTATGCAAGGCGGCGGTATTGGCGAAGTCAAATTGGCTCGCGGCTTGTGCTACAAGCGACGCAAATCGATTAGCGCGATTGGCGATTATCCGATTCCTGAAAGCGTGAACTTTGACCTCTGGAGCGGCCCGGCTCAGATGACCGATCCGAAAGTAACTCGCAAACAATTCCACTACGATTGGCACTGGCAGCGTTTGTACGGCAACGGTGACCTCGGTAACCAAGGCCCGCACCAAACCGACATTGCGCGTTGGGGCCTGGGCTTAATGACTCACCCTAACCAAATCATCAGCTACGGTGGACGCCTCGGATATCAAGCTGAACGTGAAGACCCAACTTATGTGGATGCCGGAGACACCGCAAACACATGTGTTTCAATCTATGATTACGGCGATAAGTGCATTGTCTTTGAAACCCGCGGTTTAGGTGTCGATGATTCCGCCGACGAAGAAATTAACAAGCTGATGGGCTATAGTCGTGGCAATAAAGTTGGCGTGATTTTTTACGGCAGCGAAGGTTATATGGTGCAAGAATCTTATGGCAAGGTACTTGTCTATGACAAGGACTTTAAGCTAGTCAAAGAATACAAAGGCGGCACGCCGCACTTCGAGAACTTTATTGATGCCTGCATCAGCCGCAAGGACGAAAATCTCAACGCCAGCATGCTTGAAGGACACCTGTCAGCCGGTGTCAGCCACTTGGGTAACATTTCTTACTACATGGGCGAAAAGAATCGCGTTAGTAACGAAGAAATCTCCAAAGTGCTTTCTGGCTTGAAGAGCTACGACGACAATCAAGCGACGCTGAATCGCACGATCAAGCACTTGGAAGACAACGGTGTTGATCTTGCGAAGTATCCAATGTCGCTCGGCCCGATGTTGACTTTCGACAACGCGACCGAAAAATTTGTCGGCAGCTCGGAAGCGGACACGTACCTTACTCGCGAATATCGCAAGGGTTACGAAGTGCCGAGCGTAGAAAATTTATAAAAAGATTTTCTAAAGAAATTGATGTTGACTCGCACACGGGCGATCGGGACACTTCTCAGTCGCTCGTGGTGTCGCCAACAGGCTCCGCCGCAAGGATGCAATACTGATCGAAATTTGCCCGCCACTGGATGGCCGGGTTGACCGATTGGGTGGTGGATCGCCGTACGTTCGGCGATCAAAAGACTTATGGTTCACGACTTTTAAATCGTGAGCTTGGCCCCAGCGAGGAGTCGTCGATTGTCCCTTCCCATGGACTTCGACCTGAAAGAGCGGGTGCGGACAGCCTCAGACATTGTCGAGGTTATCGGTGCTCACCTCGAACTTCAACCTCAAGGTCGTGCGTTCGTTGCTCGCTGCCCTTGGCACAACGACAAGCGTCCTTCGTTGCAAGTCAATCCACAACGTCAGACCTGGAAATGCTGGGTCTGCAATATCGGTGGAGACATCTTCAGCTACGTGATGCAGCGCGATGGCGTTGACTTCGGAGAAGCGCTCAAATCGCTCGCCGAGAAGGCCGGCATCGAATACCAAACATCAGGCCGAGGCAAAGCCGCTCCCGGCAGCCCCGATGACAAAGCCGCGTTGCGAGCCGCAGTCAAATTTGCAGCTCAAGCTTATTTTGACCACCTCGAATCTGACCCATCGGCGGAAACACAAGCCGCTCGCGATTATCTTGCGTTGCGAGGCATCAATGACGAGAACCGCAAGCGATTCTTGATCGGTTACAGTCCCGAGCAGTGGTCATGGCTTCTTGACCTCGCTCGCAAGCAAGGACACGGCCCCGAAGTGCTTCGCGCGGCCGGTTTGGCGGTCCAGCGACAAAGCAATAACGGACATTATGACCTGTTTCGTGGACGTTTGATGTTCCCGATCCACGACATGCAAGACCACGCCATCTCCATGGGCGGACGAATCATTCCCGGTGGTGATCCAGACAAAGCCGGTGCAAAATACATCAACGGCCCTGAGACTTTGTTGTTCAGCAAATCGAAACAACTCTACGGCTTCAATTTGGCTCGCACCGCGATTCAAAAGTCGGGCCATGTGTTGGTGATGGAAGGCTACACCGACGTGATCGCCGCACGGCAAGCGGGCATCGAACCTGTCGTTGCTGTTCTCGGCACGGCGCTGGGCGAAAATCACATCGAAATTTTGCGACGCTTTGTGGATCGTGTCGTGCTCGTTCTTGATGGCGACGAAGCGGGTCGAAAACGTGCCGACCAAGTGCTCGAATTGTTTGTCGGTGCCAACGTTGACCTTCGCATCATCACGCTTCCCGGCGGTGCCGATCCCGCCGATTTTGTGGCGGAGCATGGGCGCGAAGCACTCGAAGCATTGGCGGAATCCGCACCGGATGCGCTTGATCATAAGCTTGCAAATTTGATCGAGGGCATTGACCTGACACGCGACACGCATCAGGCCACGACGGCGCTGAAAAAGATGCTCGAAGTGATCGCGGGCGGTGGCAATCGCAATCAGCTTCGCACTGGACAAATGTTGCTTCGTCTTTCGCGAACCTTCGGTTTCCCCGCGGATGATTTACGGACGCAACTTGATCAAGAGATCAGTCGAAAGTCGCAGCGATACGTTCCGCCACCGGAACGAATGACCGTTCGCGAAGCGGTAACGCTACCGAAGGTCGCTGCGCCGATTCGATTGCAAACCCTCTCGGGCGTCGAGCGAGAGCTTTTTGAAATCATGATTGAGCAGCCCGAGCTAGCGGCAATGGCGCTTGAAAATGTTGATGCCGCCTGGTTGCATACGGATACCGCAAAACTTTTGCTTGCGGTCTATCGCGATCTTGAGTTGGAAGGTCGAGACCTCGACTTCAATTCAGTATTGAATGCCATCGACAGTGAACCGCTCAAGAACCAATTGGTCACGTTGGATGCGACGATTCAGCGGCGCGCGGACTTCGTGCTGCCACCACTAGGGGAGCGTTATGTGGAATTGTTGAAACGATTCCAAGCCACACAATCACGCGTTGATTCGCGTCGAAAATTAGCAAGATTAGAGAGCCAGGATCTTGATGACGACGAAGCCACGATGTTGTTGCAAAACATCATTGATGCGCAACGAATCCAACAAGGATTAAAAAATAATACATGATTCATATAGGTCTGGCGAGACCTTGTCCTATCTATATGAATCAGCCGCGAATTCACGTTAAACCAGCCCTCGAAAAAATTTAAGGAGAAAACGGATTTATCCTATCGCAAATCATCCCGTAATGATTTACGATTTTGTTCGCCGATCGATTTGACCCAGCTATCGAAGAATCGTTGAAGAATCGTTGAAGAATTGTTGAGTATTCCTCCCAAGCACTTGTTGGGGCCCGAGAAGAACTCGGAAATGCTCAGTACCCACATGACCCGGATCGCGCACTCGTGCATGAAGCGCGATCGACAAACAGGAGGTTTGCCATGCAAGTTATGGATCAACAGCTCTCGGACTTAATCGCCCAGGGTTCCAAGGATGGATTTCTTTCGTTTGAAGCCGTCAGCGCATATCTGCCTGACGAGGACGTCAACCCGGAGAAGCTAGAAGCCCTGATGCTGGCGATCGAAGCTCATGGAATCGAGCTAGTCGAAGCCAAAGGCACTGAAAAGGCAAAAGCACCGACTCGCGAAGTTCGTTGCTCGGTCGCCGTCAACGATAGCGATTCGATGGACGAAGACGACATCCCCAGCGCCGTCACCGCCGATGCGCCAAAGTCGAGTGACGATCCGATCCGCATGTACCTCAGTCAGATGGCCGAGATTCCATTGCTGACTCGCGACGAAGAAATCTCGCTCGCCAAGAAGATTGAAATCACACGTCGCCAATTCCGTCGGGCGCTTTTGGAGAACGATTACGCACTCCGGTCGACCTACGAGACACTGGTCAAAGTACAGCACGGTGAATTGCCGTTTGATCGCACGATCAAGGTTTCGTTGACGGAGCGTTTGACGAAGGAGCAAATCACCGGTCGCATGCCTCACAACTTGCGGACGATTGGCGTGTTGATCGAACAGAACAAAAACGATTTCGATTCGTTGGTTCGCCGCAGCACGCCGGAACGCCTTCGAACCGAAGTGCGTCGGCGTTTCATCCGTCGTCGCCGTAAGGCATTGCAACTTGTCGAAGAGCTTTCCCTTCGCAGTCGGCGCGTGACGCCGTTGCTTGGACAACTAGAAAAAATTTCTCGTCGAATGAATTTTATTCGCGATCGCTTGGCACTTTTGGGTGCAAGTGCGACCAGTCGTGATGAAGCGTCGGATTTGCGACAAGAATTGCGCGAGCTGATGCTTGTCACGCAGGAGAGCCCAAAGAGCTTACACAACCGCGTCACCAAAGCTCGTCGCCACTTTGATGTTTACGAAAGCGTGAAACGTCAATTGAGCAGTGGCAATCTGCGGTTGGTTGTTTCCATCGCGAAAAAGTATCGAAACCGAGGGCTGTCTTTCTTGGATCTGATTCAAGAAGGCAATACGGGCTTGATGCGAGCGGTCGACAAGTACGAGTATCGCCGCGGATTCAAGTTTAGCACCTATGCCACATGGTGGATTCGCCAAGCCATCACTCGCGCGATTGCCGACCAGGCTCGCACGATTCGTATTCCGGTTCACATGATCGACGTGCTTAGCAAACTGCGTCAGGCTCAAAAGAAGCTGACTCAGCAACTGCGTCGTGAACCATCGTATGAAGAGCTTGCGGAGTTCACGGAGATCAGCATCGAAGAAGTACGCCGCGTGATGGACATCGGTCGTCATCCGGTAAGCCTCGATCGTCCCGTGGGCGAAGGTGAAGACAGCAGCTTTGGTGAATTCATTGAGGCCAATGACAGCGACAATCCCGTCCGCTGCGCCGGCAACGGAATGCTTCGCAAGAAGATCGAAGAACTGCTGCAGACGCTTACCTTTCGCGAGCGAGAAATCATTCGCCTGCGATACGGGTTGGTCGATGGCTACAGCTACACGCTTGAAGAAGTCGGACGTATTTTCAAGGTGACGCGAGAACGCGTTCGTCAGATCGAAGCGAAAGCAGTGACGAAGCTTCAAAGCCCAAGCCGCGTTCAGCGTTTGGACGGTTTTTTGAAGGACGCCGCGTAATGCTGGGCTGTGCCGAAATGAAGAGAACGGCCGGTGAAGGCCGTTCTTCGATGGAAACCACTTGTTGATGGAAACAGGCGATTACCGAATCGAAATTTCGATCGGTTCGGTGGTCACGGTGATTGCGGATTCTTCAAATGTTGGCGGTCCCGTTAAACCGCGAGCGTTCGCGGAATAGCCGTAACGCTCTGAAGGAATTCCGAGCGCGTTGCGGTCCATTTCATGGTTTCCGTTTGTGTCGTGATAGGCGGCGATCGCCACTCGATTTAGCTCGACCGGAATTTCCCAAATCCCTGAGCAGACTCCGTTGACGATTCGCCAGGAATCAACTTCGAAGGCTTCGTCCGGGTTGTTAAATCCTTCCGCTTCGGCATAGATAGCAATCTTCATCATGCCATCGTCCGATGCCGCACCGTAAATCTTAAGTCGCACTGCGCGGACCAATGGATTGTTGGAATCAACGGTGCCCGACGCATTAGCGGCGGCGAGTGGATCCACTGAGTCGGATTGTGGTCGAATGTTTTTTGGGAAGCCGGGCGGATAAAACTTGGCCTGTTGGCACGCGATAACGGCCCCACCAATCAAACATAGAATTGCGGTAAAGCCCAACAAAAGATTACCGTGGTTATCTCGCCAAGGATTTGGCTCGAAGTTTTCTGGCGCTCGTTCACGACTTTTGGGGTCTCGCATGTACGGATCTGGTTGCCGTGTGGACTGGGGGGAAGGCTTGCTCTCCATTGACCGTGAATCCCGTTTAATCGATTAGAAAAAGGTGCTTAGGAACAAATCTTCGCTTGGATATTCCCGGAGATCTTCCCGGAGATCTTCCCAGAGATCTTCTTTGGGAGAATCAAACGATAGCCGAAAAAAGGTGGGCGAGTACCGTTGCGAACTTGCCAAGCCGCAACGATGAACCGGGCGAACAATGAGTTCTTTACTACTCCATGATAACAAGGTTGGCGACTTAATCGCCAGCGTGTCGAACATGACCTTCCCTTCTGATAACGCAAAAACCTCGGTGATGGGACCGCTGGTCCCGGATGCTCCGGCGACAGCGATTGCATTGCGAACGACGGACTCGGCGGCGCAAACATTCATGTTGACAAGCTCAAGACGAGACGCCATCCCCGCCGTTCATGTCGTAGCGATCAAGAAGCGTTTTCGTTCGGTGGAAGCGCTTCGCGGTGCGTCATTTACGCTTCGATCGGGCGAGCGGTTGGCGTTACTTGGGCCCAACGGCGCAGGAAAAACGACGCTGATTCGATGCCTTGCCGGTCGCACCAAACCGGACTCTGGCAAAATCGAGCTCCACGGCAAAAAGCTGCCTCCGACAGGCGGCCGAGAACGCATGGGTTTGGTTCCGCAGGATCTGGCCATCTACAGCGACCTAACGACGCGGGAGAACATGGTTGCATTCGCAAGGTTTCATGGATTGCGCGGCAAGACGCTGAAAATTCAAGTCGATTGGGCATTGGAATGGACGGGTCTTGGCGCGCGACAGCATGAATTGGTGGGCGGTTTTTCAGGCGGCATGAAGCGACGCGTTAACCTTGCCTGCGGCGTCATGCATCAACCCGGAGTGCTGCTTTTGGACGAACCGACCGTCGGTGTTGATCCCCAAAGTCGACAACGCATTTTTCAAATGCTCGATGAATTGCATTCGCTTGGAACCTCGATTTTGCTGACGACACACCATCTGGACGAAGCCGAACAGCGGTGCGATCGGATCGTGATCATCGATCATGGACTGGTGATTGCCGATGGGACGCTCGCCGAACTTGTCAATTCGACCATTGGCGCCTCACGACATGTGAAACTGCGGCTCGACAAACGACTCGCCAGCCCGCTATCGCCTTGGCATGTCGGAAGTGAACCTGCTGGCGACGCATTAGAAACTCGCGTGAACGATGTGGCGGGACAGTTGCCAGGTTTGTTAGAAGGAGTCCGAGTTGCGGGTTACGAAGTGTTGAACGTCGAAGTGCGGGCACCTTCGTTGCACGATGTCTTTTTACACTTAACTGGCCAAGAACTTCGCGACTAGGGACCTCCTATGATTGCAACGGTGCTCCTGGTCAGCCTTCGCCGGTTGCTTCATAACCGAATCGAATTGCTGCTGACCTTTGCGGTGCCCATCGCGTTTTTCAGCATTTTTGCGGTCATTTTTGGAGGCGGCATCGGCGCCGGCGGCACGCCTAAGATCAAAGTCGTCGCGATCGATGAAGTCGACTCGATTCAAAGCCGCGCGATGATGGCGTCGCTGCATGAGACCGCGGGACTGCGGTTCGTTGGCAAAGGCGAGGACGAAACCGGTAAGTTTAAAACATCGAAAAAGTCGCTGACGCAAGCGGAAGCCAAAGACTGGGTTCGCCGGGGAACGGCTTCCATCGCGATCTTGCTTCGCGCCGACAAGGGTCAGATAGCGGCGGATTTGTTGAGCGATACTTCTGACCAAGTGGCTCCCCAAATCGTTTCTGCCTTGGTCATGAAAGCAATGCTTTCTGCTCAGCGACCTCTCGGAATGCCATCGGTGTTCACAGAGGCTTCGAATCCAGCGTCGGATCCAGAGCCGTCGAATCCAGAGCGTTGGGCGGTGGCACAGGCGGGAGGATTGAATGCGACAAAGACAACGCTTTCGCCGCCATCACTTGTCCCACCGACGGTGCGGATCGTTGATATTTTGGGCGTTGGAAAAGCAAACGGCGTGGTCAGCATGTATGCCGCGGGAATCGCCGTCATGTTTCTACTCTTTGGAGCCACCGGCGGTGGCGGTGCGTTGCTGGAAGAACGTGAAAACCAAACGCTTGATCGATTGCTGACGACGGGTTTGACGATGGACCAGTTACTTCTGGGAAAATGGTTTTATTTAACAGCACTGGGCGTCGTTCAAACAACCGTGATGTTTGCCTGGGGCCAGCTTGTGTTTGGCATCGACCTACTTGGGCATGTTGATGGCTTCCTGATCATGACCCTGGTGACTGCCGGAGCCGCCGCGGCGTTCGGTTTGTTACTGGCGACAATCTGTCGAACGCGCGGACAACTGAACGGGCTATCGGTGGTCGTTGTATTGACCATGAGTGCGCTAGGTGGCTCAATGGTGCCACGTTATGTGATGAGCCAAACGCTGCGCGACGCGGGGCTCTGGACGTTTAACGCCTGGGCGCTCGATGGATACGACAAGGTGTTTTGGCGAGATCTTCCCGCAAGTGATTTATGGCCACAGATGAGTGTGCTTATGGTCAGCGGCGCTGTCTTCATGATCACGGCGAGGTTGCTTGCGATCCGCTGGGAAACGGAATAGCCAATTCGATCATTCGATGGGAGCAACCACCACTCGATTGCCCATCACATCGATGACACGGACTTCGTCACCTACATTCATGGGTGTTCCGTCGCTGACCACTTGCACAACGTCGTTGCCAAACTTCGCTTTCCCCGCGGGCCGAAGGGGTGTGGTGGCGACACCGGATTCGCCAAGCAAATGCTCATAGTCCGTCAAGCGTTCGGCGCGATCGATATACTCATCGTCTGGTGACTCCAACGCCAGATGTTTCAGAATCATTCGCTGCGGCATCAAGATTCTCAAGAGCGCAAACCCAACGATGATCGAGCCGACTCCAGCAAGCACCAACCAAAGGTTTCGAGTCAATTGCTCGAACTGGTAAGTGTTCCTCGGGATCACGAACGTTTGGCTTGTCAGCACGACACCAAGCACCAGCAGACACAGTCCGCCGATCCCGAAAACGCCGACGCCAGGCACAATGAACAATTCGATCGCGATACAGACCAGCCCAAGTGCGAAAGCTAGGATCTCCAACCACTGCGCCGTGCCGTTGAGAAATTGAATCCAGAAGTAGAGCGAGAAGCAAATCAACGCGACGAACCCCGGAATGCTGATGCCCGGTGCGCCCGCTTCCATCGACATGGCAACGAGGCCGACCAGCAGCAACAAAATCGCGACACCTTTTAAGCCACCGACCCATTCGACGAAGTGAATCAAGCCGCGATCGGTGATCGGTGTGGGAACGGATGGAAGTCCGAGCGTGGTTGCCAGGTCGTCGATGGAAGTCGCTTGGCCCTCGGCGAGTCCCAGTTCCAACGCTTCAGCGGCATTGAGGCCCTTTTCGAGCGAGATCAAATCACCCCGTTGCCACAGTCGCCGTTCCGCCTCTGGTTCATCCGCACCGATGGTCAATTCGTCTTCGGTCGCGTAACGAATCTGACCGGTTTTTGTGTTTGTATATCTGTATACCTTCAATTCCGGATCCAGCAAACCGCGTAGCAACGCCGTTGGTCGGCCTGCGTCCATCGCGATCTGCTCAATCGCTTCCTCGATCGGCCGCAGGTCGTTTGCATCGATCGCTTGGCCACCTGGTCCGCCCAGTCGTGCATCGGGATGAAGGTAAAGCGGCTTGCATGCGACGGCGATTAACGCGGAATCACCAAGCGACTGGTTTTGCACATAGCCGATCGCTCTCTTCAGCGGCGGTTGCGTTGACGACAACGTTCCCGCCAACATGACGCTCGCGCCAAGGCTGCCGCCTGAGCTGTCGATCGAGACCATAACGGTGTTTAACTCGCCCGCGTCGGTCGCTTTGGCAAGATTCAATTCCCAGCGGCGAACACGATCGGTTGAGATCGCGCCGGAAACTTCAAGCAATCCTGTGGCGAGTTCTTTGCCAATCAATTGATCCGCAATCGGTTCCAGCGATGACAAATCGAGTAATTGCGGAATCTCTTCCATGGATTCCACGCCATGACTTGCAATTCGCGAGCTGCGAAGTCGCGCGGCGGTCAAAATGAGCGGTTGCTCGGGAGCGGACCAGATTTCTTCTTGCCATCCGCCACCTTCGCGTCGCAACGTCGCGATCTCTTCGCCCGCGACAAACTTTCGCTTGCCGTCCAGCGTCGTGGCCAAAACCAATTCCTGACTCGGCTGAATCAGCGACGTGACGACCGCGGGAGGAAAAAGGCCCCGGCGTTCGGCGATGGCAAGGTAGGAGGCCACAATCGTCGAATCGGCTTCTTCGCCGGGCTCATTGATCGCCGCCTCCGCGATGCTGCTTTGATTTCGGACGATGATCGCGTCACTGCCCAAAATCGGCAGGGCGGCGTGGCCCTTGAT
>Ga0105050_10003401_pt1 | contig 22078 bp, 15 predicted proteins | sample FRY01_FD_78088 | JGI IMG/M metagenome (GOLD analysis project Ga0105050, IMG submission 78088) | Freshwater microbial communities from Lake Fryxell liftoff mats and glacier meltwater in Antarctica - FRY-01 | ecosystem: Environmental > Aquatic > Freshwater > Ice > Glacier meltwater ...
GAATGATTAGGTTGAAGACAATACAATACAAAATCATTAAATAGATATTCATTATCTTTATTTTTCCAATAATCAACCCATGGGTTTCCGTATGTTACAACATTATATAAATTACATTTTTTTGCCCAATATTTTATTACATTCTTGCTTTGGTCTTCCCAACAATAAAAAGTTCTTGGTAATAAATCATAACCTGTTTCAGGGACTGAAAACCAACTACCATAGCATAAATGAATCTCAGTTTGCGGACCATGTTGCATTTCAATTGTTTCAATACCCAACTGATTTGCTGCACAAGTTACAGCTAAACTATTTACGTTTGAATAATAGCACAAAATAAATAGTTGATTCGGTTTGACTTTTCTTAACACCTTTTTAAAAAACAAAACTCTTGACCAAAAATCATTAAACCATAGCCCAAGATTTTCTGCGTTATTTATTTTTATAAATTTCTTAGTTAGTTCTATTTGATCTAAAAAAATTAAAAATTCATTGTATCCTTCCAAATTTGGAGTAATTTTTTTAATTTTATTTAAAGTTAAATATCCTTGTATCGGTTTTACAATCTCAAATACTAAATCTCTATTATTAATATTATTAGCAACTTTTTCATCATATTCGAAATAAATAGATTCCTTTTGAAGATTCTCTTTTTCAATAATTACATCAAAATATCTATTAAATCTTTTACCCCTAAAATTTACTCTATGAGAATCGGCTCCCAAAAAAATTATTTTTTTTGACGGCAATTTTCTGAACCAGATTAAATAATCAATAACGCCTCTAACTCTCGACCACTTGTATTGAATGTAATTTTTAAGTTTTGCCTTAAAAGAGTTATTAATTTGTGTGGTTTTTCTTTGAGAGGTATTGACATTTACTAATTCAATAGTATAAACTAGGTAAAAATATAATCTTATTCGAATAATTGGCCACAAATGAATACCATTTGCCTTCCAACTATTTACATCAAATTTATTTTCAATTTCAATTATAAAATTTTTAATATCTTCCCTATTTTTCATAACTTTAAGCTTTACCAATTTCTTATTTGTAATTAAATTAACATAAAAGTTTAATTTAATTAATTCAAAATGAGTTTCAATAATTAAATTTTATGGTATTTTTCGATAATTGTACTTTTCCTTGTGAAAAGTTTTTTGAAGCAATATAAATAAAACCACTAATTAAAAATCGAAGTAATCACTCATTTTCAATCTGAATGAATGCTTCTTGTATAAATCCTTTTGGTCTATTTAGCATTCCTGTATTCCAATAATCACCCTTGTTTATTTGTAACGATACAGCTTCACTTAAAAAGTCCATCACAATATGCGGTGTATTAAATGATTGTTTTTCACTTATCATATAAGTCAATGTGTAATTTCCCGCTCTAAAATGTAATCTTGGAATATCTATTATTATTGTTCCACTAGATCCAATTTTATCAAATTTAGTTCCCATCTCATCTGTTGCTATTGTACAAACTAATTCTTCTTGATCATTTTTAAATTGAACAACCATTGTGAATTGATTGAGGTCGATAGCTTGATATCTTTCAAAAATAAAATTAATACTACATTTCTCGCCACTATTAAATTCAGGAACTATAATTCCAGAAGAATTTTTTAAAAGTATTTCCTTCATCAAAATTTTCTTATTTCCTTTTCTATCTTCTCTTTCAGAAAGTGATTTATTTGTCATTCCGTAAATGTTTTGAAGATAAAAATTTACTGAATCTTCGGTCGTTCCGGTGTAGAGCAAACTTCCGTTTTGAAGAACCATCCCTGTTTTACACAAACTCTTCACTGCAGCCATATTGTGGCTGACAAACAAAACAGTTCTTCCATCTGATTTAGAAACATCTTGCATTTTTCCAATAGCTTTTTTTTGAAATTCAGCATCACCAACTGCTAATACTTCATCCACAATTAGAATTTCAGGCTCTAAAAATGCAGCAACAGCAAAACCCAAACGAACACGCATTCCAGAAGAATATCTTTTTAAGGGTGTATCTATGAATAAAGCACAACCTGAAAAATCCACAATTTCATCAAATTTTTTGTCTATCTCAAATTTTCGCATACCTAAAATTGCGCCATTTAAGTAAATGTTTTCTCTTGCTGTAAGCTCAGAATTCATCCCCGTTCCTACTTCTAATAATGCTGCAATTCTTCCTTTTGCTTTTATTGCTCCTTTTGATGGACTCGTTATTCGAGAAATTAATTTCAAAAGCGTGGATTTACCCGCTCCATTTCTTCCTATAATCCCTAAAACATCACCCTCTTTAACTTCAAAATTAATGTCTTGTAACGCCCACACATAGTCACTTTCCGACTTTTTTGTACGATCATTTGTTTGACCGATTTTAGCAAATGGATCTTCCTTTCCTCTGATTTTTGCCCACCAACGATTTAAATCGTGTGAAATGGTGCCCGTTCCAACTTCTCCAAGTCGGTATAATTTAGAAACGTTATCTACTTTTAAAACTGTTTTACTCATGTATTTATTATTTTTTTAGGTACTAATTTTAATTCTAAAATTAAACTGTATCCATAAATGTTTGTTCTGTTTTATTAAAAATGATAGTTCCAAATACCATGAGAAAAATGGAAAATATTGTACTGTACGCCAAACCTATCAAAGAAAAACTTCCTTGGCCTAAAAAACCAAATTTAAAAGCCTCAATGATATGTGTAATTGGATTCCACCATAAAATAGTTTGATACTTCGTTGATAAAGTACTCATTGGATAAATGATCGGGGTCGCATACATTAAAAGTTGAACTCCAAATTGTATTAAGAATTTTAAATCCTTGTATTTAGTTGTCATTGAACTAAATATCAATCCGAAACCCAGGCCCATGAGAGCCATTAAAACTATTAAAAAAGGTAATGCAATTAATTCAATTTGAGGTCTAATATCTGAACCTTTTATTAAAAAATACGCATAAACCCCTAAAAATAAACCAAACTGCAATAAAAATTTAACGGCATTTGAAAAAATAATTGATAACGGTGTTATTAATCTAGGGAAATACACTTTGCCAAAAACACCAGCATTAGAAGCAAACGTATCTGAATTTCTCGAAAAACATTCAGAAAAATAATTCCAAAGTACAATTCCTGACATGTAAAATAAAGGTTTTGGTACTCCATCCGTACTGATATTTGCTACATTACCAAAGACAAAAACATAAATCAATGTTGTCATTATGGGTTGAACAAAAAACCACAGAGGCCCCAAAACAGTTTGTTTATAAACAACTGTTATATCTCGCTTGACAAATAAAAATAATAAATCTCTGTATAGCCAGATTTGCCTTAACTTTAAGTCTAATAAGTGCCTTTTTTGCTCAATTACTAAATCCCACTTTTCTTCCATAATTTATTTTTAAATTTCTACAGCTTCGCCTCCCTCACTCACAGCATCAGCTGAAAATAAGTATTTATTATTCTTTAAAAAAAACTACCTACTCCAAAGAACTAAAATAGGTGCTTTGTTTAAGTTGTTATAATTAATTAATTCTTCTTTATTGAAAATTGAATAGTTAATAGTTCTTCCTATTAACTCTTCCGCTTTTTTAACTAACTCTATTAAAACTTTTTCTTCCACTTTATCCCCAACCAAAATAATTTCAATTGTACCCGAATCAATCCCTTTTGCGTAATCTCCAATTAAATAAGCTTTGTCAACAGAACCAAGCTTATTAAATACATCTTCAATTATCGTATCAATTCCAGTGATTTTTGAAACTATACTTTTAATTTCAGGAAACAATGGATAGGATTCTTTTGCTTGATACATGATTGTATTTCCTTCAGCAAAACTTTCTAATAAACCTGCCTCCGTTAAACGATTCAATTCTATCCTTACTGAATTAGTGCTTTCACCAAATTCATCTGCCAATTGTCTTAAATATGACTTCATTGTTGGGTTTAAAAAAAACTTAACCAACAACCTAACTCTCGTTTTTGAAGTTATTAACGTATTTAGCATGAGTTACAAAATTACTCATTATTTTTAAAGCTGCAAATTTTTGTTAAATCTTAATGTAAACTTAAGAAATGAATTGAAACAATTCGTGCCAAAATTTGACCAAATCATGTTTTACGTTAACAAAATTGTTAATCTTTAAACCGTTCAACCGTTTAACTCTGTTTTAAGTTGTTTAAATAAAATTTAAAGCCCAAAAGTTCTAAAAAACTAACTTTACCTTCCAAAATTCGATGTGGAATGAAAAAGAATCAAATTATCCTATTAAGTATATTTCTTTTAATCACTGCCCTAATTTATTTGAAAGTTATTTCCAATAAAAAAGACCCTGTAAAAGAAGGAAAAGAAGCGCAAACAACACAATATGTTCCTTTTGCAATAGCAAAAAATAAGGAACGAACTTTAAAAGTTACTTCGTATGGACAAATTGCCCCTTTCACAGAATTGGATGTAGCTTTTGAGGTGCAAGGGAAATTAGAAAAAGGTGACGTAACTTTAAAACCAGGCGCTAAATTTCGATTTAATCAATTACTGTATAAGGTAAATTCAGAGGAAGCATTTTTTAGTTTGAGTTCCAGAAAAGCGCAACTTTCTAACCTTGTTATAGCTGCTTTACCAGATATTGAATTGGATTTTGAAAGCGAAAAAAATAAATGGATAAATTTCTTAAATGACATCTCTCCAATTAAAACGCTGCCTGATTTCCCGAAGTTTAATTCCAATAAAGAAAAAATGTTTGTGATAGCAAAAGGGATTTTAACAGATTATATGAGCATTAAAAGTCAAGAGGCGAGAATGTCAAAATATCTTTTCTTGGCTCCATTTGATGGAACTGTAGTCGAAATTTATAGCGAGCCTGGCGCAGTTGTGAATCCAGGGGGAAGAATTGCGAAAATTGTAAAGACAGGAGAGATGGAGGTTAAAGTCCCTATTGCGCTTTCTCAATTGCGTGATTTTAAGAAATTAGGAAAAGCACGTTTCATCGATGCACAAGGTGTTGAAATCGGAACAGGCTCTATTTCAAGAGTTTCTGAAATCATCAATCAAAAAACCCAATCCATTGATGTGTATTACTCTATTTCGCCTTCAAATGGCGAATCTATTTTTAGTGGGCAATTTGTGAATGTTGAAATTAATCAATCCAACAAACTAATGAGTTTTACTGTGCCAAGGATGGCAGTTATTGAAAATACGATTTCCGTCCTAAGCGGAACAAAAATTATTCAAAAAACAATTACAATTGTCGGAAGCAAACCTGATTCTCTTTTTGTAAGCGGATTAAATAATGGAGATAAAGTGGTGCTTGAAGTAGTTGAACCTTCAAAGCAAATCAAAAAATACCTAGGCGTAAAAAGAGACTAATATGAAAAGTTTTATCACATTTTTCGTCAAACGACCTATTTGGGGAAATGCTTTTATTGCATTGATTATAATTTTTGGATTGTTTTCAATTTTCACGATGAAACGCTCTTTCTTTCCAGAATTAGATCCAAATACGATTGTTATTTCTGTTTTTTATCCTGGAGCTTCTCCAAAGGAAATGGAAGAAGGGGTAACCATCAAAATAGAGCAGGCTGTTAAAGGTTTTTCTGAAATTGAAGAAATCAATTCTACTTCGTCTGAGAATTTTGCAAGCATAACCTTGAAAGCTTACCAAGATACAGAAATGGATCAATTGCTAAGTGATATTGAAAATTCGATTAATTCCATCAACTCGTTTCCGCAAGGAGCAGAAAAACCAACCGTTACCCGCATAAAGTCCGGAGGAATGGGAAGCGTTGTTGCCTTTGTTGGTATTTCTTCTAAAAAGAAAAATACAAAGCAAATTGATTTAGTTGATTTAGCGACAAAAGTAGAGCAAGAATTACTAAATACAAAGCAAATAACGGAAATCGAAAAAACAGGTTTTCCAACGAAAGAAATTGCTATTAATGTGCGTGAACAAGACCTTTTGCGTTATGGAATTTCATTTCAAGAAGTTTCTAATGCAATTAGCTCTAAAAATTTAGATTTAACGACTGGATTAATTCGTGGGAAGTCGCAAGAAATGAGTTTACGTTCCAATGACCGAAGAATTACGGAAGAAGAAATCAATGAAATCGTCGTTAGAACCAGTCAAAAAGGTGAAATTATTCGTGTTAAAGATGTTGCTGATGTGGTGCTTGGTTATTCTGAAGATTCACAAGAATCTAAATTCAATAGTTATCCCGCAGTTTCATTTAGAATTGAAAAAACAGTGCAGCAAGATATTAGTAAAATATCGAACGCGTTAAAAGAATATCAGACGAAATTCAATCTTGAACATCCAGATTACAGCTTTGATATTTACTATGAATTTAATAATTTATTAAATGCTAGAATTAAACTTTTGGCATCAAATGGACTTTCGGGACTAATACTAGTTTTGATATTTCTTGGTTTATTTCTAAACATAAAATTGTCAGGTTGGGTGGCATTTGGAATTCCTTTTGCATTTTTTGGAATGTTTATTTTTGGGACTTTTTATGGAATAACAATTAACATGATTTCCTTATTCGGCATGATTCTCGTTGTCGGAATTTTAGTGGATGATGGAATTGTTATCGCTGAAAATATTTACTCACATTTTGAACGCGGAAAAAGTCCTCAGAAAGCTGCAATTGATGGAACAATGGAAGTTATTCCTTCTGTAATGTCCTCTATTTTAACTACAATTGTTGCGTTTTCATTATTGTTTTTTGTGGAAGGACTAGAAATAATGCGTGAAATGGCTTTCGTTGCGATTGTCTGTTTAATTTTCTCTTTTTTTGAAGTAATAATCACGCTTCCTTCGCATTTAGCAAATAAAAACATTTTAAAAGAAGTTGAAAAACCACCCTTTTCTATTTTGAAAGGAATTGGCTTCATGGCAACTGGAATTGCTATAATTTTTATTGGAAATCTTTTAATGCCTACCACCTACTCTGTTGGTGCACTGTTGTTTCCACTTGTGATTTATTTACTTGGTTTTGTGCTGTGTTTTAAAGGATTTACAAATTCACCATTAGAAAAAGGTATCCGTGGATTGGCAGATCGGGGAATTAAATTTGTTCGCAATGTGTGGTATAAAGAAGGTATAAATATGATTATGGGGACAAAAAGGAAATGGTATCGTTTCAGTTTTTTCATTCCAATGATTTTTACAGTGGTAGTAATTTCAATGCTAGTATCCGGAACAATCTCTTCAACTTTTTTCCCAAATATTCAACCTGACTTCTTTAGTGTAGACGTCGCATACAAACCAGGAGATAACAAAGCACAAACAAAACGATTTATTGAAAAAGCTACACAAATTCTATTAGAAGAAAATAAGCGTATTCGAGAAGAAAATGGCGATTCAATTATGACCTATTTCACGAGCAATGTTGGATTTTCTCAAAGTTTAGGTCAAGGCGGAAATCACACTGGAGCTTTAAATGTTTTTGTGAATTTAGAGGATTCAAAAACACCACTCGATACCTTAATGAACCGTATCAATCGACGCTTGCGAGTAATACCTGAAGGATTACTTGCAACAGATATTTATGTCGGTGGATTCAATCGTTTTGGAAAAGAAATCGAATTTGGACTCACTTCATTAGATGAAAAAGCATTGCAAAGTGCTCGTAGTGAAATGAAAAAAGAGCTAAGTCAACTTGATGGTGTAATAAATATTAAAGATAATATGCCGCCGGGTAAAAACGAAGTTGATATCAAAATAAAGCCAATGGCTGAAATGTATGGTATTTCAAAAGGTGAAATTCTCAATCAAATTCGACAAGGATTTTTTGGACAAGAAGCACAACGTGTTATCATCGGAACGGACGAGGTGAAAATTTGGGTACGTTATCCACTTGAAGATCGAAATAGTTTGTATGACTTGGAAAATATGCGTATAAAAAATACTTTAGGTGCAGCTATTCCATTGCGGGAAATTTGTGATTTTGAAATTAGTAGAGCACCTGAAAGTTTAAAAAGAAGAAACGGCCAACGTATTGTTAAAATTGATGCGGAATCTACAGACAGAGATAAGGTAGCTAAAACTAATTCTTTAATTTTTGATTCACTTGTTCCAAAGGTAAATAATTTATATCCGAATGTTTCAGCTTTGAAATTAGGTCAATTTGAAAGAAGCCAAAAAACAGGAAATTCAATGAAATATGTCGTTTTAGTGTGTTTGTTTTTAATATTTACGATTTTGACTTTACATTTTAATAATTTATCTCAAGCATTTCTGATAATGTTGGTTATTCCTTCTGGAATTGGTGGAGCAATTCTTGGTCACGGCTTAGTTGGAATACCTGTTTCTATTTTGTCTGCATTTGGAATGATTGCGCTGCTAGGCGTTTTAGTAAATGATGCCATTGTTTTCCTTGATCGCTACAATGATGTTTTATTAGAAGGTTTTACACCTAAAGAAGCTGTTGTGGAAGCAGCAATTTCAAGGTTTAGACCAATCTTGTTAACTTCGTTGACAACGGTTGCGGGCTTACTTCCATTGATTGCTGAAAAAAGTACGCAAGCTCAATTCTTAATTCCAATGGCAACTTCTATTGCATTCGGGATTTTGTTTGGAACTGTTTTTATACTCTTTTTTTACCCTTCTGCAGTGCTTTTCTGGAACGACCGAGCACGATTAGGAAAATGGATTTGGACCGGCAAAAGACCATCCCAATTGGAAGTAGAACCAGTTCTTAAATTGAATAAAAATCACGAAGACGATGACCATGAAATTTAAAATCATTTTTTCCTTTTTTACTCTTTTAAGTCAGCCCATTATTGGACAATCTGTTCAAAATTCCATTTCGGCAAAGGATGCTGTTTTTATGGCTTTAGACAAAAATTACAAAGTTCAAGTTGCGAGAAAACAAGAAACGATTGCATTAAAAAACAACACGTGGTCAGAGGCTGGAGCTTTTCCGACTGTAGTGCTAAACGTTGGCTTTAACAACATTATTCAAGACAACACCAATAACCCTTTTACGTTTATACCAGGGGTTATACTATCGACTTCTTTCTCACCTAATTTGAGTTTGAACTACAATATTTTCAGTGGTTTCGCTGTGAAAATATCTAAAGAAAGACTCGAACAATTAGAAGCACAAAGTAATGGAAATGCATTGGTGATTATCGAAGTTACGATTCAAGATGTTTTAAAAGCTTACTACACCGCTAAATTGCAAGAACAAAAATTAACTTTATTTAAGGAAATTAAGGCGAATTCAGCTAAACGAATGAAATATTACGAGTTGAAGGAACGCTATGCCAAAAGTAATTCTTTGGAAATTTTGCAATTCAAAAATCAATATTTAACAGACAGCACTAATTATCTATTGCAAGAAATTTCTTTTCGTAATTCACTTCGAAACTTGCTTTTAATGATGAATAATTCAGAAGATCCGTCCGAAGAAGCGTTTCCTGAGTTAACAGATTCGTTGAGTTTTAATTATCCCGAATTGGATTTGGCACAGGTAAAAAATGACTTAAAAGGAAACAATCAACAGTTAAAGAATCAATACATTGCTCTTGAACTCCAAAAAACGACAACTGAGTTTCAACGTTCTTTTCTATATCCGACCTTGAGTTTTCAAGGGGGTGTTTCTCCAACCGAAAGTTGGTTGCGAAATTTGAATAATTTTGAACAAAAATTTAATACGCAAGTGATTAATTATAATGGAAATTTAAATTTGCGTTATTCTCTTTTTAATAATTGGAAAAATAAACGTGCCGTTGAAGTTTCAAAAATTCAAGAAGAAATTACACTTTTAAATTCTGAGAGTCTCTTTAAATCATTAGCGGTAACCTTAAGCAATCTTTCTGATTTATTCAAGATTCGCAAAGAATTAGTAAATGTCTCCGAGCAAAATTTTATCTATGCAACGAAAGCTTGGCAACTAGCACAAAAACGTTTTGAAAATGGTACTTTGAGTTCTGTTGAATTATTGAGTTTTCAAAATACATATCAAAATACGCTTATTCAACATTATGATAATCAATTCAATAAACTAGACACGTTTTTGGAAATATATAAAATGACTGGGAAACTGGCGCTTGATTATGCAAAATAGCTTTTAAATTGGAACCTGACAGTGAAGCTTTCTCGCAATGGAAAAAGTGAAGACTTGGTGCAGCAAAGTGAAGTGTGATAAATCATTATTTTGAAAAATCAACCAATCGTGTGGTCTCTTAATTTTTCGCGGTAACCAGAAAAAATAGTTGATTTGGAGATGAATCCAAGGAATTGGTAATCTTTCACAACAGGCAAAATCCAAGCGTTTGTTTCATCGAAATACTTCATTACTTGATTCATATTGTCTTCTATTTGAATCACAGCCGACGGAATACGCATCAATACATTTAATTGAATGGTGTCGTGATTTTCTGGTATAAACATAATTTCCCGGATATCATCCAGCGAAATAATACCCAAAAGATGTTTGTTTTCATCCAAGACAGGAAAAACATTTCGCTTTGATTTTGAGACGATTTCAACCAAAGAACGCAGGGTTGAAAAGGGAGATAAATGTGGGTAATCCGTTTCTATTAATTCAACTGTTTTGATAGTCGTTAGTACATTAAAATCTTTATCGGAAGTAAATGCGTCACCTTTTTTAGCCAAATTTATTACATCCATTGGGAAAGGTTCAAAAAACTTAGATACCGCAAAACTAATAGATGAAACAATCATTAAAGGAATCATTAAGGAATAACCACCTGTTATTTCAGCAATTAAGAAAATGGAAGTCAATGGCGCGTGATACAAACCGCTTAAAATTCCCGCCATTCCAACAAGTGTGAAATTATTTTCAGGTAAATCAGCGATTTTAAAATAATTCACAATGCGAGAAACAAAAAAACCGAGGTAAGCGCCAATAAATAAAGAAGGTGCAAAATTTCCACCGTTTCCTCCGCCTCCTATTGTTAAGGCAGTTGCAATCGATTTTAAAAAGATTAACAATCCTACAAAGGCCAAAACAACAAGTTCATTCGAGCTTAAAAATTGAATAATTGAATTATTAAATAAACCTTCAGGATGTCTCTCAGCCAAAAGTTTAATACTTTGGTAACCTTCACCAAAAAGTGGTGGAAAAACAGCAATCATTCCAGCTAAAAAGAAACCTGAGAGTAGAATGCGCCAGATTGGTTTTTTTATATTTTTGGATAAATAATGTTCGACTTTAAAGAAAGTTCTTGTGTGGTACACGGCCACTAAACCTGCAAAAACGCCGAGTAGAATGTAAAATGGAAGATTCCAATAATTGAAACTTTGCGTTAATTTAAAATTCAATAAAATCGAATCATTCAAAGTAATTATTGAAATCAAAGCTCCAGTTGCTGAGGCGATTATCAAGGGTGTGAAAGCAGAAATACTAATATCTACCAACAAAACCTCCATTGCAAAAAGCACGCCCGCAATGGGTGCATTGAAAGCCGCTGCGATACCAGCAGAAATTCCACATGCTAAAAGTAAAGTGCGCTCACTGTAATTAAGACGATAAGTTTTTGCGTAATTTGAACCAAAAGCTGCACCAGTTATAACAATTGGAGCTTCCAAACCAGTTGATCCCCCAAAGCCAACTGTCAATGAACTTGTTAATAATTGGTCAAACATATTTTTCCGCGGTAAAAAACTCGATTTTTTCGCAATTGCTTCGTGAATCTGAGCCAAACCTTTATTTATCTTACCACCTAGAAATTTCCCTACTACATAAACCGTCAGAAAAATACCAATCATTGGAAGGAGCAAATAAAAGAACTTAGAATTCGATATGCGATTGTGTGTTGCGAACTCGAAAATCATGTGCACAAACAATTTTAATAAAATAGCTGCCGTTGCGGAACTAGTGCCAACAACAATACTTGAGAACAAAATAAACTGCCTACGACTTAATTTAGATTTGATGAGAATTAAGAAATCTTCTATTTTCCCTTGAAAGCTTTTATAAATATTCATTGTCACAAAGATAGTGCAATGAATTTTAATAGCTGAAGGAGAAATGATGCTAGTAGCTTTTGAAAAAGGAATAAGAAGCTAATTATTTGTAATAGATTTAATACTTTAATTTACAAGAGGGTTATTTACATTAAATAATCTGGTAGATAGGATCCCTTTAAACAATACCACTAAAATTCTGTTAAATACGTTATGAGTAATAAAGTTCTTTTTTGGCACCGCCGTGATTTGAGAATTGACGATAATGCCGGACTTTACAAAGCATTAAAATCAGGAGATAAAGTTCAAGCTATTTTTATTTTCGATAAAATCATTCTAGATAAATTACCTGCAAACGATCAACGCGTTTTGTTTATCCACCAAGAAATTGCAAAGCTAAAAGTTAAGTACCAAGAATTTGGTTCAGACCTAAGTGTTTTTTACGGAAATCCACTGGAAATTATTCCACAATTAGTTAAAAAAAACGGGATTTCTACTCTTTTCACCAATCGTGATTATGAACCTTATGCCTTGGAAAGAGATGCGAAAATGTTCGAATTATTAAAAAGTTTAAATTGCGATTTTATCGGTGCAAAAGATCACGTGATTTTTGAAAAAAACGAAGTTTTGAAGGATGATGGTTTGCCTTATACGATTTTCACACCTTATTCTCGCAAGTGGAAAGCCAAACTAACTGATTTTTACCTTTCCTCCTACTCGACTTTAAATTATACTCAAAATCTCCAGCATACTGCTCCACAGGAATTAATTCCTTTAAAAGAAATGGGATTTGAAAACAAGCAATTAATAACTTTTGCGGGGCGTTCGGCCAATGAAGAAATCATAGCAAAATACTCACTTCAACGAAATATTCCAGCAATAAATGGCACCTCGAAATTGAGTGTCCATCTACGCTTCGGCACTATAAGTATTCGTCAATTAGCTCAAAAAGCAGTGAAACTCAACGAAACTTACCTGAACGAATTGATCTGGCGTGATTTTTATCAAACAATAATTTTTCACTTTCCTCATTCCGCCAAAAACTCCTTCAAAAAACAATATGATAAAATCGTTTGGGAAAATGACGAAGTGCTTTTTAAAGCTTGGTGTGAAGGAAAAACAGGTTATCCGATTGTTGATGCAGGTATGCGTGAATTGAACGCAACTGGTTTTATGCACAATCGTGTACGAATGATTGTTGCCAGTTTTCTTTCCAAACATTTATTACTTGATTGGCGCTTGGGTGAAACGTATTTCGCAGAGAAATTAATGGATTTTGACCTTGCGAGTAACGTCGGCGGTTGGCAATGGGCGGCAAGTTCAGGTTGCGATGCGGCACCCTATTTTCGTGTTTTTAATCCTACCGCACAACAAGAAAAATTCGATAAACAATTCGAATACATTAAAAAATGGGTTCCTGAATTTGGATCGAGCGCATACCTGAATCCGATTGTAGATCATAAATTTGCGAGAGAACGTGTTTTGAATAGATTTAAACAAGCTTTAAACGATTAAAAAATGATACAAATAGGCGATAAATGTCCAGATTTTCAATTGAAAAACCAAAAGGGCGAATTGGTTCAAATTAAAAATCTCATCGGGGAAAAAAAGTTAGTAATTTACTTTTATCCAAAAGACGACACGCCAGGTTGCACGAAAGAAGCTTGTTCGTTTCGAGATAATTATGAAGATTTTAAAGACTTTGGTTGTGAAGTAATTGGGATTTCTTCTGACAACGAGAAAAAGCACACTGATTTTGCTTCGAAATACAATCTTCCATTTATTTTGTTGGCTGACACCGACAAAACGGTTCGTAAACAATTTGGAGTGCCGGGAAATCTTTTCGGTTTAATTCCAGGTCGTGTAACTTACATAATTGGTTTAGACGGAATCGTGAAAGGAATCTACAACTCACAAACTAATCCTTTAGGACATATTGAAAAGGCATTGGAGTTGGTTAAAAATTTATAAATGTGGATTAAAGCAAATACAAAGATTTTAAACCTTATTTCCCCCTCACACACGCAACTCTAACAATTTTTCCTGATTGGTTGAATTTCAATAAGTAGATTCCATTGCCGTAGTCAAATATCACTTTATTTTCACCAATCTCTATATTTCTTTTCGCTATTTTTTGACCCATCAAATTATAAATTTCTAGCGATTCATTCACAGAGGATTGTATTGTAAACTCATTTTCAAACGGATTTGGATAAACAATTATAGCTGGTTCACTTTCGTTTTCAACTAAACCAAGCGAACTTCCATCTGTATGTTCCAAATGGTAAATTCCACCTAAATCTTGACCAATAAATAAATTTAAATTTCCGTCGTTGTCGAGATCATTGACAGCACAGGCACTGAATCCTCCCAATTCTTTTTGCATTCCCAAGAAATTAAACGTTCGTAAGCGAAAGGAGGAACCTGTTGTTAAATTCAAATCAATCGAATCGTAAAATCTAATAATACCATCATAAGCTCCTAATAATAAATAGGTTGTGTCGTTGTGTGTAAAGAAATGAGGAATTGGAAATCCATCTGGTGTGGTTGTCGCAACATCAATTCCTCCTAAATTGGCATTCGCCATTTCAAATTGGGGATTAGTTGTCGTTCCAACATTCCGATAGTAAACAAGTTCTCCTGTTTTTTTTCCTATTATCAAATCTAATTTTCCGTCTTTGTTTATATCAAAAAGTTGAGGAGCCGCAAATTGTCCAACGTTTATTGTTGCCCCTGTATTGTCTGAATAATTTAAAATTGGATTAGCGAAAGTTGGATTAGATCCTGTGGACGTGTTTTTATAATAAACAAGTGTTCCATTTTCAAGTCCGAGTAGTAAATCTTTTTTGTTGTCGCCATCTAAATCACCGAAAGTAGGAGTGATTTTCAAGCCATAATTTGTGGACGACAAGCCTAAAAAATCATTTTCAATATAGGTGAATTTTGGTGCGGTAGCTGTTCCTGTATTCCGGTAATAGGCAATGCGACTGTATTTAGACAAAGTAGGTTTGTAGGAATAATAATTGGAGACAAATAAGTCCAAAAGCCCATCGTTATTGATATCAACCAAAATTGGAATGGAAGCTGTTCCCTGCTCTATCATTTCGTTTTGTAGAAAACTTTTTGTTTCAAAAACGAAATTTGGTACTGCGTTACTTCCTGTGTTTTTGTATTTCAGGACGCTTGTTTCGTTTTCAGAAGCATTTTTAGCATTTGGTGCAACAATTAAATCTTTTTTTCCATCAAAATCGATATCTTCCCAAAATGCAGCAGGGAACAATTGCATGCTCACGGGAGTTGAATTCGCAGGAAAATTTACGTCGGCTGAAATAATTAAAGAGTTAGTATTTGGCGCTGTTCCTCCATTTATCAAAAGGTTCAAATTGGAGTAAGCTACATCTCCTAAAATCAAATCTTTGACACCTGAACCATCCATGTCTATTGCTAAAACAGTTGAACCTGCATGGGCTTTAGTGTTTTCTAATTTACTCTTTTGCGCATCTGGAACATTTCCGACCGCACAAGGCGCAGACGGGTCATTTAGAATCACAGAATTGGAATTAACATCTTCTTTAAATCCTCCCCAACATTCATTTTTTAAGACAAAGACCAAAGAATCTGCGTGACCATATAATTCCATGCTTTGATTTTGGTGATACTGTAGATGTTCACCGCCTATGTGAAAAGTCAAAATATCTAAATCGCCATCATTTTCTACATCAACGATAGCAGGAATATCGCTAGAACTCACATATAAATTGAATTCTGAACCATTATAGTTTGAGTAGAGAAGTGATTTTGCTAATTCCCATTTTAAGCCTTCTTCCAGATTACCAACGTTTTTATACACTTTAATTCCACCAATCCCGTATGTAAAAATATCTGTTTTTCCATCTTGATTGAAATCTTGTAACTGAACTCGGTAACGTAAATCTTCCGGGAAATATAAATGAGCCATAGGTAAATATTCGTAAGCTTTCAATCCATTGATTTCAACTTGCTTAAAAATTCGAATTTGGTCGGAACTCCGATCGAAAACAAACAAGTCCATATCGCCATCAAAATCGATATCAATGCTTGAAACTTGAACGTAATTTAAACCGCCTGCCCAAGGAAGTTTAAATTCCGTACCTGCTTTTACAACTGGAATTGAATTTTGAAAATCAAATTGAAATTGCGCAACTAAACAATAAGATGAAATCAGAAATGAAAGCGTAAGGATTATTTTCGACATGATTCCTTTTGTGAAAGATTAAAGTTAATGCATAAATTGGTAAGGAGGAAAACTGCGTTGAAGATTTTAGTTCTTAAAGCCAATCTAAACCCGAACGATTTTTTTAATATCAGCAATAATTTCTTTTGTTGATATTAAAAGTTCCTGTTCTTCTTGTTCGGACAAACCAAAACCGAATCTTGCATTTTGACAACTTTGAACTAGCTTTTTTAGGTTGTCGCAATTCAATTTACTGCAAAAATTGGAGCGCATCATTTCAATTAAAACATCTTTCGAGTAATTTTGGTAATCAACATTTAAAGCAATACTTGCTGCTTTGCTCAAAGCGTTTTCTAAACTCCCTGCTGCTTTTTGTCTATCGCCAGCTAAAATAAGTTGAGAGGCATTTTTAATTTCAATATCGACTTCAATCCAACTTGTTTTTCTCGCCACAACAATTGCTGGTTTTGAAGTTACAAAGGTATTTACAGCTAAGTCTTCACCTTTTTTATCTTTCGATTTCAATGAAAATCCAACTAAAGCTGAAATAGCAAGAATGGAAAAAACTGAAACCCATAAAATCGGTGACTTCAATAAATTTGAGCCTATGTCTTCGACTTCCTTTTCATCTTTTTGAACCGCCTCAGAAATCAATTGTGTGCTACCTGAAGATTTTGATAAATTTTGAATTTCAGTCCCATTTAAATTATCTAAACTTTCTTTCAAAACTATGTATTTTTTTAATTTTGGATCAAAGTAAGCAACTGCTAAATCAGGCAGCTCGAACGAACCTTCCTTGTTAATTTGTAAGGTGTATTCATAATTGATTTTGCCTTCTGCACCATTTGCTGTGAAAATAAAATCCTCGTCAATTTTTGGATCGCCATATAAAGTAACTCCTTTTGGCAGTACTAATGTTGGTGTGTTTACATTGTGTAAATTTCCAGTTCCCTCAAGTGTCAAATTCAATTTTATAACTTCCCCTTTTTTAACGTCCGTTTTACTCAATTTTTGAGACATTGATAATTTACCAACCATTCCAATAAATGAACTCGGCGCATTAGCTGGTAAAGGCAGAACTTCAACGCTTACACCTGATGAAACTATTGGCATTCCTTCAAAGCCACGCTTCAGAATCAACTTAAATGGATCAATTTGTAAATTGCCACTTTGATTAGGGAAAACGAGAGATCGATCGTATTCGATAGTGTAAAAATCAATTCCTTTTACTCTTTCTTCTTCAGCTACTAATTTACTATTGTTACCTAACGCTTGCTTTTCGAGTGTTCCGGAAGGTACAAAAGCTTGGTAATCTTCAAAATGCGTTGGATAAAAACGTGCATAGATTTTTGCATTTAATATTAAAGGCTCACCTTCATACAATTGCTTTCTGCTTCGTTCTACAATTCCAAAAGCAGCCTGTTTAAGTTGTTTTGCACCAATAGTTCCACAAGAATTTACGACCTGTTCCTTGTGAATTGTTACATTGACCGTGTTAGATTTATACGTTTTACTTCCCGATTTAATAAATGCTGGACCAAAGGTATATTCCCCTTCTTTTTTAATGGTTCCGTCCTGAGAATAATAATAATAAGTGATTACTTTTCCAGTATTAAAATCTGTTTCCTGCTCCATTCCATTAAAGACGGAATAGCCTGGAATAAATGCACTTGGAAAATCGATGTCAATTTCACCTTGAATATTAGATTTAACCGTAATTGTAATAGATTCTCCAGCTTCAGCGACTTTTGAATCCACTTGAATCTTGACCACTGGCTTCTGCCCGAAAACAGAGGAGATAAGCAAAAAATTAATAAATAATAACCAATTTTTCATTACCAATTTTTACCTGTTTTTGAATTATTAGTAGATTTATTTTGACCATTAGCAATTCTTCTGCGTGTGTCTGCTTCTTGTCTGGTTAAGTCGTCTAGCATTTTATCTGCTTGTCGGTTAGGTAAATTTCCTCCTGATTTCTTTTCATTTCCAGATTTCCCTGAGTTTCCTGAACTATTAGCCGAAGAATTTCCTTGGTTCTGTGAAGGATTGTTTCCGTTTTGACCCTGATTATTATTTTTTTTTTCTGTTTCTTGTTTCTTTTGGCGAATTGCTTCAGATAAATTATACTGTGTTTCTTGATCGTTTGGATTATTGCGCAATGACTCTTTGTACGCGTCAATTGCACCTGAATAATCCTTTTTTTTCATACGGGTATTGCCTAAATTGTGTTGTATTTTGGCTTTTTCCGTTTTATTTTTTTTCTCTGAAGCTGCTTGCTGATACACTTTTTCTGCATTTTCAAAATCACGTGAACGATAGGTAGATTGTGCTATTTCTTCTGATAAATCAATATTTTTTGGCGCCAAATTTTGCGCGGAACGGTAATATTTATTTGCCTTGTCATATTGTTTGTTTTTGTAAGCTTTGCGTGCAACTTTCAGTGAATCAACCCACTGTTGGGAAAACCCTTGAAAAGCAATTACAACAAATAAAAAAACAACAATCGACTTCATTTTTTTGACCTTAAATCTTTAAACATTGGAATCAGCAACCAAATAAGAAAGCACACTAAAGAAACAGCTAATGGAAATTGATACCGAGTTTCTTCAATATCGAATTCCAAATTTCGCAATTTTGTCCGCTTCATCTGGTTAATTTGTGTTAATAGTGTTTGCAAGTCTGGATATGCCTCACTTGTAATCAAAGCTGTACCATTTGTTTGGTTGGCAATTTGTTGCACAAATCGAGGATTCATTGCTGAAATCACGCGCTTTCCAGTGGAGTTAATAAGGTAGCCGCGACCTAAATAATTTGGATCTATTGGGATGGGGCCGCCAGTTGAAGTCCCGATGCCTAGAACACAAACTTGGATGTTTTTTTCAATAATAGAAGCATAAACTTCTTTATTTTCGTTTTCATGATTTTCACCATCCGTAATCATAAATATTGCCTTTGTGACATTTTCCTTAGAAAACATTTCCTGTGAAGTATTTAAGGCTTCAGAAATATTGGTTCCTTGATTGGAAATAAAGTTGGTTGAAACATCACTTATGAATATTTTCGCTGCGTTGTAATCAGTTGTTAAAGGCAGTTGAACATAAGCGTTTCCAGCGAAAATACACAAGCCAATCTTTTCTCCAGCCAAAGTGTTCACTAACGCATTCAAAGCTCTTTTGGCGACATCTAATCGAGAAGTCTGTTCAATATCCATCGTGTTCATAGAGTTGGAAACATCTAAACACACAACCAATTCCATACTTTTCAGGGTTCCTTTTACTTTTTTCTTGCCATAAATTGGTTGAGCCATAGCAAAAATCAAAAATACAAATGCTGAACGTAAAATATAAAACCGAGCAATTGTCCACTTGCTATTTGCTTTCACCCAACCCTTTGAACTAAACTGCGATAAATGGCTATCGATTGTATTTTTTCGATTCAATGAAAGAATAAATAGGTAAGTAAAAGGAACTAATAAAACGAAAAGAAAAAGATTATAAGGTTTTACAAAATGAATACTTGATATTTTTAAATTTTCATTAAAGAATCCAATAAAGGTAAATATCGTGAAGGTTAAAACACCAAATAGCGCTTCAAACAGCAATAAATTACTAATGATTTTTCTAATATTAAAGGTTGGTTTATTATCAATCATTGGATACAAAAAGACTAAATTCTAAAATAATCACAAACGTCAAAAACAGAAAAATCCAATTTAAAAACGCAGCTGGTGTGGGTGGTGGTTCTGACTGAAAATATTTATCCGCCATTTTGGATTTTTCTAAGCGATCTATTTCAGTATAAATTTCACTCAAACCTTTTTTATCGGTCGCTCTAAAATATTTTCCACCAGTCACATCTGCAATTTCATTCAGGGTAACCTCATCAATTTCTACTGGCATATTTTCATAGCGGATTCCTACAGGTGTAACAACTGGAGTTGGTGCTACTCCATTCGTTCCAACACCAATCGTATAAACACAAATATTTTTTGTCTTCGCTAATTCTGCAGCTTTCAAAGGCGAAATGTCTCCAGAATTATTGCTTCCATCTGTGAGTAAAATAATGACTTTAGATTTCAAACTATCACTTCTTAAATTCACTACTGAAATACCCAAACCTGTTCCGATTGCAGTTCCACCTTCAATATACATTCCATCCACATCCTCAATTTGCTTTTTCAGAACATCATAATCCAAAGTCATTGGACAAGCCGTGTAAGATTCACCTGCATAAACAACTAAACCAATTCTATCGCCACGTCTACCATCAACAAATTCAGTAGCAACCTCTTTTGCGGCTTCCATTCTGTTAGGTTCGAAATCCGTTGCAAGCATAGAGAGCGAAACATCTAAAGCAATAATTATATCAATTCCGTATTTATAATCGTGGCTATTTGAATCGCTATCATTCCAGCGAAAAGGTTTTGCTAGCGCCAAAATAATAAATGCAATAATCAACAATTTGAGCAAAATAATTCCTTGACGCAAGTAGAAAATTCCGTTATTTCCAAGTTTTTTCTGGTTTTGAGAAGAAGAAGTAAATTTCCAATCGCCTTTTCGTCTTTTCTCATTTCGAAAAAGTAACCATCCAAAAAGCGGCAACAAGAGCAATAGATACAAGTAATTAGCTTGTAAAAATTCAAATTCAGCAATATTTATATTCCAGTTATTCAGCATGTTCATACTCAATTGGACTGGTTTCTACTATCAATTGGCGAATCATAAAAAATGATTTATCAACTATTTCTTCTCCTGGTTTTGAAGCAGCAAATTTCACCAAATCAGAATGGTTCAAGACTTTTAAAATTGTATCAATTACTTCTCTATCAATCTTTTTTGCGGTGAGTAATAATTTAGTTTCGTAAGTTGTTTTATCTAATAAATTCAAGTCATAGCGCGAGGTCAAATAAGAACGCAAAATATAGGACAACTCAACGAAATGCTCTTTCAATTTATCACGCTTCCACAATTCTGCCTTCTCTAAAGCATCGACTGCCAATAAAGATTTACGTTTTAAGGAAAATTCGTGAATAATAGGTTCTGGCTTGTAATTTTTAGTTGAACGCCACCGAAAAAACAAATAAACAACTAATGGAATTAGCCACCAAAACACGTAAAGTGTTCCATAGTACAGCCAATCTTTCTCAACTGGAGCCTCAATAAATGATTCCTTGATGTCATAAATATCTTTTCCTTTTTTGTACGGAATTAAATCGCATTGCAAATAAGTTGACGGAAATGTGCCCGTTGAATCATTTAGTGTAAACCTTGGACCTAGTAAAACAACCAATCCGCTATCCCAAGCACATAATTCAAAAACACCCATCCACATTCTATCATTTCCATCCACAATAATGGAATCATAAAAGTCAACAACCTCAATTTCGTTAAATTCTCCTCCTTTTAAACTAGAGTTTTCAGAAGTGATTTTTGCTGGAAAATTGCCAGAGATCTTTCTAAATTTAAATTTATCGCCTTTATTTAATTTTATGGAATAAATCAAATTTACACGATTTCCAACTACAACTTTATTTTTTGTGATACGTGCTTCTGGTCGTTGCGAGAAGAAAGACAAACTATTAAAAAACAGTAAAATTATAAACCAACTTTTCATTTTCTGCTTTTAAAAAGTTGAACTAATGGCGGAACAATATTTTCTTCAGTATTGAAAAGTACGTAATCAATACCTGATTTTTTGAATTGTTGCAACAAATTGTTTTCGCGAAATTGGTATTCCCTTTCAACTAATTTTTTTGTACGTTCTGAAGAAGCATTCACCCAGGTAGTTTCATTCGTTTCAGAATTAAAAAGTTGTATAAAACCGCTAACAGGTAAATATATTTCTGCTTTATCTTTTACTTTTACCGCCACTAAATCGTGGTGTTTTAAGGTGCGTTTGATATCTTCAATGAAAGAAATATCGTCCTCAAAATCACTAA
>Ga0105050_10003405_pt1 | contig 22073 bp, 22 predicted proteins | sample FRY01_FD_78088 | JGI IMG/M metagenome (GOLD analysis project Ga0105050, IMG submission 78088) | Freshwater microbial communities from Lake Fryxell liftoff mats and glacier meltwater in Antarctica - FRY-01 | ecosystem: Environmental > Aquatic > Freshwater > Ice > Glacier meltwater ...
GCGCGACAATGGCCAGCACCATTGCCACCAGGATCACTCCCACCAGCGTCAGCGTCAGCGCAAGCGCCCGCAGCAGGTGCCAGGCTCCGTCGCGGTTCGGCAGGTGATGGATGGCATTCATGCCGCGAATCAATGCCGCCACACCGGCCCTTGCAGACCAAAGCGCCAATATCGTCGAAATCGCAGTCGTCCACCCCAGCTCGCGGGTATTGGCGGCAAGCAGCACTTCAACCTGATTGGACAGCAGTTGATAGGAATCGACCGGCAGATAATCCTGCGTCAACGCCAGTTCCTGACGAATCACGCTGGGGTCTGAGGCAAAGCCCCAGATGGCAATCACCGCAGCGACAGCGGGAAATATGGCAAGAAAGCCGAAAAACGCGATTCCGGCTGAAATCATGCTCAGATCAGCAGAATCCGTGCGATTATAAAGCCGGATGAACGGCGCCGCGCGTGCGATCCAAGGGGCCATCCACTGCAACAGTCTGCCTCGTGCCGTCAGATAAAAAAGAAGGCCCGCCGAAGCGGACCTTCATTATCAAGGCAGTCCAGGCAACCTGCCCGGGCTTACCGATCTTAGTGGCTGCCAGAGTCAGTGCCATCGTTGGACGCAATGAGAGCGGCCAGAACAACAGCAGCCAGGATCGGAACAATAGCGCTGCCCGAACCAAAGCCGGCCGACGAGCTTGAACCGGTGTCAACAATGACAACTGGTTCTACTTCGTCCTGGATGACAATCGGGCCACCAGCGGAAGCGACGGTGACTGACGACAGCAATGCTGCGCAAGCTACGAATGCAGTGATTTTTTTCATAATCCGGACTCCTATACCGAAAGGCGATGTTAGGTTATTTGGTGCCACAAGCGGCGCATTGAAGAAAGACCAAAGTTCTAGGTCAGTCAATGATCCGCCTGGTCATCAGATGACCAAGTTGTTGCCCGATCCATTGGCGGGATTGCCGTAGATTCAACGCGTTATCAAACCAATATTCGTTCACGAAGTTCCCCGAATCGCCCGAGCAACGTTCAATTACATGGCGAGTGTTGTATTCACGCTGCACTACTATGATCGTTTCTGCGCCAGAAACAGCCAATGTGCAGCGAAAATCAAGCCTGACGGATTGGTCCAGACCATCAAGATAATAATAAACCCGGTCATGCCCACCCGAACCCGACGCGATCTGCCCTGCTGAGGGACCTTGCGCCGACATCAGGTCAGACCCGAAACCCCGCGTCGCGACCAGCGTGCCTTGCCGGTACGCCACAGTGCGGTCGTCCACCGAGGTCCATGTCTCCACACCGCCATTGATCGCCAGCCGACCCGCTGCGGCGCTTGCGCCGTTGCGTTCCAGCGTCAGCAACATCAGCGGCGTTTTGACATTGGCCAGTGCGGCCCGTGTCAGACCGGCATCCGGTTGAGACGAAACCTCGGCGGCGCGCCCTTTGATCAATCCGGCGGTCACGCCCCGCACCATCTGCACACCGACCAGCTGATCCGCATCAGACCCGCAGCCAGCAAGCCCGATTGCCGCAACCAGCAGCGCCGCCGTTAACCCCTTGCGGCGCGTCATTTCCAGAACCTCCCCCATTGGGCATCAAGATCCGAGGCGTGGTAGTCGCGCACGGTTTCGTACAGCCGCCCATCCACATCCAGCCGCGCCCCTCCGTCACGCCCAAACGGCCGCAGCACGGTGGAAACCGACCGACGGGTCGGCGTGCCGGCCAGCGTGGTAAAAGGAATCTCGATACGGATGCCCTTGTCGAAGGAACCGCTGCCAAAGTCTTCTGCCGATACGTTGGTCTTGGTGGCAAAAGCCCCGACTTTCCAGCCGTTCGCAAACTCGCGGTCAAGGCTCAGCGTCGCACCCACGTCGCCCGCAAGATACCGGCCTACATCGACCTGCGCGTGAAACCCCTTGCCCAGATCAACATAGCCCGACACGTGGCCGGTCGCCACGCGGTAGTCATACTCGCCAAAGCCGAGTTGACCGTCCGTGTCGCGCTGCGCCACATAGGCCACTTCGGCGCCGATCGCCCACCGGCGGTCAACGGGTTTCCACAGCACCTCGGCGGACACACCGCCGAACATGCGTTCCAGATAACCCGCCGTAACGCGGCCATAAAGATCGTGGCCAAGCGTCGTGTAGAAAGCCATCGTAAGCGAATCCAGCGACGGATCGGCGTTTGCGTCGTACAGATCCACATCAGACCGCACGGGTTGCAGGCCGGTCACGATGTCAGGCGGCGGTTCGTCGAGGTTACCGGCAATCTTCTTGGTAAGCGATCCCGACAGGATCAGCCCCGGCGTGATTTCATAACGCCCGGTCAGTCGCAGGCCCACGTCGGCCTTCAGCGGGTCGGTCTGGTCAAACAGCCGCAAGCGATTGTAGGGGCCAAGCGACCATACAAAGCGCGGGTACAGATCCTTGTCATAGGTCAGCCCCTGAACAGGCAGACCCGGCCCTTCGATTTTCGCGCGCGACAGAAGTGCTGTCGCACCGTCGGGCGCAAACTCCAGCGCTTCGATATCTGTCCGGCGCAAGATAACCCTGGACGTCGGCATACCGTTGACCACCGGCACAATTTCAAACACTTCAACAGACGCGGGCAGCGACCGCGACATCGCACGCGCTACGCGGCCAATCGCCTGCGCTTCGGCATCATAGCGGACGTTGCGGATGCGCACCTGCGCCATCTGCCCGGTGTAACCAAGCGCCTCGATAAGGATTCCGTCGCTTTCCACCAGCTTGGCGATGTTTTCGCGCAGCAGCGGGTTGGCGCCGTCCTGCGTCACCCATTCCTGCGACCATGCATCGGGATCACTGGCACGCGACGGGCGCACCTTGACGGGGGACGGCGCGCTGTCGACTATACCGCCCTTCCGGGCCTTGGGGTTGACGGTGAAATGCGCCGAAATGCCCAGTTCGCTGCCGTAAAGGTAATAGCCGCCAATGCGCAGTGCATCCGACGCCTGATACTCGACCCCGAAGTTGAACGGGCTCTTCTTCTCGAACGTGCCGCGCTGGCCCGATTCAATCGTATAGTCATCCGATGAGTATTCGGCCTTGAGGCCCCATTTGTCGTTGACCTGCCATTCCACGCCGCCAAACGGGGCTACAGGCCCACGAAACCATTGGCCGGCATTCACATTGCCGCCTTCGCCGATGTCGATCGGAGGGCGTTCCCCGAATGGCGATCCGGTGCCACCGTTGCTGCCAAGACGGCCCCAACCCAGACCCGCCGTTACCTTTACGTTCGGCAGGACATGCTTGGTTGCAGCGATGTATTCGCCCGACAAAATGCCGGTGCCGACATAATCCTGAAAGCCCACAGTCACGGCGGGAAGATACCTGCTTTCATCCAGCACCTTGAAGCGCAGGTCGAAACTGCGGTCATAATAGATGTCAAACGGGAAAAACGTGTCATTGACCGGCGGGTTATCGCTCCAATTGCGAATCCCGAGGAAGCGAAAGCTGGCAGAGATGCGCGGCGCGATCTGAAAGCTGAGCGTGGTGCGGCTGTTCGCCCCGAAATGCGCGGATGATGTGGTCAGCGCGGCATCGGGCTGTGCCTCGCCCGACGGCATGTCAATCAGCCCGGTGGCGCCGTAAAAGTTAAGCGTTGGCCGCGTTTCGGGCAAGGCGGGTGTTGCGGCGGTCAGCGCCAGCACAGAGGCTGCGGCACACAGACGGGTACGGGATGCGCGGGCAGGATCGGACATTATCACCTCTATCAACAGCCGCAGTCTAAAGGGTGGCCCTCACAGCGACAATCACTTTCACCGCAGTGATGCAGCAGCGCAACGTTTACTGGCGGAGAACCACCACTTCGGGCGGCTGATACCCCTCGACCCACGAAAACACGACCGCCCTTGCAGCGTCCGCGTCCCCGGCCGCCACAGCCGACCGCAAAGCCCGCAGCGCCGAAGCCATTTCCAGTTCCGACAGGCTGCTTTCCTTGGCGCGCAGAATCTTGGGGTGCAGCGTCGTCAGAAAACCTTCGCCGATCAACACTTCTTCATGAAGCTTTTCGCCGGGGCGCAGGCCGATCACGTCGATCACGATATCGCCATCCGGGTTGGCTGCGTCGCGTACGGAGTAACCCCGTGCCTCGATCATCTGGCGGGCCAGATCGCGAATGCGCAGCGGCTCGCCCATATCCAGCACGAACACGTCGGCCTCGGGTGCGGTGGCGGCTTCGGCAAAAGACCCGGCCAGCAGCACAAGCCCCGCCGCATCAAACAGCGTCATGAAGTAGCGCGTGACGTCTTCATGCGTCAGGGTCAAAGGCCCTCCGCGCGCGATCTGTTCCTTGAACAGCGGCACAACCGACCCGGACGACCCCAGCACATTGCCGAACCGCACCGTACTGAACACCGTTCCCTGCGAACGTTTGGCAAGATCGTGGATAACCAGCTCTGCAAGCCGTTTGGAAGCGCCCATGATGTTGGTCGGACGTACGGCCTTGTCGGTCGAAATCATGATGAAGCGCGCTACTTTGGCCTCTTGCGCTGCATCGGCCAGGGTACGGGTGCCAAGAACGTTGTTGGCCAGCCCGACAATCGGGTTCGCCTCGACCAGCGGCACATGCTTGTAGGCGGCGGCGTGAAAGACAACGTCGATCTTGTGTTGTGTCATCACCATGCGCGCCATGCGCGAATCGGTGACTGTCCCCAGAACCGGCACGATCTCTACAGGCAGCCCGCAAGCTATTTCCCGCAGCTCGCGGTCGATGTTGTAAAGCGCGATCTCGCTGACTTCGAACAGAACGATTCTCTGTGGGCCAAGCCAAAGCAACTGACGGCACAGTTCCGATCCGACAGAACCGCCCGCTCCGGTCACCAGAACCGACCGCCCTGCATAGGCGTTCAGACCCTTTGGCGAAAGTGCGTCCGCCGGATTGCGCCCCACAAACTGACCCGGAACAAAAGACGTCAGGTTGTCGATCAGCTTTTCCCCGGCGATCAACTGCGCAAAGGATGGCAGCATTTGCACATCCAGCCCTACAAGTTGCAGCCGCCGCGCGATCTGCGTCAGTTTGGGCAAAGATAACGAAGGCATTGCCAGAATAACCCGGTCCACCTCGCGGTCGCGCACGGTTTTTTCAATCAGGTCCGGATGCAGAACACGCAAACCCGCAATTGTCACGTCATGCAGCGCAGGGTTGTCATCAACAAAGGCCACCGGCACGATAGTGTCATGCGACCGGAGCGCCGCAACAAGCTGCGCGCCCGTATCGCCCGCCCCGTAAATAAGCACACGGTAGCTTTTTCGCCCGCTGCGCAGCACCCACAACAGCACATGCAGCATTACCACCCGCGCACCCGCCGACATCAGGAAAAAGATCATCCCGAACAGGACAAGCGCCGCACCCGGCAGATCGGTGGCTGCCAGTTGCGCCACGACCGCAAGACCCAGCATCACCAGCGTCGCAAAACCGGCAGTCTTCAGCACAGCCCGCGCTTCGTAGGCATTCAGCTTGATCCGCTGCATACCAAGCACGAAAGCGACAATCCCTGCCAGCACCGCCGCAGCCACGAAAAGCGGCCAGATATGCGCAAGTCCTTGTAGTGGAAAGAAAACATTGAAAGCCAGCGCAGAAGCCACAAAAAGCGCAATCGGCGCAATCGCTGCGTCAACAAGCAGCAGAAGCGCGCGCTTGTGCGACCGCGACAACCGCGCAACAATCCAAAACAAGCTAGATCTCATAGCTTGCATGAATGCCCCTTCGCGGCCGATTCAAATTGCCGCCTCTGTTTCTCAAAATCGTGCACTGTATTCCACGCACTTTCTGAAACTAAGTCTCAATCAACCCCTAAAGTTTTTGCACCATTCGCGCAAGGCGGCACGCATGTTGCCAATATCCGAATTTACGGCCTTTTGCGTCGGAATAGGCGATGAATCGCCACCCTGGCGCCCGTTTGCCAGATCAAGAGCAGGTCGAAGCACACATTTTGCCGCTGCTGATAAATCAGGTCCAGCCGCGCTTTGCGTGGTACGCAGCGGCGTGAATAGACCGCATCGGTTTCAGCGGCGCTTGTGCAGAGTGCCAGCAGCCGTTCCTCATGCGCGTGGTAGACCAGTGAAGCAAGCCCGGTGATGCCCGGACGATTTTTCAGAACCCCGGCATAGAGTTCGGGAAATCGCTCGACATAAATCCGTAATGGCGGTCGCGGGCCAACAAAGCTCATATCGCCCCGAAACACATTCCAAAGCTGCGGAATTTCGTCCAGCCGGGCGCGGCGCAGAAAGCGGCCGATGGGCGCAATGCGCCCGACCTTGTCGCCGCCCGACACGCCGCTGTTGGCATTGTCATGCCGCATGGTCCGCAGCTTCCAAAGGTTGAAAGGCTGACCGGGGGCTTTCATCCGCTCGGCCACATAAAAAATCGGGCGGCCCTCGGTGGCCAGCAAAACCACCAGCAGCACCGCAAAGGGAATCGCAAGCAGCGCGGTCAGCAGCAGCGCCAGCACCAGATCCATCAGGCGTTTGGTCAGGGTCACACGCCCACCTCCCGCCATTCGGCGACCATGGTGGCGGGCAGTGCCGCCTCGGCCGCCAAGGGGAACAGCCGCTGCATCCGCCTTGTGTTCAGCCCGACGCGAGGGATCACCGCAGGATTTTCCGGACCGTAAACCCACGTTATCCCCGCCGCATCAAGCAACGAACCCATCGTCACAGGAGGCCCGGCCGCGATGTTCACGATCGACGGCAGTTCGGCTCCGGTCAACGCCAACGACGCCAACCCTGCCAGCACATCGGCCAGACTGCGCGACCCGATATACGACCGGACCGGACCGCCGGGATGCCCCGGCACCGGGTCGATCGACATTTTCTGTCCGGCCCACGCCAGTCCCGCCCGCCCCAGCAACGCATCCGCCCCGGCCACGTTACCCAGCCGCAAAATGGTGACCGGGGTTTTGGCATCCGCAGCCCAGTCCAGCGCGCAAAGCTCCATATGCCGCTTGGCGTGGCCGTATGGATTGAGGGGCTGCACCGCGTCATCCTCGGCCATGTCATGCGCCGCAGCAGCACCGTAAACTGCCGCTGACGACAGCAAGAACACATGCCGCGCTCCGGCCTCCGCCGCCGCGCGGCAGGCCGCCAATGCAAGCGTCACGTTGTTTTCCATCGGCGCGCGCGCATCGGTGACGCCGGCCAGATTAAGCACGACGCCACCCGGCGCGATGCCGCCGGGAAACGGCTGCGCCAGCATGTCCCAGGCCAGATCGCCACCCTGCCGCGCATGCCAAACCGGCATCAGCCCACCCGGCGCTGCACGCCGCCAAACCGCGCCGAGGTTGCGCCCGATGCGGCTGGCAGACCCCAGAACCAGCAGCGAAGCGGGCATCGCGTCAGTCCTCGCCTTCAAACCGGGTGCGCAGTTCGCGCAGCACCGGCAATACCGCGCGCACCCGGTCCGCACCCAAAGATTGCACAACATCGCCAATCAACGGCGCAATTGCCTGCACTGCTGCATCACGCGCTGCCCGTCCCGATGGACTGATGGCAACAAACTTGCGCCGCGCGTCGTCCCAATCGGGGCGGATATGCACGTGGCCCGCCCATTCAAGCTTTGCCAGCGTGTTGGTCATCGCTCCTCGCGTGACATGGAACGACTTTGCCAGTTGTGCCGGGGTGCGTTCTTCGCCAGCGCGCGCCAGATGGTTAAGTACGCCGAAATGCGACAGCTCCATTCCCTTTGGCAGAACCTTGGTCAGATGGTTGCGCGCCAGTTGGTCGGCCATGAACAGCTCGCCAAACAGGGCCACCGCAATGTCTTCGTTCTTTTCCGCCATTATCGGGCCGTAAAGGGCCGGTCATGCGTCAGCGACGGCACGCGCCCGCGGGCCTTCGCCACTTCGGCCAAATTCAGATCAATCAGCGTCACGCCCGGTTCGGTGCCTCCATCGGCCAGAACTTCGCCCCACGGGGCGATGGCAAGGCTGTGGCCATGGGTGCGGCGCCCCTTGCCGTGCGTTTCGGCATGAAAGCCGGTCTGCGCCGGGGCCAACACGAAGCATCCGGTTTCAATCGCCCTTGCGCGCAGCAGGATTTCCCAATGCGCAGGCCCCGTCACGTGGTTGAACGCCGCGGGCACCGTGATGATCTGTGCGCCGGTCTGAGCAAGATGACGGTAAAGCTGCGGAAAGCGCACGTCATAGCAAACGGTCATGCCGACCTGTGCGAAGTGCGTGTCGGCCAGAATCGCCTGCGCTCCGGGGCGGTAGCCCGCTGATTCGCGGTAAATCTCGGCTTCGGATACATTTACGTCAAACATGTGGATCTTGTCATAACGCGCGGCGATGCTGCCATCTGGCGCGATCATGAAGCTGCGGTTGGCAAAACGCCCGTCCGCATCGCCGGTCAACAGACCAAGCGACCCGATAAGCAACCAGATCCCCGCCCGCGCCGCCTCATCCCGCAGGGTGGCGAGGGTGGGATCGTCGTGCTCCAGATGAAACACTGACCGCTGATGTGCGCGGTTCGACGACAGGCAGTTGGTACATTCCGGCGTCAGCACGAAACCGGCACCGCCTGCCGCAGCCGCCCGCACCAACGCCTGCGTTGCGGGCAGGTTTGCCGCCGGATCGTCCGTCACGGTCAATTGCACCAACCCTGCGCGCATCAACCGGCCAGCATCGGGTCCAGCCCGCCTTTCTGGTCCAGCGCATGAAGATCATCGTAACCGCCGACATGCGCGCCGCCGATGAAAATCTGCGGCACTGACCGGCCTCCCTGCGCGCGCTTGGTCATTGCGGCGCGCAGACCGGGGTCGCGGCTGACGTCGATCTCGGTAAAGGCGGCACCCTTCTGGGTCAGCAGGCGCTTGGCTGCATGGCAGAAACCACAGAGCGGCGTGGTGTAGATTTCAACGGATTTCATGGCAGTATCCCTGTGCAACACGGTGACTATAGGGATTTAGCCCTCCTTCGCAACGCGCGCCAGTGCCAGAACCGAAACCTCTGCCGCCCCTGCCGAAAGACAGGCGTCTGCCGCCGCCGCAAAGGTTGCGCCTGATGTCATCACGTCATCCACCAGCAGAACATGCCGGCCTGCGATTCGCGCATTGCGCCGGGGATGCAGCACAATTGCGCCTGTCATATTGTTGAACCGGCCTTCCCGGTCGCGGCCTTCCTGACTGCGGGTGTTGCGCGGTCGGGTCAGCAGGTCGGGGCAATGTTCAAGCCCCGCTGCGCGCGCTACCGCAGCCGACAACAGCGCCGCCTGATTGTAGCGCCGCTTCAGCAGACGAAGCCAGTGCAGCGGCACCGGGGCCACCAGCATCCCCGGCACAAGGATCGGCTTTGCTGCCTTGAGCAGCCAGCCCGCCGAAGGATGAGCCAGATCCAGCCGGTCGCCATGTTTCAGCGCCAGCACGATGCGCCGCCCGTTGTCGCGGTACAGCAGCGCCGCACGCCCGCGCGCCCAAGGCCGTGCCAGCGTCAGGCAATCATCGCATTTCACCCGGTGGTCGCTGTCTTCCCCCGGCAGCGGCACACCGCATTGGTCGCACACCAACCCCGTCACAAACGGCGTGTCGCGCCAGCACACGCCGCACAGCCCGAAATCCGTGGTCACCAGCGCATCGCAGGTCAGGCATTGCGGCGGGTAGACCAGGTGCAGCACCGCTTGCAATCCCATCGCAGCCCCCCTAGTTCGGCGCACAGGAGGCCCCGATGACCCCCCCAACCCTGACAGATCGCCCCGCCCTTTTGCGCAACCGCACCCGTGCGACGGCGCTTTTCCTGCATGACGAGGTGATATCAGAAGTGCATGATCGCCTGATCGAGGTTAACAGGCCGTTTAAATTCCCCGCCGTGATCACAGGTTTTCCCGAAATATGGGCGCAGGCGATGCCCGGCGCGCGGATCGTGGCCGATGATGACACGCTTGATCTGACCTGCGGCGCGCATGATCTGGTGATCCATGCGCTTGGCCTGCACTGGGCGAATGATCCCGTGGGGCAATTGGTGCAATGCCGCCGGGCGCTGGCACCCGACGGGCTGTTCCTCGGGTTGCTGTTTGGCGGCCAGACGCTGCACGAATTGCGCGCCTGTCTGGCGGAGGCAGAGGCTTCGGTGACGGGTGGCCTTTCCCCACGCGTCCTTCCAATGGGCGAAATCCGCGATCTGGGCGGCCTGTTGCAGCGCGCGGGCTTTGCATTGCCGGTGGCCGACAGTTTCACCAAGACCGTTCGCTACCGCGATGCGCTGCACCTGATGCACGATCTGCGCGCCATGGGCGAAGGCAATGCGCTTGCTGCCCGCACCCGCCACCCGACCCGCCGCGCGGTGCTCGATGATGCCACCCGGCGCTACGCCGCCGCTTACGGACAGGGCGGCACTGTTCCCGCGACGTTTGAGGTGATTTGCCTGACCGGATGGGCACCCGCCGACAGCCAGCCCAAGCCCTTGCGACCCGGTTCGGCTGCCCAAAGATTGGCCGATGCGCTTGGATCGGCAGAAATGCCGCTGCCCGCGACGCCGCAGGGCGGTTGACCCCGGCCAAGATGCCTATATGTCGGTGACATAACGATAACAGGAACTTTGCGATGCTGGATGCCAAGCCGGGCCGAACCGCTGCTACAGAAGACGCGGGCCTCGTCGCCCCCGGCCAGGGGCGGCTTGCCCATGCGCCGGTTGATCACCCCCCCGTGCGGCGTGCGAAAGTGGGTATCTTGCTTGCCAATCTGGGCACACCGGACAACTACGACTACTGGTCGATGCGCCGCTATCTGAACGAATTCCTGTCCGACCGCCGGGTAATCGATTATGCGCCGTGGAAATGGCAGCCGCTGTTACAACTCGTGATCCTGACCAAGCGGCCATTCAGTTCGGGCGCGAATTATAAGCTGATCTGGAACCACGAAAAGGGCGAAAGCCCGCTGATGACGATCACCAGGGACCAGACCGCCAAGATTGCCGCAACGATGACGGCATTGCATGGCGGCAACGTGATGGTGGATTTTGCCATGCGCTACGGCAACCCTTCGACCGAGTCAAAAGTGCAGGCGATGGTTGCGGCGGGGTGCGAGAAGATCCTGTTTTTCCCGCTGTATCCGCATTACGCCGGCGCCACTTCAGCGACGGCGAACGATGCCTTTTTCCGTGCGCTGATGAAGGAAACCCGACAGCCTGCCGCCCGCACAGTGCCGGAATACTTTGATCATCCGCTGTATATCGACGCGTTGGCGCAGTCGGTCGAACGCACTTATGCGGCGCTGGAACACAAGCCGGATGTGCTGGTCGCAAGCTACCACGGCATGCCAAAACGCTATCTGATGCAGGGCGATCCCTATCACTGCCATTGCCAGAGAACATCGCGTCTGTTGCTGGAACGGCTTGGTTGGGACAAGGGCGCCATCGACACCACGTTCCAGTCGGTGTTCGGACCCGAGGAATGGCTGAAGCCCTACACCGTGAAACATGTCGCTGAACTGGCCGGGCAAGGCAAAAAGCATATCGCTGTGATGGCCCCTGCATTCTCGGCGGATTGCATCGAGACGCTGGAAGAGATCAACGGCGAAATCCGCGAGGCGTTTGAACACGCGGGCGGCGAAACTTTCACCTATATCCCCTGCCTGAACGATGATGACGCACATATCGCGGCACTTGCGGCGGTGATCGGGGACAATCTGGGTGGCTGGCTGCGCTAAACAGTCAGAAGGGCTCGCTGTCTCTCAAGCCCTGCGATAAAGATGAAAAAGGCGGTGGTTTGACGCACCGCCTTTTTGCATTGGTGGTTCGTCGATCAGGACGAAGCGGCAGCAGCGATAACCAGCAGCAGCAGCAGCGGGACAACCAGACCGCCAGCCGACGACGATGTCGCAGCTTCAACGACTACCGGTTCCATGATCGGTTCAACGATCCCGCCAGCGAAAGCGGTGGTAGCAGCAACCGTCAAAGCGGCAGCAAGTGCAAGTTTCTTCATGTTAACCTCCAGTTATTGCAAATCACCGAATATTGCAGAGGCGATGATGTGCACCCAAGACTATACCTCGTTGTGTTCTCTAACCAGCTTCGTGCAGCGAATGCAATCTGGCTTGTGCGGTTGACCGTGCGCTCTGCGGTGGCATCGTCAAATTAGCAACACTTGCGTTCCGACCTTGGCAAGGCTGAACAATTCCAGAATATGCTCATTGTACAAGCCAATACAGCCGTTTGACGACTTCCGTCCGATCTTGCGCGTGTCATGCGTGCCATGGATGCGATAATACGTCCAGGACAGGTAAAGCGCGCGGACACCCAAGGGGTTGTCCGGCGAACCGCCTTCTACGACATCGGGCCATTCCGGGTTACGTTCGCGCATCGCAGGCGTGGGCCGCCACGACGGGTTTTCCACCTTCTGCACCACTTCGGTCTTGCCGAGCCGGGTCAGGTCTTCCGACAGTGGCACCGACGTGGGGTACAGCTTGTAGACCGACTGATCTTCCGACCAATAGTGCAGCGCGCGCGACGTGATGTCGACCAGAATCGCCCCGTTTTTCGTAGTGGTGAAATACGGCTGCCAATCCAACATGCGGAAGCTGGAAATGTTGTTGCGCACCGTGCTGGACGCGCGCGACTCGATCTGGGTCGTTCCGTCTTGCGCCCAGGCGGGAAGCGCCATTGCCCCCATGCCAACGGCGGCAGCTCCCAAAAGCGCGCGGCGATTGAGCCTGTTATGGTGATCGGCACTCATCCGCTTAACTCCTGCGCTTTTTATGTCGTTCGGGTTTTACCACCTTGCGCCACCCTGCGCAAATCAAACAGATGTCACTGGGCGGGTTCACGCAGAGTTGCGTTTGAACCCGGCGCGTCCTTTCTGTAAAGGATGCGGCGATATCTTGCAGGTGGGAATAAGATGAAACAATTGTCTGTTGCGGTGCTGTGCGGCCTTCTGGCGTTGTCGGCCTGCGCGCCAACGGGCGGCGGCACGCAGCTTGGCACCGACGGCAGGCCCTTGCCACAGGTCTACAAGATCGGTCCTGCGGATGAGAGCCGGATTTCGTTTCGGCTGCTGGATTCCGTGAATGCGCTGCGCAATGCCAAAGGGGCCGCGCCGTTGGCGTTCAACGCGCAACTGACCGCCGCAGCCGCGACGCATTCGCGCGATATGTCAGTGCAGAACCGGCCCTGGCATTTTGGGTCGGACGGGTCCTCGCCCCTGGTACGGGTACAGCGCGCGGGCTACACTGGCAAGTTGCGCGGCGAGCTGATTTCCGAAACATACCAGACCGAGCTGGAAGTCCTAGCCGATTGGACAAGCCAGCCCGACACCCGCGATGTGATCCTTGATCCGACCGCGCGCGAAACGGGTTTTGCGTGGTTTCAGGAACCGAATGGCAAGCTGTGGTGGACGCTGGTTACCGGCGGCTGATCCGCGATACAGAAAAGGGGGCGGACCCGCCCCCTTTTGATTATCAGTCTGATTTATGCAATATTACGGCAAAATGGTGATCTGCGTTCCATCCTTGATCATCGCGTAGACCAGCTCTATTTCCTTGTCGGTCACCGCAATGCAGCCTGCCGTCCAGTCGCCCTTGTTCTTGCCTTGCCAATATGACCTGCCGTGAATGAAGATGTCGCCTCCCGGCGATTTGCCCATCGTCATGGCGGTAATCCGGTCATTCGTGTTCGGATAGGATATCCCGACAGACAGGTGAAACTCGCTGTTGGGGTTCCGGCGGTTGATGTAGTAGGTGCCTTCGGGCGTGCGACCGTCGCCTTCATAAAGCTTGTGGCCAACCGGCGTGAAACCAAGCGCCACGTCATAAGATTTCAGCACCTTCCGGTCGTGCAGCAGGTACATCTTCCGGTCGGCTTTATGCACCTGGATGCTGGTGACATCAGGCCCGTTGTACCGTTTGAATTTTGAATTGTTGCCACAGGCGGACAGGCCTAACGCCACCACCAATGCCAGAAAGATTCTGATTGCCCACATGTGCCCAACTGCCCATCGTTATTTTTTCCAATGGAAATAGCCAAGAATCATGGTTTTGCATAGTAAAAGTTACGTCCGCAGATTCACGCCGGCGTTACCTGAACCTTGCGTGCAACAGGTTGCGCTTCCGTTTTACCGGCGCGGCGCGGCGACCAGACTGAACCGCGCGACCAGTTCCACGTGCGCGGACCAGCGGAACTGATCGACGACCTGCACCCAATCAAGGCTATACCCCCCCGCAAGCAACAGTTTTGCATCACGTGCAAATGTTACCGGGTTACACGACACGGCGGCAATCACCGGCACACCAGACCGCGCGAGCGTCGCCATCTGCGCTTCCGCCCCAGCGCGTGGCGGGTCGATCACCACGGCATCGACATGGGCGAATTCATCGGGTTCCAGCGGGCGGCGAAAGAGGTCGCGCGCCTCGTGCGTGACGCGTTTCAGCCCCTCGGCCATGCGCCAGCCCTTGTCCAGCGCCGCAACCATCGCGGCGTCGCCTTCAACGGCATGCACCTCGGCACGCGTCGCCAGCGGCAGGGCGAAGGTGCCCGCCCCCGCGAACAGGTCGATGATGCGTCTGGCGGCCCCCACAGCATCGGCCACCGCCGCCAGCAACGCCGCCTCGCCTGCCGGGGTGGCTTGCAGGAAGGCACCCGGCGGCGGCGAAACAAGCGCTTTGCCGAAGCGTTGCATCGGTGCGGTGCGCAGGGCAACAACCTCATTATCCCATGTCAACCGGGCGATGCCATGCGCCTCGGCCACACGCGCCAGATCCAGCCGCATCGCGCTGTCCAGCGGCTTGCCCCCCGTAACCGCCACATCCGGACCAGACAGGCTGCGTGTCACGGTCAGCGCAACTTCGGCCGACCGCGACGCACCGGTCACCATCAGCGCCTCCAGCGCCGGGAAAGTTGCAATCAGGTCGGGGTGCACCAATTGACACTGCGGAATGGCGACCAACACATCCGACGCCCGGGCGTGAAACCCCAACAAAGCGCCGCCTTTGGTGCGACGCCCCGAAAACGTGGCACGGCGGCGCGAGCGCGGCGGTGAGGTCACGATAGGGCGAAACGTCGCTTCCAAGCCCTGTCCGGCTAAAGCAGACCGTACAACATCCTGCTTCCACCCCGCCACAAAGCCCTCCGAAGCGTGCTGCATCATGCAGCCGCCACAGGTGCGGGCGTGGACACACGGCGGGCGCACACGGTCGGGCGACGGCGTGATGATTTTGGGCGCCAGCATCCGGTCGCCGGTCACGTCGCCCTCCACCACCTCGCCCGGCAGCATTTGCGCGATGAACACCGGCCCTGACGGGCCCTGTGCAATGGCGTCACCCAGATGGCCGAGCCGTTCGATGGTCAGTATCACTCGGCCGCCCCCTGCAAATCCGGTTCTTCATCGTCAACACCGATGAAGCCCCCGGATTGCCGGTTCCAATAGCGCGCGTAAAGCCCGTTCTGCGCCAGAAGCGCCGTGTGGCTGCCTTCCTCCACGATCCGGCCCTGTTCCAGCACCACGATCCGGTCCATCGCCGCAATGGTGGACAGACGGTGCGCGATCGCCAGCACGGTCTTGCCCTCCATCACGTTATCCAGCGATTCCTGAATCGACGCCTCAACCTCGGAGTCCAGCGCCGATGTTGCCTCATCCAGCACCAGTATCGGCGCGTCTTTCAGGAAAGCGCGGGCCAAAGCGATGCGCTGCCGCTGCCCGCCCGACAGTTTCACGCCGCGTTCGCCCAGAAACGCGTCATACCCCTGCCGCCCGTTGTGGTCGGCCATCGTCTCGATAAACCCGTCTGCTTCTGCCGCACGGGCGGCGGCCAGCATGTCTTCGGGCAAAGCATCCGGGCGGCCATACATGATGTTGTCGCGCGCCGACCGGTTGAACATTGCGGTTTCCTGCGTGACCATGCCGATCTGGCGCCGCAGCGATTCCTGCGTGATGGCGCGCACATTATGCCCGTCGATCAGCACACGGCCCTGTTCACTATCGTAAAGCCGCAGCAACAGCGACACGAGCGTGGATTTGCCCGCCCCCGACGCGCCCACAATCCCCAGCTTTTCGCCCGCCGCGATGGTCAGGTTGATATCCGCAACCCCTGCCCGCTTGCGGCCATAGCCAAAGGTCACGCCTTCAAACCGGATCTCGCCCTTTACACGCGGCAGATCCAGCGCGCCGGGGTTATCGGCCAGCGTATGCGGCACCGACAGCGTGCGCATCCCGTCCTCGATCTCGCCCACCGAGGTATAGATCGACATCAGCGTAAAGCTGACCCAGCCCGACATTTGCGCGATCCGCATCGCCACGGCCCCTGCCGCCGCAATCGCCCCCGCCGTCGCCAGCCCCTGTTGCCACAACAGCACCGTGCCGCCGATCAGCAGCACCGGCAAAACCCCGGCCAGCGTCATCAAGGACAGGCGGAACCACGTTGAAATCACGCCAAATTCCAGCGAACGGTCGCGGAACACCTTCATCGCGTTCAACGCCACGCGGTCCTCGAATGCAGCATGCGCAAACAGCTTCACCGTCTTGATATTGGTGATGGTATCCACCACTTGCCCCGAAACCATCGCCCGCGCCGCCGCACGCGCCGCCGAATTCACCCGGATGCGGGGCATGAAAAACCGGATCAGCACCAGATACGCCACCAGCCACCCCGCCAGCGCCACGGCCAGCCACGCGTCGATCGCCACCAGAAAAATCACCGACCCGACGATTGACGCCAAAGCGAAGGCCACCGTGTTGATAACCTCGGTCGCCACATCGGTGACCGCCCGCGCCGCCTGCATCTGCTTTTGCGCGATGCGGCCGGCGAAATCGTTGTCAAAGAACGTGACCGCCTGCCCCAGCGTCCAGCGGTGCAGGCGGCTGAGCACCAGCGGCAGCACATTCGGCCCCACCATGATGGAGTTGGTCGCCGCAGCTACGCCAAACGCCAGCGGCCGCAGGATCATGTAGAACCCGACAAAGCTGATCAGAAGCCAGAATTGTTCCGTCAGAAACACCTCTGGCCCACTTTCCAGCGCGGCGTCGATCACCCAGCCGAGGATCAGCGCCGACACCACCTCCAGCGAGCCTGTCACGCACGACACTGCCCCTGCGACCCACAGCATCGGCCACGATCCTTTCAGCGACCACCGCATGAAGGGCCAAAGCTGCTGCGGTGGCGCGCCGTCTGCGGGGCGGAATGCGTCGATCCAGCCGCCAAGGGCCAACAGAGACTTCATTACGCGGCGTCCTCCTCGATTCCGATGAAACCACCCGACTGCCGCGCCCAGAAGCGGGCATAAAGCCCACCCTTCGCCAGCAATTCGGTATGGCTGCCCAGTTCGGCCACGCGGCCATCGTCCAGCACCACGATCCGGTCCATCGCGGAAAGGGTAGACAGGCGGTGCGCAATGGCGATCACTGTCTTGCCCTGCATCACGCCGTAAAGCGTTTCCTGAATGGCCGCTTCCACCTCGCTGTCCAGCGCCGAAGTCGCTTCGTCCAGGATCAGGATCGGCGCGTTTTTCAGGATCACCCGCGCCAGCCCCACCCGTTGCCGCTGTCCGCCAGACAGCTTCACGCCACGTTCTCCGACATGGGCGTCATACCCCTGCCGCCCTTCCAGGTCTTCCAGTGTCAGAATGAAATCATGCGCTTCGGCCTGGCGCGCGGCCAGCACCATATCCGCCTCGGACGCGTCAGGGCGGCCATACAGAATGTTGTCGCGCACGGACCGGTGCAAAAGGCTGCTATCCTGCTGCACCATGCCGATTTGCCGGCGCAGACTGTCTTGTGTGACGCCGGCGATATCCTGACCGTCGATCAGGATGCGCCCGCCTTCGGTGTCGTAGAACCGCAGCATCAGTTTCACCAACGTGGATTTGCCCGCCCCCGACCGTCCCACAACGCCGATCTTCTCGCCGGGGCGAATATCAAGGCTGATGCCCTGCAAACCGCCAGACCCCCGGCCATAGTGATGCGACACCGCATCGAGTTCGATCCGCCCATCACGGAACTGCAAAGGCTTGGCAGCGGATTTATCCACCAAAGCAATGGGTTGAGCAATCGTCTCCATCCCTTCTGCAACCACACCCAAAGCTTGCACAAGGCTGGTCGTTGCCCACATCACCCAATAGGTCATGTTGTTCAGCCGCAACACCAGCGTTGTTGCGGCCACCACCACACCCACCGTCGCCTGCCCCTGATACCACAGCGCAATCGCCCAACCCGTCACCGACACGATCAGAAACCCGTTCAGCAAAGTCAGCGTCACGTCCATGGTTGTGATGATCCGCATTTCCTTCATGAAGGTCTGGCGGGCATGCTCGATGCTTTCCTTGGCGTAGGACAGTTCGCGGTCGTGATGTGCGAACAGCTTGACCGAGTGGATGTTGGTATAGGCATCCACCACCCGGCCGGTAACGCCCGACCGCGCGTCCGAACTTGCCTTCGACGCCGGCCCGGCGCGGCGCATGGTCCAGCGCACCAGAAGCGCATACAGCACGAACCACACCACCATAGGAAGCATCAGGCGCGGGTCGGCGTCCCCAAGCAGGAAAAGTGAACCCACTACCGTCGTCGCAGCAAAGGCTACGGCATCAAAGGTCTGGAATACGGCATCGCCCGCCGCAGGCGGCGTCTGCATCACCCGGTTGGCGATCCGGCCCGCGAAATCGCCCTCAAACCACCCGACCGGCTGGCGCAGCACATGGGCATGCGCCCGCCAGCGGATCATGGTGCCAAAGTTCGGCAGGATGGTGTTGTGCAGCAACGCCACATCCGCCCCGGTAATCACGGTGCGGACGATCAGAATGGCAAAGGCCACCAACAGAAATTCAGTGCCGTAATTCGCCCAAACCTCCTGCGGCGTGGCACTGGTCAGCAAATCCACCAACCGCCCGACATACCAGATCAGCGCCACATCTGCAAAAGCCGCGATGACGGAAAGAAAACCCGTGACCGCAAACACCGCCCGGAACGGCAGCACATATTCCTTCAGGAACGGCCACAACCGCCGGGGCGGCGTGTCAGACGGGGTGTAGGGGCCATAGGGATCGACGAGGCCCTCAAAGAAACGGAACACGGGGTTGCCTCTTTCACGGGTTACCTGAACGATATAGCGCCAATGGTGGCAAAGGGAAACCTCAGCCGGGCAAAGCCAGCAAATCGCCGCGTGTCAGGGAAAAATCCGATGCGATCCACGCTGCCTCCAGCGCTTTCAGGCGCGCGCCAAGGGCCGGACCAGCAAGCATCGGCATCAGATCGGCGGCGGCCAGGGGAAAACGACTGGCCGCCCCTTGCGCAGCATCCCCGGTCCAGTTCGCGGGCGCAGGAGTTTCCAGCACGGCGGCGCGGACAAGGATGATGTCCGCGGCGACGTCTGCACCGTGACGGTAGCCCAGTTCGGCAGGCGCTCGCAGTGCGGCGATCCCATCGCGAATCAGGGTTAGTTCGGTAATTTCAGCCCGAGACAGGCGCAGCGCCGCGGTGGCATCCTCGCCACCAAGAACCGCCAGCCGTCGCTGCCACCGCGGTGCCCTGCCGTCCTCAAAATGCACCAGCACCGGCAAGGCCCGTGCATCAGCCCCCGGCAACACCCGGTTCAGCACACCTGCCTGCGCCATCGCCGCGACAGCAAGCGAAGGGTCAGCGGCGCCAAGCAGCTTGCGCATCTCTGACCCGATACGTTCGCGGGACAGGCTGTCGATGCCATCGGCAAGGGCGGCACATGCAGCAAGCCCGTCCGCATCCAGCCCCTGCCCGGGATCACCGTAAACCGCATGAAACCTGAAAAACCGCAGGATACGCAGGTAATCTTCACGGATGCGCAGCGCGGCGTCGCCAACAAACCGAACCCGGCGCGCCATGAGGTCGGACAAACCGTCCAGAGGGTCGATCACATCGCCCTGCGGCGACGCGTAAAGCGCGTTCATCGTGAAATCGCGGCGCGCGGCGTCTTCGGTCACGCTGGCGGAAAACGCCACAGTCGCGTGACGGCCATCGGTGGCGGTATCACGGCGGAAGGTGGTGATTTCATGCGCCAAACCGCCAGCCATCACGGTTACCGTGCCATGGTCGAAGCCCGTGGGGATCACACGCAGCCCGGCCCTTTGCGCAAGAAGAGTGACCGTTTCCGGCACCGCATCCGTTGCCAGATCAATATCACCAACCGGAAGCCGCAGCAGCGCGTTGCGCACGCAGCCGCCGACGAACAGCGCCGCAAAACCTGCATCGGTCAGCATGGCACAAACAATTTGCGTCGGCGCTGCCGAAAGCCATGCCCCCGCAACCCTCACTTCGCCAGCCTTTCCGCCAGCCCCCGCAAGATCCGCGCGGTAGCCCCCCAGATGTAATACGGCCCGTAAGGCACAACATAATAATGCCGCATTTCGCCCCTCCAGCGCCGCCCCTCCACCCGGTAATGCGCGGGGTTCAGCACATGAGCCAGAGGGACGGTGAACACTTCGTCAACTTCACCCGCTTCGGGGCAGGCGGTAAAATCTCCGGCGATGTGGGCCAATACTGGAATAACACTGTAGCCCGTCACCGTTTCATGCGCGGGCAGCACGCCCAGAACCTGCACGATGGCGGGCGGCAGCCCAATCTCTTCCTCTGCCTCGCGCAACGCGGCAGCTTCGGGCCCCGCATCGCCCGCGTCGATCTTGCCGCCTGCAAGCGCGATTTGCCCCGGATGATGCGCCAGCCGGGATGACCGTTTCGTCAGGATCAACCGCGCGCCTTCCGGCCTGTCCCACACCGCGATCAGAACCGCGGCGGGGCGCAGGACATGCCCCGTCGGCAGAACCGTGCCGGGGTTAAGATCAAAATCCGACGATACGCCGGTACCGCGCGGCAGCGCACGGCGCAGATCGTCAGGCCCCATGACCCGCCTCAGCCCCCAGAGCCCCCGTGCCCAAGGTCGCCGGATCAAATTCGTAATGCGCGCCACAGAATTGGCAATCGGCCGTCAGCACCCCGTCTTTGGTCGTCATCCCGGCAATGTCATCCGACGAATAGATCGACAACGTTTCGCGCACCCGGTCCGGCGAACAGGAACAGCCGAATCGCACCGGCTGCGCGTCATAAATCCGCGGCTCTTCCTCATGGAACAGGCGAACCAGCAGGTCTGTGGGCTGCACAGTTGGCCCGATCAGCTCCAGCTCCTCCACGGTATCGAGCAGCAGATTCGCGCGGGTCCAGTTTTCGCCCTCGTCACCATCCAGAATATCGGCGTGCTGCAACAGGCCGCCTTCCCCCGAACCGCCGGCATCGGTCGCGAAGGGCGACGCCTTTGGCATATGCTGCAACATCACGCCTCCCGCACGCCAGCCCTCATTCAGGCCCGGCATCTGCGAGCGCCCGAAGGTCAGAGCAAAGCGGGTCGGCAACTGTTCGGACTGCGCGAAATACGTCTCGGCGCAGGCGGAAAGCGATCCACCCGCAATGGGTGTAATGCCCTGATATGGAACGGTCCCTTCGCCCTGATCAATCAGGATGGCAAAGTACCCTTCGCCAATCTGGTCAAACGCGGAAATATCAGGTCTCAGCGTATCGGCGTCAAACCCGGCGTAGGCGCGGATGCGCGCGGGCTGGCCGTCACTGGTCGGCCCGTAATAATCGGTAGCGATCAGCCGAACCGCGCCGTTGCCACGAATTTGCAGCGACAGTTTCCAGCGCAGCTTGATCGTTTGCCCGACAAGCGCAGTAATCAACGCAGCTTCGGCCACCAGCGCCTCGATCTGCGGCGGGTAGTCATGTTTCGACAGCACCTGATCCAGCACCCCGTCCAGCCGCGCCACGCGGCCGCGAATGTCGGAGCGGTCAAGCTGAAAGGGCAGAACGGTATCGTCCCAGGCGATTTGTGATCCGATGGTCATGGGGTTTCCTTGCGGCGCAAGCCTTGGCATACCGCGCCTATATAGTCACGGCAACCGATGCACCAAGGGTAAGCGATGATCAGACGGTTCGGCGACGCGCCCAAACGAGGCCAACACTACACCCGCAGACCGGGGGTGTACGCGATCCTGTTGCGCGACGGGCAGATTCTGGTCACCTATCAGGCCAGCCCGGTGCCAGAAATTCAACTTCCCGGCGGTGGCATCGACCCCGGCGAACACCTGATCCCCGCCCTGCACCGCGAGGTGATCGAGGAAAC
>Ga0105050_10003419_pt1 | contig 22001 bp, 19 predicted proteins | sample FRY01_FD_78088 | JGI IMG/M metagenome (GOLD analysis project Ga0105050, IMG submission 78088) | Freshwater microbial communities from Lake Fryxell liftoff mats and glacier meltwater in Antarctica - FRY-01 | ecosystem: Environmental > Aquatic > Freshwater > Ice > Glacier meltwater ...
CGGCGCGTGCCTGTTGCTGGCGGTGCCGACGCTGCTGGCCGCCGGCGCGCAGAGCCTGGAGGCGTTGCTGCTGTGGCGGTTCCTGCAGGGGTTGGCGCTGCCGTTCATCTTCACGGTGACGGTGGCCTATGTCGGCGACGAGGCGAAGGGGGCGGACGGGCTGCGGCTGGCCGGGATCTACGGGATCGGCACGATCCTGGGCGGATTCGGTGGGCGGCTGGTGGCCGGGCTGGCGGCCGAGATCGCCGGGTGGCGGGCGGGGTTCGTGGCAATCGGGCTGTTCACCTTGGCGGCGGGGGTTGCGGTGGCGGTGCTGCTGCCGGCGGAGCGGCGGTTCCAGCCGCAGCGGGGCGGGCTGCGCGGGCTGCTGGCGACATGGCGGGCGCATTTGGGCAATGCGCGGCTGGTGGCGACCTGTTTCGTCGGGTTCCTGATGCTGTTCAGCAACGTGGCCGTCTATACGTTCGTGACGCTGCATCTGGCCGCGCCGCCCTTCGCGCTCAGCCCGGCGGCGATGGCCTTGGTGTTCGCGGTGTACCTGGTGGGGGCGGCGACCACGGTGGTTGCCACGCGGCTGGCGATCCGTTTCGGGCGGCGGGCGACGCTGGGGCTGGCGGCGGGGCTGGCGGGTGCGGGGCTGGTGCTGAGCCTGGTGCCGTCGTTGGTGGCGGTGGTGGCGGGGTTGGCGATGCTGTCCGGCGGGTTGCTGGTGGTGCAGACGCTGGCGCTGGGGTTCCTGGGCGTGGCGGTGGAACGGGGGCGGTCGGCGGCGGTGGGGATGTATGTGACGACGTATTATGTCGGCGGGGCGCTGGGCGGCCTGGTGCCGGCGCTGGCCTGGCAGGCGGCGGGATGGCCCGGGGTGGCAGCACTGGTGCTGCCGGCGATCGCGGTGATGGGGGTGCTGGGCTGGCGGTTCTGGGGCGAGCCGGCGGGTGCGGCAACCCGGCGTTAACCGCATCCGTGCTGTAGCGGGGGCGCGGGCAACAGGCCCGTCGGGTATCTCGCCTGCGGCCGGAGCCAGGCTCCGCCCGCGTGGCCCGCCAAGGTGCGGCCATGTCATTTGTTCATCTGCCCCGATCGTATGTGGCGCCCGATCCGGTGGCGCCGCTTCGGGGTGGCGCGCGGGCCGTGATCCTGTGGTTTCTGTGGCTGTCGCCGCCCGGACTGGGGTGGCTGGCGGTGCGCGGCGGGATGGCGTGGGAGTTGGTGACGATGCTGGGCGCGGCGGTGGCGATGGCGGCCACGCTGGGCAGCCACGCCTCGGTGCCGGCGCCGCGCGGGCGGATGTTTCTGGCGGGTGGGGTGGCGGTGGCCACGGTGTTGCTGCTGGGTGCCGGCCATTCGGTGCTGCCAGCGGCAGCAGGCTGCATGGTGGCGATGGCGGCGCTGGCGCTGGCGGCCGGGCTGTGCGACCCGCGGGCGCTGGGGCTGGCGCTGGGGATTTTGCTGCTGGAGAGCATGTTGCCGCTGGCTGCGTCCCGCGAGGCGCTGCCGGCGCTGGTGCAGGGGGGGGTGTTGGCGGTGGCGGCGGCGGCGCTGCTGGTTGGCCAGCGGCTGCTGCGCCGGGCGGTGCGGCGCCCGGTGTTGCTGTTGCCGCCAGACCGGACGGGGGCTGCCGGGCGGGCGGCGCCGGTCTGGACCGCGACGTCCGCCGCCCCGTCGCCGCCGGTGCTGGTGCAGGTCGAGCGGACGCCGGAGGGGACGCTGCGCCTGGCGGTGGCGAGCCGGGCGGCGGGGGCGTTGCGAGTGACCGTCTGCTGACGAATTCCGACGCCGGCGTTCCCTTCGCGCGGCAGGCAGGATATCCAGGGGCTGCGGTCCGGATGGCGGGCGCGCGCGACAGGCGGCGCGAAAGCTGGATGGACTACGACCGACATACCGCGCTCGACCGATACCGCCGCCCGCTGATGGTCGCGTGCCTGGCGTTCGGCGCCTTCGCGCTGTTCCTGTGCTTCTACCGTGCCTGGGATGCCGACGAGTTCGAGCATCTGCAGTTCACCTGGATGCTGAGCCAGGGGCGCACGCCGTACCGCGACTTCTTCGAGCACCACACGCCCGCCTTCCACCTGCTGACGGCGCCGTATTTCGACATGATCCGCGACGCCGGGCCCGGGATGATGCTGGTGGCGCCGTTCGGGCTGCGCATCCTGTGCACGCTGTTCACGGCGTTGACCGCCTGCGTGGTGTTTGCGCTGACGCGGCGCGCGGCGGGCAGCGGCACGGCGACGATGGCGGTGGCGCTGTTCCTGTCGTGCAGCTTCGTGCTGGAGAAGGGGATCGAGGTCCGGCCGGATTCGCTGGCTGCCCTGCTGCTGGCGGTGTGCGCCTATGCCATCGCGCGCGGGCTGTGCGACGCGCCGACCACGGAGGAGCGGCTGGCCTGGGCGCTGGTGACGGGGCTTGCCACGGGCGGAACGCTGATGACCAGCCAGAAGGGCATCTTCGCCGTGCTTGGCCTGTTCGCTGCCGCATGGGTGCTGGGGCTGCGGCGGCATGGGCGGGGCTTCGTGCTGGTGTTCAGTGCGGTGATGCTGCTGGGGTTGGCCGCCGCGGTGCTGCCAGTGTTGTGGCTGTTCGCGGCGCGCGGGGCGCTGGGGGATTTCTTCCAGCACAACGTGGTGCTGGTGGTGCTGTGGCCGCGCGAGTTCGTCGCCGAGGGCTGGCGGTGGCTGGGCCTGGTGCTGGTCAAGGACACGATGTTCGTGGCGCTGACGCTGCTTGGCACGGCGCTGCTGGCGCGGCGGCTGGGGCGGCGGCCGCAGACGGGGCTGGGGACGATCGTGGTGCTGACCCTGGTGGCCTCCGCGATCGGCTTCGTGGTGTTGCCGATCGCCCAGCGCCAGTATCTGTTCATGACCGCCCCCTTCGCCGCCATGGCCGCGGCGGTGGCGGCCGGCTGGCTCGCCGAGCGCTGGGCGCGGGCCGGGCGGCAGGCGTGGGTGGCGGCGCTGCCGCTGCTGGTGGTGGGGTATTTCGGCTTTCACGCCATCCTCGCACTCGGCCATCCCGACCGATACACGATCGACAAGCTGGATCACGTGCTGCATCACACGACGCCGTCGGACACGGTGCTGACCGGGTGGTCGCCGGGGGTGGCGTTCCGCCGGCCGGCCTTCTTTTATGGCTTCCCACACCAGGAGGTGCGGACCTTCATCCCGCTGGCGATGGTGGAGGAACTGGCCGCCGACCTTCGCAGCGGGCGGGCGCACCCGGCGCTGGTGGATTTCGATGCCGACCTGCAGGCCATGCCCGCGGTGCTGACCGACGCCATTCGCGCCATGTACGAGCCGACCGGCGTTGCCACGCTGTGGAAGCGGCGCGCGGCACCCTGAGGTTGCGCATCCCTCGCGGCGCGGCCACCTTAGAAGGGTGTTCTCGCTGCCAGGAGCCTGCCTGATGAATGTCGTTGCTTCGCCCACGCTGCACGCTCCCGATATGCTGGCCCCCGGGCGCTCCGCCGTCGGGCAACCGGTGTCGCGGCTGGAGGACCCGGTGCTGCTGCGCGGCGAGGGGCGGTACTCCGACGACATGAACCTGCCGGGACAGGCCTATGGCGTGGTGGTCCGCAGCCAGGTGGCCCATGGCGTGCTGCGTTCGATCGCCACCGAGGAGGCCGCCGCGATGCCGGGCGTGCTGGCGGTGGTGACGGCGTCCGACCTGGTGGCCGCCGGGATCAAGCCGATGAATGCCAACGTCATCGGCCAGAACCACGACAAGCGGCCGATCCCCAAGCCGGTGCAGATGGCGCTGGCCACCGGCAAGGTGCGCTACGTGGGCGAGCCGATCGCCTTCGTGGTCGCCGAGACGCAGCAGTTGGCCAAGGACGCCGCCGAGGCGGTGTTCGCCGACATCGATGCCCTGCCGGCCGTGACCAGCGCCGCGGAGGCGGTGAAGCCGGGGGCGCCGGTGCTGTATGCGGAGGCGCCGGACAACGTGATCCTGGACTTCAAGTTCGGCGACCACGCGGCGGTGGAGGCGGCCTTCGCGCGGGCCGCACATGTGACGCGGATGAGCATCGCCAATTCGCGCATCGTGGTGTGCGCCATGGAGCCGCGCTCGGCGCTGGCGGAGTGGGATGGGCAGACGCAGAGCTTCGCGCTGCGCGTGGGCTGCCAGGGCGTGTTCGGGCTGCGCAACAATTTGCGCGGCGTGATGGACGTGCCGGCCGAGAAGATGCGCATCCTGACCGGCAATGTCGGCGGCAGCTTCGGCATGAAGTCCCAGGCCTATCCCGAGTATGTGTGCGCGCTTTATGCTGCCCGCCACCTCGGCCGTCCGGTGAAGTGGACCGACGAGCGCAGCGAAAGCTTCTTGTCCGACAGCCATGGCCGCGCGCATGAGCACACGCAGGAGCTGGCGCTGGATGCGCAGGGCAATTTCCTGGCGATCCGGGTGACGGGTTACGGGAATATCGGCGCGGTCCTGTCCAATGCGACCACGCAGCCGCCGACGATGAACATCGTCAAGAACGTCGTGGGGGTTTATCGCACCCCGGCGCTGTCGGTGCAGGTGAAATGCGTAGTGACCAACACCACGCCGGTGGGCGCCTATCGCGGCGCGGGGCGGCCAGAGGGCAACTACTACATGGAGCGGCTGATCGAGACGGCGGCGAAGGAGATGGGGCTCGATGCGGTCGAGCTGCGCCGGCGCAACCACATCCTGCCGGACATGATGCCGTACACGGCGCCGTCGAGCATGGAGTATGACAGCGGCGACTTCCCGACCATCCTGGACCGGGCGCTGGACGCCGCCGACTGGGACGGGTTCGCCGCCCGCCGCGCCGAGAGCCAGGCGAAAGGCAAACTGCGCGGGCGCGGCATCGGCCAGTACCTGGAGGTGACGGCGCCGGCCAACAACGAGATGGGCGGCATCCGCTTCGAGCCGGACGGGACGGTGACGATCATTTCCGGCACGCTCGACTACGGCCAGGGGCACTGGACGCCGTTTGCCCAGGTGCTGGTCGACAAGCTCGGCGTGCCGTTCGAGCGCATCCGGCTGGTGCAGGGCGATTCGGCCGAGATGCTGGCCGGCGGCGGCACCGGCGGGTCGCGCAGCGCGATGAACGGCGGCAACGCGATCGCGGTTTCGTCGGATGCGGTGATCGCCAAGGGTGCGAAGATCGCAGCGCATGTGCTTGAGGCGTCGGCATCGGACATCGAGTTCTCGCGCGGCCGCTTCTCCATCGCCGGCACCGACCGCGGCATCGGGATCATGGAACTGGCCGAGCAGCTGCGCGGGGGGCTGGTGCTGCCCGAAGGGGTGCCGGCCACGCTCGATGTCGCCATGGTGGTGCCGGGCGTGCCCAGCGCCTTCCCCAATGGCTGCCACATCGCCGAGGTGGAGGTGGACCCCGAGACGGGCGTGGTGGAGGTGGTGAAATACAGCACTGTCAACGACTTCGGTACGCTGCTGAACCCGCTGCTGGTGGAAGGCCAGGCGCATGGCGGCATCGTGCAGGGCATCGGCCAGGCGCTCGGCGAGGCGATCGTCTACAGCGAGGATGGGCAGCTTTTGTCGGGCTCGTACATGGACTACGCCATTCCGCATGCCGCCGACGTGCCGGGCTTCGGCTTCATCAGCCATCCGGTGCCGGCCAAGACCAACGGCCTGGGTGTGAAGGGCTGCGGCGAGGCGGGGTGTGCGGGTGCGCTGCCCTCGGTGATGAACGCACTGGTGGATGCGCTGGCGGAATTCGGGATCAGCCACATCGACATGCCCGCAACACCGGAGAAGGTGTGGGCGGCACTCCAGGCAGCGAAGCGGGCCTAGACCTCGCGCGACGGGAACGGGAACGGGAAGGGCGATGGCCAAGGACCTGATCCTGGCGCTGGACCAGGGCACCACCTCCACGCGCTGCATCGCCTTCCGGGCGCCGACCCTGGCGCCGGTGGCGACGGCAAGGCGCGACCTGGCGCAGCATTATCCGGACAGCGGCTGGGTGGAGCACGAGCCGGAAGACCTGTTCGACCATGCGCTGGCGGTACTGCGCGAGGCGATGGCGATGGCCGGCGCCACCCCGGCCGACATCGCGGGCATCGGCATCACCAACCAGCGCGAGACGACGCTGGTGTGGCACCGGGAGACCGGTCGCCCGGTGCACCGGGCGATCGTCTGGCAGGACCGGCGCACCGCCCCGCACTGCGCGGCTCTGCGTGCGGCCGGGCACGAGCCGACGGTGGCGGCCCGCACCGGCCTGCTGCTCGACCCCTATTTCAGCGCCACCAAGATCGGCTGGATCCTGGACCACGTGCCCGGGGCCCGCGCCGATGCCGAGGCGGGGCGGCTGGCCTTCGGCACCGTGGACACCTGGCTGCTGTGGCGGCTGACCGAAGGCCGCGTCCATGCCACCGATGCGACCAATGCCAGCCGGACCATGCTGTACGACATCGCAAGTGGCACCTGGGACCCGGCGATGCTGGAGCTGTTCCGCATCCCCGCCGTGCTGCTGCCGGAGATCCGGGACTGCGCCGGGGTGTTCGGCAGCACCGCCATGCTGGGCGGGTCGATCCCGGTGGCGGGGATCGCGGGCGACCAGCAGGCGGCGATGATCGGCCAGGCCTGTTTCGCGCCGGGGATGGTGAAATCCACCTACGGGACCGGATGCTTCCTGCTGCTGCATACCGGGGCGACGCCGGTGGCCTCGCGCAATCGGATGCTCACCACCGTCGCGGCCCAGCTGGACGGACGGCGCAGCTATGCGCTGGAGGGGGCGATCTTCGTGGCCGGGGCCGCGGTGCAGTGGCTGCGCGACGGGCTGGGCGTGATCCGCGACACGGCCGAGACCGGGGCGCTGGCGGCGGCGGCCGACCCGGCGCAGAGCGTATACTTGGTGCCGGCCTTCACCGGCCTCGGCGCGCCGTGGTGGGATGCCGACGCGAGGGGAGCGATGTTCGGCCTCACCCGCAATTCCGGTCCGGCGGAGTTCGCGCGCGCGGCACTGGAGAGTGTGGCCTACCAGACCCGCGACCTGATCGAGGCGATGCGGGCCGACTGGCAGGGCACCACGGACACGGTGCTGCGGGTGGATGGCGGCATGGTCGCCAGCGACTGGACCATGCAATTCCTGGCCGACCAGCTCGCCGCCCCGGTGGATCGGCCGGTGGTCCAGGAGACGACGGCGCTGGGGGCGGCCTACCTGGCCGGGCTCGCGACGGGGGCATGCCCGCAGCCGGAGGCGTTTGCGCAGGGCTGGGCGCTGCAGCGGCGGTTCAACCCGCTTATGGCGGAGGCAGCGCGTGCGCGCCTGTATGACGGTTGGCGCGATGCTGTTCGGCGCACGCTGTCTTCCTAGGGTTCTACTCCTTCTCCTGGCCCTGGCCGGCTGCGTGCCGCCGGGCGGGGAGGAGGCGGCGCGGCTGCTGTCCGACATCGATGCCGGCGGCGGGCCAAGCGCGCTGAAGGCGGCCACCCCGGCGCCGGCGCGCGAGACGGTCGGCTGGCGCATCGGCGAGCGGCCGAATGTCGGCGACCTCTACACCCCGGGCGAGCCCGCGCTGGGCCGGCTGCTGCTGGTGCCGGGCTTCACCGTGCACGGCAAGGACGACCCACGCCTGGTGGAGCTTGCGACCAGCCTGGCGCGGGCCCGGTTCCTGGTGCTGGTGCCGGAGATCCCGGGCGCGCGGGCGTTGCGGGTGCGGCTGGAGGACGTGCGCGGCATCGCCGATGCGGCACGCCACCTCGCCGCCAGGGCGGGGCCGCCCGCTCCGGTCGGGGTGGTCGCGATCTCCTACGCCGCCGGGCTGGCGGTGCTGGCGACGCTGGAGGCCGATGCGCGCCCGGCGATCGGCTACCTCGCGCTGGTGGGCGGCTACCACGACACGCGGGCGCTGGCGCGGTTCATCGCCGAGGACAACCGCGCTGCGGCCGCCGGGCGCGGGCACGGCGATGGCCAGCTTCTGCCGGCGGCGAAGGCGATGTTCCTGGCGAGCCATGCGGCACTGCTGGAGGACCCGGACGAGCGCGCGGCGCTGCTGGCGCTGGCGGAGCGGCGGATGAGTTCGGCTCCCGACATGCCGGGGCTGGCGCCGGGCCAGGACGGGCGCCGGTTGCTGGCGCTGGTCGACAACCGCGATCCCGCGGCGGTGGACGACCTCGTCGCCGCCCTGCCCCCCCGCATCGGCGCCTTCCTCGATGCGCTGTCCCTGCGCGGGCGCGACCTGTCGCATCTGTCGGGCCGTCTGCTGCTGATCCATGGGCGCGAGGACCGGGTGATCCCGTGGCAGGAAAGCCGCAACCTCGCCGCCCAGGTGCCGGGTACGGCTTTGTTCGTGATCGCCGGGTTCTCCCATATCGAGCCAGGGGAGGTGGGGCTGCGCGGGCGGCTTCAGCTGGTCGCCGCAGTGCAGGCGCTGCTGCGGCGGCGCGACGATGCGGCCGGGGACCGAAGCCCGGCGCGGTGACCGCCCAGGTTCAGAAATTCAGCGCGGAGAGTGTGTTGGTCAGCTTTCCCGCCAGCGTGTTGAAGGCGCCGGCAATGCCGATCGCCAGGATGCCGGCGATCATGCCATATTCGGTCGCACTCCCGCCGCGGCGATCCGCCACGAGGGCAAAGACGTGTGGCACCGTGGGCGGCATGGCGAGTGCTCCTGTCAACTGCTCCGCCGCGCCCGCGTCGTCGTCGCCGGGGGTCGGCCGATGACGCACCATAATCTTTCATTGGTTACAAGCCGGTTTCATCCCGCCGGTCCCCGTTCAATTGACCCCTGCCGCCGGCTCCGCCAGGATGGCCACCATGATCCTGCTGATCGACAACTACGACAGTTTCACCTTCAACCTCGTCCACTTCCTGGGCGATGTCGGCGCGCGCTGCGAGGTGCGGCGCAACGATAAGCTGTCGGTGGACCAGGCGATGGCCATGGCGCCCGAGGCGATCGTGCTGTCGCCCGGTCCCTGCACGCCCAACGAGGCCGGCATTTGCCTGGACCTGATCGCCGCCGCCGCCGGGCGCATCCCGATCCTCGGCGTCTGCCTCGGCCACCAGGCGATCGGCCAGGCCTTCGGTGGCGAGGTGGTGCGCGCACCCGCGCCGATGCACGGCAAGGTCAGCCCGGTGGAGCATGGCGGCACCGACATCTTCGCCGGCATCCCCTCCCCGTTCGCGGCCACGCGCTACCACAGCCTGATCGTGAAGGCCGAGACGCTGCCGGAGGCGCTGGTTCCCACCGCCTTCACCGATGGCATCATCATGGGCCTGCGCCACCGCACGCTGCCGGTGTTCGGGGTGCAGTTCCATCCCGAAAGCATCGCCAGCCAGCATGGCCACGCGATCCTGAAGAATTTCCTCGACATCGCCCGCGGCTTGAACACGCCCGCCGCCCATTTCTCGAAGAACGCGGCCTGATGCCATGGCGGACAATCCAGGCGACCTGAAGCCGATTCTGGCGCGGCTGGCGGCCGGGCAGACCCTGAGCGAGGACGAGGCCGAGGCGGCGTTCGGCATCATCATGGCCGGCGAGGCCACGCCGGCGCAGATCGCCGGGCTGCTGATGGCGATGCGCGTCCGGCGCGAAACCGTCGCCGAACTCACCGGCGCGGTGCGGGCAATGCGGGCGCGGATGAGCCGGGTTGAGGCGCCCGACGGCGCGATTGACGTGTGCGGCACCGGCGGCGACGGCTCGGGCAGCCTGAATGTCTCCACGGCCGTCACCTTCGTGCTGGCAGGCCTTGGCGTGACGGTGGCCAAGCACGGCAACCGGGCACTGTCCTCGCGCACCGGCGGGGCAGACGTGCTGACGGCGCTGGGCGTGAACGTGGACGTGCCGCTGCCGCGCCTGCCGCAGGTGCTGCGCGCCGCCCATTGCGCCTTCCTGTTCGCCCCGCGCCACCACGCCGCCCTGCGCCATGCCGCCGGCCCGCGGGTGGAACTGGGCACGCGCACGATCTTCAACCTGCTGGGCCCGCTGGCCAATCCGGCCAAGGTGAAGCGCCAGCTGACCGGGGTGTTCGACCCCAGCTGGGCCCGCCCGATGGTCGAGACGCTGGCCAATCTTGGCTCGACCGACGTGTGGATGGTGCACGGCCAGGGCCTCGACGAACTGACGACCGCCGGCGAGAACCAGGTGGTCGCGCTGTCGGGCGGCACGATCCGCGCATTCACCGTCGCGCCGGAGGATGCGGGGTTGAACCGCGCGCCGGTGGAGGCGATCCGCGGCGGCGACCCCGCGGTGAACGCGACCGCCCTGCTCGGCCTGCTGCGGGGCGCGCGCGGCGCCTATCGCGACACCGTGCTGCTGAATGCCGCGGCGGGGCTGATCGTCGCCGGGCGCGCCGGCACGCTGCGCGAGGGCGTCGGGCTCGCCTGCGCCTCGATCGACGGGGGGGCCGCACTGGCCGCGCTCGAAACCCTGAAGCGGGAGACGGCCGCGTGAGCGCACCCCCGGACATCCTGCGCCGCATCTGCGCCGACACCGCCGCCGAGGTGGCGCGGCGCAAGGCAACCGGCGCCGACCTCTCCGTGCGCCTGGCCCACGCCCCTGCCCCGCGTGGCTTCGCGGCAGCACTCGACAGCAAGGTGGCGGCCGGCGGCTTCGGCATCATCACCGAGATCAAGCGCGCCTCGCCCTCGGGTGGCGATATCCGCCCCCACTTCGACCCCGCGGAACTGGCCGCGGCCTACCAGCGCGGCGGTGCCGCCTGCCTCTCGGTGCTGACCGACGGGCCGTATTTCCGCGGCACCGACGACGACCTGCTGCGCGCCCGGGCCGGCTGCGACCTGCCGGTGCTGCGCAAGGATTTCATGGTCGATCCCTGGCAGATCGACGAAAGCCGGGCGCTGGGGGCGGATTGCATTTTGCTGATCATGGCCGTCCTGTCCGATGCCCAGGCCGCCGAGATGGAGGCGCGCGCCTTCGAACTCGGCATGGACGTGCTGGCCGAAAGCCATGATGCCGAGGAACTCGCCCGCGCGCTGAAGCTTCGCACCCGGCTGATCGGCATCAACAACCGCAATCTCAGGATCATGCAGACCAACCTGGAGACCACCATCGAACTCGCCCCCCTGGTGCCGGCCGACCGGGTGATCGTCGGCGAAAGCGGCTACCGGCTGCACGCCGACCTCGCGCGCATCGCCGGGTGCGGGGTCAAGCGGTTCCTGGTGGGCGAAAGCCTGTTGCGGCAGGAGGACCTCGCGGCGGCCACCCGGGCGCTGATGCACGGATGAGCGACAAGCTGACCCATTTCGACGCCGAGGGCCGCGCTGTCATGGTCGATGTCGGCGCCAAGCCGGTCACCGACCGCAGCGCCACGGCGAAGGCGCGCGTGGTGATGCTGCCGGCAACGCTGGCCATGATCCGCGCCGGCACCGCGAAAAAGGGCGACGTGCTGGGCGTCGCGCGCCTCGCCGGCATCATGGCGGCCAAGCGCACCGCCGACCTGATCCCGCTGTGCCACCCCCTGCCCCTCACCGCCATTGCGATCGACCTGGACGCCGTGGGCGAGGATGCCATCGAGATCGCCGCCACCGTGAAAACCACCGGCCAGACCGGGGTGGAGATGGAGGCGCTGACGGCGGCCTCGGTCGCGGCGCTGACCGTGTACGACATGTGCAAGGCCGTCGATCGCGGCATGCGCATCGAGGGGCTGCGCGTGGTGGCCAAGTCCGGCGGCAAGTCGGGCGATTTCAAACAGGAGTAGGCCGATGATCCCGGTGGAGGAGGCCCGCGCCCGCATCCTGGCCGGCATCGCCGCCACGCCCTCCGAGGTGGTGGCGCTGGCCGTTGCCTGGGGGCGCGTTTCGGCGGCGCCGGTGACGGCGCGGCTGACGCAGCCGCCCCGCGATGTCTCGGCGATGGACGGCTACGCGCTGCGGGCGGCCGACGGGGCGCTGGGCGCCCGGCTGGCTGTCGTTGGCAGCGCGCCCGCCGGCCATCCCTGGGAGGGGACGCTACGCCCCGGCGAGGCGCTGCGCCTGTTCACCGGCAGCATCGTGCCCGAAGGTGCCGACTCAATTATGCTGCAGGAGGATGCCGCGCGCGACGGCGACTTCGTGACGGTGCAGGAGGCCGTCGCGCACGGCCGCCACATCCGACGCGCCGGCCAGGATTTCGCCAGCGGCGACGTGCTGATCACGCCCGGCAAGCGGCTGAATGCGCGGGATATCGGCCTCATCGCCGCGGCCAACCATCCCTGGGTCGCGGTGCACCGGCGCCCGCGCGTGGCGATCCTGGCCACCGGCGACGAGATCGCGCTGCCCGGCGACCCGATCCCGCCCGGCGGCATCGTGAGTTCCAACAGCCACGCGCTGGCCGCCCTGGTGCATGCCTGCGGCGGCGAGGCCACGGTGCTGCCGATCGCGGCGGACGACCGCGCAACGCTGATGGCCGCCGCCGATTCGGCACGCGGCATGGACCTGCTGGTCACCAGCGGCGGCGCGAGCGTGGGCGAGCACGACCTGGTGCAGGAGGCGCTGGGCGCGCGCGGGCTGGTGGTGGATTTCTGGCAGATCGCCATGCGGCCGGGCAAGCCGTTGATGCACGGGTGGCTCGGCGACGTGCCAATGATCGGGCTGCCAGGAAACCCCGTCTCCTCGCTGGTCTGCGCCATCCTGTTCGTGCTGCCGGCGCTGCAGAAGCTGTCGGGCCTGCCGGCCGCCGCACCGCCGACCGTGTCCGCCCTGCTGGGTGCCCCGCTGGCGGCCAATGACAAGCGGGCGGACCACCTGCGCGCGACGCTGTCCATGGACGAGGCCGGAAACCTGGTTGCCACTGCCTTCCCGCGCCAGGATTCATCCATGCTGCGGCTGATGGCGCAGGCGGATGCGCTGATCCCGCGCGCGCCCTTCGCACCGGCGCTGGTGGCCGGGGCGTCGGTGCGGGTGATCAGCCTGGATGCACTCGGGCTGTAGTCGAGGCTTGACGGGCATGCGAGAACCTTTGTAGAACATCGTCGGAGTTGCCGGTTTGTTCCTGATCGGTGAATGAACGCATCGATTGTTCCCGACATGCCTCGCTTACGTCACGCCTTGTCCATGTCACGCCTTGTCCGTGTCACGCTTTCTGGGGGTACCGCCGCATGCTCACGCGCAAGCAGCACGAGTTGCTGGTGTTTATCGACGGGCACCTGAAGACCACTGGCTTTTCGCCAAGCTTCGAGGAGATGAAGGAGGCGCTGCACCTGAAGTCGAAGTCAGGCATCCACCGCCTGATCTCGGCCCTGGAGGAGCGCGGCTTCCTGTCGCGGCGCCACAACCGCGCGCGCGCGCTGGAAGTGGTCCGCCTGCCCGACGATGTGGTGGCCCGCGTGGCCGGCGACCAGGCCGCACGCGCGCCGCAGGGGGGGGCCGCGTTCTCTCCCCCAGGCTTCTCTGCCACCGTGATCCGCGGCGACTTCACCCCCCGGCTGCCCGGGGTGAAGGCGGCCGAGACGACCGGGGCAGTACAACTTCCGCTCTACGGCCGCATCGCCGCCGGCCTGCCGATCGAGGCGATGCGCGACAGCACCAACCATGTCGAGGTGCCGATTTCGCTGCTCGGCGCCGGCGAGCACTACGCACTGGAAGTGGCCGGGGATTCGATGATCGAGGCCGGCATCTTCGACGGCGACACGGTGATCATCCGCCGCTCCGACAGCGCGGAAAGCGGCCAGATCGTCGTGGTTCTGGTCGATGACGGCGAGGTGACGCTGAAGCGCCTGCGGCGCCGTGGCGCCTCCATCGCGCTGGAGCCGGCGAACCCCCGCCACGAGACGCGCATCTTCCCGGCCGACCGGGTGCGGGTGCAGGGCCGGCTGGTGGGGCTGCTGCGCCAATATCCATGACGGCGCTGAGGCTGGCGCCGCCGTCGCTCGAACGACTGGGCGAGTATGCGGCGGTGCTGCGACGGGGCTGGTCCCCCAGCAACGTGCGCGACGTCACCGCGGAGCAGCTGGCGGCGATCGCGGCTGATCCTGCGGCCTTCGTGGCGCAGTTCTCCGCCCCGGGCGGCACGGTCACGCTTGGCGATGGGCGGGTGGTGCCGCGCCTGCAGGGCCCGGTGTGCTGGATGTGGGACGGCGCGTTCTGCGGCACGATCAGCCTGCGCTACCAACCCGGCACCGAGGACCTTCCGGACCACGTGCTGGGCCATATCGGCTATGCCGTCGTGCCCTGGAAGCGTCGCCTGGGCTACGCGACCGAGGCGCTGCGCCAGATCCTGCCCCTGGCCACCGCCGCCACGCTGCGCCATGTCGACCTCACCTGCGATGACGACAATCGTCCCTCGCAACGGGTGATCGAGGCGAACGGAGGCAGGCTGGTGTCACGCACGCCCGACGAGACCCGGCCGATGCACGACAAGCTACTCTATCGGATCGTCCTGGTCGGCTGACCGCGGCCCGGGCCGTCGCAGCGTTTCGGCCTGCGCCGGCGGCAGCGGCGGACCCGGCTGCTGGCGAGTACGGGTGGGCAGCGGCGTGACCCAGGGGCGGTCGCCGCGATGGGCGCGGTCGGTCAGGATGCGCGGCCCGGCGGGATCCAGCCAAACGGCATGCGCCCCCTCCCGCCAGACGCTGAAGCGATCGATCGTCGCGACCGGGCACTCAAGCCGCACCGGCTCCGGGCTCACGACCAGCGCATGGCCGCAGGCGCTCCCGTCGGCGGGTCCGCGCAGCAGCAGGATCGACGGGGCGCCCGGCCACGGCTGGAGCGTGCAGCTGGTGGCGCCGCAGGCGATGGCGCCGTCGTCGCTGACCCCGCCGGGCGGCGGCATCGCCCGCCACCCGCGCAGGCCCAGGTGTCGCAGCCACGCATCGAGCACGAACGAGGATGGCGACTGGGTGCGGTGAACATGCAGCACGGCGCCGGCGCGCAGGGCGATCAGGCGCGCATCGGCCGAGACCAGCAGGTGTGGCGGCCGGTAGAGCGGCGCCGATGCCAGCCCCGCCGCGATCGCCGCAAGGCCGAGCAGGCGGATGCGCGACCGCCACAGGGCCAGCCAGGCAAGGCCGAGGCCGTACGTGGCGATTCCCCAGGCGGTGATCTGCGGCACCGGCAGCACCGCCTGCGGCCAAGCGGCGACGAAGCGGCCGATGGCCAGCAGCCCCTCGACCCCCCAGCCCATCGGCACCAGCGCCAGGCGCTCCAGGCCCAGCGGCATCAGCACCATCGCCACCACGGCGGCCGGCATCACCAGGATGGTGGTCAGTGGCACGGCCACCATGTTGGCGACGATGTAGTACAGCTGCACGGCGCCGAAATGGTAGGCGCCGAAGGGCGCGGTTGCGGTGCCGGCCAGCGCGCTGGTCAGCGCCAGCGCCACGATCCAGGCGCCGGCGCGGCGAAGTTGGCGGCCCTGCCCCGCGAGCCCGGTCAGCCAGGGTCGCAACGCCTCGAACCCGGCGATCAGGGCCAGGGTGGCGGCGAAGCTCATCTGCAGGCTGACGCGCATCACCTCGTGCGGTGCCACCAGCACCACGGCCGCCAGCGCCAAGGCCCAACTGCGCATCGAGAACGCGCGGCGGCCGACCAGGATGGCGAGGGTGACGAGGCAGGCCGCGGTGAAGCTGCGCACCGTCGGCACCTCGGCGCCGGCCAGCAGCGTGTAGAAGCCGCCGACGGCCAGGGCGAGGATCGCCGCGATCGCCTTGATCGGCAGGCGCAGCGCGGTCCATTCGATCGCCGCCAGGCCCATGCGCAGGGTTGCGAACACGAGCCCGACGACAATCGCCATGTGGAGCCCGGAGATGCTGAGCAGGTGGAACAGGCCGGAATCCCGGAACGCCGCCTGGTCCTGCGCCGGGATGCCGGTGGTGCCGCCGACGATCAATCCGGAAGCCAGGCGCCCGGTCGAGCCCGGCAGGGCGGCGTGGATGCGCGCGACCACCGTCTCGCGCAGCGCCTGCATCCAGGCGGCGAACCCGCCCGGCGGCGGGGCGGCCAGGCGCTCGGCCGGATTGAGCGCATAGCCGTAGCCGGCGAGGCCGGTGTGGTAGGCATCGAACTGGATGTCCCACCCCCCTGGCAGCGGCGCGCCCGAGGGCGGCTGGAGCATGGCGCGCACGCGCAGGCGGTCGCCGGCCGCGACCGGGATGGGGTCGGTGGGGCGCAGGCGGATGCGCAGGGCGCGCGGGAGTTCGGGCCCGTCGTCGATGCGCGGTTTGGACAGGGTGACGCGACGGCCCTGGGGCAGCGGCTCGACGCTGGTGACGGTGCCGGTGACGATCGCGGCGCGGGTCGGCAGAACCGGCTGGGCGGGGGCGCGGCTGGTCCCCCATTGCGCGGCGGCGAAGCCAAGCCCGGCTGCGATGGCGAGCAGGCCGAGCGCCAGCACCGGCCAGCGCCGGCGCCCGAGGAGCGCGAGCGTGATCCCGCTCGCCACCATGGCGGGGCCCATGCGCGGGTTCGGCTCGCCCGGCAGGGCGAAGTAGTATGCGGCACCGCCGGCCACGGCCACGGCGAGGAACGGGACGAACCGGCCGCGCTCGGCCTCGACGAGGCGCTGGGCGGCGTCGGCCAGCCAGGCGGCGAGGGGGCGCAGGAAGGCCGGTTGCATGGCGGCACGCTACGCGGCACCAAGGGGGCGCGTCACGCCGGTTTCGTTGCCGGTGCTGCACAAAAGGGGGCGGGGATGGAGTTCACGCAGCTGCTGCAACGCTTTGCGGAGGCGGTGCGGGCCAATGACGGGGCGGGGCTCGCGGCCCTGTTCACGGCGGACGGGGTGTACGAGGACGGGTTCTTCGGCCCGCACCACGGGGCGGCGGCGATCGCGGCGATGTTGCAGCGGTTTCACGATGGCGGGCGGGATTATTGGTGGGAGTTCGTGGAGCCGGTGTGCACGGGCGATCTCGGCTATGCGCGGTGGCGGTTCAGCTATGCCTCGCTGCGTGTGGGCGTGCAGGGGCGGGCGGTGCTGTTCGAGGGGATCAGCCGGTTCGCGCTGTGCCAGGGACGGATTGCGCATTACTTCGAGGTGTTCGACCGCGGGCTGGCGCTGGCGCAGCAGGGGTATTCGGCCGCCGGCATCGCCAGCGTGGCGGGCAAGGCGGCGGCGCGGCAGAACGCCAAGCCGGAGAACGCGGCGCATCTCGCGCGGTTCGCGGGCGGGGAGTAGACAACGCCCATGACCGTGCGCGTGCGATTTGCCCCCTCCCCCACCGGCCTGCTGCATATCGGCGGCGCCCGGACCGCTTTGTTCAACCTGCTGTTCGCCCGCCACCACGGCGGCGAGTTTCTGCTTCGCATCGAGGATACCGACCGGGAACGCTCAACCGAGGAAGCGACCCGGGTGATCCTGGAGGGGTTGGAATGGCTCGGGCTGCGCCAGGACGGGCCGGCGGTGTTCCAGAGCCAGCGGGCGGGGCGGCATGCCGAAGTGGCGCACGAGATGGTGGCGCGGGGGGCGGCGTATCGGTGCTGGCTCAGCGCGGACGAGTTGAAGGCGATGCGGGAGGCGGGGAGCAATGTGCGCATCCGTTCGCCGTGGCGGGACCGCGATCCGGGCGAGGCGCCTGGGGGCGTGGCGCCGGCGGTCCGGCTGAAGGCACCGCGCGAGGGCGAGACGGTGATCGACGACCTGGTGCAGGGCACGGTGCGGGTGGCCAACGCGGAGCTGGACGACATGATCATCCTGCGCAGCGACGGGACGCCGACCTACCAGCACGCGGTGGTGGTGGACGACCATGACATGGCGATCACCCATGTGATCCGCGGCGACGACCATCTGACCAACACGTTCCGGCAGGCGCAGATCTACGACGCGATGAAGTGGGAGCGGCCGCGGTTTGCGCATATTCCGCTGATCCATGGCGAGGATGGCAAGAAGCTGTCCAAGCGGCACGGGGCGGTGAGCGTGCTGGAGTTCCAGGAGCAGGGGTATCTGCCGGAGGCGCTGTGCAATTATTTCCTCCGGCTGGGCTGGGCGCATGGCGATCTGGAGCTGCTGGACCGGGACGAGGCAATTCGGCTGTTCGACCTGGACGGCGTGGGGCGCGCGGCGGCGCGGATGGACTATGCCAAGTTGCAGCATGTGAACGCGCATTGGCTGAAGCAACGCGACGACCTTTGGCTGGCCGAGGAGGTGGCGCGGCGGCTGGTGGGGCGGCCGGGGCTGGCGCTGGGGACGGAGGCGGTGCATCGCATCCGGGCGCTGATGCCGGCGTTGAAGGAGCGGGCGAAGACCCTGGTGGAGCTGGCCGATGCGGCGGCGTTCCTGGCGCATGCGCTTCCGTTGCCGATGGTGCCGAAGGCGGAGGCGCTGCTGACCGCCGAGAACCGGCTGATGCTGCGCGAGGTCGGGGCGGCGTTGGCAGCGAGCGATTTTTCCGTCGCGGGCATCGATATGGCGCTGCGGGGGTTTGCGGAGGCCAAGGTGTTGAAGCTTGGGCAGGTGGCGCAGCCGCTGCGGGCGGCGTTGACGGGGAGCAATGTGAGCCCGGGGATTGATGCGGTGCTGGTGGCACTGGGGCGGGAGGAAGCGTTGGCGCGGATTGCGGCGGCGTCGGCATGACGGCACCCCGTGCGGCGGCCGAGCGGCGGGCCGATACGCTGGCACGGCTGGCGGGGGATGTGGACGTGTGGGTGGCGACCGCGCACGGGGATGTGCCGCATCTGATTCCGCTGTCGTTCCTGTGGGACGGGGCGCGGTTGTTGCTGGCGACGCCGGATGCCTCGGTGACGGCGCGCAACCTGCGGGCGACGGGGCGGGCGCGGTTGAGCCTGGGGACGACGCGGGACGTGGTGGTGATCGAGGGGACGGCGGAGTCGTGGCCGGTGGCGGCCGTGGCGCCCGCGGTGGCGGATGCGTTCGCGGCGCGGACGGGGTTCGATCCGCGGCGGAGTGCGGCGCGGATGGCGTTCATCTGGATCCGGCCGCGACGCATCCAGGCCTGGCGGGAGGAGCACGAGCTGGCCGGGCGGGAGCTGATGCGCGACGGGGTGTGGCTGGGTTGAGTTTTTGTTGCTGTCTCGTAACATTTAGGGCATGCGAATGCTGGCGGTGCAAGGAGCCTGAATTGCGGAGGGCGGCGCACGTGCCCGGCGGAAGTGGGCGTGGGTGGGGATGATGGCGGAGGGCGGCACTGCGCGCGCCAGGGTGCTGCGCGGTGCGCGATTCGCTCGGCGGCGCGCGGGCGCATGGCGTGGCGCGCGGAGTTTGGGCGCGGGACGCGTGCGGGGGATACGGATTCCCGGATGACGCAGACGCTGGCGGGGCGTGCGGGGGCCAGGTTCGGCCGGTGATGGCGGAGGCGGGAGGGCGCCGGATTGCCAGAGGTGGAACAGCTTCTCCAGCCGCGCGAAGAGCCGGGCGAGGCAGGACATGATGAGGGCGTGCAGTGCCGCGGGGAGGCAGCCACGCCCGTCGCCGGCCTCCGCTGTTGCGCGGAGGCTGGCGAGACGGGTTGCCGCGGAGGGTTGACTATTTAACACGAAGGTAAAATACATAACTTTTTGCGTCGGTGCAAGGGAAAAAAAGGACCGCGCGCGGGCGGTGCGTTTGAGTCTGCCTGCGTGGTGCGGTGTCACGTTTCGCGACGGCGGGAGTCAGGCAAGTTCAGGGCTTTGCCGTTGCGGCGCGAAGCCGCACCGCAGGAACCCACCAGGGGCTCAGCCCCATAGGCGCTAGGATAAGGGAGGCTGGGCTCTGCCCAGACCCGCCAGGGGCCAAGCCCCTGGAACTTTATTTACAAGAATACTCAATTATTACAACGAGTTGAGAATTTTGGAACGCTAAGAGTTTCCTAGCTGCGCCAGCAGCCCGAGATTGATACACGGCTTGGGCTGATGGCCGCTGGCACGGCCACTAAAGATAATGGGATCAAAGGTTCTCTGACCCTTTGCGGGTCCCGTGGCGCGGCTTCGCGCCGCGACGGCAGAGCCCTCGTCTTTCTTATTCTAGCGCTTATGGGGCTCAGCCCCTGGACCTCATCTTATAAAATGGGTTTACGAAGGCCGTCGGCCTTTGGTGGATTAAAGGCAAAGCCCCGGCCTTCTGCATATTGTGCGACCCCTCGGTTGGGCGGATCATCGTCTCCAAACCGAGGGAGCCGTCCATGTCCGATAAGCCCGTGCTGCTGATTGATACGCCCGCGCCGGGGATTCGCCGGTTGACGATGAACCGGGCGGAGAAGCGCAATGCGCTGAACAATCCGCTGCGCGGCGCCATTCTGGAGGCGCTGATCGAGGCCGACCGCGACCCCGAGATGAAGGTTTCCATCCTGCGCGGGGCGGGGCCGAGTTTCTGTTCCGGCTACGACCTTTCGGCCAACAACGCGGTGGATCAGCCGTACTACACCGCTGGCGGGCCTGGGGCCTGGGCGCGGCATGTGGTGGAGGGGTGGATGAAGATCTGGGACCTCGCCAAGCCGGTGATCGCGCAGGTGCACGGGCATTGCCTGGCGGGCGGGAGCGAGCTCGCGACGTGCTGCGACCTGGTTTACGTGGCCGAGGACGCGAATATCGGCTACCCGCCGGTGCGGCTGATGTCGCCGCCGGACAACCAGTTCCACCCGTGGCTGATGGGCATGCGCAACGCCATGGAGATGATGCTGACCGGCGACGGGATCACCGGCATCGAGGCGGCGCAGAAAGGGTTCGCGAACCGCGCTTTCCCGGCGGCGGCGCTGGACGAGGAGGTGCTGAAGATCGCCGCACGGGTGGCGCTGATCCCGACCGAGTTGAACCAGATCAACAAGCGCAGCGTGCACCGGGCGATGGAGGCGCAAGGGCTGCGGGCGGCCATCCGGGCGGGCACCGAGTTGCAGGCGCTGGCGTTCACGACGGCGGCGAGCCTGGAGTATCGGGCGCAGTTCAAGCGGGACGGCAAGAGCGTGAGTGCGGTGCTGAGCCAGCGGGACCGCGCATTCGGGGATTATCGGGAGAAGAAAGAATAGGATTCTTCTTTTTGTGAACAAAAAGAAGCAAAAAAACTTCATCCACTTGCATCGAGGCTGGATGATCAGCCTTGGTACAAATAGATAAAAGTCTTTTTGCTTCTTTTTCTACAGAAAAAGAAGATTCTTTCTTACTCCTTCGCCCGCGCGATTGCGGCCACGATCATGGCGCGGGCTTCGGCGGCGTCGCCCCAGCCGATGACTTTGACCCATTTGCCGGGCTCCAGGTCTTTGTAGTGTTCGAAGAAGTGCTGGATTTGTTCCAGCGTGATCTGCGGCAGGTGGTCGTAGTTGGTGACGTTGAGGTAGCGTTTGGTGAGTTTGGGCGAGGGGACGGCGATGATTTTTTCGTCGCCGCCGGCTTCGTCGGCCATTTTGAGCACGCCGACGGGGCGGACGTTGATGACCGCGCCGGGGACGATGGGGCGGGTGTTGGCGACCAGCACGTCGATCGGGTCGCCGTCGTCGGAGAGGGTGTGGGGGACGAAGCCGTAGTTGCCGGGGTAGCGCATGGGGGTGTGCAGGAAGCGGTCGACGAAGAGGGTGCCGGCTTCCTTGTTCATCTCGTATTTGATCGGCTCGCCGCCGATCGGGACCTCGATGATGACGTTGACGTCGTCGGGCGGGTTGATGCCGATGGGGATGGCGTCGATGCGCATGGCGGTGCCTCCTGTTGCGTCGGAAATAGCAGGGGGTGCTGCGTTGCAGCAAGGTTGTCGCACATGGCGCGGGCGCGCGTCGGGGACTAGGCTGCGGCCTCGAACGGATTCGGAATTTGCCGCGTGATCACCGCGCCCCGCCACCTGCTGCAGATCGAGGGGATGCATCCGCCCCAGATCGACACGATGCTGGACCTGGCGGAGAGCTACGTGCTGCTCAACCGCTCTGGCAAGACGCAGCGCGACCTGTTGCGGGGGCGCACGCTGATCAATCTGTTTTTTGAGGACAGCACGCGCACGCGCACCAGCTTCGAGTTGGCGGGCAAGCGGCTGGGGGCGGATGTGATCAACATGTCGGTCTCGACCTCCAGCGTGAACAAGGGCGAGACGCTGCTGGATACGGCGGCGACGCTGAATGCGATGAACTGCGACCTGCTGGTGGTGCGGCACGGGCAGTCTGGCGCGCCGAATTTGCTGGCGCAGAAGGTGGATGCCGCGGTGATCAACGCCGGCGACGGGACGCACGAGCATCCGACCCAG
>Ga0105050_10003420_pt1 | contig 22000 bp, 18 predicted proteins | sample FRY01_FD_78088 | JGI IMG/M metagenome (GOLD analysis project Ga0105050, IMG submission 78088) | Freshwater microbial communities from Lake Fryxell liftoff mats and glacier meltwater in Antarctica - FRY-01 | ecosystem: Environmental > Aquatic > Freshwater > Ice > Glacier meltwater ...
TGGCCTCGGAGGGCGAACTGTTCGCCTCCGCCGCCGAGCAGGGCGAGTTGAGCGTAGAAATCACACCCTGTCCCGGCTGGGACATGCGCGAGCTCGTGCGCCACCTTGGAATGATTCACTTGTGGGCGGCAGCAAATGTGGCGTTTCCAGCGTCGGACTGGCTGGACGTCCAAGACCTGCCCGACCTTGTCCAGTACTACCCCGAGCTCGCCTCGGGTTACCCCGCGGATGCCGATCCGGTCGGCTGGTATCGCGACACCCTTGCGAACCTGATCGACGTGCTGCAGTCGGCGCCTGCTGACCTCGAGTGCTTCGCCTTCCTCCCAGCGTCGTCCCCACTCACCATGTGGGCGCGACGACAGGCAAGCGAAATTGCAATTCACCGGTTCGACGCCGAACTCGCACGGGAGACCCCGTCGCACTTCGACCCGCATTTCGCCACCGACATGCTCGACGAACTCATGTCTGGATTCACGCCGCGCCCACGCGCCGTCGACATCCAAAGCCCCGAGGTGATCCACGTGCACGCCCAAGACACCAACGAGCACTGGTACGTCTCCATCGGAGCCGAGCAGACCGACACATCTCGCCAGGGCGACCATGCCGACCTGACGCTCACCGGCACGGCAGCCGACCTGTACGTCCTGCTTTGGAATCGAGCCCCCGGAACGAGCATCACGATGAGCGGCAACACCGACCTCATGGACCTGTGGCGCGGTAACTTCCGAGTCCGCTGGGGCTGAAGCAAGCGCGCCACCCGAGGCAGCGGCGTCCGCTTGGCGGGCGCGCTGCTCTCGGCGTCTGCAACCGATGCCCAATCAGGCGTGGGTTGTTGCGAGGTGGCGTGCGAGGTGGTTGCTGATCTCTTCGGAGTCGTGTGCTGCTCCGTTGATGAAGCTGGAGCGCCGACGTCTCAGCACATTGAGGCCGGTCACGTAGAGGCCCGGTGCATCTCGGACGATGCCTCCGTCGTGACTGATGCGGCCTTTGCGGTCGAGTACGGGCACGTCGAGCCACGAGTAGTCGGGGCGATAACCGGTGGCCCACACAATGGTGCCGATCCCACTTGCAACCAGATCGAGTTCAAGACACGGCGTCGACGGAAGCCTGGTCGGATCGAATCGGTGTGGCGGATCGCTGATGTCGAGGTCAGTCGCAGTTGCCCAGTCGTCGAAGCTCTGCAGCAGCCGATTCATCTTGAGGTCGCCCATCACACAGACATTGGCGAGCGACCCGGCGAACTGGGCACGACCGTCGCTGATTCGCCCGAGCCGGCCGACCATCTTGACGCCACGATCGGTGAGGGCGTTGAGGTCGATCGAGCGACGATCCGGCGTTCCAATGAGCTGAGGCGACGGCAGGTTCCGCGCTCGGACAAGATCGTCGATGTCGGTGTGGCGTTCGTCCGAGATGCCGGCCGCATCCATCCACCAGAAAACATCGCGTCCTCGATAGACCCTCGGCATTCGGACGTGTTCGCCGACCGAGATCGTGACGTCGCGGCCCGAGCGAAGAATCTCGTCTGCCAGTTGAACACCGGTCGCGGAGGCCCCGACCACGAGAACGCCGCGGTCGTTGAGACGTTCCGGTGACCGATAGGTCATGGGTGTGACCGTCTCGATGGACTCTGGCACCTCGGAGGCAAGGCTCGGAACGTTCGCGATGTTCGATCCTCCCGAGGCAATCACCACCGCTTCGCATGTCCAGCACCCTCTGTTGGTCTCCACAACGTAGCCGCCCGCCCCGGCACCCACCCCGGCACCCACCCCGGCACTCAGGCGAGTCACCGTCGTCGAGGAATGCACCGGCGCCGAGATCGTTTCGGCATAGGTGCTGATGAAGTCGACGACCTCGGGCATCGTCATGAAGCCGTCGGGCTCGTCGCCGTCGTAGCCCATCCCGGGGAGTTGGCTTTGCCAATTCGGAGTCAGGAGACGCAGGGAGTCCCAACGTTCGGTGCGCCACGAGTTCGCCACCTCACCGCGTTCGAGCACGACGTGCTCAATCGAACGTTCGGTGAGGCGGCGGCTGACGGCGAGGCCCGCATGCCCGGCCCCGATGATGGCGACCGGGATCCGTCTGGCGGATTCAGGCAAGACGGACACGCGAGCCTCCACAGTATTAGGCGACCCCGACGGTGACATTGGTCGGATTCGTGACCATGTCGTACACAGCAGAGCGCTTCTGCGATTGAGCCACCAGGGCCTGCAGTTCTTCCGGTGTCGCATCGGCATCAATGTCAAATGTGACCGCGACATCGGTGAACCCATTGCGAATGTCCGGATCGGCGCCGAGAATTCCGAGCACGTTCATCTTCCCCTCGACGTTTGCCGTCACCGATCGGAGTTGGATCCCACGGTGCTGAGCAACGGACGCGACGCCGGCGGTGAGGCAACCGGCGAGGGCAGCCAGCAGCGCCTCGGGTGGCGTGGCGCCACGATCCTGAGAAGCGAAGCACTCGGGATGATCCATCCCGAAGGTATGCGGAGTCGGATGGTTATGGTCCTGACCGAGGCCAGAGAATCCGTCGAGGGTCGTCTCGCTGTATGTGCCGTCGATCCACTTGCATTCCGCTTTCCATACGAAGTCGGCGGCTTCTGGAGCTTGACTCAACGCATCTCGGGCTCCGAGAAGCGCTTCGGTGTTCACTCCGTTGTTCACCGGGCTATTGGTCATCGTCATTTTCGTTTCCCATTTCTGTTGTGGTGTTTGAACTTGACTTCATCGCTCACGGTTTTCGGCCCGTGGCAATCACGAATTCGCCGGGCACGAGGTAGCCGTTGCTGCCTCGGTACTGAGCAATCGTGTCGAGGTACTCGGCGTGGGCTGAGGCTTTTGTTTCGTCATCGAAGCGGGCGTAGGCCAATGCCACAGGCCCGCCCAGGAATGCCGCGCTGAGGGCCGCTTCGTCGGTGGGAAAGTCGAGGGTGACGCGAATCCGTTCTTCGATGACGTCGACAAATCCTTGCTGAGCCATGGACCCGGCCAGAGCGCCCGGGGCGCCCATTCCGAAGAACATTGGGCAGACATCGGATGCCACCCGCGCGTCGACGATTCCAAACAATGAGAACGACGGTCTGATTTGGCCCCGTCGCCCCGGGGCCAAATCAGACCGTCGTTCTCAGATCACTCCCGAGTTCAGTAACGAACTCGGCAGCCAACTCCGGGTCCTCGATCAACCTGCGGCCGTGATGATTCACGGCGTCCATCACCGTGTGCTAGTCGCAGCCCGAGGTGAGGTCGTGCTTGACGTGCCATACGCTGCTACGGCAGGAGTTTGGGAGCTGTCGCGCTGCTCGAAGAACGATGTGGGAACACGATCGCAGCGGGTTCCGATCACGAACGAGCCCCTTGTATTCCTGCGCGATTTCGTCGTCGGAGGCGCTGCGGGCTTGCCTACCGACAAGCTCATCGACGAGTGAGGCATGGCCGCGATGACCGACGTCGACTGGTTCAACCAACGCCGTCTCCACGGCAAAATCACCAGCGATGCGACCTACACAATCCCGGCAGAAGCCAACATGCCAAGCATGAACCGGAACAACACACCGCAACAACACACCGCAACAACACACCGGAGGATTGGCAACGAGTCCAGAAAAGCAGCAGAGCCACTCTCCCTCAATTCGGAAGAGCGGCTCTGACCGGTGTTTTTTGGTATCCCGTACGGGATTCGAACCCGTGCCGCCACCTTGAGAGGGTGGAGTCCTGGGCCACTAGACGAACGGGACCTGTTGCGACCGTCGACGATATCGCCGTCGCACAGTGATTCCCTCGGCCCGAAGGTCCGAGCGAAACGTTGGGGTGAAGGGAATCGAACCCCTAATAACAGAACCAGAAACTGCCGTGTTGCCAATTACACCACACCCCAGAGCGCTTGTCCGACGAGCATTCTTCACACTCACCGGACGATGCAGACGGGAGCATATCGGCGGTCAGCTCCACCGACCACCGTCGATTTCGAAGACCCTCTTCCGACACCGATCAGTCGGTGAGTTCGCTCAGGCGGCCAAAGCCCATCACCCGCCCGATGGCGACACCACCAGCTTCCCAGAAGTGACGCTCCAACGAGCGGACACCGGTCACCACCGACGTGTTCGTCGGCGACACATACGCCGTCATACCGACTTCCTCGGCGATCAGACGTGAGCGCAGCGAGTGATACGGGTCGGTGACCACTAGCACGCTGCTGTGGTTGCTCCCCGCGCTCTCGGCCAGGAGGTGCGCCACCCGCTGCAGCGACTCAAACGAGGTGACCCCACGGTCTTCGAGCACAATCGACGCCTCCGGGATGCCTCGTTCGACCAAATACGTGGCCGAGGCCTCGGCTTCGGTGAATCGATCACCCGCCTGGTTGCCACCGGTGACGACCACGATGGGTGCCAACCCTTGCGGCCAGAGTTCGGCAACGTGGTCGAGACGGGCCGCCAGTTGAGGTGATGGGCGGCCGTCGTATTGGGCCGCTCCCATCACCACGATGGCGTCGACTGAGCGAGCCTGATCATCCCGACCGGTCGCGTACACCTGAAAAAACGAGACCAGGTAGTAGCCGAGCAGAACGGCACAACCCAGGCTCGCTGCACACAGTATTTGACGACGCCGACGCGGAGCACGCCTGACGAGCGGGCTCACGGGCGTGGCGTCACGCTGCTCCGTCAGCGCACCTGGCATCTTGGGCTCCTCAGCTCCCGAGCCGACGAAACGCTGCGCGCAGTCGCCGCAGCGTTTCGTCTCGACCGAGCGCTTCGAACGACTCGAACAGCGGCGGGCCGACAGCCCGACCGGTGACCGCGACGCGCGGCAGTGCCTGCGCCTTGCCGAGCTTCACTTCGAAGCGCACCATCACGTCTTCGATCGCAGCCTTCAGCGACTCATGATCCCACGATGCCAGGGCGTCGTAGACGTCGATGACATCACTCAAGAGCGGCCCAGACCATTCGGGAGCGGTTGCCTTGGCCCACGACACCTCGTCATAATCGATCTCGGCAGCATTGTCACCCTGCGACCAAAAGAGGAAGTCGACGGTTCCCGGCACATCGGTCAGCCGCTCGAGGCGCTCTTGGATGTGCGGCGCAATGGCGGCGAAGCGTGCACGGTCCCACTCAGGCGGCAACTGCGCCGACGCGGCCGCAAGGTACTCGGCAGGGTCCATGTTCTTGATGTACTGCTTGTTGAACGCCGTCAACTTCTTCACGTCGAAGAAGGCAGGAGACAAGTTGACGTCCTCGAGCGCGAAGTCGGCCTCGATCTGACTCCATGTGACGATCTCGCTGCCGGCCTCCTCGGCACCAGGCGGCGTCCAGCCGAGCGTCATCAGGTAATTGACCATTGCATCGGCGAGGATGCCGTCGTCGCGATACTGCTCGATCGCCACCTTGTCGCGACGTTTCGACAGCTTCTTGCGCTGCTCGTTGACGAGCACCGGCACATGAGCCCACACAGGTGGGGCGTGACCGAGCGCGTCCCACAACATCTGCTGCTTCGGAGTGTTCGGCAGGTGCTCCTCGGCGCGCACGACATGGCTGATCGCCATCTCGATGTCGTCGACGACGTTGGCGAGCAGGAACATCGGGGCGCCATTGCCGCGAAGCAGTACGAAGTCCTCGATTGTCCCGTTGTCGAAGTCGACGTCGCCACGCACGAGGTCGTGAACGATTGTGCGGCCTTCAGGTACCCGGAAACGCAACACGCGGCCCGGACCGGCATCAAGCCCGCGGTCACGCGAGTAGCCGTCGTAACCGGTGATCCCCAGCTCTTTCGCTCGATCCTGAACCTCTTGGCCGGTCAGATCGCAGTAGTACGCCGCACCCGTCTCAACGAGGCGGCGGGCTGCCGCGACGTGCGCGTCAGCGTTTGCGCTCTGGAAATGCGGACCCTCGAAATGCGGATCGCTCTCGTCGATGCCGATCCAAGCCAGTGCATCGATGATGCCCTGAACCCACTCAGGCTGGTTACGCGCCTCGTCGGTGTCTTCGATGCGAAGCACAAACGTGCCCTCGAGGCGCCGGGCGAGCGCCCAGTTCATCAACGCCGTCCGGGCGCCTCCGACATGGAAGAAGCCGGTCGGCGAGGGTGCGAATCGAAAGCGAGGTTGAAAGGGAGGTTGAAAAGTCATTTCGTGAACGACGCTATCCGTCGCCGTCGTAGCGGGTTGACCATGGTGCACAACCTTCGCTATCAATGACCGGTTATCTCCCCACTGTGCAGGCTGGATCAAGTTAAAGAAAAGACCACATACGGACGTATGAACACTGCATCAAGATGAAGAGTCGAGCCTCACCCACCATGACTTGTCGGTCGATGATGCTTAGTTATGAGCGACATATTCTTCCGGAAACACAGGATGATCTGCGTGGTCGGTGCTGCTTTGTCACTCATTTCGCTTCCAGCCCTCGCGAATGATCCCGACACCAATTCCAGTAGCCCACCTGCGGACGTCGGCCGCGACGAAGGCACCACATTCAACAAGGGCAGCGGCGAACTTGTCGAACTCGTTACTCCTGACGGCAACGTGGTCGACATCCCGATCGAAGTCGCACTCGACGACACGGTCGAGGTGACAAACGCCGGCCTTCTCGTCACCGAACCCGGCACATACGGCCCGCACCTCGAGCACGATGTTCTCGACGCTCTGTACGAACCAGCCCAGAGTGAGAGCCTCGGTCGAAGCATTGATGGCTCCAGCCAGGAATCGCCACCGGCCTCGCAGGCCTACCAACTGGACTCCAACCCATCCGCCGACCTGACTATCTACCTCGACTTCACCGGCCACACCACCACGGGCACCCCCTGGAATCAGCCATCACCCGCCACCTTCACGTCGGCCCCGTATCAGCCGAGCAACCCGGCCAACACCGAGCGCTACATCGTCAACATCTGGGAGATGGTTGCCGAAGACTTCGCTCCCTTCCACGTGAACGTCACGACCAAAGAACCGAGCCTCGACGACCTCAAACGCGACAGCATCGTCGACCACCGTTACGGCATCCGCATCGTGATCTCCCCCACCGACGATTGGTTTGGCAGCGCGGGTGGCGTCGCCTACATCAACTCGATGCTCTGGATCGACAACCCGACCGAAGAGCGCACCCCTGCCTTCGTCTTCAGCGACAACATCGCCGGCGGCTACTGGAAGTACGTCGGCGAAGCAGCATCGCACGAAGCTGGCCACACGCTCGGTCTCTATCACGATGGATTCGGATCGCTCGACTACTACCTGGGCCACTCAGACGAAACCGGAACAAGCTGGGCACCGATCATGGGCGCTGGCTACACCGCGTCACAAACCCAATGGTCCAAAGGCGAGTACCCGGGCGCAACACAAACCCAAGACGATCTGTCGATTCTCTTCGACCGGCTCGGCGCCCGCTCTGCAAGTGGCAGGCCTGTACCGGCCCTCGACAATAACGACATTGTCATCGGATCGATCGCCGCTGGCGGCGGCACAACGGAATTCAGCGTGACAGTCGGTGCTGGGGCGCTCTCTCTTACTGTCAATCCCACCACTGCCAACCCCAATCTCTTTCCCCGCGTCGAACTCCTCGACGGCCCAACCGTGCTCGCGGCAGCGACTCCACCACGACCTCGTGAATGGTCGACGACACTCAACGCCGATGTTGCTCAGGGGACGTACACCGTGCGCGTCACGAGTCTTGCCTGGCTGACGCCTGCCACCGGGTTCAGCACCTACGGCTCGATTGGCGAATTTATCCTGGCCGTCAACGGCCAAGAGCACCAGGTTGCCACCACCACCACCACCACCACCACCACCACCACCACCACCACCCCCCCACCACCACCACCACCAACCCCGACCGCGACCACGACCACAACGACCACAACGACAACCACGACCCCCACGACCCCCACCAATGGTGACCTCCTTACTCCGATCGCCCCGATCCGGCTGCTCGATACCCGGATCGGAACCGGTGGAACATTCCGGGCCGCAGCCGGCTCAACCACCCGAGTCGCAGTGAGCGGTCACCCCGCCATCTCCGGGACACCGACCAGCGCTGTCCTCAACGTCGTGGCGGTCAACCCGTCAGCCAGCGGCTACCTACAGATCACCCCATGCCTCGACGTACCGGTCGCTAATCGAACCGCATCAGTAGTCTTCGGCGATGGCGACACGATCGGCAACTCAACGATCGCCAAGCTCGACAAATTCGGCGATATCTGCGTGTTCTCGCTGGTCGAGACTGACATCGTGATCGACGCCACTGCTTGGATCGGCCCCGCAGGAAAGAGCGGCCTCCACGTCACCCCGTCGACTCGAGTGGTCGACACGCGGAGCGGCGTCGGCCTCGACGGTCCGCTTCGTTCGAACAAAACGACCCGGGTGTCACTCGCCGGCATCATTCCTGACGGCGGTACCGCTGCATCGGTCAACCTGACATCTGTCAATGCGGTCGGCCCCGGATTCATCACGGCCTACCCGTGCTCGAGTAAGCGTCCTCAAACCGCATCGCTCAACTTCGACGGCCAGGCCACCCGCAGCAACAACGCCATCGTGGCCCTCGACTCAACCCAGTCGTTCTGCATCTCTTCGCCCACAGCGACAGACCTCGTCATCGACCTCACTGGGTACTTCGCCGAGAGTGGCCTCCACTTCGTCCCCGCAGACCCCGAGCGCCTGCTCGACAGCCGACTCGGACGAACGCTTACAGCTGGCTCATCGATCGCCCTCAAGATCCCGGCTCCGCCGGACGGCGCCCGCCCAGTCGCTGTGAGCATGGTCATCACCGTCGTCGACCAAACCGCACCTGGCTTCGTCACCTCATGGTCGTGCGGCAAACGCCCGCTCACCGCAGCAGTTTCCGCGGCCCCTGGCGAGGCCAACGCCAACGGCGCAATCACTGAGCTCACCAAAGACGGCCGGTCGTGCCTGTTCACCAGTGGGACCGCCAACCTCGTTGTCGACTTCAGCGGCTGGTGGGTCTGACCCGCCACACCCGCCACACCCGCCATACCCGCCATACCCCTTAGCGCGTTGCGTTGACCGTGAGGTTGCGCAGTTGGCGGAGTGCGACGGACAGGGTCGTGAGATCGAACGATTCGGCCCGACGGATCTCGGTCTCCATGTCGATCATCCGGTTGTAAGCCGAACGATTGGCCTCGATCCACGCCTCTGGCGAGCCTTCGGCCGTGCGGAGCACGTGCGCTGTGAGGTCTGCGAGGACTGTCATCAGGTCGTCACGGAGCGACGCTCGGGCCTGCGTCTGCCAGCGATCAGAACGCGGCAGCGCACCGATTCCATCCCAGAGCCAACCGACCTCAAACGATTCGAAAACCGACCAGTAAGCCGTGCCAGCATCGGCCACGTTGCGCGACTCGGCATGCGCGATCTCGACGATATCGAAGCTCGTGTGTAGCCACGGCCAACGGGCCGACCGGGCTGCCAGCGCGGGCGGCACGTTCGCTGCGATCCGTTCGTCGCAGACAGACCGGATCTCGGTGGCCACCCGCCCGCCGACCACGTCGTCGAGCGACTCGCTCAAGAAAGCGAAGCCCGCCGAGAAGGTGTCGATCGCTACCGCGATGTCAATGGGTGCGTGACGCCGCCGGAGCAACCACGTGGTGGAGCGTTCGGCCATGCGCCGGACGTCCAAGAAGAGTTCGATCTGCACGTCGAGGTCGATCGAACTGCCGAGCAAATCCACCTCCCGCCACAGGTCGCTGAAGTCAAGGATGTTCCGGGATGCAACAAATGCTCGGGCCACATCGGCAACCGATGCGCCCGATTGCTCGGTCATTCTGTGATCGAACGAGATGCCCGCGAGGTTCACCATATTGTTGACCAGGCCGGTAGCGATGATCTCGCGACGGAGCCGATGGGTGCGGATGGCCTCGGGGAAGCGCTCGCGGAGCGGACGGGGGAAATATCCGAAAAGGTCGGCTTCGAGGATCGCCTCGTCGGGAAGGTCGCTCGCAATGACCTGCCCAATGTCAGCGTTCTTCGTCGACGCGATCAGCACCGCGAACTCCGGGGCTCGAAGCCCACTGCCGGCACTCTGGCGTTCTGCAATCTGCTTGTCGTTGGGAAGCGCTTCGAGTGCCCGGTCGAGGTGACCCTCCTCTTCGAGGGTCTCCAGATAACGGGCGTGCACGTTGACCATCGGCAACGACTGTGTGCGCGCGATCATCAACGCGAGCGTCTGTGCACGGTTGTCGTCGAGTACCAGTTCGGCGACCTCGTCGGTCATCTCTTCGAGGAGCGCGTTCCGATCAACGTCAGAAAGCTCACGATTCGCGACGAGGCCGGCGAGCGCGATCTTGATGTTCACCTCGTGGTCGCTGCAGTCGACGCCGGCAGAGTTGTCGATGGCATCGGTGTAGATCAAGCCGCCAGCCATTGCGTACTCGACCCGACCCAGCTGGGTGAGCCCCAGGTTGCCACCTTCGCCGACGATGCTGCAGCGCAGATCGGCACCGTCGACTCGGATCGCATCATTCGCGCGGTCACCGACCGACTCGTGTGACTCGGTGCTTGCCTTGACGTACGTGCCGATACCACCGTTCCACAGCAGCTCAACTGGGGCTCGAAGGATGGCCGACAGCAGCGCATTCGGGGCCAGTTCGATGATCCCGTCGGCCAGGCCGAGCGCTGTTCGTACCCGGTCAGAAAGAGGAATCGACTTGAGCGCTCGGGAGTACACGCCGCCGCCCTCCGAGATGAGCCCCGGGTCGTAGTCGGCCCAACTCGAGCGCGGCAGCTCAAACAGCCGTTTCCGTTCGGCGAAAGAAACAGCGGCGTTGGGGGTCGGATCGAGGAAGATGTCGCGGTGGTCGAATGCTGCGACCAGTTCGAGGTGTGTCGACAACAACATGCCGTTGCCGAACACGTCACCCGACATGTCACCGACGCCAACAACAGTGAGCGAGTCGGTCTCGACGTCTTTTCCCATCACCCGTGCGTGGCGCCGCACACTCTCCCACGCTCCACGCGCCGTGATGCCCATTACTTTGTGGTCGTAGCCGTTACTCCCACCGGAAGCGAACGCATCACCGAGCCAAAAGCCGTAGTCATCAGCCACCTCGTTGGCAATATCACTGAACGTCGCCGTTCCCTTGTCCGCGGCGACAACGAGATACGGGTCATCGTCGTCGTAGATGACACATGACGGTGGGTGCACGACAATCGTCGCACCTCCGCCTCCTGCCACGAGGTTGTCGGTGACGTCGAGCAACGACCGGATGAAGCGCTGGTACCGATCCACCCCTTCGGCACGGACTGCGTCACGGTCAGACGGCGGGGCAGTGCCTTGCTTGACGACGAAACCGCCCTTGGCCCCAACCGGAATGATCACTGCGTTCTTGACCATCTGGGCTTTCACCAGCCCGAGCACCTCGGTACGGAAATCTTCGCGACGGTCACTCCAGCGCAGACCACCTCGCGATACCGCGCCGGCACGCAGATGGACACCCTCGACGCGTGGCGAACACACGAAAATCTCGAACATCGGCCGGGGCTCCGGTAGAAATCCGACCGACTTCGCATCAAGTTTGACAGCGATCTCTTCGGCAAGCGCACCATCAGGGCGAGGGCGATAGGCATTGGTTCGCGTCGTGGCGTCGATCAGGACCAGCACGGCCCGACAGATGCGGTCGTCATCGAGCGATGGCACCCGTTCGAGCCGTCCCAAGACATCGGCGCGCACGGCGTTGGCGACGACCGCCGACTCGATCGGGCTGGGCTCACTCGCAGGGTCGAAGCGCGCTGCGAAGAGGTCAAGTAACGCGCTGGCGATCGGAGCGAGCCGAACCAACACGTCCTCGATGTACTTCTGGCTGAAGGGAAAACCGGCCTGCTGGAGATAACGCGAGTAGGTCCGGAGTATCGCCACCTGTCGAATGGTGACGCCTGCAGCGAGCACCAGACGATTGAGCCCATCGGCCTCCACATCGCCGTGGAGTAGTGCGCTGAATCCGAGTTGCACCTCGGAGATCTGTCGATCGGTGGGTTCGAGATCACCATCCAGACGGACACCAATGTCATAGAGGCGCACCGTGTCGTCCCCGACAACGAACTCGCTCGGGTGCTCTTCGACCGCGTGGAGCCCGAGGTAGGCGAGCTGCGGGACGAGTTCGGCAATCGTCGAAGCGTGGTCGCGCCGGAACACTTTGAAACGCCATTCTCCTGTCGTCACGTCGGTCGATCGACTCATCGAGGTCGCGACCGATTCGTCTTTTCGCTCGATCAGGGCTGCAACACGCAACAGGTCATCAACAGCGCACTCGGGCTCAACCCGGGCTCGGTAGTCGCGCTCGATGCCCTCACCCACGAGGTCGAACACCTCACGGGCGCGCTGGGCCCCGGCCCGAGCCACAAGTGCTTGGCGTGCTTGGTCATCCCACGATGCGGTTGCAGCATCGACGATCTCGGCCAGTCGATCGAGGTCGACCGGCCCGCTCGTGCGGACCGTCATCGAGATACGGGCGAGCGAACTCGAGCCAAGCAACGTTTCGACGTCGCGCACGTCGCCGCCGTAGTGGTCAGCCACCAGGTCAGCCACCTCGTGTTGCAGGCCCGCAACGAAACGAGACTGCGGTAGGTACACAAACACAGTACTGAACGAGCCCACCGGCTCGGCCACATCGAAGACACGGACGATGGAACGTTCCTGCAGACCGACGATGTCGATCACCAGGCTTGCCATCTGGTGCTGGCCCAGCTCGAAGACAACATCTCGCGGCAACGTCTCGACGACGTTCTTGATCGCTCGGCCCGTGTAACTGATCGCAGCTGCCCCAGACAGCTCGAGAAGTGCGGTCGCGCGGTCTTGCAGTACTGGGATCGAAAACACGCTCTCCCGATATGCACCGCTCCCGAGCAGACCAATGAATCGCTCTTCGATCACCGTGTCTCCCGTGGCGCGACGGATGGCCAGGCTCGTCAGCCGGGCCGACCGGTGGATGGTCGACAGCGCCTCGGTCCGAGCGATCACCACCGGCTCGGCGTTGACATCGCCGGCCTTTGACGGTGGCCCGACCGCTGTTGCATCAAGCCGGGTGTCCGGGCGGTACTCGCCGAGTTCGGAGCCAGCCGCCAAGTGCAGGCTCACCTCGCCGGCGACGTCAACCCGTCGCTCGTACGACGCGGCGCCAAGGAGCACGAAATGTTGATTGGCCAACCATGCAACGAGCGCATCGTCTCTGCCAACACTCAGGAGCCGTTCACGCATCTCGGGGAAGTCGGCAACGATCCGGACCACGTCGGCAATAGCAGCAGTGACTTCGTCTTCGACATCCGACAGGAAGTCGGCATGGCAGCCGTTCAGCCTGATCTGCGTCCACGCTTCCACCTGCGTCGCCACCGGCCGAGCGGCGCCTTGCTCGAACACCTTGACCAACTCGTCGTCACCGTCACGAGCGATCGACAGCATCGGGTAGACCAACAGCTCGATCCCGAGGGACCGACGATCGAGCACCATTCGGACCGTGTCGACGAGAAACGGAATGTCATCGGTAACGAACAGGAGTACTGCACTGCCTGACGCTTGGGTCTGTGTCTGCGGCACAATTACCTTGACGAGCGTCTGTCCTGCTGCACGGTGTCGGCCAAGTTCGAGGTGAGCGGCAGCAACACTCACGACATCGCCGAGATCACGATCTTCGACATCGTCGACCGGGACGTCACGGTGGTACTCGACCATGAAGCGATCCGCGAGCGGATCGTCGGGATACAGCTGACGGGCAGTGACGGCGAGCAAGTCGAGTTTGTCCGCTAAAGACCCCATAAAGATGACCGTAGTTGCTGTCGTGGAGCTGTGTTTCAAGATCCTCCACTCGTTTCGCAGCCGTTTGGATGCCAGACTCGGAAGATGCAGCAGATGAACGTCCTCGGCACAGATCTGATGCCGTGTTCCTACGACCCGATGACCGGCTACTACCGCAACGGCTGTTGCGAGAACCGTGGCGACGACCCTGGCATGCACACAGTGTGCTGCCGTGTCACCGCTGACTTCCTCGCCTACTCGGCGTCGCGCGGTAACGACCTCAGCACCCCGATGCCGGAGTACGGCTTCGCCGGTCTGGCCCCGGGCGACCAGTGGTGCGTCTGCGCAATGCGCTGGAAGGAAGCCTTCGACGCTGGCCAAGCATGCGACGTCGTCCTTGAGTCCACTCACGTGAGCACGCTGGAATACGTCGATCTTGCCGAGCTCAAGCAGCACGCCATCATTGCCGAGCCGTGAGCCAGTAATGAGCGGTACGGACGGCGAGACGCACGACGGCACAAACGGCAGGGTCGAGTACCTCCGCAACGTGTACGACCTCGCCACGCAAGCCGACACCGACGCGTACTACACACAGTGGGCAGCGAGCTACGACGATGAGCTGACTCGCCAGGGATACCAAACACCAAGGCGCTGCGCCGATGCGCTGCGGCGCTTCGTTGCTTCGGACGCCACCGTCCTCGACATCGGTTGCGGAACCGGATTGTCCGGCGCAGCACTTGCTTCGGCCGGGCTCACCGATCTCGTCGGCACGGATGTGAACGCTGAGATGCTCGACGTCGCCCGAGTGGCCGGCATATATCGCGACACCTGGGTCACTGACATCGACGATCCGTTCCCGTTCGCTCGGGGCACCTACAACGCCATCGCTGCAGTCGGCGTGATCGGAGTCGGTGCGGCACCCGCTTCGCTGCTTCGTCAGTCGCTCGAAGCGCTCGCGGCCGATGGCCGCCTGGTCTTTTCGTACAACGATCACGCTCTCGAAGTTCCCGAGTTCACCGACGCGTTGACCGACGTCATCTCGTCCGGCCTCGCCGAGCAAGAGTTCGCCGAACACGGCACCCACATCGAAGGCCTCGGCAGTATGTCGACCGTCTACGTGCTCCGACGCTGCTGATCCCGGCGAATCCATGCTGGTCGCTCGGCGGGCCGATGTCGTTGCCACAAAAATCTTCCAGAATTCTGTGGCAACAGGAGCACCTCAGAAGCCGACGTGGAGATCGCAGCCGTCACCGCTGTGGTCGATGCCCGACAGCTGTTCCAAGAACATACCCAGTCATCAATCAAGGCCTATCTGAAGCAACAGTTGAACTGTTCCGGGCCCGACGCACTACGAATCAAGCGGCGCGCCCGACTGTTCAACCAGCACCCGAGATTGCTGACGTGTTCAGCTACAGTCGCATCGCTGGGGGCCAAGTCGACGAAATGGCAACAGCGCAGCAGCATCCGCGTGCCGGGGACCAGTTCGCCGGCTTCGCCGCCTTGTTTGTCAGCCAAGCCGAACGACTCGAACATGACGAGTTCGCTGCTGCAATCAAACACTTCATCGTGCAAGCCAACCAAGACGGCGCATTCAGCGACCAAAAGTTTTACGAAGACCAGCGCACCGCGTCGGTCCGCATCGACGACGGTGCCATCTCGATGCACGCTTCGGGCGGCGACCCACTCCAGTCGGCTGAGATAAAGAAGGTCTTCGATCTGGCCGTCGAAGCCGAAGCCCACAAAGACTTCGAAGTACTCGCCCGCCACGGATTCCTCGACCTCACCAACAACGGCCTCAGCGACCTGGCAGCAACCGACCCAGCCTCACGCCGCTGCGCCACGAGCACCGGTGTCGCCGTGCGCCCCGATGTCGCGTTGAAAGCAATGCTTACCGGCAGTGTCCGACGCGTCATGGTTGATGCCCACAACGTCGTGATCAACATGGGCCGCACACAACGACTCTTCACAGGCAAAGCACGCCACGCAGCACAACTGCTGGTCATCCACTGCGGGTTCCGCGGCTGCGACGTCCCCGCCGAATTCTGCGACGTCGACCACATCGAACCACGGGTCGACGGCGGCGAAACCAACCAAGCAAACTCGATGCCACTCTGCGGACCACACGACCGCCGCAAACATTCCAAACAGCTACGCGGCCGACGCGACCGACACGGCCGAATCCCCCTCATCACACCCAACGGCACCGTCATCAAACCGTTCAACACACGCGACCCCGACTGAAGTCGCCGTAGCGGATCGGTCGGTTCTCTCTGGTCGTCAGCGGTACGAACACCCTTGCATACCGACCTGCCACAGCGCCTAAATCGGCAGGTTGCCGGTGGCGCGGCGCGTCGACCCGTCGTCGGTGTAGGCAGCAATGGTGCGTTGGGCGATACGCATCTGGTGGACTTCGTCGGCACCGTCGGCGAAGCGAGCCCAACGGGCGTGCTGGTACATGTGCGCCAACGGCGTGTCGGTCGAGTAGCCGAGCGCACCATGAACCTGGATCGAACGGTCGATCACGCGGCCCAACATATTCGCGACGAAGTGCTTGGCCATCGAGACTTCGGCTTTGAAGTCTTCCTTGTGGTCGATCTTGTAGGCAGCGTGCAAGACCATCAGCTTCGCCTGGTAGATCTCCATCGAGCTGTCGGCGATCATCCACTGGATGCCCTGTTTCTCGGCGAGCAGTGAACCGTGCGAGTACCGGTTGAGTGACCGGTCGACCATCATGTCGAGTGCCGTTTCGGCCTGCGCTATCCAACGCATGCAGTGCGCGAGCCTGGCCGGGCCGAGCCGATACTGGCCGAGTAGGTGGCCCTGTCCGCGACCACCGAGCATCTGATCGTTGTGCACCCGCAGGTCAGTGATGACGATTTCAGAATGCCCGGTGCCGCCGTGCATGGTTTCGATCTCGCGGACGTCGTTCCACCCTTCATGCGGCAGGTCGATGATGAACGCCGAGTTCGCCGCCTGCGGGATGTCGGGGTTCTCTTCGGTCCGGCACACCAGGATCGCGAACTGTGCTCGGCGTGCTCCTGAGATGAACCACTTATGGCCGTTGATGACCCACTCATCGCCGTCCTGGTACGCCTTCGTCTGGATGAGTGTCGGATCGGAGCCCGCCACCTCGGGTTCGGTCATCGCAAAGCATGAGCCGCGCACCGTGCCAGCGCAGAGTGGCTTCAGGTACTTCTCTTTCTGCTGATCGGTGCCCCAGTGCAACAGCGTGTGCATGTTGCCCTCGTCGGGCGCTTGGCAATTGAAGACCCACGGGCCGTAGTACGACTTCGCCGCCTCGGCCTGGACCATGGCAAGTTCAACGTGGCCGAGCCCCATGCCGCCCCACTCCTCCGGCATGTGCGGCAGCCAGAGGCCGTCTTTGAATGCCTGTTTGCGCAAGCCCACGAGAGCCGCGATTCGATCGGCCCCGCCCAGCGGCTCGCCAACTTTGTTGCCCTCGACGTCCTTGCCTTCGATCCGATGCTCTTCGGGCTTGATCACATCCGTGACGAAGGTGCGGACCTGCATCCGGATCGCTTCGAGTTCGGGGCTGAGGGAAAAATCGATCGCCATAGCAATCAGCCTGGCAGGTGCCACCAGCCGATTCGCAGCCCGAAGTACGGTCGTCGGCGATGAGCAACAACGTTCTGTCAGGCACTCGTGTTCTCGTTGCTGCCGCCACCCTCCTGCTCGCCGCCTGTACCGGCTCTGACAACAACCTCGGCGGTGGCACGGTGCTGACCGCTGAGGCAACGGCCCCAAACACGACGACAACCGTGCCCGTCACTGCCCGAACCTTCCCGGCAACAACCGCGACTCTCCCGGCGACCGCGACTCTCCCGGCGACAACGACTCTCCCGGCGACAACGGCTCTCCCGGCGACAACGGCTCTCCTGGCGACAACGGCTCTCCCGGCGACAACGGCTCTCCTGGCGACAACGGCTCTCCCGGCGACAACGGCCACGACCGTTGCGCCGGCCAGAGACGGGCTCGCCGTCTTCGACTTCGCTGCGACGCAAGTCGCTGTCGGAACGTCGATCGAGGGCCGGCCGATCACCGCCGATCGATACGGCACGCCGGGCGGCCGGCGCATCCTGGTGATCGGCGTGATCCACGGCGATGAAGACGCCGGTGTTGCAATCGTTGACGAACTCCGCCAGCGCGACGTTCCTGACGGCGTCGAGCTCTGGTTGATCGAATCGATGAATCCGGATGGCCAAGCCGCACAAATTCGCCAGAATGCGAACCGGGTCGACCTCAACCGCAACTTCCCCCACGAGTGGGGCGTCATCGGCGAGCCGGGCAACAGCCAGTACGCCGGAACAGGGCCTGCCAGCGAACCCGAAACGCAAGCCATGGTCAACCTGATCACCCAGCTCCGACCCGACATGACGATCTGGTACCACCAGGACGCCAACCTGATTATCCCGTCGACGGGTCGCGACGGTCGCGTCCGGGCTCGATACGCCGAACTGTCCGGGCTCCCGATGGCCGAGTGCTGCGGCGGTGGCGGGGTCTACACCGGCATTGCTGCGACCTGGACTCGTGTCGAACTGAAACAGACCAGCGATGCGGTGCCGTTCATCGTCGAACTCCCCGGCGGAGACCTCACCGCCGAGCAAGTCGATGCACACACCACTGCGGTCTTGACCATTGCCGCCGAAGGGTGACATGGTTCCGCGGTGCCGAATTTCGCTCCACCCGACGCGGCGAACAAATCGAAGTCGTCGCACCCCGCATCGTCATTGGCACATCGATCGAGGGTCAGGCCATCACCGCCGAACGGGTGGGCGACGCCGGCGGGCGCCAGGTGCTCGTGATTGGTGCCATCCACGGCGACGAAGACGCCGGGATCCAAGTCGTCGACGGACTGCGAGAGCGTACAATCGACGAGCGAGTCGAGCTGTGGCTCATCGACTCGATGAATCCTGACGGCGTTGCCCGCCAAGAGAGACACAACAGCAACGAGGTCGACCTCAATCGGAACTTCCCAGACAAGTGGGGGTCGATCGGTCAACCTGGAAACAGTCAGTACGCCGGGACCAGCCCGGCGAGTGAGCCCGAGACACGCGCCGTGGTCTCGTTCATCACGTGGCTCCGCCCCGACATCGTGCTCTGGTACCACCAGGACGCCAACCTGATTCTCCCGTCGACTGGCCGCGACAGCCGGATCCGAGCCCGCTACGCCGAACTGACCGTGCTTCCGCTCGCCGACTGCTGCGGTGACGCGAACGCCGTGCTCACCATCGGCATCGAAGGCTGATCTCTTTCAGACGAAGCGGGCAAATGTGTCGAGCGGCTCGCGTTCGCTCACGACGCCATTAATCGGGGCGTCGGCATCCGCGGTGCCGAGTGCCACTCCACAGAAGATCTGCTGTTCGTCCGGAGCACCGACGAACTCACTGACCGCTGCCTCGTGCACGCACCACGCCTCCTGCGGACACGTGTCGAGGCCGGCTTCTTGAGCGAGCAGCATGAATGTCTGCAGGAACATGCCGAGATCGCTCCACTGCGGTGGGCCCATCATCCGGTCGACGAAGCAGAAGATCGCAGCAGGTGCGCCGAAGAAATCGAGGTTCTTTGCAAACTGCTCGAAGCGTCCCGCCTTGTCGTCGCGGGTCACGCCGATCGAGGCATACATGTCCTCACCAATCTTGTACCTGGATGATCGATACGGCTCAGGCATCTTCGGCGGATAGATGTCGTAGGAGGGCGCTCCGGGCTCACGCGTCGAGAGGAACTTCCGGAATCGAGTCATTGATTCACCGTTGACCACGTAGATCCGCCAGGGCTGCACATTGCCGCCAGACGGCGAGCGCGAGGAGCTTGTGAGCAGTTCCTCAATCGTCTCGTTGCTCACTGGATCGGGCAGGAAGGCACGGACGGACTTGCGTCGATTGACCGCTTCGGTGACGTTCATGAGGGGAGTCTCGCAAGCCGCACGCGTCGAGAGCGAACTGCGGGTGCGAGCCGGGCGTTCCATCGGTCTTGGTGTAAGACCGCCTCCACTGTCAACATGGCCCTGTGGCCCCCGACGCGCTGACCGACGAGCAATTGATGCAACACGCAATCGACGCTGCGTGGACAGTTCGAACAACGACCCCGCCAAACCCATGGGTGGGCGCCGCACTGCTCACAACGGACGGCACCGTCCATGTCGGCGCAACACAGCCGCCCGGCGGCGCACACGCCGAAATCGGTGCATTGGCCGCCGCCGGCTCTGACGCTGCCGGAGCCACCCTTGCCACCACTCTCGAACCGTGCTGTCACGCCGGCCGCACAGGGCCGTGCACCACAGCAATCATCGAGGCCGGTGTTGTTCGGGTCCTCATCGGTATCAAGGACCCAGACAAGCAGGTCGCTGGTGAAGGCATCAAGGCACTGCAGGAGGCTGGCATCGAGGTCGTGGTCGGCACCCTGTCGACCGAGGTCGGGGTGCAACTCGAGCCATACCTGCACCACCGCAAAACTGGTCGGCCCTATGTGATCCTCAAGCTCGCCGCAACGCTCGACGGCCGAACGGCTGCACCGAATGGCGGTAGCAAATGGGTCACCGGCGAGGAAGCCCGTACCGATGTGCACCAGATGCGCGCCGAGAGCCAGGCGATTCTCGTCGGCGCCGGCACCGTGCGGGCCGACAATCCGTCACTCACCGTGCGCCTGGTTGAGGGACCGAGCCCCCGCCGCATCGTGCTCGGCACTGCGCCCGCTGACGCCAACGTCCACCCCTGCACCGAATGGGTTGGCCCGATCCCTGAACTCCTCGATCGGCTGGCCGCCGAGGGTGTGCTGCAGTTGATGGTCGAGGGTGGAGCAAACGTCGCATCCGAGTTCCACGACGCTGGTCTGATCGATCGATACGTGCTGTATGTGGCCCCAGCGATCTTCGGTGGAAACGATGCACATCCCCTTTTCGTCGGCGATGGCGCACCCACGATGGCCGACCTCCGACGCGGACGGTTCGTCGCCACCCGGCAGTTAGGCAATGACATTCGGCTCGACGTCACACTCGACAAGGACGTTCGATGAGTGCACGGTGCCGCTCAGCAGCGGCGCTGGCTCTCATCGCTCTCGTACTCGGCGCATGCGCCCTTGATCCCGACAACGGCGAGCCGAACATCAACGGCGAGCCGAACATCAACGGCGAGCCGAACATCAACGGCGAGCCGAACATCAACGGCGAGCCGAGCATCAACGGCGAGCCGAACATCAACGAAGACCAGGACGACAACCGGCCAGCGCAGACCGCTGCGGTCTTCGCCGAGTTCGACGATGCCTCACCAGGCTGTGCAGTTGCGGTGCGCTATGGCGATGGCGCGACGTACTTAGGCCAATTCGGCCAGGCCGACCTCGATGCCGCTGCTCCGATTTCGGCCTCGACGATCTTCGACATCGGTTCGGTGTCGAAACAGATCACCGCCGGGGCCATCGCACTCCTCGTCGTCGAAGGCGACCTCTCGCTCGACGACGATGTGACCCAGATCGTCGACGAAATCGGCCCGTACAACGAGACCATTACGGTTGGCGACCTCGTGCACCACACGAGTGGGCTGCCCGACTACATCGACCTGCTCGACGCCGGTGACGACGAGGTCACCACAATGACCGATGCGCTGCAAGCCATCGCGTCGCCCGCTGGAGATCCGGTCGTCAAGCCAGGCACTTCGTTCGAGTATTCAAACACCAACTACGTCTTGTTATCAGTGATTGTCGAGCGCGTCACGGGACAGTCGCTCGGTGACTACACGCAGGCCGCGATCTTCGAACCGCTCGGCATGGACGACTCGACGGTGCGCGACGATCAGGGCGCGCTCATTCTCGGCCAAGCTCAGGGATACGAGCCCGACGGCGACCAGTGGGAACCTGCCGGATCATCGTGGCAACAAACCGGCGACGGTGCCGTGCATACAACTGCCGCCGACCTACTGGCTTGGGTTGACCTCTTCGTGGCCGACGCACAAGTCGGCAACCTCGGGTCGCCCGAGTGGCTCAACGTGATGCTGGCACCCGGTAGCGTCGCCGACGAAGCAGGCGAGTACGGCGGCGGCATCGAGATCATCGGCAGTGGCGACGAACAAATTCTCCGGCACGGCGGTTCGTGGATCGGCTACGGCTCAGCAATCGTGATGCAACCAAGTGAAGGTCGCGCCGTTGCCGTCACATGCAACATAGATGGCGTCGAGGCCGAAGGCCTTGCAGCCAGCACCTTCGACATCTGGTCCTGACTCTGCCTCTCCGCCAGTTCAGCCCAGCCAGTTCAGCCCAGCCAGTTCAGCCCA
>Ga0105050_10003423_pt1 | contig 21989 bp, 18 predicted proteins | sample FRY01_FD_78088 | JGI IMG/M metagenome (GOLD analysis project Ga0105050, IMG submission 78088) | Freshwater microbial communities from Lake Fryxell liftoff mats and glacier meltwater in Antarctica - FRY-01 | ecosystem: Environmental > Aquatic > Freshwater > Ice > Glacier meltwater ...
CCTAAAATAGCTTGAATATAACGTAAGTCTGTTCCACTTTCTAGCATCCCGATAGCTATCGGGAGAGTAGCAAAAAAAATGGTTTTAATGTAAAAAAAAACGCAATAAAAGTATTCAGAATTACGGCAAATCTTTTTAGTGGAGCAAAACACAAGAAACAAAAGCTATAAGTGAGCATGGAGCGTTTGAGAAAGACAAAGATTCAGAAGTTCAAGCACAGCAAATAATAAAATAAAATGGAAAATAAATGATTTGCAAAAACTCAATAAGGGTAGTAAAAGCTGAAAAACCGAGAATGTTTGAGTCGATTTTTTGAGTTTTAAATAATTCCGGATTCTAAACCAATATTCTCACGCCCCCGATAGAAGCGGCATCCTCCGAGATGTTTTTTTTCAAAACTTCTCGGAGATACAGCGGAAAGCGGGATTGGGCGCATGAAGAAACAGCAACGTATTTTTAATAAAAATCAACTTAACTAAAATCAACAAGTCTAAAATTCAATTTTGTATTATAATTAATATTATGTTAAATAGAATAATGCGGAATACATTGTTGCATCTTTAATGTCCTTAATTATATTTCTTGAATAAAAAAAGCGACTGAGTTAGCCGCTTTACATTCTTAGATTGATTCAAACAGATTCGTTACTTCCAACCGTCAAAACCATTTTCTAAAGCATAAACTTTTTTGAATCCTGCTTTCTTTAAATCTTTTGCAGCAGATGAACTTCGTTTGCCAGAAGCACAATATACTAATATTGGTTTCTTCTTATCAAGCTTTAAAGCTTTCTCCATGAATTTTGGTGAAAAATAATCGATATTTATGGAACCTTCAATTTTTCCTTCATCGACTTCTTTGGCTGTTCTTACATCGAGAACTTGCGCATTTTTGTCTTTCATCAATGTCTTAAATTCCGCATTGGATAAATGTTTTTGAGAATTCGCTGAAATACAAACAAAAATTAGTGCTAAGAATAGTATAATCTTTTTCATAATTGTAATTTTATCCAAATTTAGAAATTTAAACACTTTCACCCGTTTCTATTTAACATAATATATGGCAATTTATTCATTTAACGGCTTTATTCCTGTTGTAAAACCTTCTAGCTTTGTGCATCCACAGGCTTCTGTGATTGGAAATGTACTTATAGGAGAAAACGTTTACATCGGTCCAGGTGCTGCTATTCGGGGTGATTGGGGACAAATTATCATTGAAGATGGTTGCAATGTTCAAGAAAACTGCACAATTCACATGTTTCCCGGCACGACTGTTCACTTGAAAAAAGGCGCCCATGTCGGCCATGGAGCAATTATTCACGGTGGAATTCTGGGTGAAAATTGCCTTATAGGAATGAATGCTGTTATAATGGACGATGTTGAAATCGGAAAAGAATCAATTGTAGGTGCATTGTGTTTTGTTTCCGCAAATACAAAAATCCCTGAACGTAGCTTGGTTGTCGGAAATCCTGCAAAAATTATCAAACAAGTGAGCGACGAAATGATTCAATGGAAAACGGAAGGCACTGGCTTGTATCAACAACTCCCTTCAGACTGCCACGCTTCCCTCCTACTTTGTGAACCTTTGACTGAAATTGAGGAAAATAGGCCAGCGCAAGAGAAAAATTATTTTAGTTGGAAAAAAAATAATTAGTAAGCTCAAAATTTAAATGCAGTTTAAATGCAATTTAAATAGCGTTTAAATCCAAAATGACTTTTAAGATTACGAATTTTATCTTAAAGCAATTAAATCTTCTTTTCTCTAGAAAAAATTGAAAGTGAAGAAAAGTGGACCCAAAGATGATTAAATAAATCTTAAAAAAAATTATTTAAAAGAGGATTGTTTTAAAATTACTTTGAAGTTGTAATGTAACGATCTAAATTGTGATTTTTAGCTAATTCGTCACCGCCAATCAATAAAAGATTTTTACATTTTGATTGCTCCGCCCACAAATCGAGGTTGGAAATACCTACCATTAGTGTTCCGTTTATATCAATTTTGTGAACTGGTTTTTGTTGTTTGTCAAAGAGAACTTTAATTTCGGATACTTCCTTCGTTAATGTCTGATTCTCGTTAAAAATCAACATACTGTCGAACAAATCGAAAGCTTCGTGCAGTTTTTCTGAAACTGAAATCACTTCTATAGCTTTTCCAGATGCCCATTCAGCTATTCTCTCAGAAAACTTACTGTTCGTTTTTAAATAAATTTTATCAACCTTCATGTACCTTACCTCTTACGCCACAAATATAAGTTTTTATTGGGTTATTAATTAAATAAAATTAATTAATATCCTAAAATTTTAAGATAATCTGCTGCTGTTTGTTCCTCGCTGAATATTTCAGTCTGAATTTTACCGTCTTCACTCCTTGAAATCAAAACATGTTTCGGCTCAGGAATCAAACAATGCTTTAGTCCGCCAAAGCCCCCTATGGTTTCTTGGTATGCTCCAGTATTGAAAAAACCGATATAAAGAGTCTGGTTGCGATCAAATTTCGGTAAGTAAATGGCATTAGAATGTTGTTCTGAATTGTAATAATCATCACTATCACAAGTCAAACCTCCAAGTAAAACACGTTCATAATCATCATTCCAGCGGTTAATCGGTAACATGATATAACGCTGATTAATTGCCCAAGTATCAGGTAGATTCGTCATGAAAGAAGAATCAATCATATTCCATTTTTCACGATCGTTTTGTTGCTTTTGGTGAATGATACTAAAAATTGCTCCTCCACTTTCTCCTACTGTAAATGATCCAAATTCTGTAAAAATATTCGGTTCTGGAATATCGTTGTCAGTGCACACTCTTTTTACTTGAGTCAATATCTCACGAACCATGTATGCGTAATCGAAATCAAAAGCTAATGATTTTTTAATTGGAAAACCGCCACCAATATTTAAGGAATCCAATTCTGGACACAATTTTTTCAAATCGGAATAAACTCTTAAGCATTTCGTCAATTCATTCCAATAATAAGAAGGGTCGTTAATTCCAGTATTAATAAAAAAGTGAAGCATTATGACACGAACACGTGAATTATCTTTGATAATAGTTTTATAAAACGGGACAATCTCACGGTATCGGATTCCAAGTCGCGAAGTATAGAACTCGAATTTTGGTTCTTCCTCGGATGCAATACGAATCCCAATATTTAATTCTTTTGTGGTGATATTAATTAATCGTTGTAATTCATCGGTGTTATCTACAACTGGAATCACTTTCAAGAAATCTTCTTCGATTAATTCTGCGATTTTATTCAGATATTGAACAGGTTTGTATCCATTACAGATGACATATCTGCCTTCTTCTAACTTTCCTATTTCTACTAATTTTCTCACAATGTCAATATCAAACGTAGATGACGTTTCAATATGAACATCGTTTTTCAACACTTCATCAAGGACAAATGCAAAGTGACTACTTTTTGTACAATACGAATAATGGTATTTTCCTGAGTAACCTAAATTATTAATTGCCTCTCGAAACCATCCTTTAGCACGTTGGATATTATTCGAAATTTGAGGTAAATAATTAAACTTTAGCGGCGTTCCATATTCATTAATTAAGCGCATCAAATCAATTCCGTGGAAGAATAATTTATCTTCTCTTAAATTAAATTCATTTTGTGGGAAATCAAAGGTTTGTTCAATTAAATCAATGTATTTTGTTCTCATTTTAATTAAAAATGAAGCAAACTGCTTCTTTAGGTTGTTATTTTAATTTTTCTATTAATTTTTCCAACGGTCTCGCAAGGACAGAAAAACTGTTTGTTGTAACGATTGGTCGCTCAATAAGTTTCGGGAATTTCACCATTAAATCTAAAATTTCATCTTCACTTATGTTTTTGTTTTTAATTAAGTTGATATACTCCTCTTCTGACTTACGAACAAGTTCAGACGGATTCATTCCTAAATCAGATAAGATTCCTTGAATTTTAACCTTAGTTAATGGATTTTTCAAGTACTCAACAACTTCAAAATCAAAGTGGTTTTCCTTAAGCCAATCAAGTACACACCTACTTTTGCTACAACGTGGATTGTGGTAAATTTTCATTTCTAAAATTGATACGCAAAGATAATAGTTTATTTCAGGATATTAAGTCTTTAGGATTTTACTAGAGAATGATTTTACGTGAGAATGATTTTTAATTAGTTAGGAAACAGATGGATTCTTTTTCAGCTGACAGTTAAAAGATTCAAAGTGGAAAAAGGGAGAGCAAGTTAGGAGTAAAGTGTGAAAGTATAAAAATAAACTAATGCTTTCTAACTCACTTTTTTATCTTATCTTAATCTTGAAACCTAATTGAAAATCTTTGCTTGACCCAGTAATTTTTGTTTTCGCACCAACCGTTGCTGGAATATTTGTCCCTTCGTAATCATAAATTGATTCATAGACTTTAAAAAGACCAAATTGCTGGCGATAATTGAGAGTGAAATAGAAATTATTGACAATTCTAAAATCTTTTGAAAATCCAAGATAAACAGATGCGAGCAGATTCGATTTAATGGTGGATTCCTGGGAGTAATTAAAATTAATAGTATCACCGTTAAAAGTTCCATTTTCAGAGCCGCTTCCCCAAGAGACTAAGCCGTTCGATCCATTTTTTTCAGGTTGAAATCCGAGTGAAATACCTGAGTGAATGTTAATTACGTTATAATTGTTTCGGAGAATCCATCTGTAAACTCCACCAAATGAAGCTTGTACTGCATAAAATGCACCAGAACCACTACTTCCATATTTATTGTAGCTGAATTTACTCACGTCCCAAAATAATTGAGAGTGTAAACCAATTTCCCCATAAAAATTATTTTTTATTCCTTTCTCAACAGATATTCGAGGAAGAAAACTTGCATATCCACCATTTTCTAAAATCCCATTTGGATCACTTGAAACCTTTGTTCCCCCAATACCAAGTCCACCAGAAAAATTTAGAAAAATGCTTTTAGGATCGATATATCGACTTTGTTTTTTGTTGATTTTTTTTGCAACTTTACGGCTTACTGAAAGATTATTTTCTACTGTTTTTAGATCGTTAAGACGCTTCGAACCTGTAATTGTATAACCGACGTGAAAGTTTAAGTAATTCCCATTATTGAAATATTGACCTCTCGATGTATTGTCGTAAACGGAATAAGTTCCATCGTAAGCTTTTGAAAATGAATAGTCGTAAGTCAATTTAAAAGAGAGCAAATCTAAATTTTTTAATTTTTTATCTAATTCTAATCCAAGTGATAAAAAAGGTTTTACACTATTTGAAAATTTGATATCAACATCGTAAAGCTCAGAAATTGCTTGGGTAGAATCAGTGTAGTTTGCTCCCATAGAAAAACCGTTACTAGAACTTCCATAATGAATTATTCCACCACCAAAATTATATTTCAGCTCTAACTTATCGGTCAATTTTTGATGATACGAAGCTAGAACTTCTAAACGTGCAAACGCTTTATAATTGAATCTTGAGAAATAATTCCCTCTAAAAACGTCAGTTCCAACGTAGGTGTCAAAACTATTTACATTAATATTAATAGGTAAAAAACCAAAACCCAAACCAGCTGAAAGTGAAAATTTCGGTTGCAAAATACGCGTGTAATGAAAATTTAAACCTTTTGTAATAGCAAAAGAATTTTCTGGACTTTTTTCTCCGAAATCTATACGTGTATTATTTCGATTAATTCCATTCACTAAAGAAAAAGTGTAAAGATTTTTAATTTCTGGAGCGTTGATTTGTGAAAATGAAAAATGATGTATAATAACACTTCCAAAAAAAATCAAGACAAGGCGCATATTAATTGTTTAAGGCAAAAACGAAAAGAAAGAATTAATATTTTATAATAATAGATTTCTAGGTTTGATTCTTGGGTTTTTTCTCTTTGATTTTAAACTTACGTCATAAAATATTTACTTCTCTTTCTAAGGTGACACCGAATTTTTCTTCAATGCTAGCAATAATTTGAGAAGACAAATCAAATACTTGTTGTCCCGTGCTTCCTCCATAATTCACTAAAACCAAAGCTTGTAATTTATGAACGCCGTACGTATCGAAAGTTTTACCTTTCCATCCTGCTTGTTCGATTAACCAACCAGCGGCAAGTTTTCGTTTCCCCTCCCCTGCTGAATAATTTGGAACAGTCGGAAAATGTTCTTGAATTTTCAGAATAACACTTTCATCAACAACCGGGTTTTTGAAAAAACTGCCTGCATTTCCAATCAATTTTGGATCTGGAAGTTTTGACTGACGAATGGCAATAACAGCCTTACTTAGTTCCCGAAGTGTTGGTTCAGTAATGTTTTGAGCTCGTAATTCCGTTTCAATCGCACCGTAAGAAGTATTGATTTTTGGAGATTTTGACAATTTAAAAGCAACAGTTAAAATTATGAATTGACCTTTATAAATGTTCTTAAAAACACTCTCTCGGTAACCAAATTGACAAGCTGTTTTATCGAAGGTTTGAATTTCACCATTTGCAATATTTAACGCTGTTAAATGATGAAAAACATCCTTGATTTCAACACCGTAAGCACCAATGTTTTGCATCGGACTTGCACCAACGCTTCCAGGAATTAAACTCAAATTTTCAACACCTGCATAATCATTTTCGATACATTTCAAAACAAATTCATGCCAATTTTCTCCAGCTCCAGATTCAACTATAACTGAATTTTCCGTTTCCTCCAAAACTTTAAAACCCAGTAGTTCATTTTTGATTACTAAACCATCAAAATCTTTGGTTAAAAGTAAATTACTACCACCTCCAAGAACCAAAAGCGAAGGGTAATTATTGGCTTTTAAAATGGTTTTTAAATCTGAAATATTTGAAAATCGTGCAAAACCTGCTGCGAAAATTTCCATTCCAAACGTGTTGAAAGGTTTTAAATTTACGTGTTGTTGAATCATCGTTTCAAAAGTAAGAATTTCAAAAATAATAGCGTTTAAAATATCCTCTGTCGGTCGGTTTAATCATGAAAAACCACTGAAACCAGTTTAAATGGTGTGATTTCAGAAACCCTTTTTTACTTTTTTTCCAATCTTTTGGAATAAAAACCCGTCCGCCTTTGGTAGAATCTATTTTTTCCAAACCTTTCAAAGGTGTTTGGGGCGCAATTCCATCTTGGTAATAAATCACGTCGCCATCGGGCATATCCATGTTGCTTCCATATTGCCACACTTCTTCAAATTGATTCCAGTCTTCACCTTGTAAACTTGCACTTTCAGGAGCAATTGCAAGAAATTTCCCTAATTTAATATATGGTTTTACAACTTCCAAAATTCCCAACGTATAAGCGTAACCCATGCTGTGATTCACAAAATCAATTGTAACATATTTGTCAAATAACTGATTTTCTTTCAAATATTCAATCAGTTTTTGTCCAGCGATTTTTCCATTTTCTACTCGAATTTGAAATCCAGCTTCATTGAATTTTTTGTTCAAAACCCAACGACTTTTTCGAGAGATCCAACAAAATCGGGAAAAGAAATAAGCTTTAACAAAACGAGCATTTGTGCGATGCATCGAAGTTGAGACAGGATGATGCCCATCAAAATAAATCGCTCTGACAGGTTGAAAACGACTAATAATGGTATCGTCAAAATTATACCAATAACCCGTTTTATCTTTCAATTCAAGCGAGTTATCTGTTGTTATTTTATTAAACTTTGGCCCACGATTTCCACAAACGAAAACCATAAGTCGTTGGTTATCATTATTTTTGATTGAATTTATCGGCACTTGACTCATCCCTTGAACAGAAAATAAAAATGCATAAAATAATAAGAATTTATTTCCCATATTGATAAAAAATTCCTCCAGCGAAAGGTGTCCATAAACAAGCTTTTTTGTCAGCTGCTTTCAAACCCTTGTTAATCCAAGAGTTACATGTTGTAAAAATACTGTAATTTTTGCGTGCTTCGTAATAAGCATCGTTTTGACCCATCACCGCCTTCCAGCGTGGTTGAATATAAATTGGTCTGCTTTTCTTGTTGCGATATAAACTTTCTTCGATGTATTTTACCAACTTTCGATATTGATTTTCAGAAAGTTGCATGGAAATCACAGGTCTATCTGAAAGAAGGTAATAATAATATGTCGCATGTATTGAGGAAGTTCCCAAGCCGGCCATTGCGGAAATTGCTGTTTTAAAGGTCAAATCCGACCAAGTTGGCGTATTCATATAGAAGTTTTTGTCACCCCAACCGATTGCGATTAAAGTTGTTGAAGTGTCTTTCGCGTTTGTGTTTTCAATTGGAAACTCTAAGCTCCAATCTTTAATTTTTGTCTTAACTGGTAGCACGAAATCTGTGTGAACACCCGATTTCATAAGATAAATTTGAATGGTTACATTTTTTTCGTCCTTACCTTCAACCGTGATGCGAGACAAAACATAGGCTGCGAAGAAATAAATTAAGATTAAAACACCTAAAACAAGAAAAAAGCGCTTGGTAAATTTCCAAATTGATTTTCCAATCTTTTTGATTTTATCTTTTGTAGTTAATTCTACTGAAGCTTCTTCTTTAACCATAGTTTATTTGAAAGAACAAAGTTAAAATTCATTCAATACAATTCTTCGTTAAATTTCAAGCTATTATTTTCTCCTACTTTTAGAGCTGCGTAATTTTTTCTTTATTTAGTATCAGACTTGGATTTATTCTGAAAAATTTATTCGTTGCTTTCTTGACATTTTTCAGATTATAAAAAATTGTTAAAGCTTAAAATCAATAAATTACCCTATTTCTCAAACGATTAAATTGACTTAATTATAGCAAAAAATATTTAAATAAGCTGTTTAAATTGAAAGTTGAAGGAGTGTTACTTTAAAGCACTTTTATAAAACAATCTTAGAAACGAGAAAATAGTTTTCTGAACTTTGGTACCAGTTGTTTTATTCGTTCAAGTTTAAAGGTGCAATTTTTATTATTGAAAGTAAATACTAAATTTTTAAGTTATTTACCTTCAATACAAAATGAGTATTATATGACTTATGAAATTCAAAATAGGCTAACGAAACTTTTATTCATTAGGGTTTGATAAAAGTGGAGTAATTGAAATAATTTCATATTCGTATTTCGTGATAAATTTATATATCTACAGACTTCAGCAGTTCAAAACGTCACAATAACCGTCAATAAACTGACTTTTATGGCACCTCTAAAACTTCCGAAAAATCAATAATCCAATTTCGCAATAGCTTATTAGTAAGATTAATACAAATATAAAATGAAAATTACAAAAACTAGTTTCTTTGTTTCTTTTACCATATTTGCTATTTTAATTTTGCTTGTGGCATCCTCGTTGAAGAATATTAATGACTTGAGTAATGCCTCTAAAGGTATTGTTCATGTTTATGAAGTGAAGATGGCATTGGCTAACAACCTTTCTTTATTAACCGACATTGAAACAGGAGCTAGGGGTTTTATTTTGACAGGGAATAATGAGTTTAAACAACCCTTTGTTTTGGCAAAGCCCAAAATTCAAAAAAACATTTTGAAACTTCAAACTTTGATTGAAGACAACCCTACTCAATTATTAAAGTTCGATTCCCTAAAAAAACTCATTGAACTCAAAATTGCAATTAATATTGAACTTATTAAAACCAGAGAACAATTTGGATTAAATGAAGCGGTAGGAATTATTTCTTTTATAAGAGGTAAAAAAACAATGGATAGCCTTCGGGAACTTTCTGGTGAGATGGTGGCAGTAGAGGAGAAAATATTAAATGATAGAATTAAAATTGCGGACGAAAGTTATTTTCTCGCTCAAATTTTTGCTGTTTTAGGTGGAGTTCTATCCATATTAATCGTTGTCTTTTTAATGTTTATTAATAACAGATCGTTAAAGCTGAAAAAAAACATTTTGCAATCGGAAGAAAAGTTTAAGCAAGCATCTCAATATGCTCGTAGCTTAATTGAATCATCACTTGATCCACTTGTTACTATTTCTCCTGAGGGAAAAATTACGGATGTAAATGAAGCATCAGTTAAAGTGAAAGGAGAAACAAGAGATAAATTGATTGGTGCTGACTTTTCAAACTATTTTACCGAGCCAGAAAAAGCACAAGAAGGATATAAGCAGGTTTTTGAAAAAGGATTCGTTTCCGATTATCCACTTACTATCCGCCACGCAACCGGAAAGTTGACCGATGTATTATACAATGCCTCAGTTTATAAAGACGATGAAGGAAACGTATTGGGAGTGTTTGCGGCAGCAAGAGATGTAACCGAAATAAAAAGAATTGCAAAAGAAATTTCAGATTACAAAAATACGTTAGATGAATTCGCAATCGTTGCAATTACAGATCAAAAGGGGATTATTGACTACGTAAATGATAATTTCTGCAAGATTTCAAAATACACTCGGGAAGAATTAATCGGGCAAGACCATCGTATCGTTAATTCTGGACACCATCCAAAAGATTTTATTCGAGGAATATGGACAACAATTGCTAAGGGGGAAATGTGGAAAGGTGAAATAAAAAACAAAGCCAAAGACGGAACAATTTATTGGGTAGATACTACAATTGTTCCTTTTTTGAATGAGTCTGGAAAACCCGTCAAGTATGTTTCCGTAAGAACAGATATTACCAATCAAAAAAGAATTACTGAAGAATTGTTAGAGGCAAAAATGGTTGCTGAGTTGGCCATGTTAAATGCCCAAGATGCAAAAGTTATGGCTGAAAGTGCATTGCAATCTAAGCAGTAGTTTTTAGCCAATATGAGTCACGAAATTCGAACACCGATGAATGCAATTCTTGGATTTATAAAAATATTACTGAAAACAGATTTTGCACCTAAAGAAAAGGAATATTTGGATGCTATAAAAACCAGTAGCGACGGTTTGCTAGTACTAATAAACGACATACTTGATTTAGCAAAAACAGATGCGGGAAAAATGATTTTTGAACAGACCCCTTTTAAAATGGAATTCTCAATCTTAACTATGTTTAAGGTGTTTGATTTAAAAATTCAGGAAAAGAACATTGAATTAGTTAAAGATTATGACATTGGTATTCCAGAGGTATTGATAGGCGATGCCATGCGTTTGAACCAAATTCTTTTAAACCTTTTGAGTAATGCCTTAAAGTTTACTGAGAAAGGGAAAATAACCGTAGCTGTTCGTTTATTAAATGAAGACAATGAGATGGCAACAATTGAGTTTGCAATTTCCGACACAGGTACAGGAATACCAGAAGACAAATTAGAGTCTATTTTTGAAAACTTTCAGCAGGCAACAAGTTCTACTTCAAGAATATTTGGCGGAACAGGTTTAGGTCTTGCCATTTGTAAACAATTGGTAGAAAAACAGGGAGGAACCATTTCTGTAGGAAGTAAAGTAGATGAGGGTTCAACTTTTAGATTCACTTTAAGTTTTCAAAAAACAAATGGTGAAGGTAAAAGTGAAAACAAAGAGGTGATAATAGAAAATGAAATTATGGACATCAAAGTACTGCTGGTAGAAGATGTTAAACTCAATCAATTATTGATGAAAATTATTTTGGATGACTTCAAATTCAAATACGATATTGCTGATAATGGAAAAATTGCAATTGAAAAACTACAGTCAGAAACGTACGATATTATTTTAATGGATTTGCAAATGCCCGAAATGAATGGATTTGAAGCAACAGATTATATTCGAAACACAATGAAATCAACTATTCCAATTATTGCTTTAACAGCCGATGTAACCACGGTGGATGTGGAAAAATGCAAAGCAATAGGTATGAACGACTATGTTTCAAAACCACTTGACGAACGAATATTATACAGTAAAATTATTGAATTATTAAAACATAAGGCTTGCGGAAATTTGTCGAATTAACATAAAGAGAAAATAGATTCATTTCTGTCGCTGCCCTGCAATCTCACTTCCCTCCTATTTCAATTGTAGTTCCTTTATTAGTTTTCGCAATTTTGAAATTATAAGGTAATTTTTCCTTGTACAAGAATTTCTTTTGAGTGGATTCAAATGGGCGATAAACATAGTAAACAGAATTATCTTGCACACGTATTTTGTCCACATAACGGAAGCCTAACTTAACTTTTTCAGAAATTTCTCCGGTTTGAAAGTTTACAATTCCAAGGTATGTTGTGCCCATTTTTTCGTAAATAGCGTAGACAACGCCTGTTGTTTTATCTTGGATTAGTTCGCGTTTCCAACCTGTTTGTTTTGAATGATAATGATGATAAATCGCAACAGAATTTATTAAATCTCCTAGTCTATTATATTTTTCTAAACGATCTTTTGGATAGTTAAAAACGTAAATGGTATCGTTTTTCTGAAATAAAGGCGCATAAACTTCTTTATAGTAGATTGATTGAGTGAAAAAGTTTGCACCGACCCAAATTTCGGCGTCAATTCCGGTTTGTAATTCCTTATTTTTCGCCCAAAGTTTTGTGCGAATATCCATCCATTTATATTCAGAACGATACATTTCCATCATGAATTCATCTTCAATATGAAGAATAGATTTGTATGTAGAATCTTGCAAATCCATTGCGAAATATTCAAAAGCTGGATAATCTTTATTGAAGTTTGAAAAAAATAGTTTAACGCTATTAGAATCTACAATTGGGGCAATGTATTTAAAAAAATAATCTTTTGGCACTTGACCAATTTGAATTTCTTTTTCCAAAATCAGAATACCATACGTGTTTTCTTTACAGATAATATGCGTATTTCCTCGGTAATCACGGGTTAGATATTGAGCTTGATTGTCAACTTGAAAACTTGAAATCACTTTTTGACCGTCGAAAAGCACCAATTCACTCCCCTTGTTAAGTTGCTTTGGATAAGCTAGCAAAAGAATATTCCCATTATTCTGCATCTCAAAATCAGCAACACTCAAACGCTCTGATTTAAAAACAGTATCAGGGATTCCAGGCGCTTTAACTACCACTTCTTTAATATTTTGAATTTTTACTGGAACCAATAAAAACTCAATAGAAAGCGTATCCTTTACTGTCTTGACACGAATTGTTTTACTTGTACTTTCATAAATTGGATGGGCACATTTTAACGAAAATAAAGTTCCGACAACTAATTTAGGATAATAAAATTCTACGATTCCTATGCGATTGGATTGGATTTGAAAAGTGGTATCCAGCGAATTTTCAGTTAAAAAAGAAGCGATAACATTCACGTTCGGAATATTATCGCCTGATTTAGAATCTGTAAATTTGAGTTTAATTAGTTGCGAAAAGGTACATTCCGAAAGGATTAAAAACAAAATAGAGAAAAGAAATTTAGTGTGCATCATAATTTAATAGATGCGTTAGTTTCTAAATTCCATAATTTATTATACTTTAAAGTTCCAACCGAATGTATCTTCAATTTCGCCTGTTTTTAAGGCATCCATGTATTCTTTGATTTTATTTGATAGTGTCCTTGTTTCAATTGCTGGAATTTCTAAACGTTCATTGCGGTAACCTATAACAGCAACTTGAGCAATTGTTGCAGCAGTACCAGCACCAAAAGCATCTTCTAAAGTTCCATTTCTTGATGCTTTAACTATTTCTTCTACAGTAACTTTACGCTCTTCCACTTCAACTCCCCAACTAAGTACTAAATCAATTAAAGAACGTTTGGTAATTCCACGTAAAATGGTGTCGGAGTCTTCTGAAGGAGTAATTAATTTTCCGCCAATTTGAAAGATTATGTTCATAGTTCCTGATTCCTCAATGTACTTATGTTCTTTCGCATCAGTCCAAAGTAGTTGGTGAAAACCTTCCAATTGACATTGTTTCGCTGGATACAACGAAGCACCGTAATTCCCTGCTGCTTTTGCTCTTCCAACTCCACCTTCTGCCGCACGTGTGTAATGTTCTTCTATTTTAATGCGAACAGGTTCAGAATAATAAGCGCCAACGGGTGAAGTTATTATCATAAACTTATAAGTTTCAGAGGGTTTAATTCCAACATATTCATCAGTGGCAAACAAAAATGGTCTGATGTAAAGTGAATAACCCTCTTTATCTGTTACCCAATTTGCATCTACTTCTACCAACTTTCTTATTCCTTCTACAAAAATCTCTTCAGGAACAGGAGGCATACACATTCTTTCAGCGGATTTCATAAATCGTTTTGCATTCATGTCTGGTCGAAAAATAGTTATTTCGCCTTGTTTATTTTTATAGGCTTTCAAACCTTCAAAAATAGACTGTCCGTAATGAATTGCTGACATTGCTGGGTGCATCGGAATTGGCGCAAAAGGAACAATTTGACCTTCCTGCCATTTTTCGTTACTATACTCTATTATAAACATGTGATCAGAGAAAACTTTGCCAAATGGTAAATTGTCCCAATCCACTTGATTAATTTTAGAATTAAGTGATTTTTGAACAGTAAAGTTGATTGTTTTTGTTGACATCTAATTGCTTTTAGTCTTGCGAATATAAGATTTAAGATTCATTTGACAATCAAAATTCTTAATGAATAAATTAGTAAATATGTTAACGAAAGATTTAAGTTTTGACCTTATATTGTTGATAATAAAAACGTTTATTGAATTTTGAGATAAAACTCGAACGCATTTTAATTCACTTTTTTACCAAAAATTGGCATTTAAATCAATAGTTGAAAACTCGTTTGAAAACTTAATTTTTGAATTCTAAAGCACTGCAAAAAAAAACTGAATTTTGAACAAATATAAAATTATGAGCACAGATACAATTACACTTCAAGATGAGATTATCACTTTAAAAACACAGTTAACTGGTGATTTATTCGCTGACATGGACATCAAAGACCAAATTCACAACCTAGAAATGAAGTTGAATGGTGTGAAACCAATCGACACTTACGTTGATTGCGTAGGTTGCGGTTCGTAATTTAACTTTCTCCGAACAAGCTGTAAGTTTGTGCGTTGTTTAAAACAAAAACATGAAGCAATTCGAAGTTCCAGAATTTTACCGTTCGCCCATCATAAGTAAGGTTAAAACGAAACGAAGATTAGAAGACCCCCGTAAAAAAGACTTCACTCCTACTGAGATTCGTTTTGGTAAAGTAACATTTTTAATTCCTCGCCACTTTGGTTTTTGCTACGGTGTAGAAAATGCAATCGAAAAAAGTTATAAAGCCATTCAAGAAAATCCTGATAAACGCATCTTTTTATTGAGTCAAATGATCCACAATCCAGATGTAAATGCGGATTTGCAATCGTATGGAATTCAATTTTTACAAGATACAGAAGGAAAACAATTGATTCCTTTTGAAGAACTGAACTCAGACGATATTGTGATTATTCCCGCCTTTGGAACCACGGTAGAAATTGAAAACAAATTACGCGCAATTGGAATAAATTGTGACACTTATAATACGACTTGTCCATTTGTGGAAAAAGTATGGAATCGCTCTGAAAAATTAGGTGAAACTCAGCATACCGTTATCATTCACGGAAAAGCAAAACACGAAGAAACACGTGCTACCTTTTCACATAGTGCAACAAATGCGCCTGTACTCATTGTAAAAGATTTGAAAGAAGCAACGTTTTTAGGCGAAGTAATTCTTGGTACCAAATCAACGGCTGAATTCAATGACTTTTTTGCTGGAAAATTGAGTCCTAATTTTGATGCAACGATTCATTTAACAAAAATCGGAGTTGTGAATCAAACAACGATGTTAGCGACAGAAACACAAGAGATTACTGATTATTTACGCGATATTATGCTTCAAAAATATGGCAATGAAGAAATAAAATCACACATAGCAGACACCAGAGATACTTTATGTTATGCGACTAACGACAATCAATCTGCAACGTATGGTTTGCTGGAAAAAGAAGCCGATTTAGCGGTAGTTGTTGGAGGTTATAACAGTTCAAACACGAGTCATTTAGTGGAATTATTAGAGCAAAAATTCCCTACTTTTTATATTCGTGGCAAAGAAGAAATTCTCTCAAAAAATCAGATTCTTTCCTTTGATATTCATTCAAGTAAAATTTTAACTAAAGACAGTTTTATTCCTGAAAAAGAAAACGTTAGAATCATAATTTCTTCTGGTGCTTCTTGTCCAGATGCTTTAGTTGATGGAGTTATTCACAAATTGATTTCGTTGATTGACCCGAGTTTTGAAACAGCTACTATTCTAAATCAAATATAAATGAAAATTTACACTAAAAAAGGTGACACTGGAAAAACAGGTTTAATTGGTGGAACACGTGTCCCAAAAAATGCTATTCGTATTGACGCTTACGGAACTGTAGATGAATTAAACTCTTTTTTGGGTGTCGTGAGAGATTGCGAAATTGATCTAAAGTATAAGACACAAATAATTGAAATTCAAGATCGTTTGTTCACAATTGGTTCAAGTTTAGCTTCGGATCCAGAAAAATCAAACATGAAAATTCCAGACTTGAAAGAAAGCGATATCGAAGCATTGGAAAATTGGATAGATGAAATGGACGAAGAATTGCCAGAAATGCGCTTTTTCGTATTGCCTGGCGGACATCAAGCTGTTTCTTTTTGTCATGTCGCAAGATGCGTTTGCCGCAGGGCTGAACGAATCATCGTGGAATTGAATGAAAAGGAATATGTTGCAACGTTAGTTCTTTCTTATATGAATCGCTTGAGTGACTATATTTTTGTTTTGGGGCGAAAAATTTCCCAAGATTTAGGCGCAGAAGAACAAGCATGGCATCCACGAATGGTATAAATCATTATAAGCAAAGGCATTTAAGGCACATAAAATACAAACTGTTGATAAAACTTTTGTTAAGGAATTAATTTTTATTTGCATTATATCAAATAAAGAATACTTTTGCCGAAAATTAGAACAGATTAAATTATAAAATATGTATTGGACATTAGAATTGGCATCGTACTTAGAGGACGCTCCTTGGCCAGCAACAAAAGAGGAATTAATAGATTTTGCGATAAGAACTGGAGCACCTTTAGAAGTTGTTGAAAATTTGCAAGATTTGGAAGACGAAGGCGATATGTATGAAAATATTGAAGAAATTTGGCCAGATTATCCTTCACGAGAAGATTTTCTTTTCAACGAAGATGAATATTAGAAAAATATTAGTTTTCTCTTTCGTACTATTAATCGTTGAGTAAAACTTTCTTTATTGAACTTTTTGTTTCTTTCTGCTTGACCAAAAAGAAACAAAAATTCAAGTGTTTAATTTTATATTTCTTTTCAAACTATTGTTTTTGAATTAATTACTACGCGTAGTTAATAATTTTAACCCCTTTCTGAAACAGGGTTTTATTTTAGTTAACTTTTAATTTCCGTAATGCTTAGTATAAATTTTATCACGCTTTACCAATAATTGATTTTATAAGTCATTACACTAGTAGTTTTCAAGGATTAAACTCAAAAAAAAGAACGTTAAATTCTATATGAAAGAAAAGTAAGAATAAAGTGTTTTTCTGGTAATCGTTTCACTATTTTAGTTAAAATAAAAACCGTTTAAAAATGAAGATTCATTGCTTTTTTCAAAAGTTTTCCTTCTCTTTTGGTTTTTTAACGCTGCAACATTTTTTAAATCAATTAAAGATTCATTCTTTGATTGATTTTTTGTTTTACAAGGAATTAGACAAATTATAAATGTGCGCTTCAATTTTCATTTCAATACATTTATTCGCTAACTACAGTCAACGTTTATGTTGTAATTTTATATTTTAAACAACCCAAAAATACCTTAAATGAATGGAAAATTCAATACAAATTCATCAAATTAAAAAATTATTAGTTGCCAACCGTGGTGAAATTGCTATCCGAGTTTTTCGCGCAGCTTCTGAATTAAAAGTTAAAACAGTTGCTATTTATACTTATGAAGATCGCTATTCTTTACACCGTTACAAAGCCGATCAAAGTTTTCAAATTGGTGACGAATCCGAACCACTAAAACCTTATTTAGACATTGAAGAAATTATCAATGTTGCAAAACGAAATGAAGTGGACGCAATTCATCCTGGCTATGGTTTCTTATCTGAAAACGTACAGTTTGCAATACGTTGTCGCGAAGAAGGAATCATTTTCATTGGTCCAACTCCTGAAGCGATGTCCCAATTAGGTGATAAAGTGGCTGCCAAATTGGTTGCGCAAGCAGTTGGTGTTCCTTTAATTCCAGACAGTAAAATTAAATTGACCAAAGTTGAAGAGGCTGTTTCTGAAGCAATTCGCATCGGTTTTCCTGTGATGCTGAAGGCTGCTTCTGGTGGTGGCGGTCGAGGAATGCGTGTTGTTCGTGAAGAATCTGAAATTGCTGGTTCTTTCCTCGATGCTAAAAATGAAGCATTAAAAGCGTTTGGCGACGATACGATTTTCATTGAAAAATTCATCGAAAACCCAAAACATATTGAAGTTCAAATTTTAGGTGACAATTTCGGAAATATCGTTCATTTATTTGAACGCGACTGTTCGGTTCAACGACGTTTTCAAAAGGTGATTGAAATTGCTCCATCGATTCTAAAACAAGAATCAAAAGATAAACTTTACGAATACGCACTTCGTATTGCACACCACGTAAATTATAGCAACGCTGGAACAGTTGAGTTTTTAGTGGACAAAGATGAAAACATCTATTTTATTGAAGTGAACCCGCGCATTCAAGTGGAACATACGATTACGGAGGAAATTACTGGAATTGACATCGTTCGTTCACAAATTATCATTGCTGCTGGACATCTACTTTCACATAATCAAATTTTCATTCACAATCAAAGTGATGTAAAATGTAGTGGCTGGGCAATTCAGTGCCGTATTACAACAGAAGATCCTGAGAATGATTTCAAACCCGATTTTGGGACAATTGTAGCATACAGAAATGCTGGAGGTTATGGAATCCGTTTGGACGAGGGAAGTAGCTATTCAGGTGTAAAAATTTCACCTTTCTTTGACTCTATGTTGGTGAAAGTTTCTGCAAGTGGTAGAACTTTAAAAGGTGCTGCTGCGCGTTTGAAAAGAACTTTACGTGAATTTAGAATTCGGGGTGTTAAAACTAACATTCCTTTCTTAATCAACGTAATGTCGAATGAAACTTTCCAAGATGGTCTTGCTACTGTAGGCTTTATTCAAGAAAATCCACAACTTTTAAAACCAGAATATGGGCACGATAAAGACCGCGGAACTAAGTTATTGAAGTACCTAGCGGAATTGAAAGTGAATGGTCATCCAGATATTAAATCATTTGATCCCGATAAAGTTTTCAGAAAACCTCATATTCCAATTTTCAATTCAAATGAACCTTTCCCGAAAGGAACTAAAGATTTATTAAACGAATTAGGTCGTGAAAAATTTGTGGACTATATCAAAAACGAAAAAAAGATTTTCTATTCGGACACTACTTTACGTGACGCACATCAATCCCTTTTTGCAACCCGTTTGCGAAATAACGACATTCTAAAAGTAGCAGAAGGAATGGCGCGTAATTTTCCCCAATTATTCTCTTTAGAAGTTTGGGGTGGAGCAACTTTCGATGTTACTATGCGCTTTTTACACGAAGATCCATGGGAACGTTTGCGATTAATCCGTGAGGCTGCTCCGAATATTTTGTTGCAAATGTTATTCCGTGGAAGCAATGCCGTGGGTTACGCTGCTTATCCAGATATCGTTTTGGATAAATTTATTGAGAAGAGTGCCGAAAATGGGATCGATGTCTTCCGAATTTTCGACTCATTGAATTGGCTAGAAGGAATGACACATAGTATTTCTGCGGTTCGCAATAACACGAATTCATTAGCAGAAGCTTGCATTTGTTACACGGGTGACATCTTAAATCCAAACCGTCAAAAATTCAATTTGAATTATTACTTGGATTTGGCTTGTCAATTAGAAGATGCTGGTGCGCACATGTTGGCAATCAAAGACATGGCAGGTTTGTTGAAACCGTATGCTGCAGAAAAATTGGTTACCGAATTAAAAAAGAAAATAAATATTCCGATTCACTTACATACACACGACACTTCTTCCATTCAATCAGCTACTTACCTTAAAGCAATTGAAGCAGGAATTGACGTGGTAGATGTGGCTTTGGCTTCTATGAGCGGCTTGACTTCACAACCTAATTTCAACTCATTAGTGGCTGCATTTCAAGGTCATGAGCGTGAAAACCCAATGGATTTAAAAGCATTGAATGAGTATTCCAACTATTTTGAAGTAGTAAGAGAATATTATTATCCATTTGAAAGTGAATTAAAAGCAGGTACAGCAGAAGTGTACGACCATGAAATTCCTGGTGGTCAATATTCTAACTTATTGCCACAAGCGCGCGGCTTGGGATTGGAAAATAAGTTTGAAACGATAAAAGAAAATTATGTAGTTGCGAATGAGTTATTTGGAGACATTGTAAAAGTTACTCCTTCCTCAAAAGTGGTTGGTGACATGGCGATGTTTATGACAACCAATAACTTAACTGCCGCAGATATTTTTACTAAAGGTGAAAATTTAGCATTCCCCGATTCTGTTAAACAATTATTTAAAGGCGATTTAGGTCAACCATTTGGCGGATTTCCAATAGAATTGCAAAAAATAATTTTGAAAGACGTTGAACCGTACACCAATAAACCCAATGCCCATATTCCACATTTTGATTTTGAAAAAGGATATGAGCAATTCAAGACAAAATTCTCCCAAAAATTAACTGAGGAAGATTACCTTTCTTACATCATGTTCCCGAAAGTTTTTGAAGATTTCTACAAATTTAGAAAACACTTTGGTCAAGTTGAAAAGCTACCTACTCCCAGTTTTTATTTCCCAATGAAACCAAACGAGGAGATTTTAGTGAATTTAGAAAGTGGTAAAAACTTATTGATCCGTTTCCGTTACATGGGCGAACCAAACGACGAAGGTTTCAGAGAGAATTTCTTCCAAATAAATGGTCAAACTCGAAATATTGTCGTGAAAGATAATTCAATTCAATCAACGAAAATAGCACATGCAAAAATCAACGGAGCGAATGATGTGGGTGCGCCATTGCAAGGAAAACTAGTAAAAATCATGGTATTGGAAGGAGATGAGATTGTCAAAGGTCAGCCTCTATTTGTTATCGAAGCAATGAAAATGGAATCTACCATCAATTCTCCTTTAACAGGGATAGTTCAAAAAGTGCTATTACACGAAAATTCAATGGTTGAACAAGATGATTGCATAATTATAATTAAACAGGATTAAAACGCCTTTAAAACATCATTAAAACACCTTTAAAAGCCGATTAGAAGTAATTTTGATTGGCTTTTTTTGTAAATCAGGGTTTCCAAATGTTCCTAGAATACTTGAATTTAACTGATTCAAAATTAATAGTGAGCCAAAGGAATGACTTCCCAATGTGGTAGAAAAGAAAAGTAAAAAAGTGGAGACTAGCAACCATTAAAATAAAAAGGGAGTAACTGAAAATTCTAAAGAGTACGGAAAACTTTAAAAACAAAAAAAATTAAGAAAATTAAATCACTAATGCTCGTTGGATTTTTAGCAATTATAGTTTCAATTTCACTTAAGTCTTTTATGACTACCAAAACAAGTGTAACAGAGTAAAGTGAAAAACAAAGAAATGAATATACTCAAATCAAAGGAAAATAAATTTGGTTGTTTTGCGGACTTATGTCTTAGGGAAATACAAGTGTAAACACGCTTAGTGACGGAGACTGTCAAGTAATAACTGGGTTTAATTTTGGCGACTTTCCCGTTAACGGTTTGACAAGTGTTATTATAACCACACGAATCATCAAAGTAAAAACTAAAAATTAAGTTAAAAAGAGAATTGCTAAAATATAAAAACTAATCACAATGTAGCGAAACGGAATTAGCAGTGCTCCTTCTTTGCGGTTCGGCTTTAGTTTGCTGTTAGGCATTATCTTTTGCTATACCACTAATGTATTACTGCGGGTTTTCAGCACTATTCAGTTACTTTTAATACAATAAGTCATTTCAGAACAGCTTAACTTTCCGACTTCTAAAATGATTTTTTGAGTCAGAAGATTAATTTTTTTAAGTGGTGCGAATGAAATTGACATGATTTAGTTAGGGTTAATTCCAAATGAAAATACACAAACACTGC
>Ga0105050_10003426_pt1 | contig 21983 bp, 20 predicted proteins | sample FRY01_FD_78088 | JGI IMG/M metagenome (GOLD analysis project Ga0105050, IMG submission 78088) | Freshwater microbial communities from Lake Fryxell liftoff mats and glacier meltwater in Antarctica - FRY-01 | ecosystem: Environmental > Aquatic > Freshwater > Ice > Glacier meltwater ...
CGGTATCGATACCGATTCATGCGTTTCCCATTCCACCCTGACTCGCTTGCCGATCAGGCTGAGATCGGGATTGCCAACCTCCAGCACGTTGGAAACCAGGCGTGGGCCTTCATCGAGATCGATAACGGCAACGACATAGGGCACCTGCAAACGGAAAAAGGGATGATAACTTTGGCGGACCACCGAGTACGTGTAGATCGTGCCGGTCCCCTTGGCCGTCTTCCATTCGAGCCTCCCACTCGTACAGCCCGTGCAATGTGCGCGGGGATAGAAGACCACCGTATCGCAGTGCGTACACTGCTGATAGGCGAGGCGTTCTTCCCTGGTGGCCGCCCAGAATTCAAGCGTGTCTTCTTCACCGGGATCCGGCAATGGACGTTGAGCATCCGCCATGATCAGTCCCTCCCCAGAATGACGGTACCGGCACAATGGCGGCTGCCGAGCATGCCACCATTGCCGTGAGCGACTGCAAGCCTGGCATCGGCAACCTGCGAACAAGACTCCCCACGCAACTGTCGCACCGCTTCGATAAGGAGAAAAATACCCCGCATGCCGGGATGGTTGGACGACAAGCCGCCGCCATCGGTATTGAGTGCAGGTCCATCGGTTCGGTCAAAACGCAGACGCCCGCCTTCTACCCAGCGACCACCCTCACCCTTCGGACAAAATCCGAGATCCTCGAGAATCGCCAGCACCGTGATGCTGAATGAGTCATAGATCATCGCAACATCGATTTGTGCGGGCGTAATACCGGCCTCACCAAAGGCCTGCGGGCCGGATTGCGCCGCTGCACTTCGGGTGATGTCCCCGCCCTGCTCCGGGTATTTGGTAGCCTCGCCAGTCCCCAGAATCCAGACGGGAGGTTTGCGGCAGTTCCGTGCGACCTCCGCGCTCGCGATCACCACCGCACCGCCCCCATCGGAAATCATGCAACACTCGAGCAGGTGCAAAGGGTCTGCGATCAGCCGCGAGTTCAGTACGTCTTCAATCCCCGTCTCACGTACGTCGAGGAACTCGAGATCATGCATGGCCTGGACAGCCTCCGGGTTACGCATCGCGTGATAACGCGTCGCGACCGGGATTTCGGCCAACTGGGCACTCGTGGTCCCGTATTGATGCATGTGCCGATTTGCCACCATCGCGTAATTGGCAACCAGGGTCAGGCCGGCAAACCCATCGAGATTGTCGGCGGGATGCCGACCGCCACCCCGTCCACCAACGCCAATCCGCTGGGCTGCGCTGTGTGCTACAGATCCATAGGTCAACAGCGCGACCCGTGCCTTGCCGGCAGCAATGTCCCGTTTGGCGTGGGCAGCGTGGAACTCGTAGGAACTGCCGCCGACGGCCGTCGTGTCGATGACGTTGGGCCGGATGCCGAAGTACTCTGCAATCGTCAGGCCGCTCGTGGCGCCACCACCCTCGCCCGCATCATAGATGGCATCAACATCGGACCAGTTCAGGCCCGCGTCTTCAAGCGCTCGTGCTGCACTGGCCGCCTTGATCTGTAATGGGCTGAGACGCCCTTCAACATCTCGGGATGGATATTCATGAATGCCAACAACCGCTGCATCCCGCACCTGCGTGGCCAAGCTCCCCTCCTTGCCGATTCTCTCCAGCCAATTCAGACCCGAGTCTACCTGCTTGCTACTCGACAGGGCCAGACTGTGAATGACCCTGATCGATCAACCTGGCTCATCCATGCCTGACTTGTCCATGCCTGACTCGTCCATGCCTGGCTCATCCATACCAGGGCCGTCCATGCCTGGATCCTCCGCATCACTCCAGTCTCGTGGTTCATCAAACGCATCCATCGCATTATCCGTACGACGAAAATCCAGTGTCGGCGCTGTGCCCATCACCGTGCCCGAACGACCGAGATCGCGAGCCCGGCGAATGGCATGCCGACCGAAACGCTGGCTCACTGCATCGATAGTGTTCTCAAGAAGGCTCTGCCGGGGTGGTTCACTGAACAGATCCGTCTGGCGTGACTCAGCTTGTCTGGACAGGTCGTAGGTTGCCAGACCAATCAGACGAAACGGCCCTTCCGGCAACAACTGCTGAGCCAGTTTTCGGGCGTGAATGTAGAGCACTTCACCCTGGTCCGATGGCGGATCAAGCACAATCTGCCTGGAGAGCAGAGCAAACGCGGTGGTCTTGAGCTTGACTCGAACCCCGCCAGCGAGATAACGGCGTTGACGCAATCGTGCACTCACACGATCAGCGGCCTGACGCAGATACACCTCGATCTCGCCTATCGTCCGTACATCCGTCTCAAGGGTTCGTTCGGATCCGATGCTCCGTTCGCGGCGCTGACTGACCACAGGACGAGGATCGTCACCACACGCCAACCGATACAACCGGTCACCCTGGCGGCCCAGTCGTCTGCTCAGCTGATCGGCAGAAAGCAGAGCAATATCACCGATCGTGTGCAGACCCAGTTGCTGCAGTCGTTCCTGCATCTTCGGTCCGACGCCCCAGATGCGAGCAACTGGCAGTGGCGCAAGCCAGGCGCGGGTCTGGTCATGCTCGACTACGGTGAGTCCATCGGGTTTGTGAAAAGCACTCGCGATCTTCGCCACGTGTTTGGTTGATGCCATGCCAACGGTCACGGTGAGCCCGGTCGCGTCTTTGACGGCAGCCTTGATGCGCCGACCGATCTGCGCAGGCGAACCAAACAGATCCGTGCTGCCGGTCATGTCGATGAACGCCTCATCAAGGCTCAACGGTTCGACCTTCGGCGAAAACGCATCGAATATCTTCATGATGATCGCCGACACTTCGGTATAACGATCAAATCGTGGCGGAACGATGAGCGCCTGTGGACAACGCCGCCGCGCTTCCGCCATCGGCATCGCGCTGCCCACACCATACGGTCGTGCTTCATAACTTGCCGTCAGCACAACTCCCCGATGACTGCGCGGTCCGATCAGCAGGGGCTTGCCGCGCAGCGATGGCTCATCGTGTTGCTCCACGGCCGCATAAAAGGCATCCATGTCGGCGTGAGCAATGATGGCGGGCCAGGGTTTGGACATCTATGCGCCTGTCGGGCTGAACGCCCGCTTCAATCGTCTGCGATCAGCACCAGCGTACCGGTGGTTGACAGCGCGCCCCCCGTACCGTTGACCACGCAGGTCCGTGCACTGGTCTGTTTGCCGGGTACACCGTGAATGCCGTCTTCGGCAGTACCTGACAGTTGTCGATACGCCTCGATCAGCAGCGGCATGCCATACATCCCGCTGTGATTGAACGACAGACCACCGCCATTGGTATTGATGGGGAACGAACCCCCTGGCGCCGCACGACCATCCTTCCAGAGCAGATGACCTTCACCGGGACGTGCCAGCCCAAGCATCTCGGCCGTAATGGCCGCGGTGATGGTGAACGAGTCGTAGATCATTGCCATTTCCATGTCTGCCGGACCCATGCCGGCCATGGTGTAGGCCGCCTGCGCAGACTGTGCGGCCGAGGTTCTTGTGAAGTCCTCCATCTCGAGCATGTTCCCGTGGCCCATCGCCTCACCGGCGCCAGCGATCCACACCGGGCGGGTGCGCAGACTGGCTGCAATCTTCGGACTGCAGACGAGTACCGCGCCGCCGTGATCGGTCACCATGCAGCAGTGTAAAATTGTCAGGGGCCAGGCGATCAGGCGGGACGATTCCACCTGCTCGACAGTGATCGGGCCACCAAACGGATGTTTTTCTTTCGAGTACATGGCCGCACGCGGATTGAGTGTTGCCCAGTCCCGTGCGACCTTGGCGATGTGTGCATAGTCTTCGCGTTTCGTACCATAACGATGCATGTGGCGGACCATCGCGTGGGCATATCCGGAGGCTGCACCTACCAGGCCATAGGCCATGGACATCTCATTCGCCGGTGACAGCACACCAGCGCCCCGACCGTAGCTGACCGTGCCACCACTGCCCACCTTGCGTGCGGAATGACCATTCTCTCCATGACTGATCAGCGCAACATCGATGATCCCTGAGTAGATGGCGGCCAGCGCATGATGCACATGCATTTCGAATGAACAGCCGCCGACTGCAGTGGTGTCGATGTATTTCGGCCGGATGCCAAGATGCTCACACAGTTCCCTGGACCAGCCTGTCGAGAACACTCCCTCGATCCGGGAGACTGGTATTCCGGTCTGGTCACAGACATTACGAATGGCCTCAATGTGCAATTGCAGTGAAGTGACGGGTGTCTGCAAAAAACCGATCTGATTGGCTTCTGCTGCGCCGACGATGGCTGCGGCCTTGTAAAGCGGTCCTGCCATGATCAAGCCTCCACCACACGCCAGAAAGGAATGAACGTTTCATCGTCCGCCTGTTCGAACTCCACGGTTACCGGCGCGCCGATCCGGATAGCTTCAGGTTTGGTCGGGTCAACTCCACGTAGCACCGTCAACATGCGATCACCTTCCTGCAGATCGATGTAGGCCGATACGAAGGGAACTTCCTGTGCCCAGCCACCGGCACCGATGTACTGCACCGCATAGGTGTGGAGCGTGCCCCGGCCACTGCCTTCGATCCAGTCGAGATTGGTTGAATGGCAGTAGGGGCAGATGTGCCTGGGATACCAGTGCACACGGCTGCAGTCCTGGCAGCGCGGCAGCATCAGCTTGCCCTGCCTCGCACCGTCCCAGAACGGCTTGGTATGCGTACCCCTGGATGGGATGGGTTTGTTGTAGTTCAAGGCGCTCCCCTTCTGCAGTGCGTGAGTATTCGATTGCGGACTGTACCGTTTGGCGAACGCGTTCGACAGTGCGGATTTTGTTTGGCGGGATTGTTCAACCGCCCATGGATCGCGGTGGGCGAATGCTGCCTGCCATACTCGAATATCACTTTGGGAGTGATCTCTTGTTGGAGCGATCGCTAACTTGTTGGAGCGATCGCTAACTTGTGGGAGCGATCGCTATCTTGTGGGAGCGATCCCACAGAGACCAATCCCTCAGAGACCAATCCCTCAGAGACCGTTCCTACAAAAACCGATCCCGCAAACTCTCCAGCATCACCATCGCCCCCTACATCGACTTCGCCCACTCCACTATCGGTGCATAGGCGTCCAGTACCTTCAGGGCTTCGTCACGGCCCACGGTCGGCAACGACAACACCACCCTGTTGACTCCCTTGTCACTCAGGGCTGCCAGAGCGGCCTTGTCCGCAGGCTGATTGACCACGGTGATGTCGATCTCGCTCATCGAGCGGCCGCGTTCGGCAACATGCTGTTTGAGTTCGGCCAACTGCGCATCAAAGTTCGGCATCACGATCGGATACCAGCCGTCGGCGTATTCGGCAATGCGCTTGAGTGCCCAGGAGGATGTTGCACCGATCAATATCGGTGGACCACCACGTCGCACCGGCTTTGGTTCTACCCAGACCGGGTCGAAGTTGACAAATTTGCCGTGGAACTGCGCATCTTTCTGTGTCCAGCAGGCTTTCATGGCCAGCACGTGCTCCCGAAGGATCGGCCAGCGATCCTTGAAATCGAAACCGTGATTGCGCATTTCTTCGGCCAGCCAGCCAGCACCGACGCCAAGCAGCACACGACCATTCGACAGTGAATCGAGAGAGGCCACCCGCTTGGCCAAAGCAATCGGATGATGCTGGGCGGCCAGCAGGACGCCAGTGCCAATTTGCAGTGTTTCAGTGACCGCAGCCACCTGGGCGAGATAGGTGAGCGGCTCGTACGCTTCCCAGTAGATCGACGGCAGGTCGCCTCCCAAAGGATAGGGTGTCTCGCGGGAAGCGGGGATATGGGTGTGCTCGACCACAAAAACGGATTCGAAGCCACGCTCTTCAAGCGCTCGCCCCAGAGCCGTTGCACGAATCGAGTAGGACGTTGGAAAATTGCTGATACCGATGCGCATGGGCGCCTCCCTGGATTGAAAATACCGAGATACAGGACCGAATCAATTACCGTCGATGAGGCGACCGAGGCCACCAAGTACTGAACCTTCACCCTTGGCGCTACCACCCGCAGAGGGTGCGTGTGCGAGTATCCGGTCGGCCATCCGGGAAAATGGCAGTGACTGGAGATAGATCGTGCCGGTGCCGCGCAGTGTGGCCAGGAACAGACCTTCACCACCAAAAAACATGGACTTGAGGTTACCTGCTCGCTGGATATCGTAGTCAATTCCTTCCGTGAAACCGACGATGCAACCGGTATCGACCAGAATGGTGTTGCCACGCAGTTCCTTTCTGACCACCGTACCACCGGCGTGGATCAGGGCGAGTCCGTCACCGGATAACTCCTGGAGAATGAAACCTTCACCGCCAAAAAATCCCGCGCCGAGCTTCTTGTTGAACTTTATGGAAACCCTGGTCCCCAGTGCGGCACACAGGAATGCATCCTTCTGGCAAATGAACCTGCCCCCGCTTTCAGCCAATTGCAACGGAATGATCTTGCCGGGATAGGGTGCTGCAAAGGCCACGCGCTGCTTGTTCGGGCTCTTGTTGGTGAAGTGGGTCATGAAGATGGACTCACCCGTCAACGCCCGTTTGCCCACCTGAAGCAATTTGCCCATGAGCCCACTGTCCGTTTCGCTGCCATCGCCCATGCGTGCTTCGAAGGTGATGCCTGCATCCATGTAGTTCATGGCACCGGCTTCGGCGATGACCGTCTCGTTGGGATCGAGTTCGACCTCCGCAATCTGCATGTCATCACCGAAGATTTCATAATCAAGTTCATGGGATTTCATGGAAAACTCCTGTTGAATGTCCAAGCTTGAGGGCAGCGGATTCTAGCCTGAAAGTTGCCGATGTGGTTTGTGCGTGCACCTGACTGAAATGGGACCCCGATTGAAATTGATTCGCATCGTGATGGTCGGCGGTGGCTATAGCGGCAGCTGTCTTGCCGTACAGATGGTGCGCTAGGAGTCTGCGCGGCAGAAGCCGGCGGAGCGAGGCGAGCGTCAATTCGAGACCGATTTTTCGTTTGTTTGAGGCACTTGAGTGAAGCGCTACGTAACGAAAACGAACGGAAAAGCGGGCCATCGTTGCTCCGCCGCAGCCTGCTGATCTTCTGCCGCGCAGACTCCTGGCCCGCATTATTCATGAAGGCGCGTAGCGAGGGCGTGGAGAGTAGTGAAAACGCAGGGTGGCGCGGGCTGGAGCGCGCGCAGGCGTGCTTGACAGCACGTCGAGCACGCGGCAGGAGCACGCCCGGTGTTTTTGCTGCTATCGGCGACCGCAGTCGGCAATTCATGAATAATGCAGGCTAGCACTTCGCCCGCTGGTGTCGCGATGAGCGTGTGCTTGAAGAAGACCGTGAGTCCGGTCAGCCGGAGGGGACGGCTTTTGTCCGCCGTCACCAGTTTGGCCGCTATCTATCCGCCATGGTGCAGCAGCACTCGACCTGGTCTGCAACCGGATCTGCCATTACCCACTGTCACGACAAGGCTATTCACGCGGATTGGGATGAAGGTGGCTGGCGTATTCAACTGGACAGCGGCGACACACTCAGCGCAAACCTGCTGTGCCTTGCCACCGGTAATCCCGAGCTTCGACTGCCAGCGACGCTGACAGATTGCAGGGATGCGCTCCCTGGCCTTATCGAAAACCCGTTTGCACCTGGATCACTGGCGGCACTGCGTCCGACGGACAGGGTACTCGTCGTCGGCAGTGGTCTCACGGCGCTCGACACGCTCAGCACCATGATCCGTCGTGGACACTCAGGCCCCATCGACATTGTTTCCCGACACGGGATGCGTCCCGCGCCACAGGGTCGGAATCCGGAAGTACTGCAGAAGGCACTGCAGTTTCTACCGCTCGAGGCCATGTCCAACAGTCTGTTGCACGATCGGGTATTGACGCTGGTGCCCGAATTCCTGCGGATACCCGCAGACACTGCCTCGACAGGCAAACTGCGCCGCTGGCTGGTCGCCCTGCGCAACAGGATCGCCAATGGACAGGCACAGGGTGACTCCTGGCAAGCGGGTTTTGATGAACTGCGTGATGGGGTCTGGCAACTCTGGCCGACCCTGCCACTCGACGACAGGCGACGTTTCATTCGGCACCTCAAACCCTGATACGACAGGCACCGCTACCGGTCGCCGCCACCAAACGAATCGCTGATCCGCTCCGCGGAACTTGCCGGCAGACTTCGCTTCCTTCGCGGCACGCTCTCAACTGCAGGTCAACTGGTCAGCCCTGAACTGCCGACGGCAGCCGTTGCGCAACACTACGCCTGCGTTATCAATTGTGCCGGGCTGGACCCGGTGAGCGGACTACGATCCAATCCGCTGCTGGTATCGTTGCTGACCCAGGGATTGCTGCGCGCGGACCCGTGCGGTCTTGACATACAAACCGATCTGACCGGTCGAGCGGTCAATACCATTGGCTTTGCACTTGATCATCTTCGTCTGATCGGTCCGCCCACCCTGGGCACATTCGGGGATCCAATTGGTGCCAGCTACATTGCGATGCAGGTGCATCGGCTGGTCCCGCATTTTCTGGCGGGATTGGCATCAACAACCCAGTCAGAAGTGTAAAGATGTGCCCGGTCTGTACAACCGTGCATGAAATCAGGCTGAGGTTCGCGATCTGGAGATCGCTCCCACAAACAGGTTCCCACATATTGGCTCACACCTATGGGCTCCTGCTGATGCATTCAGGTCGGCAGGGCCCTCTGCAACCGTTCGACGGCGGCATCCACGTCTGCCAGTTTGTCGAGGCCAAACAGCCCTATACGAAAGGTCCTGAACCAGTCAGGTTCATTGCACTGCAGTGGTACGCCAGCCGCAACCTGCAATCCATTCGCCAGGAACTTGCCAGACAGACCAGCATCATCCGTATAACTCACCACCACGCCCGGCGCCTCGAATCCGGGCGCCGCGACACTGAAGTAGCCGTTCTGTGTCAGCAGGTTGCGTACTTTGGCGCCGAGTTCGATCTGCTTCTGTCTGGCTCGTTCAAAACCAAAGGCCCGGGTTTCCTGCATCGCCGCATGAAAAGCGCGCAGTCCATCGGTTGGCATCGTCGCGTGGTATGCATGACCGCCTTGTTCATATGCGGTCACGATGTCTGCCCACTTGCGCAGATCGAGGGCAAAGCTGGTGCTTCGGGTGTTCGCCAGTCTCTCATCTGCACGCTCATTCATCATGACCAGCCCGGCACAGGGCGACCCGCTCCAGCCTTTCTGGGGCGCGCTGATCAGGACATCTACACCGAGGTTACGCATATCCGCCCACAGTGCACCCGAGGCAATACAGTCGAGAACCAGCATGCCACCAACGTCGTGCACAGCGTCAGCCAACCCCCGCAGATAGGTATCAGGCAACAGGATTCCGGACGCAGTTTCCACATGTGGTGCAAAAACGACCGCAGCGCGATTCTGTTGGATGGCTTGTTGAACATCCGCCAGTGGCGCCGGCGCAAACGCCGCAAACTTCCGGTCATCCACCGGGCTTGCCATCATCACCGTCGTTGACCGGGCGATGTGACCGGCGTCCAGAATCTGCGACCATCGATAGCTGAAAAAGCCATTCCGGACGATCAGCACGGTCTGATCGGTCCCAAACTGTCGGGCGACGGCTTCCATCGCATACGTCCCGCCACCTGGCACAACCGCGATACGGCTGGCGCCGTAAATCTCTTTCAATGTCGCGGCGATATCCCGCATCACCGCCTGAAAGCGCTGCGACATATGGTTGAGGGAACGATCGGTAAACACCACGGAGTATTCGAGCAGGCCGTCGGGATCGACGCTGGAAAGTAGTCCTGGCACGGTGTTGGGCCTTGCGCTGTGAATCGGGCGGCTATGGTATGGCTTGACCCGTCTACTGGCGAGACGAGAATGACGCGGACCCGGGAACCGGGCGGATCCGGGCCCGAGCGAAACTGCCTGCGTGCCAAAACGGTCCACCATTGATCCAATTTTCCCCTGAACGATTCGACCATACGATTCGAAATCGTGAAAAAATCCTGATTCCACGCAGCTCGCTGCGATCAAGCCAGTCCGCCACACAGGATGCACTTCATGACCACCGCACTCGACCCAAAGACCATCGATGCCGAGCTTGTCAGGCTCAACGAAGGCAGCACAAAACCATGGGCGCTGCAATCAGATCGTCTGGTCAAGCAGTTCCGTTTCCAGAACTTTGTCGAAGCGTTCGGATTCATGACGGCATCGGCGTTGGTCGCCGAACGTCTCGACCATCACCCCGAGTGGCGCAACGTCTACAACCGGGTTGACGTGGAGTTGACGACTCACGACGCCGCCGGGTTGACCGACAGGGATTTCACGCTGGCAAGGGCGATGGACCTCGCCGCACTTCATCGATCGAGTTGAACCCCTGGCATGGGAATGACACGCCCGGATCGCGCGGGCTGAGTGGGCTTGCCAATTCGATCCAGATGTACAAAGAGCGCTTCCATGCCGAAAGGCTTGGATACGAAGGCTGTGTGTCGATCGTTCACATCAATCCTCAGCGGCTCGTGTACATAACCACTGATGAACAGCACCGGCAGATTCGGATCGCGCAAGCGTAAACGCTGTGCGAGATCCTGGCCGGACATGAGTGGCATGTAGACATCCAGCACCGCCACCTTGAATCGATGCAGGATCGCGTGTTGGAGCGCCTCATCGGGCGAGGTCGTTGCAAACACGGGCTGGCCAAGGGATTCCAGCATGGCTGGCATGCACCTGCAGAACCGATTCGTCATCATCAACCAGCAGGATGGTCTGCCGTTCGATCGGCTCGACGGTGATTCGCTCCTCGACCTCCCCAGTCACTCCAGCCTGTCGCGCCAGATAGACAACCACTGTCGCTCCGCCATCCGCATTGCGTACGTCGACACCCCCACGATGTGCGCTGGCAGCGGCCAATATGGACGATAGTCCCAGACCGTGACGACCAGACTTCGTCGTGACAAAAGGTTCAAACAGACCGTCCTGGCGGCTGATCTGCATACCTCCTGCATGATCTGCCACCAACAGCCACGCCATGTCACCTTCCGCAAGCCCATCCCGATTGAGCAGATCAGGCAGCGCTTCAGAATCCACCTTTCGGTGGCCTGTTGTGACTCGAATCACTCCAGCATCGGCGCCATAGGCATCCAGACAGTTGGTGACAAGATCAACGACCATGTCCGTAATCTCTGCCGCGTTGCACTCCACCCTGAGCGGTACATTCGCAAGTGCCACATCCAGAGAAACATGTGCGGGAATCTGGTGCTCCATGAGCATCAACGCATCACGCACCTGTTCATTGAGATCAAGTGTGGTTGCAAAGACCTCTCGCTGATCCGCTCCGTCACCCCCCACGGAAGCAAACCGCACTGCCAGCACGGCCGCCTGTTCACCTGCTGCCTTGATGTCCTCGAGGATGCCTCTTGCCTTGTGGTAGTCCTGCGGCTCGTTACCGATTTCGTACTGGACAAGATCGACACTACCGACCACCTCGACCATCAGGTTGTTGAACCGGTGGGCAATGTTGCTCGACAAGCGTCGAAGATTGTGGACCTGGCGCGCCGACAAGGCGGCGTCGCGATATCGCTCAAGAATGGTTTCGTCACGCAGCGACAACAGACAGCGACTGTTGTGCGAGCCCTCAGGCAAGCCACGGGCTTCCAGCGCATACCAGCGATTCTGGTCGCTGCGAATGCGGAACAGCAGAGGTCTGGTCGAATCGGCATCGAGCGGCCCCTGAACCAGTCGTTTTAACAGCCGTGGGCTGAGGCTGCGGCCGGCCGCGGTCATCAGTTGATCCGGCAACCAGGTGAGTATGTCGCCACCGAGTTCCGCCGCATCCGGAAACAGTCTCAGTGCAGCCGGATTGCGATACGTCAGGCGCATGACGGGGTTTACCACCGGACGCGGATTCGGGTCGGACTCCAGCAGCAGACCCACCGGAATGCCAAGCCCATGATCCATCCACCCTCGCAAGACGCCAATAATCAGTACTGCACTGGCAAATCCATAACCGATGTTCATGAGGTGCACCGGCGCTAACTCGTCCGCTGTCAGCACACCAAGCAGCAGTGGCAGGGTCATCGCCGTCACGATCAGCAGATACTGATTGCGCTCCTCCCCGGAGTTTGCCAGCCAGGCACGGCGCAGTCCCAGCGACACCGTACAGGCGCAGACGATGATCAGGACAAAAGCAAATGCGAACCAGAGTGGGTACAGCACAAAATCATGCGAACCCGCGAGGTCGATGAAGCTCGTCGTATTGATCACCAGTGCCGGTATCAGGGTGAGCGTAATCAGCCCGATCGGGCTCCATGGGTCCAGCGGCGGTGCAGTCCGATGTCATGCCCGTGCATGTACATGACCCGCAGCAGCAGCCACCAGCAACTGAATACCGACAGTGCAAAAGCAAGATGCACCACCCAGACCATGAGGCGCTGCATCGGAAGAACGTCCACCAGCAGATAGGTCATCGATCCGCACATGTAGAGAACCGACGCACCGATCAGCATCTGCGGGTACCAGCCAAGGGAAGGTGGTGCCCAACGTGTTGCGACAATGATGGCGCTCCAGCCGACGCAGGTGGCAGCAATGATCGAAAAAAACATCCAGTCCATGGGGCGAAGTGTGCGGGAAACCGGTCGATGTGCCTACCCGTGCGGGGCGTCGCTACCTTACCCGTGCGGGGCGTCGCTACCTTCGCTGGCGCAATCGCCGGATCGGAACGTCCATCAATCGCGGTTCTCGTTCGCGGTCGGAGACCGCTCCCACAAGGATCTAGCCCGGATTATTCATGAAGGGGCGAAGCGAAGGCGTCGAGAGTAGTGAAAACGCATGGTGGCGCCGATTGGAGCGCGCGCAGGCGTGCTTGACAGCACGTCGAGCACCTGGAGGGAGCACGCACTGTGTTTTCACGTCTATCGGCAGCCGCAGCAGAAGATTCATGAATAGACCGGGCTAGAACTACACAGGGTGGGAGGCACAGGGTGGGAGGCCAGGGGTGGGAGGACCAGAACTACAGATGGTGGGAGGGCCAGGGCTAATCTTTGTGAGAAGTCCAGGGCTAAAAATTGTGGGAACGATCTCCTGCTCGCGAACGGACCACCATCAGCCTTCATGCCGTCGCGCCAGATACCGATCCAGCGCATTGGCAAACGCCATGCGCTCCTTCTGGCCCAGAGGCGGCGGCCCGCCGCTCTGGACCCCGCTGGCGCGCATGGTATCCATGAAGTCGCGCATGTTAAGTTTCTGGCGGATGGTATCGGTGGTGTAGGCCTCGCCCCGCGGATTGATCGCTGCGGCGCCTTTGGCCATGACCTCGGCCACGAGCGGAATGTCGCCACTGATGACCAGATCACCTGCCTGTGTCTGCTGGACAATGTAATGATCGGCGACGTCGAAGCCATGCGGCACCTGTACAGACCGCAGATTAGGCGCTGGTGGCAGTCGGATCTGCTGATTCGCCACGAAGGCCGCTTCGCAGCCGGTGCGCAGTGCAGCGCGAACGATGATCTCCTTGATCAGTACCGGACAGGCATCCGCATCGACCCAGATTTTGCTCACATAACTCCCTGACCGGACCCGCCAGACATCTTTATCGGGACTTCGCAGTTGGCTCGCCCCCCGAATTGTGTTTTATTCGCTGTCTCTCAAAACAGCCGATCCCTTACGGGACGATCAGGGGATTCTCCATGCAAGTCCATGACAAGTTCTATATCAATGGCCAGTGGGTCGCGCCAAAAGGCACTGGCAAACTCGAAGTGATCGATCCGTCGACGGAAGAAGTCTGCGGTGTGGTGCCGTCGGGCAACGCTGATGACGTCAATGACGCCGTCGCCGCTGCCAAGGCTGCGTTCAAGACTTGGTCACGCACTACCGCTGCATTCCGCTCCGATCTGATCGGCAAGATTGCCGCCAAGTTTGTGGAAGGAATGCCGAAGATTGGCGAACTCTGCGCCCGCGAACTGGGCACCCCGCTCAAGATGAGTGTTGGCCTGCACGGCGGTCTCGGGGTTGGTGTGATGTCGTCCTACAAGGACATTCCTTTCGAAATGGAAAAGGAAGAGCGCATCGGCAACTCCATCATCGTCAAGGAGCCGATTGGCGTCTGCGGTTTCATTACGCCGTGGAACTTCCCGCTCCACCAGATCGTCGCCAAGCTGGCACCTGCCCTTGCAGCCGGTTGCACCGTGGTCGTCAAGCCCAGCTCCGATACCCCTCTCACTGCCTACTGGCTCGCGCAGGTGCTGCATGATGTCGGCCTGCCGGCTGGTGTCTTCAATCTGGTAACCGGCCCGGGCCGCACGGTTGGCGAAGCGATCTGTACGCACCCCGATGTGGACATGGTCTCCATTACCGGTTCCACCGAAGCCGGTATTCGCGTCGCTCAACTGGCCGCAGGCACGGTCAAGCGTGTGAGCCAGGAACTGGGTGGCAAGTCCGTACTGCTGGCGCTGGAGGATGCCGACATCGCCCAGGCAGCCGCTCGGGCAGGTGGTGGCATCTGCGCCAACAGCGGACAGGTGTGTGCAGCCCTGAGCCGTCTGCTGGTACCACGCGCCCAGCAGGGTGTTGCCATTGCTGCGGCCAAGGCTGCGGCCGAAGCCGCAGTCGTCGGAGGTGCGTTTGATGAAGGCGTGACGATGGGTCCGGTCTCATCCAAGGCACAGTTCGACTCCGTTCGGGGTTACATCAAAAAAGGCATCGAAGAAGGCGCAACACTGGTCACCGGTGGCCTTGACATGCCGGCCGGCAAAAACACCGGGTACTTTGTCAAACCAACGGTGTTTGCCGATGTTCGCAACAGCATGACCATTGCCCAGGAAGAGATCTTCGGGCCAGTGCTGTGCATCATCCCCTACGACTCAGAGGCTGAAGCCATCGAGATCGCCAACGATTCGCCCTTCGGATTATCCGGTGCGGTTTATGCCGGTACTCAGGAGCGCGCCATCGCGGTAGCCAAACAGATCCGCACCGGCCAGGTGGCGATCAACGGAGGTGCCTTCAATGTCGCTGCACCTTTCGGGGGTTACAAGCAGTCCGGCAACGGTCGCGAACTGGGTCCTCACGGACTGAGCGAGTTTGTTGAATTGAAGGCCATGCAGGTCTGACAACCAGGGCTCCGGATCGAAACGGGAGGCTCAGGCCTCCCGTTTCATTTCCGGGTGATGGCGATCTGCCGACGGAATAATCGCCAGCACCGCAAGACCGGCAACCGTAGTCCGTGGCACCAGCCGGTGGACGATTCACTCGGCGGCCCACGCAATCCCAGGCCAAAATTCATTGGCACGAACAACATCGCCAGCATCCTCGGATCACTTCCATCCACCAGAGCATAGGCGATCAGCCCCAGTGCGCCGACTGCGGAGAGACTCGACCCGGTAAAGATCATCGGCTCAACACCAAAGCGCCGTACCAGGCAGCCAGTGAGATTGGCGCCCAGGATGAAAACCACGATGCCACTCACCTGCATGACCACAACGTCAGTCAGGGCGCCTTGCAAGGATCGGACGATGACCACCGGCGCGCCAAATACAAACACCAGCAAACCGCCGAGGCAAAAAGCCTGGCTGAGAGCGTAGCGAACAAAGTGCAGGTTGCGGATGAGATGAACATAACCACTGACTTGACTGCTCGATCCCGGCGGTTCGATGGCAGGCACTGCCGTGTGTACACCCGTGGCTGCAATCAATGCGAGCCCAAGCGCAAACAAACCGGTGAGATAGAAAGACGCGGTCCAGCCGCAGTGACTGAGCAACCACAGACCAAGCAGTGGCGCGAGCGCGGGTACCAGCCCTTCAATGCTGCCCAGTAGTCCGAGGGCTCGCACCGCTCCCGTCTGATCGTATAAGGCGCGGATGATTCCAGGCGCAAACACAGCAGCTGCGCAGCCCGACAACCCCTGAAAAAAGCGCAGAGTGATCACGTGCACCAGCGTGTCGGCTGCGGCGATGACCAGCGACAATACACCGAAGCCCACCAGCGAGATCACGAGCAGTGAAGTCTGGTTGAATCGTGCGCCAAGCGCGCCAAACAGGGCCAGACCAATGCCCGCACCAGCCACATACGCGGCCAGCACGTACTGCGCACTGCCGCCCAGCAGTTCCGGAAGTGTCGGCACGGCGGGCAGCACCAGATCGGTGCCGGCGAGCCCGAGCGACGTACCGATGATCAGTATGGCCATCATTATGCCGGCCTGACTGCGTGATGGGTGACGGGTGTTCACGAGCGGACTCTTTCACGTACTCTTGACGCATTGAAGTTACCCACACGGTGGAGCTGAATTGACGCCCGAAACACCACTGCACCTGGGTACAGCAGACACGGTCCTAGGAGTCTGCGCGGCGGAAGATCGACAGGCTGCGGCGATGCAACGATGGCCCGATTTTCCGTTCGTTTTCGTTGCGTAGCGCTTAACTCAAGCGCCTCAAACGAACGAAAAATCGATCTCGAATTGGCACTCGCCTCGCTCCGCCGCCTTCTGCCGCGCACACTCCTAGCCCGCATTATTCATGAATTGCCTACTGCGGTCGCCGATAGCAGCAAAAACACCGGGCGTGCTCCTGCCGCGTGCTCCAGTCCGCGGCGCCACCATGCGTTTTCACTACTCTCGACGCCCTCGCTACGCCCCTCCATGAATAATGCGGGCTACGTGCAGCCGGGTGGCCCTAAACCGGCAACATGTTGCCGCCGATGGAGCACAGGTTGACCCATTGTGCTACATCGATGCTCACCGGCTCGGCTTCACAAGTCTCTGGACACATCGTTACGTTCTGGCGGGCCAACTCTCCCGGCTGAAACGTGACTCAAAGAAGACCATGTAAAAATTGGGGAGTGAATGGGCATGGCGCGAAAATGGCATGGATACAAACCACCCGTGTGCCTGAAGGCCGCTGATGATGTCTGACGATCTGGAGATAACCCGTGTGCTGAGTAACTGGACCGCCGCTTCAAACACCGACCGCGAGCGGGTGTACACCCATCTGTACGCACAACTCCAGCAGATCGCCCGTCGCCAGCTCACCCAGGAGCGGGACGATGTCATTCTCGAACCATCCATGCTGGTGCACGAAGCTTATCTGCGACTGGTACAGCTCAATCAGATCTCCTGGCGGGGACGTACACACTTCCTGGCCATGGCCGCACGTATCATGCGGCGTATCCTGGTCGATCAGGCCAGGGAGCGTGGCGCTGCCAAACGGGATCCGGATGCCGGGTACGTCATGACACTGGATCTGCTGCACAACCCGAAATCCACATCGCTTGTGTTACTGGACGAAGCGCTGCAAAAACTCGAACTGGTTGACCCCTTCTACGCCCAGGTGGTGGAAGCACGATATTTTGGCGGGATGACGATCGAAGAGACAGCCGCAGCATTCGGCGTGTCTGCAACGACCATCAAACGCACCTGGCTCGCCGCGCGTGCCTGGCTGCTTCTCTACCTTGAGCAGGCCGGATGAACCTCATCCTCCAGCAGCGGGCGCTCGAGATCTGTACTGCGGTCATGGAGCTGGTGCCGATCGAGCGTGAACGATCCATCAAGACCCTGGCCGATGACGATGTTGAACTCATGCAACTGGTTGCCAGTCTGCTCGATCGGATCAATTCAGTCAGCGAGCTGCTGCCCACTGGTGGTGCGCAGATCAGTGGCGTCGACCAGTCCGGGACACACATCGATGAATATCAGCTGGATCGATTACTGGGTAGTGGTGGCATGGGTTCGGTATATCTTGCCAACCGGGAGACCAACGGGGTACGTCAGAACGTTGCGCTCAAGGTGATGAATCTCAGTGCCCCTGGACCCGCTGAAATCGCGCGATTTGTTGGTGAGCAGCAGGTGCTGGCTGCTCTGCATCATCCCTACATCGCCGCACTCATCGATGTCGGTGTGACCGATCGATCGACGCCTTACCTCGTGATGGAGTACGTGCCAGGAACACCGATCACAACCTGGTGCAGAGAGCAGCCGTCCGATATCGAGGAGCGTGTCCGGATCTGGCTGCGCGTCTGCGAGGCGGTCCAGCACGCGCATCAGAATCTGGTCGTACATCGGGATATCAAACCGGCCAATGTCCTGGTCACCGCTGACGGACTGCCAAAGCTGCTCGACTTCGGCATTGCCAAACTGCTGGGCACCGAAGCAGGCGGACAAACCACCCGTTTTGCCCGTCATCTGACTCTCGAGTACGCCACCCCGGAACGCATTCTACGTAATGCCGTGTCGACGTCGGAAGACATCTATGCGCTGGGCGTACTGCTGTTCGAACTACTTTGTGGGGCACGACCATTCAAGCGCAGTGATCAGACTTTCGAAGCCCTCGTTTCAAATCTTGATCACCAGATGCCACCGGCGTTGTGGGCGGCCTTTAACACACAACCAGCCGACAGGCAGGCAATGGTTGCCACTGAACGCGGCCTGTCGCTCCGCGCGCTCAACAGCCTGCTGAAAGGAGATCTGGACGCCATATGCACGCAGGCACTGCATCCGGACAGGACCCGCCGCTTCCAGTCGGTAGATCTGTTCGCAGAAGACGTTCGCGCCTGGTTGCGGGGCGATCCGGTCAAGGCCAAGGGTGATTCGAACTGGTATCGCCTGATTCGTTTCTCCAGTCGCCACCGAATCGGGGTCCTGGCTGCGCTGTTATCCGCGACCGCACTGGGTGGTGCCATGACGGTGTCTGTGCAACAGGCGATGGTCGTCAGTCAACAGGCGCAGCGTGCAATCGCCGTCAACGAGTTTCTTCAGGAGATGCTGGCTGCACCCAACGCACGCTGGGATACACAATGGCGCGGCCATGCAGACCTGCGCATGAGCGAACTGCTCGAGCTTGCCTCGACCCATCTCGACACGCGTCTGCAGGATCAACCCGAGGTTCGGGTCCAGTTGTACGGCAGTCTGGCGCGTTCGTTTGCTGCCTTGTCCATGTACGAGCGCGCGGTCGAAGAACAACGCAAGGCGCTCTCTCTCAGCATATCAAGGATGCCTGCTGATGATCCAAGCCAGGCTGCCGTCGCCACCACGATGGCCACCATGCTCGACTATACGTCGACCCCACAGGCTATCGCCGAAGCCAGGCAGCACATTGCCACGGCGCTCGAGTGGTTTGATACATACCAGCCAGGGCCCAGCCATGGACGTGCAGCAACGATCGGTGAGTTGGGCTATTCACATCATCTGGCCGGCGAGTTCACCACTGCAATCGAGGTCTACCTTGAAGCCATGAGGATGCAGCTGGAAGTGGAGGAAGATCCGTTGGATCCACTCGTTGCACTGGGTTATGGACTGATTGGACTTGCCTATTTCGACAACCGGCAACTGGTCGATGCAACGGCTTATCTGGATCGTTCCCTGTCCATCTATGAACATCAGGCCAACTGGAACCTCGTGGACGCAACCCACGTTTATGCGGCTCGCGCACTGATTTTTCTGGCGGCGGGAGATTCACAGGGTGCACTCGATGCATCCCGGCATGCACTGGCAATATCCGGGCAGACACAAGGCCGGCAATCTCTCGACCATTTCAGGATCCTGGCCGGGGCTGCCCACATCCACTGCGCGGCCGGTGCGGCGCGCGAGTGTGACCGATACCTTGACGAGGCCGAAGCCATCCTTGCATCCGGGTTGGCTGCCGAACCAATTCACCTGGCAAGCATCAGGCTGATACGCGCCGAAAGGCTGCTTGTACAGGGCAATGCCAGCGCGGCGCTGACGATGCTGGAACCCCTCACGGAACTGGCTGGGATCAGCCGAGTGCGCAGTGGCGCGGGATTCAACGCAGCCGGGAGATGGCACCTGGCCATGGGACAGGCACTGCGCGCCACCGGTCAGCCGGATGCTGCAAAAAAGCACCTCGACGGGGCTGCTACAAGGGGCAAAGGTCTGACTGCACTGGAACTCCCTGCACAGGAGGTCCCAGCATTGGACTTAAAGGTGCAGCCCAATATATTTTTTCAGAACTCCGATCCGATTGTGTCGCGGATTACGCCTTGGTGTTAATTAAATGGTAGCTGTCGGCTGTCGGTTGTGTGGACGGTAGGTTCGGCAGGTGATGACGGAACTGGAGCAGGAAATCGCGCTGAACAAGAACGGTTGGTCGACACGGCTCCAGGCCTTCTGTACCTGCCGGAGTTTAATGACCTTTCCACTGATATTGCTCTGGAGCGTGAGTTTATCCGCCGACCCGCCCTTGCCGGCGCTGGATGGGCAGCAGCGCGCCGGCGTCGCCACCTGTGCCAACTCGAAATGCCATGATGCCGAGCGACCCTGGCAAACCTCGAAAATACTGCAGAACGAATACCGTACCTGGACGGAATACAGCACTCACGCCGAATCCTACAACGTACTGAAATCGCCGCTCGGCAAACAGATTGGCACTTATCTGAAGATCGACCCGCTGGTCTCGGCGCAATGCCTCGACTGCCATACGGACAACGTTCCCGCAGCGCAGCGGAGCAAGAGTTTCCGGCTCGAAGACGGCGTTGGCTGCGAGGCGTGCCATGGCGGCGCGGCGCCCTGGATCGAAAACCATGTCTCCATGAGCGGGTCGCGAGGCGACTACCTGAAAGCCGGGCTCTACCCCACTGAATTCCCGATTCCAAGAGCGCAGCTATGCTTGAGTTGTCACCTGGGTACAGACACGAAGTTTGTCGACCACCGGCTGCTGGCTGCCGGACATCCGCGACTGGTATTCGAACTCGACACTTTTTTCGTGAACATGCCACTGCACCATCGTGTGGATCAGGATTACGCGTTTCGGAAAGCACCACCGTCCAACGCCGGGTTCTGGATCACCGGACAGATCATCGCCGCACGTCGCTGGCTGAGCCTGTTTGGTGACAATCACCGTCGCCTGGCAGGCATTCTTCTCGAACCTGCCTTTCAGGATTGTTATGGGTGCCACTCCGTAGTCCGGCCCGGCAAAGGGTCAGCACAGCAGCGGACCGCGCTGCGCTTGGATATTGCTCATCTGCGCATGCTTGATGTCCTGTTTGCGGATCGCGAACTCAAGACTGCCATCGCGGCTCTGGAAGCGGCACTGGGTCAGAACCTTGACGCACTGAGCACCGCCACACGACGCCTGGAAAGGCTGCTTGCAGCACCTCGTTTTCAGCCGGCAAACCCTGACGCTGCCGCCACCGACGCAATTCTCCAGCGAATGCTGACCGCTGCTGCCGGTAACACCTTCAGGAACTACATCGAGGCCGAGCAGGCGACGATGGCCATCGCATCCATGCTGCGCACACTGGACGCAGACGGCAGGCTGACGGCTGAACTCGAGAAGCTGTATGACGCGACGAACAAGCCAGAGGCCTTCAGCCGCACCAGTTTTTCGCAAGCGGCCCACGCGTTGCGAATCGCACGCAACAACGCCAGCAACCGTTCCAGTAGCAGCACCAGTACCAGAAACCAGGCCAGCGCCAGCAATTCGCCTTCCCGGAATACACAACATGACTGAAGCCGATGACATGACAACACACCAGCGATCGATCGTGCTCATACTGATGACCTGGGTGATACTGGGATTCGTCCCGTTCACCGGCAGCGCAGTTGCCGCGGATCCGGATCCACATCTGGCCGTCTTCCAGGAAGACCAGTATCCATCGGCGGTTGTGTGCGGGAGATGCCACCAGCGTGTCTTTCAGGAGTGGTCGAGTTCGAATCACGCCTACGCATCCATCTCGCCCATGTTTCACAAATTCGAACAGACCATCAACCGCCTGAGTGTCGGCACCATTGATGCCTTCTGTGTTCGCTGCCACCAGCAGGTGGGAACTCAAATGGGCGAACAGCGGGAAGCGCCGCTTTGGGAACGATCAGCGGTTTCCCGGGAAGGGATCACCTGCATCACCTGTCATCGGGTCAGTACGCAGTTTGGCAAGGTCAATGGTGAACGTGACATTGATCCGGCGCCCATCTATGCACCGGTGGTCAATGTCGGTAGCGGCGAGAACATCGAAAAGGTCATCAGCAATCCAGAAGAATATGGGGTTGCGCTCAGCGAAGGACAGTCCGGCACACCCATGCACGGCGGTGTGATCAAATTCGACCAGATCGGCAAGAGCGAATTTTGCGTCTC
>Ga0105050_10003428_pt1 | contig 21981 bp, 21 predicted proteins | sample FRY01_FD_78088 | JGI IMG/M metagenome (GOLD analysis project Ga0105050, IMG submission 78088) | Freshwater microbial communities from Lake Fryxell liftoff mats and glacier meltwater in Antarctica - FRY-01 | ecosystem: Environmental > Aquatic > Freshwater > Ice > Glacier meltwater ...
AATCACTATGAGACATCAAAACGGTAGAAAAAAATTAAACCTTAAGTCTTCCCACAGGAAGTCACTGTTGCGCAACCAGACTATTCACTTGATCACTTACGGTCATTTGACTACTACAAAAGCAACAGTTAAAGAAGTACAACGTTTTGCGGAAAAGCTTGTGACGATCGCTCGTGAAGGGAATACTTTCAACGTTCGTCGTCGCGCAAAAGCGATTCTTCCTTACAAAGAAGAAGCTTTAATTAAGCTTTTTAAAGAAATTGCTCCGCGCTACGTACAACGTCCGGGTGGTTACACTCGTGTTATTCCTATGGGCCGCCGTATGAGCGATACTGCTCCTATTGCTCGCCTTGAATGGGTATAGTACTTTCTTAGAAGTTGTTTGCAGCGTAAGAAGTTTTTAAAAATTAATAGTCCGGTTGCTTGATTAATTTCAAGAAACAGGACTATTTTTTTTTGAGATTAATTTTTTCCAGGATCTTAAAGTTCGGGTTTAGGCTTCTAGAAGTGTTTTTAGGGGTATGAAATTTTTTTGTTGGTTTAATAATTCTGCTTTTTGCTGGTATGTAAGTGGTGAAGTAATAACTAATTTTGTGCATAGGCAAATTACCTATGCGCGGGAGTTTTTAAATAGTATCTATTTTAAAAAATAATACCAAGAAATCACTATTTCTTGTAAAAATGGCATATTTTTAGGCAGCTTAAAAAGTTTCAAAATAAGCCTGCAATCGATAAATGCTTGCAAATAATGCTCGTAAATAAGTATCCTGATATAAGACACTATAAGAAGAAGCTGCTTTCCTGGGCTGATTATACAGAGTGGAAAGAGTTAGTCTAATTGTGGGTGTCGTACGTTATAAGCTTAAGTGAATGGTTTTTAACGGATTTTAAATAAAGTGTTTGAGATACTCAGCTGTGAAGTTGGTTATTTCTTAATAAGTGCTTGAATGGAAAATGGTATGTTGTACTAATAATGGAGGTTATAGAGTATGAAGAAACAATTCTTTTCACTTGTGATAGTAACAAGCGTTCTATTGCAACCGGCATATTCAAGTGATGAGTCAAAACGTTCTGCGGTTGTTGCAACAAGTTATTTTGGTCAGATTGTGGATTCCTTAAGAGAGCATTCGTCAGCGGCTTTTAATCGTTTTGCTGATGTTCTTGCACAGTCAGGAACCTATCAATGGCTTACAAAAGGTTACAGTCATGAACTAGATGCTGTATGGAATTTTGTAAGAAAACATTCAAATGCTAAATATGTCATTGATTTTGAAACTAGAAATGGTGCAATTCTTACGAGTGAAGTTAAGAATCTTGAGCAGTCAGGATCAGGATATGTTTTTTTTGATCATGTAAAAGATTTGCCAGAAAAAGTTTCTAGTATTTCTTATCAGGTAGATGTGTTTGTAGGTAGAAAAAAGATATTTTCTGCATCAGTGTCAGCAAAAACCAGAGCAGAGTTATATCGAAAACTTAACAAAAAATTTGAAGAATTCAGACGTTAATAAATCATAGATTTATGATTTAAAGTAATAAACTAGGTTATAAAAGTAGTAGAGTAAACTAACAATGGAGGTTCTTATTATGAAGAAACAATTATTTTCAATAGTATTATTAACAAGTTTATATGGACAGTCTTTGTATTCGTCTCAGACGGCCAGTGAACAATTAGGAATTCCGGAAGCAGCATACAGTGCGCTTAAGGTTCTTCAAGAAGACATTGCAAGTAAGACAGCAAAAAATGCTTCAGGAGAAGCAATTGCGCTAGCAAGAAAAGCTTTTAATGATCTTGCCAGTCTTTATGGCCTTGATCCTGCAAGTATTGCCAAACGTACGGCAGCTACAGCTGCCAATGCTTTTGGGACTTTTACAGACAATACAGGACAAGAAATAATTAAACAAGCGCCATCTATGGGCGATGCTGCTCAACAGGTAATTTCAGCGGTATCTACTAATGTAGAGCCCCTTTCTGATGCAGCCTTTATGACTTTTGCAGATAATGCAGGACGAGAAATATTAAAAGAAGTGCCATCTGTGGTTGTTACTGCTGTTGCTCCGGGTGTTGCGCAAGAGGTAGTTAAAGCTGCTACAGAAGAAGTAGCGTCAGCTGTAGCTCCGGTTGTTGCACAAGAAATGGCTTCAGTCGTGACTTCTAATGTGGTGCCAGTGGCTCCTGTTATTGCTCAACAAGTAGTCTCAGAGATTGGTCGTAGGAATTTTTCTGGTGTAGCTTCTCCTCTGCGATTGAGTGAGTGGTTCGCATCAAAAAATCTACCAAGTCTAGGCACGCCAAAGTTTGTCGGTGATATGTATAATTCCCTTAGAAATACTTCTTTTGGGACTCCAAAGTTTATCGATGATATATACAATTCAGTCAAAAACACCTCTTATAAAGGGCTTAAAGATTCTGGATTAAGTTTTGCTAGTAAAACTGTAAAATTAGCACAAGAACATCCAGTAGAAACAGCTTCCCTTCTTGGAATGGCAGCGATTGCAGGTTATTCAATGTATCAGGCTTTTATGAAAGCTTCAGAAACAGTTCCAACTGAAAAGCCTTTAGCGGTAGTACCTGCTTTGGTTGATAATAATAAAGCATTTATTACTACAAGTGTTCTTAATGGTGATAAATTAAACAGAATTTACGCTGTGCAGTATCATAATGGTGGTACTCTTGCTACGAATTCTGATCAACTTAATAGTTGTATTACAAACAACCAGTTCGAGTTTCACGTCTATGGGAAAAACCAAATGGGCGAAACTGTATACACAGACATTTCTACTGAAATGCGTAAAAGTGTAGATGAGTTAAAAAGGACTAATTTAGATCTTTATAATAAAGTACTTCGTGTTTTAATCGCGCGTGATACTTGGCATCAAGTTGATCTGAGAGATACAAATAGTCAAGAAACAAAAAATGCCAAAGGTCTTTATGATACATGTAAACGAGAGCTGGAAGAAGCACTAATGGCGCATTCTAACTCTAGAGGTGAAGTAACAAGTGGTGCTGATTTGGAAAACCGTGAAGGAAGCGGCTATTTAGATGAAGACCTCAGCTTCTAAATTTTTAGACACATAGTATTAAAGGACGCCAGTAATGGTGTCCTTTCTCTTTGTAGTTTTTGTTGATGCGTGAATTTTTCAAATGTTTTTATGCCTAAGAAATTATTTTTTCGTAGGGTAAATAATGCAAAAACGTAGAGTAGATATTTTGGCTTATGGGTTAGGGAAATAAGCCTTTAGCCATTAAACCCTCGCATAGAGTCTTTTAAAAAATAGTATTCTTATAAATAAGAATATGCTCAAAGCAAATAGCTTTTTAAGTTCTCTTTAAAAAGGGAAAATATAATAAGTAATAATGGAGGTTTATATTATGAAGAAACAATTTTTATCATTCATATTCATAACAAGTTTATGTGGTTCATCTGCTCATTCTATGGGTACAGAAATACCGCAAGCAGAAATAAGCCCGTGGATATCAAAATTTATTACACCGGTTTTTAATTCTGTACAGCAGTTAGCTTCAGAAATTGGTCGTACTAATTTTTCTGATATAGCTTCTTCTTTTGGCCGCATTAATTGGTTTTCATCAAAGAATCTGCCAAATTTTGGAGCTCCAAAATTTGTTGGTGATATGTATAATTCAGTTAAAAATGTAAATATGGAAAGTGTAAAAACTGCCGGATTGGAATTTGCACGCCACACTATAAAATTAGCAGAAGAAAATCCTTTTACCGCAATGGTTCTGGGTGCAGGTGCACTACTGGCTACCTATAAGATAATAAACAAGCCAGCGGAAGTTTCTACTATCCCTCAGGATGTTTTAGAATCGACTGTGGCCGTAGATTTATCGATAGTCCAAAAAGAGATAGCAGAAAAAGGGGTTCTGGCAACTCGACAGCTTATGGTGCCAGCGGTTGCTACAGCTCTTAATGTTTCAAAAATTTCTCCTGAATTGCGTGAATGGATTAAAGCAGCAATCTTATGGGAAGGGGTCAGAATGGGTGACAAGCGTCAACTATATGCCCTTAGGAAAAATGGTTCCCCCAGGGATTTGCATGAAATCGACGAAGCGATTATAAAGCGTGAATTTTATATAAAAGATTTAAAAGCTACAAAGGACGGTTTGCCAGTTTCTAAAGAAAACATGCGATTTCTTAATGATTTAAAAGCAGTGTCTTTTGATATTTACCTAAAAGCACTTCGAGTAATGATTGCGCATGACATTCCTTTCAGGGCTACAGATACTCTTCTTTTAAGAAAAGTAGAAAAAGATCTCAGGGATGCTTTAGGTAAAGCTAACTAGTAAAAAATAACGTACCTTTACGTTTTTATGCTTATACATTAAAAGAGGCGAGAGATGGCGTCTTTTTTTTACTCTTGCTCTAACACCGTTACGCGGCTTCCCTGTGGATCTTTTTGAATATAGAAGTGCACAGGAAACTGTTCTTTCATCGAAGGTAAATGGGACACAATAATAATTTTTTCGAAATCTTCCTGGATAGAATAGAGCGAATCCATGATTCGTTGCAGGCCTTCTTCATCCTGTGAGCCAAACCCTTCGTCAATAATAAGTGTTTGCAATGAGGTGCCAGCCCGCCGCGCGAGTAACTTGGAAATGGCAATGCGCAACGCGAAGTCTATTCTAAATGCTTCACCTCCTGAAAACATTTCATACGGGCGAATGCCACTGGCGTCTGAGATATTAATATCCAGCGTTTCGCGGGTGCCCCCCTTTTTTAAATCGCGAAGTGATTCAATAGCGATGCTTGCTTGATTTTCAGTAAGTCGTGCAAGAAGTGAGTTTGCTTCTTGTTCAATTTCTGGAATAGCATCTTCTATAAGCAGCGCCTGAATGCCATCTTTGCCAAATGCGTTTGCTACAAGGTGCATATCGTACATGGTAGTTGCCAAATCAGTACACTGCTTTGTTTGCTCTTTTGCCTGATTTTCTACCTGCTGCCTTTTTTGTTGAAGCGCTTCAAGATGTCCTTTTTTTTGAAATAGTTGCTCTTTGAGTGCTGCATATTCTGCTATTCGTGCCTGCAATTCAACCGCTTGCGTTTTTAGTGTTTGAGCCTGTGTATGAATATTTTTAGAGTCTTCCAATTTTTTAAGTGTGTGGCTTGCAGTGGTACGTAAATCTTTAAGTATCGTGCATAAAGAGTGGATAGTTACTTGACGTTCTTTTTGAATTGCTTTTTGCGCAAGAAAATGCCCGTGTAAGGTTTTTTGGTCTTCAATCTGTTTTAGATCTGCAACAACTTGTTTATGGATAAGTCCATCATAGTGGGTCTCTTGTAACTCCTTTTCAAGCGTTGCAAGTGTAGCCAGCAAGTCTGAATAGTGAGGATGCTTTAAAAGAATTTGCTGAGTTGCTGTTTCAAGCGTGATACATTCCTGTTGCAATGTGGCTTGATCTTTTAAAAGCTGCTCTTTTTTTGTAAGTAATTCTTTATATTCTTCCTGATAGCCATTATGCAGAGCAGTGTGTTCTCGCTCTTGCTGGGTAAGTTTTTCAAGAAGTTCTAAAACTTGTAAATGTTTATGCTGCGCGTGCAGTACAATTTTGAGTTTTTCAAGCCCCGTTTTTATACGATTAAATCGACGAGTAAGAAGATGTGAATGGTCAGAAAATTTCTTGTGCAAAAAACGTTTGCGTGCTTGGGAAAGATTTTGTTCACATAAAGGACAACTGGGATTGGTAGTATCTTGAGAGAGTGACTCTTTGTGCACAACTTGTTTGAGTTCGTTGTTGACCCAGTTTCCCTGCTCAACCCATTTTTGGTACAGCGATTTGCGGCGTTCAAACTGTATTTGAATTTCTGCTTTTTCTGCAACCAACAGTGATGCAGGTAGTTCTTTTCTGTGCTGTGCGATAGTGTTTGTTACGTATGCGAGCGCCCGGGAAGCCTCTTGCTTTTTTGTTGAACACAATGCAAGTGCACTGGTTACTGTTGTCTGAATGGTACTGCTGCGTTCAAGCTCTAACTGCTTTGTATGCAGTGCCGTTCGATGTTCGAGTTCTAATGAAGTTTTGAGCGTTGCAAGCGATTCTTTTTTATGCAGAATTTGTTCTTTAAGAGTAAATTGTGTCTGGAGTGCCTTTTGAAACTGTTCTACTTGCGTGCTTATGCGCAGATGTTCTTTTTCGAGTTCTTGTGGATCTTTAAGGGTAAGTAATTGTTGGTGTGTTGTTTTCCATTGTTGCACGAGTTCGCGCAGCTGGGCTCGATACGTAGTTTCTTGTTTAAGTTCTTGTTCGTGCGAAAATGCGAGCATATTATATGATTCTTGTTGCTCTGCTACCTGTTTTTGTCGGGCAGCGAGTATTGTGAGTTCTTTGGTGAGCTCAGTTTGGTGCGCCGCGTTTTGAGTAAGTTCGTCCGTAATAACTGCTTGCTGCGTGGGTACGTAACTAAGTTCTGTATATTCTTGCGTGCAAAGTTCTTTGAGTCGTTCTAGATGTTGTTTTTCGGTAGCCAGCGTTTTGATAGTTTCAAGAACAGAGGCTCGTGCTTTTTCGTATGTGTGCAATCCTAAAATGGTACATAAAATTTCTTTGCGCTCTTTTGCTGATTTTTTTGAAAATTCGTTGGCATTACCTTGTCGCAAAAATGACGAGTTAACAAACGTGTCATAATCAAGACCCAGCGTTTTTTCTACTTTTTCTTGGGTGGTGCGTAATGTTTTGTCGGTTAAAGAAATAAAATGTTCGTCCTCGGGGTCAAGAAGACCAAATTCAAGGTGGGTATGAGGTTTGCCATATTTTTGTGAAAAATCACGCCGTACACGGTAAATTCTATTTCCAAAAACAAAGTCAAAACAGACCATCATTTCGACTTCACCTAGCCGTAAAAGGCCTTGATCTGCCTTTGAAGTAGCGCTGACCTTACGAGCTTGGCCCCATAAAGCCCATGTAATGGCATCGAGTAATGCAGATTTTCCGTGTCCATTTTTCCCCGAAAGGCAGATAAGTCGGTGTTGGCCAAAATCAATGGTTTGTACGGTTGGACCGTAGCTAAGAAAATTTTTTAGTTGTAGTTTTTTTGGGATCATAAACTGGCCTCTCCTTGCATTTTGGAGTAATATATACTACAACCCATTACATGAGTGTGTGTACTTTTTTTTAGGGACATTGTATGCAAGACCATATCTTTCGAGCGTACGATATTAGAGGTATTGTGGATTCTGAGTTACTTATCTCGGAAGTATACACTCTTGCACGTGCTATTGCCTTTTATTGTATAGAAAAAAATCCTTACGTTAAGACAATTGCTGTAGGTATGGATGGAAGAATACATTCTTTACTTATTAAAGACGAGATTGTTCGTGCTTTTTTAGACAGCGGCCTGGATGTTATTTTTGTAGGGCAGTGCACTACGCCTGTTTTATATTTTTCTTCGTACTGGCTACCTGTTCAAGCAGGTATGATGGTAACCGCTTCTCATAATCCTAAAGAGTATAACGGTATAAAAATTGTACTGGGTAAAAAATCAGTCGCTCAAGATGAGATTTTGCGTATCAGAGATTATTACAAAACAAAAAAACAGCACCTCTCTGTGTCTCGTGGTAGCGTACATGAATACGATTTGGTGTCTGAGTATACTGCGTACCTTGTACGACTTTTCCCGCATTTATCTGGATTTAAACATCCGATTATTTTTGACTGTGCTAATAGTGTAGCCGCGCTGGTTATACCAAAACTTATACAAGCGCTGGGGTTTAAAAAAGCAGAGCTGCTTTATGACACGCTTGATGGTACATACCCGAATCATAACCCTGATCCTTCCACAGAAAAAAATATAAAAGTATTGCGTGAAAAAGTCTTGCAGCAAGATGCGCTGTGCGGAATTGCATTTGATGGTGACGCTGACCGTATGGGAGTTGTTACTCGTAAAGGAACGTTTGTTGCAGGGGACAAGCTGCTTGCTTTTTTAAGTGAGCCTGTTGTCAAGGCCTGCTCAGGAGCAGGAGTAGTGTATGATGGAAAATGTTCAAGCGGGCTTAAAGAACTGATTGAACGTTGGGGCGGGGTTCCGTGTATTTCTCCCACCGGACATTCATTTATAAAACAAACAATTGAGCGCGAAGGGGCGCTAGTTGCGGGGGAGTTGAGTTGTCACTTCTTTTTTAAAGATAGGTATTTTGGTTTTGATGATGGAATTTATGCCGCACTTCGTCTGTGTGAGCGGCTGCAAGACCAAACAGTATCATTATTTGATGATTTTTTAGATGCATTTCCTCATCGTGTTGCTTCGCCAGAATTACGTATTGCATGCCCATTATTACAGGGCCCTGTAATTGTTAATGCCGCGCGTCTATTTTTTGAGCAGCAAGAAGGGGTGCAGTTAAGTACGCTTGATGGCGTGCGTGTTGAAAAAAAATACGGGTGGGGAATGTTGCGTGCGTCGCAGACAGAATCTGTCATTTGTATGCGTTTAGAGTCGTTCTCAAAAGAGGGACTGGAAGTATTGAAAGAAGATTTTAGAAAGGCTCTTATGGGCTCTTATCCACTTGAATTTTTGAATCAAGTGCTTAGTTGGTAAAGGAATAACTGTGCGTAGTATAGGATTACATCTTAGGTTAGGGAGTTCGCTTTCTGATCTTCTTGAAAAAGCAAAACGGTTGGGTTCGCCTATTGTGCAATGTTTTTTTATTACACAAAGTGATAATAAGTATGCAACGTTTTCTGAGGAAGAAGTAGAAAAATGCAAAGCATTACGTCCATATTTTAAAGAAATGTATTTACATGCATCGTATTGGGTAAATTTGGCAGGATGCCGCGCAAATGGCTGGCGTGCGTTTTGTCGAGAAATCGCTTTTGCTAAAGCAGTAGGGTTTACCCACATTGTCATTCACCCTGGTTCTGCAACGGGATGTGAATCAAAAGAAAAAGGCATTACTTCTCTTGCCCGTGCGCTTAATGCAATTTTAAAAGTAGAGCATGATATTAAGATCGTTTTGGAAAATACTGCTCATGCAGGAAAAACGGTGGGTGGAAGTCTTAAAGATTTTAAAGTACTGCTTGAACAAATTGAGCAGCCAGAACGCATTTTTTTCTGTATTGATACGGCTCATGCTCATTCTTATGGGTATGATATTGTAGATCCTGTTAAACAAGATATCTTTTTAGATGAAGTAGACGATATTATTGGCAGAGAAAAAATTGCGCTTATCCACTTAAACGAAACCAATGAAGAATGCGGTTCTTATATCGATAGACACGCTGAGTTTGGAAAAGGGGTTATAGGAAACGAGGCGCTGCAACGTTTTATGAATCACCCTGTGTGTGCTGCTGCGCCTATAATTCTTGAGATTCCTGTAGTGCAAAATGAACAAGAAGAGAAAGTACTTCTTGAACAGGTGACATCGTGGAATAAAAAATAAGGCCAAAAAAAGGAAGCACTAATGAAGGTAGCACTGAATGGTTTTGGAAGAATAGGACGAAATTTCCTTCGAGCTTTTCTGGAAGATGCACAGGCGCGCAAAAAAATACAGATTGTTGCACTCAATATCGGTCCTTCAAACCCTCACTTTGTTGCGCATAGTTTTAAATATGACACGCTTTTGGGCGCTTATCATGGAACTGTTTTGATTGAGGATAATTCTCTTGTTATTGATGGATACAAAATAGCTCTTTTTACTGAAGTTGATCCGCGTCGTCTTCCTTGGAAAGACCTGAGTATTGAATGGGTCGTGGAAGCGACAGGCAAGTTCACCAAAAGCAGTGATGCTCGGTTGCATTGTCAGGCGGGTGCGCAGGCGGTACTTATTAGTGCTCCTTGCGAAGGTGCAGACGCTACTATTGTTATGGGCGTTAATGAGGATGCCTTTTTAAAAGGGAGAGATACCGTTATTTCATTAGGTAGTTGCACCACCAATGCACTCGCTCCTCTTTTGAAAGTAGTAGCAGCTGAGTGTGAGATTGTTTCTGCTTATATGACCACAGTGCATGCCTACACCAATGATCAAGTACTTTTAGATGTTGAACACAAGTCTGTGCGTCGCGGGAGAGCAGCAGCCTTAAACATTATTCCTACTTCAACGGGTGCTTCTAGTGTGGTTATGAAGTTGTTTCCTGAGCTGGTGGGTAAAATTAAAGGTTCTGCTTTGCGTGTCCCTGTTTCAAAAGTTTCGCTGGTTGATCTTTCTTTTGTTACCCAAAAACCCTGCACAAAAGAGCAATTGAACGCCTTTTTTAAACAAGCTCAAAGTAATCTTCCGGGTATTCTTGAATATACCGAAGAACCACTGGTATCTTCTGACTTTAGTAATAACCCTCATTCTGTTATTGTTGACGGTTTACTGACTGAAACCGTTGGAAATCTTAATAAGGTGTTTGGGTGGTATGATAACGAGTGGGCTTATAGCTGTCGTTTGAGAGATTTTTTAGTTAAACAGGGGTAACATTCTGGTTGGCAAGTTAAGAAAAATCCTTTACTCTATAAAAGTAGCAAACTTGATGGTTTATTATCAGTGCTACTCAATCTGGTGGGGCCCATAGCTCAGTTGGTTAGAGCAGTCGGCTCATAACCGAAAGGTCCCAGGTTCAATTCCTGGTGGGCCCACCAATCTCTCAACGGAAGGGTTGTCACATGGAGAAAAGTTCTTTTGATCTGTTTATTGATCTTATTACGTTTGACCAATCTCTCAATCAAGTAGGAAAAAAGATTGAGGTTTTACGTACCGAAATTACTGACCTAACAAAGCAGGTTAACTTTTTAAAAGCTGACCAAGAAACTGCACAGACTCGTGTGCGTCAACTGCGCAAAAACGTAGATGAAAAAGAGCGCGAAATGAAAGATCTTGATGAGCAAGAGAAATCTACTCGTGGCCGTTTGTCTGCAGTTGTTAATCAAAAAGAATACAAGGCTTTCAAAGATGAATCTCATTCACTCAAGAAAAAACAGCATGACTATGAAGGAACGCTGCTTGAAGTATGGGGAAGTTTTGAAGGTGCTCAAAAAGAATTTGAGAGAAAAGAATTAGAATTCACTCAAAAGATTGAAGAACTTCAAAATCTTTTGCAAGAAAGACAAACACAAGTTGCTGAGTGCGAAACTCAACTGAATGGTGCCGCTGCCGAACGTGCTAAAAAAGAACAAGAAGTTCCTAAAGAATGGATTGAAAAATACGACCGCATGAAATATTCTGTAAAAAATCCTGTTGTACCGGTTGAATCATCAAGCTGCAGTGCTTGTTTCTATTGCCTTTCTCAAGAAGATACAATACTTATTAAGCATAACAAACTGACTCAATGCAAAGGGTGTTATCGCTTACTTTATGGCCCACAGGAGATAGCTGCATCGTGAGCAAACCCAAAGAACAACGCTCTATTTTTGAATGTATAAGTGAGCTTGTTGGGAGTTCTGATGCTTCTGAAGCCTGGGAGCTGCGGGTTGATGGAGCTTCGCGCGGTAATCCTGGCCATTCTGGAGCGGGCGTGTATCTTAAAAAAGGTACGCAAGATGTTGTTAAAAAAGGTTTCTACTTAGGCACGCGAACAAATAATGAAGCAGAATATCTGGCACTTGTTGTCGGGGTATACTTTCTAAAAAAAGAGATACAAAAAGGAGAGCGCGTAACTATTATTTCTGATTCGCAGTTACTTATCTGCCAACTTAATGGTTCTTATAGAGTGAGAAAACCCGAACTCCAGTTGTTACACGCAACAGTGCGTGGAGAACTGGAAGGAATAGCGTGCACTTTTAAGCACGTTGAACGGGCACTTAATTCGGTTGCAGATGCGCTTGCTAATCAGGGAGTAGATGAAAAAATTACACTTCCCTTGAAGGTGCTTGATGTACTTAAACGGTATGAAATATATCTTTAGAAGTTTCTTAGCAATTCTTTTTATATGCCATACGGCATCTGCGATTTCGGTCAAAGTTCTTCTAGATGAGCAAAAAGATCCTGTGTGGGAATTGTCGGCCCCCAGAGGCTTTCAGTTACAAGATGCTCGGACAGCAAAAAAGCGTTCTTTGGGCGCTACTTATCATAAAATTGTTATTAAAGTTATAAAAGACCGACTTTTTCTTAATGGAAAAAGATGCACGACCGATTCTATTGTGCTGCGTCCCATGACTAAGGGCACGCTGTTTCAAGAAGGTGTGTACAACGGTGCTTTTCTTATAACGCGTTCTAATGGCTCTTATCTGCTTATTAATATTGTTGATCTTGAAGAGTATGTGTTTTGCGTACTTAAAACAGAAAGCTGGCCTGGGTGGCCTTTGGAAATAAACAAGGCGCTAGCTGTTTCGGTTCGTAGCTACGTCTTGTACCAGCTTGTTGAGGCAGTGCAACGTAGTGCTCCTTATCATATAAGAAATACCAATCATCATCAAACGTATGCGGGTATTCATGAATGTGTGATTCAACAACAAGCGGTTGAAGAAACACGAGGACTTTTTTTAGGGCATAAGGGAAATCCTATTCTCGCAATGTTCGATACTTGCTGCGGCGGTGTTATTCCTAGTCAGATTGATATAGGTATTGATTTCAAAAAGGCTCCCTATCTTGCGCGTAAGTACCCTTGTACCTATTGCAAAAAGTGGAAACATTATTCGTGGAAGGTTGAGTATTCACTCAAAGATTTTCGTGACAGGCTGCAAGAAGGTGTTGAGACTTTTATGCACGACATTCGTGATGTTAAAAGTGTTAGAAAGGGCTCAAACGGACAGGTTAAAGCGCTTGTTGCAAGGACAGTGCGCCAAGAGCATTCTTTTTCTCATCGTCAGATTTATAAGCTTTTAAAGGAAGTAAAAAGTTTTACGTTTTCTGCTGAGCGAAAAGCGAAGAAAATTGTCATAACGGGAAAAGGTTATGGCCATCACATGGGGCTGTGCCAGTGGGGTGCCCGTGAAATGGTGACTCTTGGATGGTCTTTTGATGCGATCTTGCGTTTCTTTTATCCAGGAACTACCTTTATGCGAGTAGAAGAATCTGATTAAAAATAAAAAAGAGAGTGAAGCATGCCAGGGTATAGAACACATGTTGGTGGTGGGATTGTTATTTATTGTCTTTTGGTAGTATTGCTCTCTTCTCGTTTATTTTTTTCTACACTTTCTTTTCTTACCGCCTTTGAATGGTTTGTCTGCGCAGTGCTTGGTTCATTATTTCCTGACATCGACACAAAAAGTAAGGGGCAATTACTTTTATATCGTTTTATTGCGATAGTGCTTTTGTATTTTGTTATTCAAAGAAAATTAGTCGCATTTGTATGGGTGAGTTTATTGGCAATGGTCCCTTTGTTAGTGCGTCACAGAGGAATTTTTCATTCAGTGTGGTTTGTTATAACACTTGGATTTGGTACTGCATTATTTGTTGCTTCTTTGTATCCAAAATTGCAGCAAAAACTTCTTTTTGACGCCGCGTTTTTTGTCGCCGGCGCTCTTTCGCATATTTTTCTTGATCGTTTAGTGAGTCGTTTTAAACGTTCATGGTAATAATTTTTATTTAATCAGTCGTGATCCAAGAAGAATAATCGTGAGGTTAGTGAAGAATGCGGGGATCATAGCCGGTATACTACTTCCTGTAAGTGGCCATAATGTAGCAATAATACCCCCTACAATCATGCCGGTAAGAACTGCATGTTTTTTTGCATGCCTGCTGTAAAGTGCTGCAAGAAGTACGGGCCCAAATGTACTCCCTAACCCATTCCATGCAAAAGCTACAAGGCCAAACACTGAGTTGCTATTGGTTGATGCTATTGCGAGGCTGATAAGAGGAATGACGATAATTCCCAGACGAGAAATAGAAAGAATTTTTTGAGAAGATGCTTTTGGATTAATAAGCTGCTTATAGACATCTGTTGCAAAGATAGAGGCAGCTACTAATATTTGAGTATCCACGGTTGTTAGTCCTGCGGCAATAATCGCACAAAGAACAAATCCTGCAAAAAACGGAGTAAAGAGTTGTTGTACCATCGCAACAAAAACTAACTCTGGATTTGCAAGTTGCGCAGGAAAGAATGCAATACCGATCAAGCCGATGCTCAACGCTGCGCCTAAGGTAAGTGTTTGCCACACTATTCCTACGGTACGTGCTTTGGTCACCGATGCAGTGTCTTTAATTCCCATAAAACTAATCAAAATATGTGGTTGCCCAAAGTATCCCAATCCCCATCCGCACGCGACAAGAAGCGATGTGAAAAGATTGGTAAATGATTCAGGGATTAAAGAAAGAGAAATATTTTTTATCTGTGCGTAGGTGCTAATATCAGTTGTTCCGTTTTGTAGTGATGCATAGCCAAAAAGTGGAACGATAAGAATCATAAGAAGTAAAAATAATCCTTGAAACAGGTCGCACCAGGCAATTCCTACAAATCCACCAAAGAATGTATAGGCGATTGCGGCGGCTAAACTTACAGTGATACCAACATGATAGTTAATGTTAAAGACTGATTCAAACATTCTTCCCATACCAACAAGACCGGAAGAAATATAAAATACAAAAAAGAGCAATGCAAAAAACGCTGCAACTAATCTGATCAACCCACTTTTGTCATCAAATCGGTGTTCAAGATATTCAGAAAGTGTGATACTTTTGTACTGTGCTGTTGCGGTACGCAGCTGTGCGGCCATAAATGTCCACGAGCAATACATACCAATGATAAGTCCACCAATGACCCAGATTCCTTCCTTGGGGCCAACGATATACACAATGCCAGGAAATCCCATAAAGAGCCAGATGCTCATGTCGCTTGAGTGAGCAGCAATCGCTGTGGCAAGATAATTAAGCGATCTGTTACCCAGCATGAATTCTTGTTCGGACGTATTTTTACGGTAAAATAAAGAAGTGATTCCAGCCAATGTTGCTATGTAAAAACCAAACGAATAAAACAGTGCATACTCCATGAGAGCTCCTTGTATCATTATTTTTCTTATCATACGTTATTATTTACATCCTGAAAACATGTTGAAAGACTTCTTTGTAGCTCGCTTAATTTTGTGAGCTTAAAGTATTGTGGTTTGGGAATTCTTTTTGATACACTCAGCCTTCAACCAATGGGGAAAAGGAGGAAAAGTAATGATAGAAGGGGTGCATCTATCAAGCAGTACCCTGTCTTTGCACGTAGCCTCTTTGGCGCTTTTATGGGGTATTATGACTTTTTCTATCTATGGTATGTGGTACTGGTGTGTCGGTGTTCCATTATCGTGGCAGAAACTTTTGCAATGGTCATCGATTATTTTAGGAGTAATGCTTTTAGGCGGATTAAGTTTAGTAGTTATTTCGGACGGGCTACGAGTGGCAATGACCCATGTTTTATTGCCTGCCTTTTTGTGTGCTGCAGCAATGTATCTTTTTTTTCGTTCCCTTGATCGGTACTTTAATTACACAGGTGCTATCTCCCATGTTTCTTATTTTAGATTTATAACATCAGCCTTTATGATGTACACCATTTTGTTCTTGGGAATGGTAATTATTTTAAGATTTCAATCATACAAATATGCCCAACTGTTTACCATTAGTGTTCATTATGTCATGTATAGTATGTTACTGGCAAGTGTGCTTCTTGAAGTTAAGGTAGGATCTGGTACTCCACTAAAGCAGTCCTTTTTACCAGATGAAGATGATAGTAATGATATGTTTGAATAGTGATTTTTTATCATGAATATTATTAAAAAAGAGTACTTGTGAGATAGTCAAAAGTGATAGTTAATTCACCTCTTTATAAGGAGAGAAACAATGATGAATGAAATGCTGATGATCAATATTCCGGTTACTTTGGGAGTATACCTTGCTGTTGCAGCAGGTAAAGGCGCAGTAGCAAAAAAGAAAATTGCTAAAGTGCTTCAAGAAGCTCTCACAGATGGCTTGGTATTTATCGTTGTCTTGGCAGTTGTTCAAATGATCTTGGTCAAATTGAACGTATTTCCTGCTGAAGCAGCACGTACATGGTCTCTCTGGCCTTTTTAAGATAGTATGCCAAAAAGGGTAGCCGCTGTTTGAGTGGTTACTATGGCAACTTCTTCAAATGAATTATCGCGCAGTCCTGCAAGATACTCAGCTATAATTCTGATGTTTGCGGGACTGTTCGTTTTTCCTCGTAATGATTGTGGGGGCAAAAAAGGAGCGTCCGTTTCAAGGACTATTTTTTCTAAAGGAACAGTAGAAAAAATCTTTCGAAGATTTTCATTTTTAGGATAGGTTAATGTCCCTCCAATACCGAGAACAAACCCTAGTTCAAGCGCACGTTGTGCAAATTCAAAATCTTCAGAAAAACAGTGAATAATACCGCGCAGTTGTGGATCTTTATGATAGGCAAGAACATCTAGTGTTTCTTGGCCTGCGTCTCGTGTATGAATAACAATAGGTAAATTGTGCTCAAGAGCTAACGCTATCTGGGCTTCAAATCCTTTGTATTGTCGGTCTTTATCATACTGTGGATAATGGTAATCAAGACCGATTTCGCCAATGCCCACAATTTTATGGGCAGGATCAGAAAGAAGGTCACGATATAACAGGATATCATCTTTCCATGAGCTAGAAAGATCATTGGGATGGGTGCCAATAGTGGCAAAACAGTTTTTGAATGTTTCTGCCAAAACAACACAATTCTGACTTTCAATGCCACTAGTTCCTACATTAATCAGTGTTGTTACACCAGCAGCGAGGGCGTCATTGAGAAGTGATTGCGCAGCGGTTCTAAAATTTTCTGGTAGCGGAGTGTCAAAAGTTTTTTTAATAAGCATGTTTAAATGGCAGTGAGTATCAATAAGCATGAGGGGCTTCTTTCGTCCAGTTTAGAGGGTATTTATTGGAGATGCTTTATTTATTTTTAAAGAACCATACAATGAAGTTCTGTTACAACTTTTTCTAATAAGCCTCTCATTTTAGAGTATACCTTTGCACTCATTTTGTAACCTCTTTTTATAAGGATTTCTTTGAGTGGTTGCTTGATGCAAAGGTTCTTTGGTGCTTGACAAACGGTGAAAAAATCATGACTCTAGTGAGATGTTTTTTTGAAACCTTGATCGAAAAAGAAAGATTGTAGTAATAAAGTATGCAGTGTTTTAACCCTTATACAATTGAGGAGCATCAATGAACAAGAGTGAATTGATAAACTCATTGAGCGAAGAAACAACTTTCAGTAAGAAAGATGTTTCTCGTGTTCTTGATTCTTTAATACGTGTTATTGAACGCACCTTGAGAAAAGGTGACAAGGTATCTATTACAGGTTTTGGTACGTACTGGGTTTCCCGTCGTCCTGCCCGTAAAGGTATTAATCCTTCAACAAAAGAACGTATAGACTTGCCAGAAGTTAACGTTCCGCGCTTTAAGCCTGGTAAACACTTACGCGAATTAATTAAATTCGTATAGTGTGCGTAGGGAATATCTTATAGTATTTCCACGAAAACAGTATTTGATTCATACAGAAGAAGGCCGCGGACGGCCTTCTTTGTTTCTTTTCAACTTTAAAAAAATAGGGTATTGTACTGTAAGTAGCATAAACATGTTTTGCAGGATAGGTATCCATACCATGATAGACAGAGCGTTACTGCGCCAATCTCCCGATCAGGTTGAGAATCTTATTAGAAAAAAAGATCCGGAATTTCCGTTTAAAAAATTAACTGACCTTGACCTTTCGGTTCGTACCTTGCTTGCTGAAGTTGAGGGCCTACGCCAAAAAAAGAATGACCTTACCGCCCAGGCAAAAACAGGGGTTACCGACGTTCTTCGCGAACAATCGGTTGTCATAGGCAAAACGCTTAAAGCTAAAGAACAAGAACTTGAAAACGTGCAAAAAATATTTGATGATCTATTTCTTACCTGCCCAAATCTTCTTTTTGAAGATGTCCCGGACGGAGGGAAAGAATCAAACAAAGTAGTTAGAGTGCACGGGGTAAAACCTGAATTTTCATTTCCTATAAAAAATCATTTAGAACTTGGTCAGCAAAACGGATGGTTTAATTTTGATGCGGCAGTAACCATGACCGGGTCAGGATTTCCCTTTTATCAAAAAGATTCAGTAAAACTTATTTATGCGCTTGCAATGTTTATGCTCAAAAACAACGCTAAGCATGGTTTTGAGGCGGTTATACCACCTGCATTGGTTAATCAACAAACGCTGACTGTTTCAGGAAACTTTCCTAAATTTAAAGAGGAAGTGTTTACTGTTGCTGATGACGGGCTTTATTTAATTCCTACTTCAGAAGTTGCACTTGCTAACATTTATCGCGATTCCATTTTAGATGCTGACGCGCTTCCTGTGCGTTTAACTTCGTGGACAAGCTGTTTTAGACGTGAAGCAGGTAATTACGGCAAGATGGAACGTGGACTTATTCGTATTCATCAATTTGAAAAAGTTGAACTCTTTTCGATTTGTGAACCACAAAATTCTACTCAAGAACTTGAAAAAATGGTTGCATGTGCTGAATCTATTTTGCAACAGTTGGGTTTGCATTATCAGATTAGTTTACTTGCGGCACAGGATTGTTCGTTCCAGTCTGCAAAAACATATGACATAGAAGTATGGCTTCCTGGACAAAATCGTTATTACGAAGTGTCTTGTGCAAGTAACTGTACCGATTTTCAGTCTCGTCGCGGAAAAATTCGCTATCGGTGCGCCCAGGGTGAAAAAACTCAGCTGGTACACACGCTTAATGCATCATCATTGGCATTGCCTCGCCTTATGGTTGCTTTGATGGAAACATATCAACAGCCAGATGGGACTATTGATTTACCAGATGTTCTTAAAAGAGAGATGTTTTAATAAGTCAGGGAGTGGCGATGAAGCTGAATCAAGAGGTACTGCGCAAAATCAGATCCATCGAAATTCAGACACGGCGTTTGCTTCGAGGTACGTTAGCGGGTGATTATAGCTCTGCCCAGAATGGTTCGGGGCTTGAATTTGATCAGCTACGCGACTATCAAATGGGTGATGATGTGCGCTTTATTGATTGGAATGCATCAGCGCGTTCTCACAAAATATTGGTAAAACAATATAGAGAAGAGCGTAGCAGAACGATTATGGTACTGGTTGATTGCTCGGCATCCTTGTTTTATGGCTCTTCAGAACTTTTAAAATCAGACATAGTTGCACAAATTACCAGTGTGCTTGCACTCGTTGCCGATTGTGGCAAGGATTATGTGGGTGCACTTTTTTTTGCAGATCGAGTGCTTACTGTTATTCCTCCTAAACGCGGCAGAATCCACGTCCATGCTATTATGCAGCATGCCTTTGAAGTTAAACCTGCTGGTGCCACTTCTTTAAAAAATGCGCTTGATCGTCTTATGAGTGTGCAAAAACAGGCTGCAATTATTTTTATTGTGTCTGACTTTTTAGATGTAGGGTATGAAAAAGTTCTTAAAGTCGTTGCTCGCAAACATGATGTTATTGCAGTTAGATGCACTGATTTAAAAGAACAGGCGCTTCCTTTTTGCGGATACTTACCTGTTTGTGATCCTGAGACAGGTAAAATTGGTGTTATTAATACCAATGCAGCTTCATTAAACAATGCTTTAAAAGAGCATAATGAGCAGGTTAAAAATACACTTCGTGCGTGTGGCGCGGATGTGCTAGACATTCAAGTAGATCGCCCGTTTGTGGGCGATATTATTCGGTTTTTTAGACGACGTATGATGTATTAAAAAAAAGTTTGGTAAAAAAGTATGCAAGAACTAGAGTTAAGTGATATTTACGATCTGCACTATGTTCCTTTGTGGCAAACTCCATTATTTATTGCAATAGTGGGTATAGTACTTTTATGTGGGGGCGCAGCTGGTGTGTATTGGTTTTTAAAACGAAGGCGCGGATTGGTTGTTTTAACCCCGCAACAACAGGTACTTGCGCAGCTTTATTATCTTCAAAAAAACGAATCAGAATCCCCCAAACTTTTTTACATTCAATTGACAAGTATCTTAAAGCAATATCTTGGTGCACGGTATCAACTTCGTTTAATGGGAACAACTGATACCGAAATGCTTGAAGTACTTAAAAATAGTGAGACTGTTCCTGTATTTGTCACTGATACAATGGAAAAATTACTACAGGGAGTTACGCTAATTAAATTTGCGAATCACAAAGTCGCTGCCGATCATATCAAACAGGCAGCAATTGTGAGTATTGAGATAGTTAAAAAAACGCCAGAAATTATTGAACATAAGAAATAGAATGTGTAGAAAGAGTCAGTGAGTTTAATTGACTGCCTTTTTAATATTAGGCCGCTCTTTTTCCGATTTTAGTCGTTAGCTTTTAGCATCATCTCAAGTTCTCCTAAGTCTTTTTCAAATCGTTTTTCGCATAAATCTTTGTACTGACTTTGTGTATAAAAATCAGGTTCTAGTATGTCTTCGTGTTCAAATGTTAAATAGATGTTTTTTGTTGTGGGGGGTTGAATATGAAACAGTGTCGGTTTAGCAGGATTTGCCATTAACTTCCATCTTTTCTCCACTATAAACTTACACGCTGTAAGTTCTTCCGGTGCTAGCTTTTCAGTTGAAGGTGTACTGAATCTTTCATAGCATGAGTAGTTTTTGTCTGTTGATGATCGAGGTGTAGTAAGGTATTTAAAAAGTTCTTCATAAAGATGAACTGGGCCAATAGAAAAGGGAGTATCTCCAAACGGCTCTCGCTGCTTAAAGAAGAAAGCCCGTAATGCAACAGCTTTAACTCTATCATTGTATTGGTTTAATTGCTCTTTTAATGCGAGATTTCAAGGATATTTTTTTTGAGGTTCAAAATCTCTAAGTAGTTGCCGGATCAGGTGGGTGAAATAACCCTCGTCCTAAAATGTGTTTACAGATACTGTATGTTTTGCTTTGGTGTAAAGCCCTTCAGAAAGGGCATTTTGTAGCACTTTTTTATGCGGTCTAAGCTCTGAGAATTTTTCTATAAATTCGCCTGCAGGACCGTCTGCAAATTTTTGAATATCGATTTTCGATTCGTTAATTCGTTTTTGGTATAAGTTGTAATCACGCATGTAATATAAACCCGGCGGGGTGGAAGCTGCAACTATCGCACAACCTGCAAGAGGGACTGCATAATCTTCAAGAGCATTGAGCGGGGTGAAGACAAAAAGTCCACAGAGAATATATAAAGAAGGAATATTCATATAACGTACCTTCTGTTTTTAAATAGTTATAACCATTTATTTACAACAAATGATAAGCAAGTATTTTAGATCAGAAGTAAGCTTTCTATGTGCTTAATGATAAGAGAAACATATTCACGTTTGGTTTTAAGATTTTCTACTTTACGAAGATCGTTAGCAAATGATTTTTTGATTGTATCAAGTTGTTTACTTGTAAGGTCTTTTTTATTTTCTCCAAAAATTGAAGAATCTAATATTCTGATATTTGCATTGATTTCTTGGTTTATAATGGCATGTGCCGACGCTAAAGTTTCTGTAGCAAGGCTTTCTTCGTTAAGCAGAGAAACTAATATATCGATTTGTTTTTGGGGAGCTGATTCTAAAAGCTGTGAAGGAATTTCATCTTTACGGAAAGAATTTTTAACGAGCTTTCTTAAGATTAGAAGGGTTTTTTTAGCGGATTTGTCTAATTTTTCTTCGGCTTCTAAGAGAGCCGTTCTTGCAGCAGCGTGCTCAATTTTTCTTTTAGACTTTGCCAAAGTCTTTTCAAGTGACTTTGTAGCGTTTTCAGCAATTTTATTAGCCGTCTCTTGAGCTCTTTGAACTTTTTTAGTTTCTTGATCGTTTATTTTTAAAGCGACTGATTCAGTTCTTTTTGAAGAAGTTTTAGACTTTTTGAGCGCTTTTTCTGATGCCCTTTTGAGCGACTTAGAAGCTTTTTTTGAAGTTTTTATTGTGGAAGCGATTTCAGCTCTTTCTGAAGCTCTAGCAGAAATTTTCTCAACAGCATCTTGAGCTTTTTCGGTTATTTTTTTTGTTTTTTCTGCTAGTTTTTTAGCGTTTCTTGTAGTTTCTTCAGCTTCTACTTCGTCTTGTGAGTAATTAGTTTCAGAAGTCTCTTCTAGTGATTCTTCTTGGGGAAATTCTTCGATGTTTTCTGGAGTTA
>Ga0105050_10003429_pt1 | contig 21978 bp, 20 predicted proteins | sample FRY01_FD_78088 | JGI IMG/M metagenome (GOLD analysis project Ga0105050, IMG submission 78088) | Freshwater microbial communities from Lake Fryxell liftoff mats and glacier meltwater in Antarctica - FRY-01 | ecosystem: Environmental > Aquatic > Freshwater > Ice > Glacier meltwater ...
CGCGTTCTATATTCTTGTCAGCCGCGAGGCCGTGACCATCCCGCCCGACTACGCCGCCGAAATGGCCCCCTATCTTGCCATGGTCGGTGAGTTTCGCGTGCATTACGCGGGCTTTTTCGACCCCGGCTTTGGCCATGCCACCGCGGGCGGCGCGGGGTCACGCGGGGTGCTGGAAGTGCGCTGCCACGAAGCGCCGTTTGTGCTTGAGCACGGCCAGGTTGTGGGGCGGCTGGTGTACGAGAAGATGAGCGCGCGACCCGACATGCTGTATGGCACGGGAATCGCGTCAAACTATCAGGGTCAGGGTCTGAAGCTGTCCAAGCATTTCCGCATGGAGTGATGCGCCGCGCACCTGCCCCGGCGTCTGCGCCCCAAACGTCGGGTGATGCTGGCCGCTTTGCGGGCGCGCTTGGCCATCTCGCGGCCTTTTTGCGCCTGCGTGCGTTCCATCGGCGTCATCTGCGCCTCGGATTTGCCTTTGCGCGCGGCATAGCCGATGCCCTTGTCGATGCCGTGGTTCACAGCTTTTCGGACGAACATGTTCACGATCTTGTTGATGATGCTGTTCAGGTTCATGATCTCTCCCCTTGACCCCAGAAAATACTTGCTCCGCCCGGGCGTTGAAACAACCGTGCGGTCAGTCCTCGAACAACTCGCTTTGTCCGGTGACGGGTTCGTCGTCGTCTTTGTCCTGCCCGTTGTCCAGCCCGATCAGCGCACCTGGCAGCGGCCGATTGTCCAGCAGTCCGGCCGCACGCAGATCCTTGAGTCCCGGCAGGTCGCGGGCAGATTCCAGACCAAAATGATCCAGAAACGTTTCCGTCACCACGAAAGTCACAGGGCGGCCCGGCGTCATGCGGCGGCGACCAAAGCGTATCCATTCCAGTTCCAGCAGTTGATCCACCGTGCCACGCGACACGGCGACACCGCGAATTTCTTCGATCTCGGCCCGCGTCACGGGCTGATGATAAGCCACAATCGCCAAAGTCTCAATCGCGGCGCGCGACAGCTTGCGCGTTTCCACGGTTTCCTTGCGCATCAGGTGGCCCAGATCGGGGGCTGTGCGAAACGCATAGGCATCCCCGACCCGCACCAACGCCACACCACGCCCGTCATAGCGGCGGCGCAGGTAGGCCAGAGCCTCGGCAGCGTCACAGCCGTGCGGCAGTCGGGCGTCAAGTTCGGCCACGGTCACCGGGTCGGCGCAGGCAAAAAGGATCGCTTCGATCATGCGTTCCTGTTCCGCGATCGGCGGGGCGGCGAACAGGGATTTTTCGGCGTCAGGTTGCGGTCTTTCCGGCATCAGGTGTCTTTCCGGCGTATCTGGATCGGGGCAAACGTCTCGCCCTGCCGCAAGTCCACCTGCCCCCGCTTGGCCATTTCCAGCACGGCCGCAAAATGGGCGGCGGTGGCAGAACGGCGACGTTGCGGGTGGGTCTGCCATCCTTCGGGAAGGAACGTCTCAAGATCCGACCAGCCGCCCATAAAGCCAAGCAGCCCGCGCATCCGGTCCAGAGCCTGCTCCATGGTGAACACATGGTCGCGGTCCATCACGAAGGGGCGAAAGTCATCCTTGGTGCGGATGCGGGCATAAGCGCGCATCAGGTCGATCAGCGTGGCGGCATATGTGACGTGACGGTGGCGGGTCACATCTTCGGGCAGGCCGCGGGCAAAGAAATCGCGGCCCTTCTGATCGCGCGCCATCAGGCGGGCAGCGGCATCGCGCATCGCAGCCAGTCGTTCCAGCTGAAACGCCAGATGCGCGGCCAGATCGGCGGCGGACGGGCCTTCATCTGCCGGATCAGGCGGCAGCAGCAGGCGGGATTTCAGATAGGCAAGCCACGCTGCCATCACCAGATAATCCGCGGCAAGTTCGATGCGCAGGTCTTTGGCTTTGTTGACGAAACCCAGATATTGCTCGGCCAGTTGCAGCACGGATATCCGGCGCAGATCAACCTTCTGGGTGCGCGACAGCATCAGCAAAAGGTCAAGCGGCCCTTCAAAGCCATCGACATCCACAATCAGCGCCTCGGCCGCCATGCGGTCGGCGACTGTGATGTGCCCAGGTCCCTCGATCCAGTCGTCAGACATTCCGCATCCCGCCAAGAAGCTGCAACATTTCAGCCTCCAGCGCGGGAATGTCAACGGTATCCGGGAAGCGACGCTGCGCAAGTGCGGCGCGGGCGCGGGCCAGTGTAGCCTCGCCTATCCGGCCTGATGCGGCAGCAACAGCCAGCATTTCCGCCATATCGCCTTTGCAATGCAGCGCAATATCGCAGCCCGCCACCATCGCGCGGCCCGCCCGATCCCCAAGGTTACCCGACAGTGCCTGCATGTTCAGATCGTCGGTCATCAGCAGACCGGCAAAACCGATCTGGTCACGGATCACCCGGATCATCGCGGCAGAGCAGGTGGCGGGCTGGTCATCATAGGCGGAAAACACGATATGCGCCGTCATCGCCATCGGCAGGTCATTCAGCGCGCGAAAGGGGGCAAAGTCGGTGGCATGCAGCGTCGCCGCATCTTCGGTCACGGTGGGCAGGTCGTGATGCGTGTCGGCCCGCGCGCGGCCATGGCCGGGCATGTGTTTGATGACCGGCAGCACACCGCCCGCCAGATGCGCGTCGGCCACCGCACGCCCAAGCCGCGCCACAGTTGCGGGATCATCGGCGTAGCAGCGGTTGCGCAGGAAGGGGTGCGTGGTGGCATGGGGCACATCCGCAACAGGCGCGCAGTTGGCGTCGATCCCGACGGCGTGAAGTTCTGCCGCAATCAGCCGGTTGCGCAGATACATCATGCGTTCCGCGTTGGCACCGGCCAGCGCCACCGCGTCCAGCGGAGGCAAATATTCGCGCCAATAGGGCGCGCGCAGGCGTTGCACCCTCCCGCCTTCCTGATCCACCAGCACCGGGGCATCGCGGCCCACGGCATTGCGCAGACCGGCGGTCAGGCGGCGCAGTTGGTCGGGTGTATCCACATTGCGGGCAAACAGGATGAAGCCGAACGGGTCGGCGTCACGAAAAAACGCGCGTTCATCGCCGGACAGCACTGTGCCCAGGCATCCGAAGATGCAGGCCCCCGTCCCCACTGCGATCATCGCACGGCGACCGGAATACAGGCGGCATTTTCGGCCAGCAGCGCAGAACAGAAGCGGCGCGCGTCGGCCTCATCTTCAAACCCATGTGCGCGCAGGCGGAAGAAGGTCCGCCCGCCGCTTTGCGCCGATTGCACAACGCGCGATTTACCTTCCAGCAAGCCGGCAAACTGTGTGCCCAGTTTGTTCCATTCGGCGCGGGCGGCCTCGGCATCGTCAAAGGCCCCCAACTGCACAAGGCGTGTGCCCGAAGCGAGTGTGGCGGCATCAACCTCTGTCACGGCGGGGGCCGACAGTTCGGCAAGCATCACCGGGCGGCCCTCGGTGGCAGGGCGGGCCTGCGGGCGGGGTGAGCGGGTGACAGCACCCGGCGGGGCCGGTTCGGACGGCGCAGCTTCGGCTTCTTCGGCTACTTCTTCGGCCTCTGCGGCCAAAGGCGCAATGATTTCCGGCGGGGCTGACGCTTCGGTCAGCGGCTCAGGAATTTCCGAAAATGGTTCAACCCCTTCAGCCAAAGCCTCGGCCAGCGCCAAAGCGGTGGCATCGGCCTGCGGTGTGGTTTCGCCCGGTTCGGGTTCGGTAGCCGCGATCAGCGGCGCCGCATCGGTCACCACGGGCGTGGGCGCCTCGACAAGCGGGGCTTGCCCGGTCAGACCCGGCGCATCCTCCAGCGACAATTCCACCGGGCGCGGTGCCAGCACCAGCCGATCCGGCGGCGGCAGAGCCGTGCCGACGGCTGCGACGGCATTCACCGACAGGCCCTGATGCGCGGCAACATCGCCTCCGGGTTCGATGGGTGCCACCCGCATCGGGCCTTCCAGCGCGCGGACCACGGGAATACCCGTCACATCGCGCACTGCCACCTTGTAGCCCCAGACCGCCAAGCCAAGCACCAGCGCCACCGACGTGGCCGCCCCTGCCAGATTGACCAGCCGCTGCACCCGTGCAGGCCGAAAGGGCGCGCCAAAGCTGCCCTCGAAATCATCGAATTCCGCGTCCGCCATGCTCTGCCTCACTGCACCGGGGCGTGGCCCCGCCGCTGTCTTGCCTGTTTCACCCCGGCGGACGCTTGTAAATCAGCGCATTTCCTCGACCGGCGTGACCCCCAGGATACCCAAACCTGAGGAAATCACAACGCCCACGGCACGCACGAGGGCAATTTTCGCCTGGGTTGTGTCCGGATCATCCTGAATAAACCGCAAAGTCGGGTCGTCATTGCCCCGGTTCCACAATCCATGCAGGTCCGACGCAAGTTCATAGAGGTAAAACGCCACCCGGTGCGGTTCATTGCTGCGCGCGGCAATATCCACCAGACGCGGCCATTCGGCGATCTTGCCGATCATGCCAAGTTCCGCGGGGTGGTTCAGCCTGGCGGTATCGGCTCCCGCCAGCGTTTTATCATCCACCGCGACGCCCGCCTCACGCGCCTTGCGCAGCACGGAATTTATCCGCGCGTTGGCGTATTGCACATAGAACACCGGGTTGTCTTTCGACTGTTCCAGCACCTTGTCGAAATCGAAATCAAGCGTGGCGTCGTTTTTGCGGGTCAGCATCACAAACCGCGTCACATCCGCGCCGACCAGATCGACCACATCACGCAGGGTCACGAATGTGCCCGCGCGTTTGGACATCTTGAACGGCTCGCCGTTTTTCCACAGTTTCACCAGCTGGATCAGCTTGATATCCAGCGGCACCCGGCCACCCGACAAGGCCGAAACCGCCGCCTTCATCCGTTTGACATAACCGCCGTGATCCGCGCCGAACACGTCGATCAACTGATCAAATCCGCGCGTCACCTTGTCATAATGATAGGCGATGTCGGGGGCGAAATACGTCCAGCCGCCATCGGATTTCTTCACCGGGCGGTCCACGTCATCGCCATGCGCAGTAGACCGGAACAGCGTTTGTTCGCGCGGCTCCCAATCCTCCGGCGTCTTGCCTTTCGGCGGTTCCAGCACGCCTTCATAGATCAGACCCTGCCGTTCCAGTTCCGCCAAGGCCGCTTCGATCTTGCCGGTGCCATAAAGCGCCTTTTCGGATGAAAACACGTCCATCGCGACGCCAAGCTGCGCCAGATCGGCGCGGATTTCGGTCATCATCATGGCGGCGGCAAAGTCACGCACATCCGCGAGCCAGACGCTTTCGGGCTGATCCAACAGGCTGTCGCCGTATTTGGCCTTGAGCGCCTCGCCGACCGGGATCAGGTAATCCCCGGGGTAAAGCCCCTCGGCAATCTCGGGTTCCAGCCCGTGCGCCTCGCGGTAACGCTCATAGGCCGACCGCGCCAGCACATCGACCTGCGCGCCGCCGTCGTTGATGTAATACTCCCGCGTCACGTCCCAGCCCGCGAAGGCCAGAAGCCGCGCGAGCGCGTCGCCCACCACGGCACCGCGCACATGGCCGACATGCATCGGGCCGGTCGGGTTGGCCGACACGAATTCGACGTTCACTTTCAAGCCGTTTGCCGGGCTGCGCCCATAATCCGCGCCCTGCGCAAGCACAGAAGGCACCAGCGCCTGCCAGACCGCCGGTCGCAGCGCGAGGTTCAGAAACCCCGGCCCCGCCATATCAACCCGCGCCACACGCGGGTCCGCCGCAAGCCGCGCCGCCAGCAGACCGGCAATGGCACGGGGGGTCATGCCGGCAGGCCTGGCCAGCACCATCGCGGCATTGGTCGCCATGTCGCCATGCGCCGGATCGCGCGGCGGCTCCACCGTGATGGCTGCGGTATCAAGGCCGACAGGCAGTTCGCCCGCATCGGTCATCGCGGCAATTGTGGCTATCACAAGGCTGCGGAGGTCAGAGAAAAGGTTCATCGGTTGCGTCCTGTCTGTCGCGCCTCGGTCTGCCAGAGGCAGCGCGGCAGGTCAATGACCACGGGCGGGCCGGACCTGCCGCTTGGAAACGCGCGCCGTCGCCCCGCGATCAGTCCAGCACTTGCCGCCAGTCCTCCAGCGCGGGATTGCCATCGGTGCCGGCAGGGGGCTGCGGGGACTGTGCAGGCACAGCCACAACCGGCCTTGCGCGGAAATAATGCGCCTCACGCGCGCCGAAGTAAAACCCCACGACCGCCGCCAGCAACCACCACAGTGGTTCCGGCACCAGATCGAGCCCCACCATCCGCTCGCCAAAGCTTGCCGGGTCCACCATGGCATAGCCGAACAGCGCCAGAGTGCCGAACGCCAGCATGGGGCGTGGCAGGCGGTTCAGCCCGTTCACCAGCCGGTCAAACCCTGTGGCGCCCGGATCGGAAAATTCGGCCCCAAATTGTGCCAATGCGCCGGCTTGCGCTGCGGCTGACAGCTCCATCTGTTTTGTGGCCGAAGGGGTAAATACCTCGGCCATGTTCTTTGCCGCCTCGCCAAATGCCGTCACGGCGCCGGGTGCGCCGACAATCCGCCCGATCATGCCCATTTTGCCACCCTTGCCTTGTGCTGTGCGTCCGTCAGGCGATACCGCGCCGACATGAATTCTTCTGCGCGTATGATCCACCCGCCCTTGCCACCATCCCGCCTGCGCGCATATTTGCGGCTGGCAGGGCGGGCATCGGCCAAGGCGTAGTAATAGTTGCGCCGGGCAATCGCATAGGCGTCGGCCAGATGCGCGGGGGCTGCATCTGCGGCCATCTGCGCCGCCCGGATGGTCACCGGCCCCACAGCACCGTCTGCCGCACAGGGAAAGCCCATGTCGCCCAGCAGCCGTTGCAACACCTTCACAGCATTGGACCCTGCATTGACATACATGTCGAACACGCTGGCCTGAACCCTGTCGGGCAGGCTGCCAAGACCGGGGCGGCTGAAGTAATGGCCCACAAATATAGCCTCGGCTTCCGCACGGGTCAGACGTTTGACGTCTTCGGCCGTGGTCTGCCCGTCGCCGGTCAGATCCATCCCCAACCGCCGCATGGTGCCAAGCGTGACCCCGTATTTCGTGGCCCCGCCCGGATCATCCGGGTCGTTCACAAAGCCACCCTCGCGGGCGACAATTTCCTTGGCAAGTTCCTGCACCGATTGCATGGCATGGCCCCAGATGGTTAAACCGGGGTCCAAGTTGCTGTCAGACGGTTAATATCGCTGAAATCAACCGTCCGCCGCGGGCTGATCCGTGGTGGGCTGATCGGGGTCTTGATAGACACCCTGCGCTTTCAACGCATCCACCACTTCCCTGGGCATATAGGATTCGTCGTGCTTTGCGAGGATCTCCGACGCAACAAATACCCCATCCACCATGCGACCTGTTCCCACCATGCCCGCGTTTTCCTCAAACAGGTCCGGCAGCACGCCGGTAAACGCAACCGGCACCGTGGCATTGGTATCTGTGACGCTGAAGGTGACTGTCTTGCCCTGTCCGCGAACCAGACTGCCTTCGGCAACCAGACCGCCGATGCGGAATGTCTCGGTCGCAAGCGGCGGTTGCTCCGCAACCTGCGTCGGTGTGCGGAAAAAATTGATGCCGTCGCGCATGCCATAACCGATCAGCGCCGTCGCCCCCGCAAGGAACACGAAGGCCAGCCCGATGATCTGGATACGGCGTTGCTTTTTCAGCCCCTTCATCGTCCCCCCCTTTACGGAAACACGGGGGCCAGCATCAGCCCCGCCGTTTCCTTCACCCCCAGCATCAGGTTCGCATTCTGTATTGCCTGCCCGGACGACCCTTTGCAAAGGTTGTCCAGCACCGCAACAACCAGCGTTCGCCCCGCAATACGGTCACCCGTCACACCGATATGCGCATAGTTGGACCCGCGAATGTCGCGTGTCGAGGGGAGTGCGCCAAAGGGTAGCACGTGCAGGAACGGTTCCGCCGCGTAACGCGCGGTCAGCGTCGCATGCACCGTCGCCGCATCGCCCTTCACATAGACGGACGCAAGGATACCCCGGTTCATCGGCGTGAGATGCGGCGTGAACTGCACCAGAACAGGGCGACCGGCGGCGCGTGTGAACTCCTGATCGAATTCGCCCAGGTGCCGGTGCTTGCCGCCTGCCGAATAGGCGTGGGTGCCTTCTGACAGTTCGGCATGCAGCAGGTTTTCCTTCAGGCTGCGCCCTGCCCCGCTGACGCCTGCCTTGAGGTCGATCAGGATGTCATCCAGATCAATCACCCCCGCCTCGATCAGCGGGCGCAGGGCATATTGCCCCGCCGCCGCGTTGCACCCCGTGCCCGCCACAAGCCGCGCGTTTCGGATATCGTCGCGGTAAAACTCGGTCAGCCCGTAAACCGCAATCGCCTGAAGATCGGGCGCCACATGCGCCTGACCATACCATTTAAGGTATTCCGCCGGGTCGCGCAGCCGGAAATCGGCCGACAGATCGACGATCCTCAGATCGGATGGCAATGCCGCAATAACGGCCTGCGAAGTCGCATGAGGCAGCGCACAGAACGCGAGGTCGATGTGCGAAAAATCAATATCCTCGATCTTTTGCAGGCGCGGGAGGGTCAGGTGGCGCAGGAAGGGAAACACCTCCGCCATCGCCATTCCGGCCTTGCGGTCACCGGAAAGCGCGGCGATTTCCATGGTCGGATGTGTGGCAATCAGGCGAACAAGCTCGGCCCCGGTGTAACCGGAAGCACCAAGAATGGCGATTCTGTGGGTCATGGGGTTTTCCTTGCGGTGACGGGCGAATGTTTGAAACGAATGGCGCAAGGATGCAAGCGCCGATCATCCGCCTGGCACCGGACGAAAGGTTTGCAAGCGGCATCAACACCTTGCAAATGCGTACCGCGGGTCCCGCCTCCCTTGTCTTGCCGGCAGTGCGTCATCAGGGGAACGCGAAAGCCCAGGGTCAGCATTCCGTGTCACGCAACATCGAACACCACCCTCTTGCGCAAAAACTTTGTCGCGTGATCGGAAACAGCCCTTGCATCCCCCGTCGTCAGGAACTTCGTCACCTGCCCCGGGCCCGCGAATTCGGGTCGGCGTTCCAGATAGTCGGCCAGCGATTCCGCCACCAGTCCGGCCTGCGAATAGACTTTTACATCCGGCCCCAAAGCCTCTGCGAACACCGACTCCAGCAGCGGGTAATGGGTGCAGCCCAGGATCGCCGCTTCAGGTTTGGGCATCCTGCGCTTCAGCGCGGCAACATGGCTGCGAACCAGAGCCTCGGCCAGAATCTCGTCGCCCTGTTCAATCGCATCGACGACGCCGCCGCAGGGTTGCGCCTCCACATCCACGCCGATCGCCCGAAACGCCAGTTCGCGCTGGAACGCGCGGGACGCAACGGTGGCGGGGGTCGCGAACAAAGCCACGTGTTTCACCACCACTTCGCGCGGGGGTGAATTGTCGCCCCATTGCCGTTCGGTCAGTGCCTCGATCAGCGGGACGAACACGCCAAGCACCCGCTTGTGCTTCGGGATCCAATGTTCCTGCATCCGGCGCAGCGCCGCAGCCGAGGCCGTGTTGCAGGCGAGGATCACAAGATCGCAACCTTCTTCCCACAGGCGCTCCACCCCCGCGCAGGTCAGGTTGAAAATGTCGTCGGCATCGCGCACCCCATAGGGCGCGTGCGCATTGTCACCCAGATAGACGAAGGGAAATTCCGGCAGGCGCTTTTGCACCGCATCCAGCACCGTCAGGCCACCCAGGCCCGAATCGAACACGCCAACCGCCATGCTGCCCCCCTGCCGCCCGCCGGTTCCCGGTCAGGATTTGTATTTTGCCTCGAACTCGTACCCGTGATCATAGGATTTCAGCGGCTCGGGTGAAAGCGCATAGGTGGCTTTGCGCAGGAATTCCATCATCGTTTTGGGATCGGTCTTGAAGGGAAGCAACTGGGTGGAGGCAATGGGTTCACCGACCACCAGCCTTACGGGTTCGTCAATCCGCGACTTGAACTCCTTGATCAGCAAGCCAAGACGCAGGGTGGAGTGCATATGCGAGGCGAGTTGAAACAGGCGCGAATTGTAGCCTTCAAAAAAAATCGGCACTACGGTGGCATCGGATTTGGCGATCATCTTGGCGGTGAAATTGCGCCAGCCGGGGTCCATGGGGCGCGAAAACGGCTTGGCCGAGGTAGATACCGTGCCACCCGGAAACACGCCGATCGCCCCGCCTGCCCCCAGATAACGCAGCGATTCCGCCCGTGTTTGCAGGTTGAGCTTCACCGCATCCTTGGTTTCATCAAAGGAAATCGGCAGGATGACCTTGTTCAACTCTTCCGCCCGACGAAACACCGAATTTGCGAGAATACGAAAATCGCCGCGAACCCGGTGCAAGACGTGGCCCAACATCAGACCGTCCAGAATGCCGTAAGGATGGTTGGCAATCAGCACCAGCGGCCCATTGGCGGGGATGTTTGCCAGACTGCCGCCCACCACCTCCAGCGACAGGCCATAGCGTTCGGCGATCACATCCCAAAAGCTGCGTCCGCAGGCCACGTCCGCCTCATAACCCGCCGCCCGGCGGATCAGCGACAGGCGGCCCGTCACATTTTCCAGCACCCGGATCAGCGCCCGCCCGCTGCGGGTCTGCGCCGAAGACGCATAGGAAATGTCACGCGAAACATCGCTTCTGGTCATGCCTGCAGCCTCAATCATCTCCGCATCCCCTTACAGTTAAACGCGCATTCTGACGAGAGAAGATCACAATTCTGCGACAGACGGCTATTCGGCCGCATGGCGCATCGGTGTGCCGCCCGCCCGGAAGGCAGCCAGAAGCGTTTCGCGGGTTTTTGCGGCGGCTTTCGCATTCGCATCCTTGACCGGGCCAAAACCCCGTATCGTCAGCGGCAGTTCGGCCAGCGCGCGGGCGGTCGCCATGGTGTCGGGCGTCACGGCGGGCAGGATTTCCGCCATATCCGCTTCATATTCCACGATCAGCGCGCGTTCCATCCGGCGTTCGGCGGTATAGCCGAACAGGTCCAGCGCCGTGCCGCGCAGGGGTTTCAGCCGGGCCAGCAGCCGGAACGCCGGGATCATCCACGCACCGAAGGCACGTTTCTGCGGGCGCCCGTCGCTGCCCTTGCGCGACAACAGCGGCGGTGCAAGGTGGAACTGCGGCGTGAAATCGCCTTCGAATTCCGCCTTGGCTTTTTCCATCGTGTCCAGATGAAGCCGGGCAACTTCGTATTCGTCCTTGTAGGCCAACAACTTGTGATAGCCTTTTGCCACGCTGTCCCGCAGCGGTTCGGGCGCGCGGGCGACCATGGCGCGGAATTGGTCCGCAAGTCCCGCGTTCTGATAAGCCGTCAGATGCGCCGCGCGAAAGGCCACAGAATCCGGTATTGCGACGGGCTTGGGGTGCAAGACCGCGCGCGTCTGGTCGGGGTAAAGCAGCGCCCACCGGCCAAGCCGGAAGGCATGCGCATTGCGTTCCACCGCAGCACCGTTCAGCCCGATTGCGCGCAGGATAGCCGATTCGGACAGGGGAATCAGACCCATCTGCCACGCTGCGCCAAACACCATCATGTTGGAATAGATGCTGTCACCCATCAGGGTCCGCGCCAGTTCGGACGCATCGAAAAACGCAAGCCGGTCTTGAAGACGCGCATGAAGAAACAGCCGCAAGCGGTCGTTCGGCAAACGAAATTCGGTATTGCGGGTGAAATCGCCGGTCATGATCTCGTGGCTGTTGACCACGGCGCCAGTGCGCCCCGTGGTCATCAGGCCAAGGGTTTTCGCCCCCGCCGTCACCACCAGATCGCCGCCGATCATCGCGTCTGCCTCTCCCACCGCCACGCGGATGGCCGAGATATCCTCGGGCCGGTTGGCAATGCGGCAATGAATATGCACAGCACCACCCTTCTGCGCGAGGCCGGCCATTTCCATCATGCCCGCGCCCTTGCCGTCGATATGCGCGGCCATGGCAAGGATCGCTCCGACCGTCACAACTCCGGTGCCACCGACGCCGGTGATGACGATGTTATGTGTGCCGTTGATCGTGGGAAGTGCAGGGGCCGGCATGTCGGGGATTGTCACGGTGGCGGTCGCCGCTTTGCGCGGCCTGGCGCCGGTCAGGGTGACGAAAGACGGGCAAAAGCCTGACAGGCATGAGAAATCCTTGTTGCAGGATGATTGGTCGATCGCCCTTTTGCGGCCGAGTTCGGTCTCCACCGGCACGATGGAGACGCAGTTGGACTGCACGCCACAATCGCCGCAGCCTTCGCAGACATCGGAGTTGATGAACACCCGCTTGTCCGGGTCGGGGAATTGCCCGCGCTTGCGGCGGCGGCGCTTTTCGGCAGCACAGGTCTGCACATAAACAATGGCCGATACACCAATGATTTTACTGTATTTAGTCTGGACTGCCATCAAGTCGGCGCGCTCGTGTCGCTCGATCCCCGACGGGAATAGCGCAAGGTCGATTTCCTCTTTTGTATCATAGACAAGTGCAATGTTCTTCACACCCATGGCCTGAATTTCCCGCACGATGCGGTCAGCGGTCAGCCCACCCTCATTGCCTTGCCCGCCTGTCATCGCCACGGCATCGTTGAACAGTATCTTGTAGGTGATGTTGGTGCCCGCGGCCAAAGCCGCGCGGATCGCCAAAGACCCGGAATGGTTGTAGGTTCCGTCGCCAAGGTTTTGAAATACATGCGATGTTTTGGAAAACGGTGCCTCGCCGACCCAATTCGCACCCTCGCCGCCCATCTGGGTGAACCCCACGGTGGAACGGTCCATCCACTGCACCATGTAATGACAGCCGATCCCGGCATAGGCGCGCGACCCTTCGGGCACTTTTGTGCTGGAGTTATGCGGACAACCCGAGCAGAAATACGGCAGACGCGCCGCGATGTCCGTTGCGTTGTCCGCCCGCCGCGCATCCGCCAGACGCGCCAACGCCGCCTTCACATGATCGGTCGCGCGGCCTTCTTCGATCAGGATCCCGCCCAACTTTTCAGCGATCCAAACCGGATCAAGCGCGTAGCGGGTGGGAAACAATTCCTCCCCCCGGTCATTCTGCCAACCATAAATGCGGCGGCCCCGGCGGTCGTTGAAAATCGCCTCCTTGGCCTGCACTTCGATCAGCTTGCGCTTTTCTTCCACCACAACGATCAGATCCAGCCCCTCGGCCCAGTCCCGGAAGCCACGGAAATCCATCGGCCAGACCTGACCCACCTTGTAGGTCGAAATTCCCAGCCGCAAAGCCTCGGCCTCGTCGATCCCCAGCAGAGCCAAAGCATGCACCAGGTCCAGCCAGTTCTTGCCCGCCGCCATAAGCCCGATCTTGGCCCCTGGCCGGCCCCAAACCCGCTTGTCCATTTCGTTGGCATGCGAAAACGCCTCGGCCGCGAAACGCTTGTGGTCAATCATCCGCGCTTCCTGTGCGACAGGCGTATCGACCAGACGGATGTTCAAACCGCCCTGCGGCAGCGCAAAATCCGGAAGTATGAAGCTTTGACGGTGCGGATTGCCATCCGCCACGGCCGTCGCCTCGACCGTGTCCTTCATGGTCTTGAGGCCCACCCAGACGCCCGCGAACCGCGACAATGCCCAGCCATAAAGGCCAAAATCCATAAGCTCCTGCACCCCTGCGGGCGAGACCACGGGCATGTAGGCATCAACCATCGCCCAATCCGACTGGTGCAGCGTTGTGGACGACTCGCCCGTATGGTCATCCCCCATCGCCATCAGGACCCCGCCAAACCGCGACGACCCGGCCATATTGGCATGGCGCATCACGTCGCCGGAACGGTCCACCCCCGGTCCTTTGCCGTACCACAGCGCAAAAACACCATCGTAGCGGCCCTCGCCGCGCAATTCGGCCTGCTGGCTGCCCCAGACGGCAGTGGCGGCCAGATCCTCGTTCAGGCCCGGCTGAAACAGCACATCCGCCGCCTCCAACTCGCGCTTCGCCTTCGCCATCATCATATCGACCGCCCCCAGGGGCGAGCCGCGATAGCCGGTCACATATCCTGCGGTGTTCAACCCCGCCGCAACATCCCGCGCCTTCTGCATCAGCATGAGCCGCACCAGCGCCTGTGTGCCGTTCAGAAGGACGGGTGATCTGGAAAGGTCGTAGCGGTCGGATAGTGAAACATCCTGCCTGCTCATTGGGCATCTCCCCTTGCTTACCGAGCCATGCCTGATGATAGGTCAAAAATGCTGACCTACAAAGACAATTTTCACCCATGTTTCAGTTGCAACTCTGCTATGCACTACATAGGTGAACGTTGCGGAAGCAGCCGTCAAAAACACAAAGAGTTGCGCGATGGATTGGGACAAACTCAGAATATTTCATGCGGTGGCCGACGCGGGCAGTCTGACCCATGCCGGGGACACGCTGCACCTGTCGCAATCGGCGGTCAGCCGCCAGATCCGTGCCCTCGAAGAAAGCCTGAACGTCACGCTTTTTCATCGCCACGCCCGCGGACTGATTCTGACCGAACAGGGCGAGTTGCTGTTTGATGCCACCACATCCATGGTCAAACGTCTGGATGCGGCGGCGGCGCGGATCCGCGACAGCGAGGACGAGGTGTTTGGCGAGTTGCGCGTCACCACGACCACCGGCTTTGGCACTCTCTGGCTGGCTCCGCGTCTGACGGCCCTTTACAGGAAATACCCGGCGCTGAAGATCGACCTGATGCTGGAAGAACGCGTGCTGGACCTGCCGATGCGCGAAGCCGACGTGGCGATCCGCATGAAGGAGCCAAGCCAGGCCGACCTGATCCGCAAGCGCCTGATGAACATCCGCATGCGCCTTTATGCAACGTCCGAGTATCTGGCCGAACACGGCGCACCGGCAACGGTAGAGGATTTTTCCGCGCATCGGTTGATTTGCCAGAATCTCGGGGCGGCGCAGGTCGCGGCGGGTGCGACGCTGGTACAGCAGCTTATCTTGCATGACATCCCGTCGATGCTGACAGTGAACAACTACTTCGGCGTATTGCAGGGGGTGCTGAACCACATCGGTATCGGCGTGTTGCCCGATTACCTGACCGAAGATTTCCCCAACCTCGTGCGTGTGCTGCCCGAGGTGGAATCCACTGACGTGCCCGTGTTCCTTGCCTATCCTGAGGAACTGCGGCATTCCAAACGTGTCGCAGCCTTCCGCGAATTCGTGACGGAAGAAATTTTCAACTACCGCAAGCGCAAGCAGGACTGACCCACCCGGCATGACTGCGCATGGGCAGGCGCAAGGCCACGCTTCAACAGCGATTCGTCAAGAAGTGGCCAAGCTTGTCTGGAGACATGCACGGCGCGCATGCCAGACATGCTGCATCTGCTGCCGCTTCCCTCTTGAAGGGGCAACCCGCGCAGCCTAAATCCCAACTCGAAGGCAGTGATTGAGTTTCTCTTGCAGCCTTCATACCTCCCTGTTGGACTTGGGCCGAGCTTATGCTCGGCCTTTTTTTTGCTTCAGGGACGGTTTTTTTCATCTGCATGCAAATCATGCGCTGCAATGCGGCGTCTGCGTGGAAATTCCGCGTCGGATTCAGAACCGGCCAGCGCGATGGCACGGTCATAAGCCGGCAAAGCCGCCGTGAAACGCCCGGTCCGCGCCAGAAGATCGGCATTTGCCGCGTGACAGGGCTGACAATCGCCAGCAGTCCGGCCGGCGGTTCCGCTGCATGCAGACCTGCTTTTGGGTGCGCGCGCTTGCGCAAGGGCGCCAGCACGGTTCAGCCGGACCACAGGTGTCGGCTCGATCCGCAGCAGACTGTCTTAATACTGCGCGATCTGGCGCCAGTCCGTCGGTCCCGGCACTGCGTGCGGGGCCGCAAATTTTTCTTGCAGGGCGTGATAAAATTCGGGCCGCCGCGTCGTCGGCCCTTCCCCAACCCAAGTGCTTGGCCTATGAGGCGGCAGTCCGCGCCATTGGGAGACTGTCCGTGACCGAACCCGCCATCACCCCCGAACTGATCGCGGCACATGGTCTCAAGCCCGACGAATACCAGCGCCTGCTGGAGATCATCGGGCGCGAGCCGTCGTTCACGGAACTGGGCATCTTCTCGGCGATGTGGAATGAGCATTGTTCCTACAAATCGTCGAAGAAATGGCTCCGCACCCTGCCTACCACCGGGCCGCAGGTGATTTGCGGGCCGGGCGAGAATGCGGGCGTGGTCGATATCGGCGACGGGCAGGCGGTGATCTTCAAGATGGAAAGCCACAACCACCCGTCCTACATTGAACCACACCAGGGGGCTGCCACCGGCGTGGGCGGCATCCTGCGCGATGTGTTCACCATGGGCGCGCGCCCGATTGCCGCAATGAACGCGCTGTCCTTTGGTGAACCCTCGCATCCCAAAACCGCGCATCTGGTCAAGGGCGTGGTCGAAGGCGTCGGCGGCTATGGCAACGCCTTTGGCGTGCCCACGGTCGGGGGCGAAGTGCGCTTTCACCGCAGCTACAACGGCAACTGTCTGGTCAACGCCTTTGCGGCGGGACTGGCCGATGCCGACAAGATTTTCTACTCGGTCGCCTCGGGGGTGGGTATGCCCGTGGTCTATCTGGGTGCCAAAACCGGCCGCGACGGCGTCGGCGGTGCCACCATGGCCTCGGCGGAATTTGACGACACCATCGAGGACAAGCGCCCCACCGTGCAGGTTGGCGACCCCTTCACCGAAAAGCGTTTGCTGGAAGCGTGTCTGGAACTTATGGCCTCGGGAGCGGTGATCTCCATACAGGATATGGGGGCCGCGGGCCTGACCTGTTCGGCGGTGGAAATGGGCGACAAGGGCGGGCTTGGCATCAGGCTGCAACTTGATGCCGTGCCGCAGCGGGAAATGAATATGACCGCCTACGAGATGATGCTGTCGGAAAGCCAGGAACGCATGCTTATGGTGCTGAAGCCGGAATTGGAGGCGGAGGCCCGCGCGATCTTCGTGAAATGGGATCTGGATTTCGCAATTGTGGGCGAGACGATCCCCGAAGACCGCTTCCTGATCCTGCACGGCAACGAGGTGAAGGCCGACCTGCCGCTGTCGAAACTGTCATCCTCGGCTCCCGAATACGACCGGCCCTGGGTGGAGACACCGGCGGCGGCGCCGCATGGCCCGATTCCCGTTCTGGATGCCATAGACGGCCTGCGCGCGCTGATCGGCTCGCCGTCCTACGCCCACAAGGCGTGGGTCTGGGAACAATATGACAGTATGGTAATGGGCGATACCGTCCGCTTGCCCGGGCTTGGTGCGGGCGTGGTGCGGGTGCATGGCACACCCAAGGCGCTGGCCTTCACCTCCGATGTGACACCGCGCTATGTCAAGGCGAACCCGTTTGAGGGCGGCAAGCAGGCCGTTGCCGAAGCGTACCGCAACCTGACCGCCGTGGGTGCGCGGCCGTTGGCGACCACCGACAACCTGAACTTCGGCAACCCGGAAAAGCCCGAGATCATGGGGCAACTGGTCGGCGCCATCAAAGGCATCGGAGCGGCCTGCATTGCGCTGGATATGCCGATCGTGTCGGGAAACGTGTCACTTTACAATGAAACCGATGGCACAGGCATTCTGCCCACACCCACCATCGGCGCAGTGGGTATTCTTTATTCGCTGGACGAATTGATTGCGGGCAAGCCCTCCGAAGGCGATCTGGCGCTGGTGATCGGCGATACTGCGGGCCACCTCGGCCAGTCCGCCCTGTTGGCCGAAGCATGGGGCCGTGAAGACGGCGATGCGCCGCCCGTCGATCTGGTGGCAGAACGGCGCCATGGCGAATTCCTGCGCGCCAACCGCAAATTGGTGCAAGCCGCAACCGATCTGTCGGATGGCGGGCTGGCACTGGCGGCCTTCGAGATGGCCGAAGCCGCAGGCCTCGGCCTGACGCTGACGGCGACGCACACAGCCCAGCTGTTCGGCGAAGATCAGGGCCGCTACCTCGTCGCCTGCACCGCATTGCAAGCCCCGGTCCTGCGCATGGCGGCAGCGGCGGCAGGCGTTCCCCTGCTTGAAGTCGGTCATTTCGGCGGATCGCAAGTGCGGCTGGGTGCCAGCACCGCCCCGCTGGCCGCGTTGTCACAGCTTTATCGCAGTGCCTTTGCCGCGGCCATCGTCTGACCCGACCTTGCACACCTCTTGCACGGACGCTACATTTGGGGCAGGCACGCATACGAGGGACCGCATCACCATGCCCATGGAAGCCCGCGACATCGAAAACCTGATCCGGGAAACCTTCCCGCAGGCGCGTATCACCATCACCGATCTTGCGGGCGATGGCAATCATTGGGCGGCCGAAGTAATCGATGCCAGTTTCAAAGGCATGAACCGCGTGCAGCAGCAACGCGCGGTCTATGCCGCGCTGAAAGGCAAGATGGACGGCGCGCATGGCGAATTGCACGCCCTGGCGCTGACGACAAAGGCCCCCGAATAACCCTTTCCCACCGCGGTCCGCGCGCTTGCGCAATGCCACCGCGCTTATGAGGATATGACCATGACCACCTCCGCAGATCTGATCAAAGATACTATCACCAAAAACGATGTCGTGCTGTTCATGAAAGGTACCAAGTCCATGCCACAATGCGGCTTCTCCAGCCGTGTGGCCGGGGTGCTGAACTTCATGGGCGTCGATTTCGCTGACGTAAATGTGTTGGCCGATGCCGAAATCCGCCAAGGGATCAAGGATTTCTCGGACTGGCCGACGATCCCGCAGCTTTACGTGAAAGGCGAATTTGTCGGCGGTTGCGACATTGTCACCGAGATGACGCTTTCAGGCGAACTGGACGCGCTGTTCGCGGCAAGCGGCGTGGTCTATGACAAAACCGCCGCTGAAAAAATCCGTGAAGCCAACGCCTGACACCCCGTCATACCCGCTTCCCTTTCATCTTTGTGAAAATATCCTCGGGGGCGGCGCCGCAGGCGCGGGGGGCAGAAAGCCCCCCCCTTGCAACACGCAACGTCCGCACATTGTAAAATTTTTCTCGAAAAATTTTAGGTTTCTCTCCGCCGCCATACCCGACAATATCATCAGCGAACGCCATAAAATTTTTCGTCGAAAAATTTTACCCCGCCAGCATCACGCTCAGCCCCCAACACGGTCTTCCACCACAGCCGCCATCGCTTCGGCCCGCGCGGCGATTTCTGCAAGAATTTCGATCACCCCTGGCGGGATGACCGGCACTTCCACGCGCTCAGGCGCAGGTTTCGGCACTACCGCCGCGTCAGCAACCTGTGCCTTAAGCCCGCGCAATTCATCCTCAAGCGCCGCCGCCTTGTCGGCCAGCATCAGCCCTGCCATCAGCAGCATCCGCACTTCGGGCAATCGACCCATCTGGCTGAGCAGCGGCTGCGCCTCATTGTCGAGCATTTGGGCAGCCGAACGCAGGAAATGCTCTTCGCCGGGTTGACAGGCGACCTGAAACACCTTGCCGCCAATGGAGATATCCAGATCAGGCATCGACGGTCACCTCCGTATCAGTCGCCATGACCAATGGCGCGAGTTCCGCCAGGATCTCATCCATCTCTGCAAGCTCGGTGTGGCGCGCCGCGCGCAGTGCTTCCAGTTCCACCAGCATGGCCTTGTTCACCTGTTGCGGGTCGGCCAACCCATCGGCCTGCGCCTCGCGCAAGCCACGCAGATGTTCGCGCAGCTGGATCGTGGTCTTGCGCATGCGTTGCAGCTCCAGCCCCTGTACGTCAAGTTGCCGCGTCATCTTTTCTACCGTCGCCTCCAGCGCCGCGATGGCCGAACCGTCCCGATCCTTCACCGCGCGCAACCGTTCGGTCAGTTGCGCATTCACCGTGCGCTCCTCGTCCAGAGCCCCTTGCAACGCCAGCTGCGCACCGCCTGCGGGCAAAGCGTCAAGCCCTTTGCCGATCCGTTCCAGCGCCGCAGTAATCCTGCCTTCCAGTTCCGCAATGTCCTGCATGCTGCCTGCCCTTTGGTTCTTGCCGCTCCGGTTCGTCGCCCTGTCCCACCGGCGGAAAAGTCGCCCGCGAATCGCAGATACGTCCGGTATCAGGCGATCTTACCCCAAAGCAAACACCAATTGCGCCCCCTTTGCACCCAACGCCTTGCGGGCGCGCTTGATCTTGCCACCGGGGCTGGTAGAGACAGGACCAACGGCGACGGGCCCCTTGCCCTGATCCAGAAACACCATGGGAAGGAACCCGATATGGATATTGCCAGCCTGCGCGCTCAGCACCCGGACCATTGGAACAAAGCCTGTGCGATCCGCATATTGACGCTTGATGCCGTAGCTGCCGCCAATTCGGGCCATTCCGGCATGCCGATGGGCATGGCGGACGCAGCGACCGTCCTGTTCGGGAAGCACATGACTTTTGATGTTTCAGCCCCGCACTGGCCGAACCGTGACCGTTTCATCCTGTCGGCCGGCCATGGGTCGATGCTGATCTATTCTCTGCTGCACCTGATGGGCGACGTGGAGTTCCCGATCGGTGAAATCAAGAATTTTCGCCAGTGGGGCGCGCGCACGGCGGGTCACCCGGAAAACTTCCTTGCCAAGGCAATTGAAACAACGACGGGTCCGTTGGGTCAGGGCTTCGCCAATGCCGTGGGATTTGCCATGGCGGAAGAAATCTTGCGCGCCCGCTGGGGTGCCAGGATCATTGACCACCATACATACGTCATCGTCGGCGATGGCTGTCTGATGGAAGGTGTCAGCCAGGAGGCTATCGGCATCGCGGGCCGGCACGAGCTGTCGCGTCTGATCGTGCTGTGGGACAACAACGGCATCACTATCGACGGCAAGGTGGCGCTGTCAGACCGTACCGACCAGATGGCGCGCTTTGCTGCGTCCGGCTGGGATGTGTTTGAATGCGACGGGCACGATCCGGTCGCGATTGACGCAGCGATTATTGCCGCCAAGGCCAGCCAGAAACCCGCGATGATCGCCTGCAAGACGCATATCGCTTTGGGCTCGTCGGCACAGGACACATCGAAGGGCCATGGCGCGCTGACAGATGCCAAGCTGATCGCCGACACCCGCGCAGTCTATGGCTGGGATCACGGCCCCTTCATCATCCCCGCAGATGTGAAAGCGGCATGGGAAGCGATTGGTGCTCGCGGTGCAGACACGCGCGCCGCATGGGAGGCCCGCTTTGCCGCTTTGCCCGAAGGCAAGCAGGCCGATTTCACCCGCCAGTTTGCCGGGGATACGCCCGCCAGACTGACCGCTACCATCCGCGCCTTGAAGAAAGACGCAGTGGATTCGCAACCGAAACTCGCCACCCGTGCAGCATCCGAAAAGGTGCTCGCGGCGGTCAACCCGGTGATGCAGGAAACCGTGGGTGGCTCGGCCGATCTGACCGGCTCCAACAACACCAAGACCGCCGATCTGGGTGTGTTCGATCCGATCAACCGCAAGGGGCGCTACGTCTACTACGGCATCCGTGAACATGGCATGGCGGCGGCGATGAATGGTATGGCGCTGCACGGCGGCATCCGTCCCTATGGCGGCACATTCATGTGCTTTACCGACTACGCCCGCCCCGCGATGCGTCTTTCGGCGCTGATGGGGGCGCCGGTGATCTATGTCATGACGCACGATTCCATTGGTCTGGGCGAGGATGGCCCGACGCACCAGCCGGTCGAACATCTGGCGATTTCGCGCGCCACCCCCAACACGCGCGTTTTCCGCCCCGCCGATCTGGTGGAGACAGCCGAGGCGTGGGAACTGGCGCTGTTGTCGAAAACCACGCCCTCGGTGCTGGCACTTTCGCGCCAGAACCTGCCCGCCGTGCGCAAGACCCATACGGCAAGGAACCTTGTATCCCTTGGGGCCTATGTGCTGAAGGACGCCGTGGCCAAGCGTCGGGTGATTCTGATGGCGACCGGCTCCGAGGTTGAAATCGCCCTGAAAGCCCGCGATCTGCTGGAGGCGGAAGGCATCGGCGCCCGTGTGGTGTCCATGCCCTGCATGGAGCTTTTCGCGGCACAGGACGCGGCGTACCGCCGCAAAGTTCTGCCCGCCGGATCAGTGCGCGTGGCGATCGAAGCGGGCGTGCGGATGGGATGGGACCGCTGGCTTCTGGGCGAACGCGGACGCGAGGGCAAGGAAG
>Ga0105050_10003433_pt1 | contig 21956 bp, 28 predicted proteins | sample FRY01_FD_78088 | JGI IMG/M metagenome (GOLD analysis project Ga0105050, IMG submission 78088) | Freshwater microbial communities from Lake Fryxell liftoff mats and glacier meltwater in Antarctica - FRY-01 | ecosystem: Environmental > Aquatic > Freshwater > Ice > Glacier meltwater ...
CGATGCACTGTTTATTCCGTACTATCGCATCGCATCGGAGAATCGCTGGTACGGGGTGGACAACGTGGGGGTGTCCTGTGGGTTCAGAGGCGACACCCCCGGCTACGAAGTCGTCCCCCACAAGACGGCGCACTACCAATGGCTAATGCGTAGCCGAGAACCGTGGATGACCCGAGAATGGCACCTTACACAATTCAACGAGGGTTATGAGATTTGCTACATCGACAACGAGCGGATGGCGCATTCAGTCCCTCTAGAAACGGGGGATGTAGGTGTGACTACCAACATCGAGCTAGCGCGACATCTTGTAAGACTTCACAACGCAATCTTGAGGGGGTAACTAAGACGTGGGGATAACCAAAATTAACAGGCCAGCCACGAAGTGGGACGCCGAGACACTGGCGAACTGTTTGGAAAACACACTGGAATACACAATCGAAGTTGGGCGCGACTGTGTAATTCTTCTCAAAGAAGGGGAGTTGCTCGCACTGGTGGACATCGTGGAAGAAAGCGAAGAGTGCATAGTATCCTTTAACCAAGATCTGTACCCAGGAGCAGCAGCAGAGATCGCGCTGGCACTAGAGCGCTTCCTACCCACGACGGTGGAAGTAGAAACAGCATTCACGGCCGAAAAAATCTCACACAACGAAGGGCCTCACTGATGAACAATCGTATTGCAGTCACAGTCCGGATGAACCTCGAAGAACAACGCGAAATGCGCGAGTTGGCCGTCTTTTACAAGACAGACCCCAAGACCCTGATGAAACTGGCCTTTAGGCTCCTCATTGAGACCACTAAGAAGGTGCAGCAGGACACGGCAGAGCGTGAAAAGAGCTTGGCAAAACCCAATACGGTTATTGAGCCAGAGGAGACAACGTGACCCACGACGAATACTACAAGTTTCACGACCAATTCTGCGAACAGATGACCATTATCACTCGAAAGAAAAGCCAGGACTATACGGGTGACAGCGGAGACCCGTTTTCCAACTTTAGGGCGGTTGAGAAGCTGGGGATTTGCTCAACCGAACAAGGCTTCCTGGTGCGGATGATGGACAAGATGGTTCGCATCTCAAACTTGGCAGACGGGAGGGAGGCGGCGGTACTCGACGAGAAGCTCGAAGACACACTTTTCGACCTCGCTAACTACGCAGCACTGTTCGCGGGCTACCTCAAGAGCCAAGCATACTTCCAAGCTAGCCGGGACACACAAGACGACGACTTCGACCACGAAGGCGGGCCAACTTGGGACGACTTCGCCCCCCAAGGCGGGACAACTTGGCAGATTCAAGCCCGCAATCTGCGGGGCGAGATAAGCACACTCGAGTCTCACCATGACCCTGAGGTGGCGGACAGTAGGATGCAGCTACTTGAGCTTGATTGGCCAACTTTCACACTAACGGTGGTGCCAGTAAATGATCAACGTAAGAAAACTTCTTGAAGCGGGGCACGCGGCACTAGCCGAGGAGCACGCAGCCAAAGAGGAGAAGGTAAAGGGCCATCCACGAGTGGGGAGCATCGGCTGTGTGGCGAACGGCGAAGTCTACGGTGTGTGTCACCGGATAGCCCACGCTAGACAGTTGGGATATGAACGTCCCATCGAACTATCTACTGACATCATGTTTAAGGCGGGTGGTGAGGCGGTTGAGTGGCACTGGCAACGTATCCTAGCAGCCAGCGGGTTTAAGGGAACTGTAGTACCTCACGTCGAGGTTAGCCAAGCTATCGAGGGGGTGCCTCTCCCGGTACTGGGACATCCTGACTTGATGCTACTTGAAGACGAGAGTGGGCAACGGACTGGGATTGAGCTCAAAGGTATCTTTGGAGCTACTACAGCGATCCAAATCTACTTCGGAGGCAAGCCAAAGAACGAGAACCTGATCCAGTCAGCAGCGTATGCCTACTTCCTCGGGGTACCTTACGAACTCTGGTACACGTCGGCGTCCTGGATCAGCCTGGCTCCCTGGGATAAGAAAACCTACGGCGTTAGTAACATCAAACCGTTCTACCGAGGGTTCAAACTCGAATGGCGCGATGATGTGTTGTTCTACAAGGATGAGGAAGCGACGGACTGGGTTGAGACCTGCCTGAGTGTTGAGGGGATACTTGAGTATTACCGACTTGTTGAAGAAATGAAGGGTGGGGATCTTGGACCACGAGTCAATGCCAATTACATCAACGGCGATGCCAACAAGTGGGGGCCGGAGTCCAACTGTAAGTTCTGCGACTACGCTACGGCCTGTACCCAGTACGAGGGGGATAAAGACTATCAAGCTTGGCTAGACTCATTAAGCTTAATATGCCGGAGGGACTGACATGTCGGAGGTAACAGACCTAGCTGCCTACGTCCCCAAGGCGGCAGAGGAGCCAGCGGAGGTTGGCGGGCCGCTCGAAGCAACAGCAAAGCGGAACAAGAGGAACAAAGAGCGAGTGGAACGAGAGAGAGCGCAAACAAACAAGCAGGTAATCGCTATCCACAACCTCAGGAGGAGGAAGAAATGAAAAGAAGCAAGCAATGGCAGGACTTGGGTGGTCGGTTGAGTGCTTACAAGACCACACACGAGGAGAACGCGAAGGTTCGGGGTACCCACCAAGCCTTTATGGCAGCGGCGACTCTGACACAAGCTCGTAAAGCATTGAGGGGTGAGAAATGAGCGTACTGGCTAAGCTCCGCAAGGAGCAGGATAACGCACCGAAGAAGATGTTTATCGTGGTGTGTGGGCAGCGACTCAGCGGGAAGTCCACCATAATTGGCACTCTCCCCGGCAAGACACTGATGCTCCAAGCGGCGGTGTTGGAGTCGGGAAGTGAGTCGGCTAAGGCACTGGCTGCCCAGCTTGGTAACGATCTCGATGTGCTGACCTTCAACAGCGTTGATCAGCTTGTCGAAATCCTCACTGAGCTTGAGACTGATACCGAGTACGACAACGTGGCGGTTGACAGCCTCACAGCTGTAACTGAGTTCAAGAGCAAAGAGAAGGAGATCATCCGGGTAGCGAAGACCAATGGCTTCGCGGCTTACAAGCAGATCGGCGAAGGCTCGATTGATGTGATTGAGAAGCTGAAGGGGCTGACCTATCCCAGCCGAGTGAAGAAGGCCAAGAATGCCATCATCACGGCGGCACTCAAGATTAAGCACGACAAGAATGGCGGCATCGCCGAGGTCGATCTTGAGACCCGTGGTCAGATGGCTGTCGTGGCTGTCACTAAGTACGGCGAGGCAGTGGTCACGGTAATCCCTGCTCAGCAGACTGAGGAGGGGGAGCTTCCGCACCGCCTCATCACTAAATCCCTGGGATTCTGGCCAGGTCGTGTAGACGGCCTTCTGTCCCACCAGAACCCTGGTGAACTGCCAGCGGACCTTAGCGCGGTCTTGGCCCTAAGGAGTGGTGGATGATCATCCTAGTAATGTTGACCCTAATGTTTGGGGTCATCGCTTATCACGTCAGTGAGGGAGAATTTTAAATGGCTTCAAAGCAATTCAGTGCGGCGCTCAACAAGTTGAAGGAAACGAAGAACCTGGACTCAATCTTGGTCGGTAGCGACTTTATGGGTCCCGGCGTTCACGATGTCACCATCAAGGTTGTTGACGCCTCGGAAGCGGACGATAACAGGCTGAAGGTGGTCTACACCTCGGAAGGCGGCAAGGAGTTCACCTCTAGGATGTTCATCACCAACAGTGATGGTGACCAACTGGGTTACGACATCCGCAAGTTGTTGTCTGGCACCATCCCTAACAAGGATCTGTTTGGCCAGCTACTCGAGTTGGCTGACCAGGACAACAACGCTTGGCACATCCTCACCGGGATGCAGATGCGAATCACCCTCCAACCGGGCAAGGGATTCCAGGTCCGAGCCAACGAGGGTGGCAAGTTTGTGGTGTACGAGCTAGATCGCAGAGGCGAGACGGTTGGTCCACTACTTGAAGGCGAGTACGACGATATCGCAACGGCCCGAGACACCGCGAAGGCGGCCGGGTTCAAACCCAGCTACCTCAACGTAGCGCGCTCCGAGGCCACACATGCCGAGTCAAACGGGAACGCATTTAACGATGCTGTCACAAGCTTCTCGAAGCCCGCGAGAGCCGTTAACAGTTTTGGACAGGCCCGACCTGCAATCGGTGTCAGAGTTTCTAAGGTTTGAGTTACAGGACGAACTTGTAGCTATTGACCTTGAGACGAAAGGAACTAACTCGGCGGACCCATCCTCGTTTATAGCGGGGGTGGGGTTCGCCCACCAAGGGGGGTGCTTTTACATACATCTCCTTGGGGCCTCCGATGAGGTTCTCGGTTACATCCGCAAGTGGTTGATTGGAGCCAAGCGGCTTACGTCCTTCAACGTGCTTTTCGATGGGACATTCCTCCAAGCCTTTACCGGCAAGTGGTTGAACTGGGAATATGATAGCTATGGTCTGTTCAAGTTACTGTCCACCGAGGGATACCCTACCCAGCGGTGGGACCTCGGGACGGCGCAGCACGACCTACTTGGATGGGCAACGTCCAACAAGACGGTACTAGCTGATGCACTCAAGACCGAGGGACTGACCAAGGCGGAGATGTGGCGGCTGCCAGCACAAGTCCTTGGCCACTACTGCGCCATTGACGCCGATGCTCACTGGCAGGTCCTCGAAGAACTACTGACCCAGTGTGGCAAGGCCGAGTGGGGCGCTGCCGTGTTGGACTATCACACTAGACTTTACATGACGGAGGTCAAGCTACTTGCTGAACAACAACTACGGGGCCTCGTCATAGATCAACAACTAATAAATGCCTGCCACTCAGGTCTGCTGACACAGATCCTCGCCACGAAAGAAGCCTTCCTACAGCATCCTCTAGTCGCCCCCCACATTATCGGGGCTCAGGAAAGAGCGAGAGACGCATGGATAGCGTCCCGACCCAACCGTTGGACCGGCCAAGGGGTGCAGTCGAAGAACTATGAACGGTGGGTAGCGAGGGAGGAGAAGGCACTTGAGAGTGGAGCGTTCAACATCAACTCTAAGCCTCAGTTGGCGGACCTGTTCTACACGAAGCTCGGGTTCAAGATCGCCAAGTACACCGCCACTGGGAAGCCGGTAGTCGATCGTAAGGTGCTCCCTTACCTTGGGGAGCCTGGCAAGTTGCTGTCGTCCTACAACGTGTTCTTAAAACGACGTGGATATGTGGAGCGGATCATCGAGAGATCTGCTGCCAGCGGTGTGGTGCATCCCCAATTCAACAGTATGGGGGCAGTGAGCACCAGACTAGGTGGTAGCGGCGGCGTAAATTTTCAACAACTTTTTAAGGACCCAGCATTCCTAGCGGCGTTCAAGGCGAGGCCCGGATTCAAGTTAGTCCAAGCTGATGCGGAGGCACTGGAGCCTACGATCCTCGCTGAGTTCTCCCAGGACAAGACGTTGTTGAGTGTCTACGGCAAGGATCTGGGAATAGTCACCACTAAGCGAGATATTTATTTACATATTGCTGCCAACATAAATGCCCTAGGCACGGAAATTAGAAAATTCTATGACCCCGAAAATCCCACACCAGAGGGCACTAAGGCAGCCAAGAAAGCATGTAAGCGAGATCGTGCTGTGGCCAAGAAGTTTCACCTCATGTCTACATACAAAGCAGGCCCGGCAAAAATCAAAGAGGAGATGGAGCTTGAAGGGATTCACTTATCACTGAAGGAAGTGAGGGAGATCCACCGTGACTACTGGGATCTGTTTCGTGGGGTACTCCGATTCGAGGAGAAGCTCCAATCGATGTGGATGGCGAATGGGGGGTGGATTCCTTCCATCTTTGGCACTCCGATAGCGGTGGCCGACTCCCTACTTAAGGACATCAACAACCGCTTCTGTCAGTACTCGGGACACGTGGTTCTACAACTGTGGATTTACTACATCGAGGTGTTGAGGCAGGAGCGTGGCGTGGAGATGTACCCGTGGCTGGTAGACGGCCATGACGACACAGTGTGGGAAGTACCAGAGGAACAAGCAGCAGCAGCAGCCCAGATAATCGATGATGCTCTGGCACTGGCTAACGAGGAACTAGGGATGGAGATACCTATCAAAGGTCCATCCATGATCGTGGACAACCTGGCAGAGATTAAGTGTGAAGACTACGAAGCTTGGCTAGAAACAAGGGGAGTGGAGTAGATGATGTCTTACTACGTCGAGATCCGTGCTGGTGTTCGCCGTACTGGCCCACCCCGCCTAGTACCCCTAGACGAAGTATCCAAACATCTTGGGTTCCGTTCTGTCTTTTGTTTCGATGCTGACACCGCATCCCTCATCAACGAGCTAGGGAGTACCTCCAACCTCCGAGGACGCCCAGTCTACTGTGATGTACTCCTCCTCGATTTTGACCAGGGCGACCCGGTTGAGTTTAGGGAGTGGCTTCGTAGTAGTGGGTTAGCCTTCGAGACCTACGACAGTGGGGGCAGGTCCATTCACTTCCACATTCCCGTGGAACCAGTGTTTGGACCGTGGGTGCCAGCAGCAGCTAAGAAGTGGGTACAGCAACACTCCAAGGGGGCAGACATATCGTTCTACCACCCGGCTGGAATGTACCGCCTACCGGGTACCTTCCACGCTAAGCATGCTGGTAGATCGAAGCACTTAATCGAGGAGGGGGGTACCAACAAGCTGGTACTCACTGAGCCACCAGCGAGAGAGACCAGACCATTCGAGGCTACCGGGAGTCGTGAGGAGTTCTTTCTACTCCTTCTCGAGAGTAGGGAGCCTGGGGGCCGTCAACCATTTATGTGGCGACTAGCTATGACAGCAGCACAAGCAGGGATGGAGTTGGAAGAAACACTCGAGAACGTCAGGTGGTGGAATGAGCGCCAGGCTCAACCACACCCGGACCACATAGTCGAACGTCAGTGTCTCAGTGCCTACAACCAGTTAACAAGGAGAGCGTGATGACTAAGAAGAAAGTTCAGAAGAAGACCACTAAGAAGAAGGCATACCCCAAGGCAGCCCCCAAGGCTAAGTTGGATGCCCTGCTCGCTGAGATGAGTAGCGCGGCTGATGCCGTCGCTCCTGATCCCTACGAACCGGCCACCTACACCTGGAAGGCGTACACCCCCGACGAGGCTAGCTCCCCTGTAGTCTACACCGCCCTGATCATGGGGACGTTGCTAGGCTCCCTCGGGGCGTTCGGTGTCCTCTTGCTGACGCGGCTGTTTAGTTGATCGCCCCCGTGGTCAAGTGGCCACGGAACTACCAGGACTTCTACCGCTCGGTGCGCAAGCACCACAAGCTAATCCTCTCCGGTGTTGTCGTGGCAATAGACCCTAGTAGCGGCGGATCATCCGCACCAGGGTTTGCCATCTTCAAGGAAGGCAAGCTTAGCGCGTGTGGAGAACTGGATATTCCGTCGAGCCGCCCCATCCAAGAGAGGCTCAGGATACTCTACGACCAAGCTGGTGCTCTTACTCCAACGCCACCAGATGTGCTGGTGATTGAGGAGATAAAGGGCGCGATGGCACACGAGTTCCTGAAGTGGTCGGTGGGCGTGACACTAGCAGCAGTGAGGGCTCCCCTCTATTTGGGGGTGCCGATCAACTGCTGGAAAGCGGTGGCACAAGTTACACCGGGTTACGTCAAAGGGAACGATACCGATGCGACCATTATTGGGGACACGGTGATCATCCTAGCCGAGAACGAACGAACAAGAGGTAAGTGATATGAGTATCCTCGACTACTTCCCACGTCCCGACATACGGCCTGGCCAGCGGGAGTTGTTGCTGGCTGTCGAGGAGAACTGGTCCAAGGCTAACGTCTTGGCACTGGCATTACCCACGGCGTTCGGGAAAACGGAGATAGCCTTAACTATCGCTAGATGGTCACTAGCCACGCACAGCTGGCGATCAACGGTTATCGAGCACGACAACATCAACATAGACCAGTTCCTAACCCGGTACCCTGAGGTGGTGCCAATGCACAGAAAGGAGGCGTATCACTGCAAGACACACGACGCCCCCTGTGGGACGGCGAAGTGTAAAGGGTGCCCGTACCTCCAGGCCAAGGCGGGGATGAACAAGGCTGGTATCAGGCTGATGAACTACCACACCTACATGGCGCATCGGAACTTCACCCCAGTCCTCATCGTAGACGAGGCACACAAGTTCGTTGAGACGATCGCCGAGATGCGGGAAGTTTGTATGTGGCAGAGCGAGTTTAAGTTCCCTCAAGGGCTCGCGACGGTGGCTGATGTGATCGAATGGGGACAGGGGTACTTAAAGAGGTTCCCTCGTAGCAGGATCAGGTTCCTCCTAAAGCAGATCATCACAATCCAACGGGGGAGCGAGGTGGTCTATGACCAGACGATGTACAGGGGTAAGTACAACGTTGCCCTCAAGGTCGTACCTGGCCTGGACTCAGAAGTGCCTGACTGGGTGTGGCCCCATGCACAGGTTCGTAAGATCGTGTTGATGTCCGCCACCATTGGCGAGAGTGACATCAAAGATCTGGGACTTACTCGTAGGGGGGTACTTCGGTTTGACTGTGACAGTCCTATCCCCGTGGCCAATAGGCCAATCATCTACAAGCCAGTCACTAACATGGGGAGGAAGTACGTAGACCTGGCATTGCCGCTTCTTGCGGCGGAGGTGAACAAGCTACTAGCGGTGCATCCGGGTAAGGGGCTTATCCACCTACCCTACAGCCTAGCCGCCAGGTTCGCAGAATTGATGGATAGTCCAAGGTTATTGTACCACACGGGGGAGAACAAGGCGGCGGCACTTGCTAGGTTTAGGGAGAGCCCCCCAGAGGAGGGGAGGGTACTGGTAGCTAGCGGGATGTACGAGGGTGTTGACCTGCCCTACGACGCCGCCCGTTGGCAGGTGATTGGTAAGGTACCGTTTCTATCATTGGGTGATCCAGGCATAGCCAAGAGGGCTGAGCTAGATCCCAAGTGGTTTACCTGGCAGGCCGTTAAGCGGCTGATCCAGGCCAGTGGCCGTATCGTCCGTGCCCCGGACGACTACGGGGAGACCTACATATTCGACGTGAATCTAGGGGGTTTGTTATCGAGAGCAGGCAGCCAAGTGCCCGAATATTATGCGGAAGCAATAAGGTTAATGGGACGTTAAACACAATGGGAGATCGAATGATTAAGTACATTTCAATTGTTGTGGCTCTGGTTATCAGCGGTTGTCAGACCACCCCGGCACCAAACACCTCGCCTAAGTGTGATGAGGTACTCCAGAAGCTCGTTGCTGGTTGTGATCTATCTAGCCAGGGAACTGTAGTCGCAGCGGATGGCATTGGCCTGGTGTTCCAGGTGCTATGTGGCATCGACACTGGCAGCCCCAAGCTCCGGTTAATAGGTATCACTAACTCACCCGCACAGATCAGCGAGTCGATGAAGGCTGGTGCGCGGGACGCTGGTGAGTGCATGCACGGCACCAATCCTCAACGGGTTGTTGTTATCGAGAAGGCCGTTGCTGACATGCGTGCTGGTAACTAAGCATGGCAACCAAGCGCCAGGCTAGCACTGGCCCAAAAGTGCTGTTCATTGATATCGAAACAAGGCCCATCCTGGCACATGTCTGGGGTTGCTGGGACCAGAACGTTGCACTCAATCAGATAGCCTCTGACTGGTCGATCCTGTCCTTCTCGGCTAAGTGGCGTGGCGATCCACCTTCCAAGATCATCTACCACGACGTGTCTAAGCAGAAGGATATCGAAAACGATCTTCCCTTGCTCAAGGTACTGTGGAAGCTACTCGACGCAGCGGACGTGGTGGTCACACAGAACGGGATCAAGTTCGACAAGAAGAAGGTATTTGCTCGGTTTGCTATCCACGGAATGCGGCCGCCATCGCCGGTCAAGATGGTGGACACACTGGTTATCGCCAGGCGGAACTTTGGGTTCACCTCTAACAAACTCGAGCACCTCACTGACAAGCTGACCAAGAAGTACAAGAAGCTGAAGCACGAGAAGTTCAGTGGGTTCGAGTTGTGGCGCGAGTGCATGAAGGGCAACAAGGAAGCTTGGGCCGAGATGAAGAAGTACAACATGTACGACGTTCTCGCCCTGGAAGAACTGTACGAGGTCCTACGCCCTTGGGACAACTCAGTGAACTTCTCCCTCTACACGGACTCTAACGAGGCTGTGTGTGGGTGTGGTTCCACGGAGTTTACCAAGCGGGGGCATGCCTACACTTCACTCGGCAAGTACCAGCGGTACCAGTGTACCGAGTGTGGGGCCTGGTCTAGGGGCAAGGATAACAAGCTCTCGAAGACTAAGCGCGATTCAATGCACGCCAGGACACCACAATCGTAGGAGGTTGATATGTTTATTTTCAGGAAGCTACCTAACCCAGATAACAGGTTCGATAACACTAGTATCGACTTCACCATCCAACCCGAGGTCATGCTAGAAGACCTGCTCGAGGAGTTCGGTAACTTCCTCCGGGCCTGTGGGTATTCGTTTGATGGGTCCGTGGCCATCGAGCCCCCGGAGGTGCCGCTATGACAGTTGTACTGCTCATCGTGGTGGTGGCAGCCTACCTCTACATCTACCACAAGGAGTGATTGCTTATGGACATCAAATTGTATCAAGACGCTGTAGCCAGGACGATGAACAAGGATCTCGATTACATTGAGTCCCTATCCAACTACTCGATGGGGTTGGCGGGGGAGGCAGGCGAGGTACTGGAGCCCCTCAAGAAGTTCCTCTACCACGGCCATGAGTTGGACACGAAGAAGTTGGCTGACGAGTTGGCTGATGTGGCCTGGTACATTTCCGCCCTCGCCAACACACTGGGCATTGATCTCTCCGAGGCACTGGAACGCAACATCGTCAAATTGAAACAGCGTTACCCAGAGGGATTTGACACCACCGATAGCATTAACAGGAGAGATTGATGAGCGAACAGACCCCTTGGGGAAGCGTGGGTTACATAACCTACAAGAGAACGTATGCACGACGAAAGGACGCCAATGATACAGCATCTGAGACAGAGGAATTTCCCGAGACAGTAGAACGTGTAGTCGATGCATGCCGACGCCAGCTTAAGGTGGGCTTCACAGAGGACGAGGAAAACGTCCTTCGTAAAACCCTCCTGACACTCAAGGGATCTGTTGCGGGCCGCTTCCTGTGGCAGCTTGGTACCAAGACTGTGGACAAGCTGGGGCTGCTGTCGTTGCAGAACTGTGCAGCCACTGTGGTCAATGACCCCATCCGCCCGTTCACCTGGGCGATGGACTCCCTGATGCTGGGGTGCGGCGTCGGATACAACATCCAGAAGGAGTACGTCTACGAACTGCCCAAGGTTAGGCGGGCGCGTGTCACTCGTCTGGATACCAACGACGCCGACTTCATCGTCCCTGATAGCAGGGAGGGTTGGGTGGGTCTACTTCGTCGTACCCTTGAGTCTCACTTCATTACCGGCGAGTCCTTCACCTACTCGACCACTTGTGTTCGTAGTAAGGGGGCCCCTATCCGTGGGTTTGGTGGTGTGTCGGCGGGACCCGAGGAGTTGTGTTGGGGTATCACTGAAATCAGTAAGCTCCTCAACAACAGGGCCGGCAAGAAAATGAACCCGATGCACTGCCTCGATGTGATGAATATCATAGGGTACGTGGTTGTCTCGGGGAACGTCAGAAGGTCGGCACAGATCGCAATCGGTGACATGGACGACCTAGCCTTCCTGAATGCCAAGCGTTGGGATCTAGGGCAGGTGCCTAACTGGCGATCCATGTCCAACAACAGTGTGGTGTGTAACGACATAGCCCAACTACCTGAACAGTTCTGGCAAGGCTACACAGGGAACGGGGAGCCTTACGGTCTAATCAACCTCCGCCTAGCTAGGGAGGTCGGCAGACTGGGGGAAACTCAATACCCGGATCATGGTGTGATTGGGTTTAATCCTTGCGTGGAGCAACCCCTCAATCCCTATGAGACCTGTTGTTTGGCGGAAGTGTTCCTCCCCAACATCTCAACGAACGAGGAGCTAGTCCAGACCTGTAAGATTCTGTACCGTATCAACAAGCACTCCCTGTCCCTGAAGTGCCATCACCCTGAGACTGAGGCGGTCGTTCGCCAGAATATGCGAATGGGGATAGGCATCACGGGATACATGCAGGCCACGGCTGAACAGAAGTCTTGGCTGTCCTCTACCTACGAGGAACTGCGCCGCTACGATGCTGAGTACTCGGCTAGCAAGGGATGGCCTATATCCATCAAGCTAACGACGGTTAAACCAAGCGGGACCTTATCCCTGTTGGCCGGCGTTACCCCAGGATGCCACCCTGGCTACTCCCAATACTTCATCCGGCGTATCAGGATGGCGGCTAACTCTCCTCTCGTGGACAAGTGCAGGGAGCACGGGTTCGGGGTTGAGCCCCAGTTGAACTTCGATGGTTCAACCGATGGCAACACCATGGTGGTGTCCTTTCCGAGTTCGTTCCCGGAGCACACCATCGTCGGGAAGGATGTGACTGCAATTGAACAACTGGAGCACGTCAAATGGCTCCAGAAGAATTGGTCTGACAATGGGGTGTCCTGCACCATCTACTATCAAAGGGACGAACTCCCCGAGATCCATAGGTGGTTGGGCACCAACTATAACGACAGTGTGAAGGCTTGTTCGTTCCTACTGCACAGCGAGCATGGGTTTAGGCAGGCTCCCTACGAGGAGATCACCAAGACTCAGTACGAGGACATGGTTGCCAACAGCCGCCCCATAACGGGCGTGTCTTTGGATGATTCGGCTTTTGATTTACAGGATTGTGAGGGGGGCGCATGTCCCGTCAAATAATGGTGCCAGCAGAGACCAAGGAAAACAGGACGCTCGTCAGGGTGATAAAGATCCTGGCGGATCGACTAAAGCAAATTGAAATCCGATTGGATCAATTGGAGCAAAGTGATGACAACTGAATGGCTAATGGACGACGAGGCTGAATACCTCGATCTCCTGGAACTCTACGAGGAAGTGCAGCCCACGGGCAGGGCCAACCCAGACTTCGACTTCGAGCGATGGATAAATGGCCACCTGTTTATGACAGCACTGGCCAGGGAGGTTCGGGGGCCTTGGTGGGAACGCGATGACAATCGATGAAAAGTACGCCGACCTACTCCAACAGGCTAGGGATACAGGGGATGTGATTGAGGGACGTAACTCCGTCGTGCGTCGGATATCCGGCACACGGCGGGTGTTCCGTTCCACACCCCTTATCTCCGCTCGTAAGACAGCCTGGAAGTCGGCGCTACGCGAGATGGAGTGGTTCCTATCGGGTACTAACAACATCTCCAAGCTTCACCCCTCGGTGCGGCCCTGGTGGAAGCCTTGGGTGGACAAGAACGGCTACCACCAAAATGGGTACTCAGACCAGTTCAGGGCCTGCCGGGGGCAGACTGAGGATACCTATGTAGACCAGATCAAGGTGCTGATTGATGGGATCACCGAGAGCCCTTACTCCCGCCGCCACGTCATCACGACATGGAACCCGGCGGACATGATTGCTCCCGAGACCACCATAGCACTGTGCCACGGTACGGTTATCCAATGTCTAGTAAGCCCCGAGGGCACGCTTGACCTGATCACCTACCAACGCAGCGCGGACCTAGTGTGCGGGCTACCCCACAACTGGCTCCAATACTGGGCGCTCCTGATGTGGCTCGCGCACAGGACAGGTACCACGGTTGGCCGGATGATTTGGATGGGGGGCGATGTCCACCTATACGAGCCCCATCTGGACCTAGCAGACAAGATCATAGCGGCGGCCCCCAGTGTAGGCGAGACACCAGAACTCGTCTACACGCCGTCCACAAAAGAATTCCTGGCAGGCGATTTCACCTTATCTAGTGCCTATAAACCCCTAATCACTGAACGTGCGGAGATGATTGTATGAACGACAATAACAAGATCGTGAAGCTTCACACTGGTTTTACCCCCACCCAACTCCCTGATGCGGACCTCCGCGAACACCTGATCCTCCAGAGTCAAATGATCGCTACCCTGAGCGACGAAGTGACAGAGTTGTCCAAGCTCCTCACCAAGCTGGTCCGGGTACTGAAGGACAAGGCGTGAGAGTAGCCATAGCGGCGGGGGTGTTCTTTACCCTCGCTGGGGTAGCTGCCGGCTACTACCTGAGATCCCCCGAGACCGTGGTTGAGTACCGAGACCGGGTAGTCACCAAGCGGGTGGTGGAGCGCCAGACCAAGACATCCCGCGATGGCTCGGTGGTGGAGACGATCACGGAGCGCGAGACCAAGGATAGTAAACAAGACGTACCTATGAATTCTTCACAGGTACGCAAACCTGACTACGCCGTGGGTGCCCAGTGGCGGGACCGAGAGGCCCCCTCGGTAGTCGAACTAGGCTACCGCCTGATGGGCGGGGTGTGGGCCGAGGGCCGCTACGACTGGAAGCGTAGGGAACCATCTGTCGGGGTGAGGGTTGAATGGTGAAAATGCTGACACCTCACTTCAGTGAGGCCGAGTTCGCCTGTAGCTGTAAACGCCCCGACTGTGACGCCGCCCCCATGAAGCCCGAGTTCCTCGCCAAGCTGGAGGCACTGCGGGTCAAGTGGGGTAAGCCCATGACCCCCACCTCCGGTCGTCGCTGTAAGAAGCACAATACAGACGAGGGAGGGGCTAAGTACAGCCAGCACCTGTTTGGCAATGCCGCTGACTTCTACCTGAGCAGCCCGGACGAGAGGGATCGCTTTGCCCTCCTGGCTGTTGCGGTGGGGTTCACTGGCATCGGCAGGGGCCTAGGAAAGAGCTGCCTCGTTCACATTGACAACCGGCGGAACTCCGTTCGCTGGACGTACTCATAAGCCCCCCCTTAGACCTGCCCCCTTAGCCCCCTCTGGCCACCCGGCCCGAGGGGGTTTTCTTATTTCTACCTTCCCAATCACACCCCAAATCGTTATAAATGGTAGGGCCTCGCGTTTCGTAAACGGCTTGTCTACGCATTATTCGCTTTTGTTATTAGCTAGATATGGCGAATGGTGAGTAGGAAAGTGGTAGGTTTGGTAGGCCGTGTTAGCTCAGTTGGTAGAGCAGCGCATTCGTAATGCGCAGGTCGTCGGTTCAAATCCGACACACGGCTCCATTCTAATCCCTGAACGCGAGGACCCGATAACAATATCGGAGGTGTCCTATGGCGTTCTGGAGACGAGAAGGTACGAGGGTAGTAGTTTATACGACCATGGCGGGGGCGCAGAAGCGACTCGCTAGGAAGTCGGTTCGGCACCTGGACCGGGAGCCCGACCACAACGTTGATACGTGGGTCCGTCACTGGTCCCTGACCAACGAGCGGGTCAAGAAGCAACACACCGAACTAGACCACCCCGACACCTTAGCCCTCGTCGAGATATTCTGTGCCTACCTCAAGACCCGCCGCAAGTCCCCCAAGACCATCTCCCAGCACCGCCACAATCTTACCCGATACTGCCTACCGTACTTCGTTTCCGTAAACGGCATACAGGACCCCGTCCACTGGCCTACCAAGTCTGTCCGCCTGCTGACTCACCTTGAGTCCCTGGACCTATCCACCCGCACCATCAACACCTGCAACGTGTCCCTACGTGTCTTCTGGAACTGGCTCGTAGAGGAGGGCAAAGCGGCAGGGGTACTCCTACTCCGCAACGCCATGGTGGGCCAACAAGCTACCCCCCTCAACTTCACAGTGACCCCCCACGCTATCCTAGAACACCGCTTCCCTGCCTCGGAACTACGCCTCCTAGCGATCCTGGGGTTCTTCTTCTCCCTACGGCCACAGGAAGTAGTGGCCCTCACTCCGGGGGATTTCAGGGCAGGGCGCCTAGCAGCGGAACTCGAGTGCTGTAAGGTGATGGTGTCTGGGGGGCTATATGGGAAGTTCGCGGTAACCATCCACAGGCAGCGGGTGGGTAACGATTTCACCACCCCCAAGGTCAACAGTAAAGGGTGGGTGGCATGCTTCGATGAGGCCGCCGCCCGTGAGGTGGTGTCCCTTATTAAGGAACGCCCTGCGGGCCAACTCCTATTCCCTAGTCGCTTGGACTGGTACTTCCGGGTGTGGCGCAAGAAGGGGTATCCGGGGCTCACGCTAAAGGACTTGCGGAGGGCCTCGCTCTATTGGCTAGGCCAATACGGGGGACTACCGTTTACGTCCCTAAAGAACCATGCCCGCCACGCTGACCCATCTACCACTGCCCTGTATGTGCGGAGGCCGGGCAACGAGAAGGTCGAGTGGGCGGACCTGGACCTAGACGCCTAGCTGCCCCCCTTAAAAGTCCAATTAGGTATAATAAACCCCATTTGGGGGCTTAAGTACCCTAATAAGGGGTATTAGGAGAGCAGGCCACGGATGGTAGCAACTGCCCCGAGGGCTACCACCACGGCACTCAGGAACCAGATAACCCCCCGCACCATCTGGACGTGGTCTTTGATGGGGGTGACTTCGGTGGCTATTTTATCCGTCTTGGACTCCAGGAGATCGGTGCGGCGGATGTGATACTCGAGGTCGGAGGCCTGCTTGGCCAAGGTCACGTCCACACTAGCTAGGTGGTCGCGGCCCTCGTCAAGCTTGCCCTCGATCTTGTCTAGTCTGTCCCCTAGCCAGATGACGAAGTCTTTGTTGTCCATTATTCGACACCACCCGTAAGTGCCTTAAAGTCTGGGTCACGCTCCAACATGGAGTGTGTAACGGCGAGGGCCTCGGGGCCACGCTGGGAAGCACTGTCTAGTGCCTGGAGGTACCGTTTGGCCTTGGGGTCAGAGGACCCGACGAGCTTGTCGATGTTGGTATAGATGATGGCTTGAGTAGCTTTTAGTGCGCCGGGGGTGCCTACAGCGGACGCGTCTAGGGCTGCCTTGGCGACCTTGCCCCCAGAGTAGTCCATCGCACCTCCACCTAGTGCTCCCAGCGCCCTACCCATGCGGGGGCTCCCAACCTTACTTCCAACCCAACCACCCACATTAGATCCAATATTAACCAACCTACTTCCGTTCGGGCCGCGGTCTAGGAAGGCGTTCTTTATCTTCAGGTCATCCGCCGACTTGACTAGGTCATCGCCCATTCCGCCCGTCTCACTCAAGTGAGCCAGGACTTCGCGTTGGGCTGTGTTGGGCTTCTTGGCGGTGGAGTTCATCACGGCACGGATCACTTCCTCGGCGTCCAGCTTATCCTTCTTCAACATCCTGGAGACAGGGGCTGCGCCTTCCTTGGCGGCGTCAAGGCGTGCCTGTGCGTCAATCAGTTTGGACATGTCAGCAGACTCAGACAACTCGTTCTCGATAGCCTTGCGCGGGTCCCAATCTGGATGCTTCTGATAGGGTAGTACCGCGTCCTCGGCTTCCTGGAGGAGTCGTGCCTGTTCACTCGCGCCGACCTTGGCCTCTATCTGAGAGGGGGCGCTGATCCGTTGGCGCAGACCGCTAATATCAGCCTTCTGGCCTGTAGTCGGGTCAATCAAATCATCCATCACACTCTGGTGAACAGCCCGCTTAGAGGCAGGGCTATTAAACTCACTGGCAGCCTGGAAGTAGGCATCTAGGTCATTGCTCACCGATGGATCGTGGCGTTGACTGAGGTCATTAAGTAGGCCGCGTCTGTCGGCGGCACCAGGGGAGTTGAGGTTGCGGAGGGTATTGAGGATATCCTTGTCGCCACCAAATGTCTTACGCCCAGCAGTGGCCAACTTAGTGTTCTGGGAGGTCTCGGCCATCTTGGCGGCAAATTCCTCCGACACATCCAACTTGGACTTTAGGATGCCCTGCACAGACCCCTCAAAATCCCGGAGTGCGCTCTGGTCCTTATTGACATAGCCGCCAGCACCCTGGCTGTAAGCGTTCTTCAGGTCCGCCTGGATACCTTGGACAAGCTCTTTGAGTTGGGCTGGAGATTGGTTCGTCTCTGCTTGGTCCAATACACTAGACCACTTCTTGAGTGCCGCTAGTTCTGGAGTCTCGGATTGCGGTACTTCAACGCCCATCACCATCTTGGGATTGGTGCGCCCATCTACCCAAGTACGCAGGTCGCTGATGTCTACCGTATCACCGGAGTTATTCAGTATATCCCACGACTCACTAGAGGACTTGCTGGTGGCGGTGCGCTGAGCCTTAGTGAGATCCTTAACTCGTCCTGGGAGATCCTCTGGGAGAGTGGGGGCCTTGCGGGCAGCGAGGGCGTCGGCAAGATCCGCCTTGGCCTGCTGTAGAAGGGTGTCGAGTTGTCCTTTAGCTTCGCTCCTACCCGCCTTCTCGGCAGCCGCCACTTGGTCCCTGAGTGCTGTGTACTTCTGCATAGCGATAGCGAGGCCATCTTTAGCCCCCTGGTGCTCTTGGCCAGACCGTTCCTTTATAAGGTTACGTGCCTCCTTCACACCACTAGATGCATCGTCAAAAGCTGTCTGGGCTGTATCAATACCATCCTTCAGTCCGTGGAGTTGATCAGTAGCCTTGGCGTTGACGTTATCGACGGTCAATTCTGGATCGTTGTAGCGAGATCTATCGGCGAGGTAGGCGTCTGCTACATCACCGCGCCCGAGAACCTTGGCGACTCCCTTGGCCCCAGCTTCCAGTCCCTTTTGTAGAAGGGGACCAGCCCCCGCGCCTATTGTTGCGGCGTTGACTGTGTCACCGAGAGCCTCCCCATCTCGTGAGTGGGTGGCACCAGCAACACCCGCCATGACACCGCCCGTTGCGGCTGCATTGGCGTACTTACCTGTGGCTAGGGTCTTACCAGCCGGGAGTTTAGCAGCCAGTGCCCCCGGCAGCCTCAGTGGGCTGGCCACGCCAGTAACGAACTCGGCGGTTTTTTGTGCGCCAGACTTGCCCTTCTCTATACCCTCACGGAGGTCATCTAGTGCCTCCTCAGTATTACCACCTTCCGCGAACCCTACGATTTTCTTCTGTATCCAACTCGGGGCGTTGGCAAGGAGTGTGTCACCCTTAGAGTAGAGTTGGGCAAACGCCTTCTCGCCTGAGGTGGAGTCTGGGTAAGTAGCTCCGTGCCGAACCGCTTGGCGCTCTAGGACGCCAGGATCAACATTGTGTTTCTTGGCTAGGGAGTCGATCTGATCTTTGGATACACGTACTCCCGAGTCCAACCCCCAAATTCCACTTTCTGGGGCAGGTGCACTCAGGTTTACAGGAGCCCCGGCTGGCGTGTCCTCAGGTGTATCGGCGGAGATGGTGTCTCTCCAAGAGGATTTTTTATCCTCGGCCTCAGTGGGTTTGATTGTGTCTTTCCAGCCCATTACTTGAAGCCCTCCCCTGCCGCTTCGTCGAGTTCTGCTTGACTAGACACCGTTGCCGACTCGGTCTTACCCGTCTCTGGGTTAGTTCTGGAGATTGTGCGCGGAAACCCCTGGGGAGACTGGGGAGTGGCTGCCTGTACACCCTTTTTGTATGTCTCGTCAAAGAGGTGTAGGGCGTCTTCATATGGAACACCCTCGCGCCGCGAGAACAGTGTGGCTTCTCTTGCGATGGCCTTTTGTTGCTTGTCGGTCATGGCCTTTTCCGTGAGATCCACCAACCTTTCCATGTCCGCGGCGGTCATATCTCCCAACGTACCACTAGACAGTCTGGCGATGTGGTCCATGATACCCGGCACCAAGGCAGGGTTCTGCACGTAGCGAACAACGTCAAGATCCGTCAGCACTCCCGTCTCGCCAGCAATCACACGCGCAACACTAGGGCCAAGCGTTCCCAGTGACAGCCCGCCGTCGGTCTTGGCGTCAGCGATGAGGACGCGGAGATTAGGTATCCCGGAGATGGTCTTATCGGCAGACTTCCATGCTTCGGTTTTACGAAGCTCGCCGAGTGTGGATGCGGCGTCGTTCTGGAACTTCTGTATCTTACGCTCGTCGAACTGCTCCCCTTTACGCACTACCTCCTTTGCTTGTAGATCTATGCGGCGGTCTCCCTGCGCCAACCTCGCCGCTTGAATGGCGAGTATGCCTTGGGAGTCCACCTTGTCCATCAGGAGTCCCATCTCATCAACAGCTTGGGCTGACGTGGCGGTGTTTTCTAGGTCGGGGAGGAGTAGCCGCAGACTATCTGCCGTGTCCTTGTCGCCCTTATCAGTGGCTCCCTTAATCATCTGACTAAGTCGCGACTGACCAAGTAAGCGAGCGGAGGCGCTGGACCTAGAAGCAGGATCTCTCTTGGCCTGCGCGTCCCCTAGCTTCAAGCTATCCGTTGAGTTACTAATATTCTGGCCAGCGGTCCTGGCGTAGGCGTTCGCGGTGGTGGCCTTCTTGCCAGCGATGTCTACATTCAGGGCGTCAATCTCCAGGGGGCGCTTCGCGGCGTTATGCGCCCGGTCCTTCTGCTTCTCCTCCTGTTCATTACCCTTCCAGCCAAACTCTGTAGTGGCCCTGTCCCGATCAATACCCTGTTGTTGCATCTTGTCCTCAGTGAGGACACCGTCGATACGATCTTGACGTGCCTGTTGGGCGTCGCCAATCCTACCACGAGCGTTAGCGGCAATAGACTTCATCACTGAGTCATCAAACCCAGCCCCACCGCGGGACTTGCCCTTGGCGGTTAGCATCTGGCCCAGCCCTGATGCGACACCAGTCCACAGCGAGGCGCTATCAGAGTCCTTGCGGGCCTTAGTTACTTCGCTATCGCTCTGTGCTCGCTCGAGCCTCTTCATCAGGTGGGCACGTACAACGGGATCTTGGGCCGCTGAGACGGGGGGTCCATCGGGTGTTTTGGGGGCGCCACCTACGATACCGTCTTTGTCTTCTTCGTCGTCGTCAAACCAACCCATCTTATTTCTCCTTCTTTTCAGCTAGGCCCTTGAGTGCTGCCAACATCACACCTTGGAGGGACTGTGGGTCATATGCCTTCATGCCATTCTTCTCGCGGCTGATAGCTTTACCCACCTTAGTGTGCTCGATGTCCTGCATGATGAATCCCACCTTGGTACCCTCATCGCCCTCGGCGTGCTCAGGCTTGTACTTGTATGTCTTGGGTTTAACGCTCTTGAGGAACTTCATGATGTCATCGAGGCTGAGGTCTTTGATGCCGTCTTTGGTATCCTCGTCGGAATTGATGTCGTCTTCGGCATCGTCGGGGCCGGGCTTGCTAGGAGGGGCTCCTGCGTAGGCGCCGGCGACGGTCATCGCGCCCCCGATAACGGCTGCGTCCTTCTGTGCTTCCCGGTCGCCCTTACTGGTCCAGAAGTCACCCAGTTTGCCCAGCGCACCAGCCTCTCCAGTCGCCTTTCCTGACTTCATGTCCCAGTTTGTGGTGGGGAGTTTGTACTTGTTGTGGACTTCAGCGCTATTCGTGCCTACGGTATTATTGTTATTTACGCCCTGGTTGCCCTGGTTGTTGTACATACCAGCGTCGTTTATGAACCCAGTGTTGGCGGCGTTGGTGCGGAAGTCGTTGTCCTGGTTGTACTTGGCCATGTCATTCCAAGTAGTCGCATTGAACTGGTCCACACCAGTGGTGTAGTCACGGTTTGCCATGTCGGTTTTTAGGGTGTTCCCCGCGTTAAACTGGCCCATGTTGTTAGTCTGGCCAGTGTTAAACATCGACATGCTATCGCCGGCGGATCTGTTGAACTTGGCGGCGTCTAGTCCTAGGCCAGCATTGAACTGACCCGTGTTATTCAACACACCCGCGTTGAATTGGTTTGACTGCTGAGTGTTGGCGGCATTGAATTTGGAGATAGCGTCCTGGGCGGCAGCTATCTGGGATTGCTCCCCGAAGTCCTGCCCACGGATACCACCTGCCATGCCACCCGCCTGGTTGAGAGCCTGGAGGGCGCGTTGTTGAGCCATCCCGGAGATATCTAGACCAGCTTGTGAAGCGCGGTCTGTAGCACCTTGGGAAGACTGGAGTTGCGCGAGTAGTTCCATACCGGAACCGCCCATACCCCTAGCGCTCATACGCTGGAGGATAGCTTCGCGACGACCACGATCTGCCTGTGCTACATCCCCCTGGACACGGGACAGCTGTGCCTTATCAGCAGCGGTGAGTCCACCAGAGGTACCAATCTCCTGCATCGAGGCGAG
>Ga0105050_10003434_pt1 | contig 21946 bp, 18 predicted proteins | sample FRY01_FD_78088 | JGI IMG/M metagenome (GOLD analysis project Ga0105050, IMG submission 78088) | Freshwater microbial communities from Lake Fryxell liftoff mats and glacier meltwater in Antarctica - FRY-01 | ecosystem: Environmental > Aquatic > Freshwater > Ice > Glacier meltwater ...
ACCAAATAGACAAAAAGGATGAAACAGAATATATTTTTCATGTGCTGTTCGAATACAACGGGTGATCTAATAAAATAGTTCAAGCGTTTTAGTGTATTAATACAAAGTAATTCAAAAGAAACACTTTGATACGATTATGATGCCAAAAATAAAAAATGCTAAGTCATTTTAAAAAACTGATTTAACCGAAAATTTACGATTAATTTAGTTCTCAAATTCAACTATTGATTTCTGAAGATAAACATACAATCAAAATCACCATTCTTGGTTCAGGGACATCGCAAGGAGTTCCTGTTATAGCGTGTGATTGCGATGTTTGTAAATCGACCGACCCGAAAGATAATCGTTTTAGAGCTTCTATTATGATTTCCTATTATGAAGAGAATTACGTGATTGATTCGGGTCCCGATTTTCGTCAGCAAATGCTTGCCAATAAGGTGAAATCGTTAAGGGCCATAGTCTATACACATGAACACAAAGATCATGTGGCTGGTATGGATGATGTTCGAGCATTCAATTACCGTGAGCAACGTGATATGGAATTGTTTTGCACTGAAGCGGTTGAATTAGCTTTGAAAAGAGAATTTCATTATGTTTTTTCAGGCGCACGTTATCCAGGAATACCAACAGTTAATATCCATCGTATTGAAAATGAACCTTTTCAGTTACCGAATGGACCAACGCTTATTCCAATTGAAGTGATGCACTACAAAATGCCTGTTTTCGGATATCGCTTGGGAGATTTCACGTATATAACAGATGCGAAAACGATTTCGGATGAAGAAAAAGAAAAAGTGAAAGGAAGCAAAATTTTGATAGTGAATGCCCTTCATCGCTCTGAACATATTTCTCATTTCAATTTAGAAGAAGCTTTAGCATTTATCGATGAGATTAAACCAGAACGCGCTTATTTAACGCACATTTCTCACTTGTTTGGAAAGCATCAAGAAATTGAAGCGTCACTTCCGCCGAATATCTTTGTCGCTTATGATGGAATGGTAATTGACTTGTAAATCAACAATTTTAACGCAATATTCTTGACTAAAGGTCTTTTTTTATTGTTTGACTTTGATACCAATAATGTTGGGTAAGTCCCAGAAATCTTTATTGTTGTCATTGGCATAAGTTTGTGAAACATAACTGCCTATTTTTTCAATGCAATGATCCTTTATATCGATATACAAGCTTGTTTCAGGACCTCCTTCTAGATAAATGGCGTTGCGAAGGTCTTCTTTAAATGCTCCCATAAAAGAAATCATGTGATTATGTGTATATGGCGATCGAGAAAAAATAAACCAGATTCTTCCTTTTTCATCCTTTGCGGCAACAAGCATACTGCATGATTGATTTCTTTTATTCCATCCCATTGCTTCACCATTGCAATCAATCATTCGCATACCCTGTGCATAGCAAGTGTATTGATCGCACACTTCCGCCCAATTTTCACATTTCAAATCAAGAATTTCAAAGTTATTGTTACTGGAATCTTTAGGCGTGAAGGCAATCATTGAATTATAGCTTGGATTAACCGTTTTGTTATTGAAATGCTCCCCATTTTTTAGATAACCACGATGAATTAATCCATTAGCTAAGTCGTACATTCCAGCGTTCATTACGATATTCAAATCGAAACTATCAGCCCATTCAGGAGCGGTCATTCGCGTTTTATTGAACTGTGTCGCATTATACATAAAAAACTGAAGTTGTTCAGGTTCTAAACGTAAAATACTCAATTTAGAATCGCCCAAAATAGATTTTTGAGGTGCGGACATTTCAATGAATTCAACACCTTTAGCAAGTTTTATCCAATTGGAATATTCAGTAGTATCTACTTCTTGTTTAAGTGTGTCGGCTGGCTGCGCACAAGAATGCAATTGTATGGCTAAAAGAAGGATTACAAAAAGATTAAGCTTCGTCATTCCAATCGAATTTCTGAGTTTGGATAGGGAAAAGTTCAAACAATTCACCTGAATAATAGAACTGAAACGCAATTGCTCCAAAAGTATACGGTTTTTCATAAATTTTTATGGTCGAACCACCCACACACGGATTTGATTTTGGTTTAGATTGCGGGAAACCAACATTAAAAAGCGTGGCAAGTATTTCAGGTCGATTTTCGATAGAATAACCAGCTCGTTCCCATTGTACTTTTACTTGTTTCAAAAAGACTGCTGCATACATGTATGAATAGAAGTGATTTCGATATGAAGTAAGTCGATCCAATCGCTCTTTCGTTGGGTCTTCTGTACTAAAGTTCAATAAATTCTCATACTCAGTACCTAAATAATATTCACTACTTGGATCTTTCAGATAACCTTCGATTCGCTGAGCGGTATGCTCTTTAATTCCCGTAACACCGAATGAAAATTGTGATTCAACAGACAAAACTTTCAATGGACCAATCCATTTTTTATAAGCTTCTCTGTTTGAATTGAATAAGCGTATTTGCTCTCCAACCAAACAGGCAACAATCAATCGAGCTTCAACACCCGTAACTTGAGCAACAGAATCAATCAGATGGGTGTCTTTGGCAACAGCAATTTTAAAATCTTGCCATTCTGAAATATTCATCCAATCATAAATACTTTCCGTTCTGATTTTCCGCTCTTTTTTCAGTTCATATCTCAATTTATACAATTGTGACATGTAGTATTTGTTCTTCTTTAATTGTAAATCGGCGGCATCCAACATGCGAAGAACTTCACGATCATCCTCACTCTTTTCATAAGCCAACATGATGTGTTGTGCATTTTTAGGATAGAAACGATTTAACAAAAGAATCCGCTGTAATGCTTCGTAGTGATCAAAGTAAATGGATGAAGTATCTTTTTTGAAAGATTGATCATACTTGTCGCGGATCTCATGAAAATAACGGTCATTGACATCTACAGATCCTTTTTCATCAGTGAAACGGAACTTTATAGCTATATAACTTGCTGTAAGAAAAAATCCTATGAGTGCAAATCCGACCAAAAATGTATAGAATGGTATTTTAAACCATCTACTGCGAAAAAATCTTTTCAAGCTGAACTGTTTTAAGAACGCGTAAATGTACGAAAGGACGAACAAATAGAAAAATTTTACACAAATCTTGATTTTTAAATCTTCAACCCTTTACCAGCTTCTTTTAAACAGTTAATTTGATTTCATGAAATATGGTTATCTTTGGTCCTCAAATAAAACCAAGATGACAAATAATTTATTGAAAGGAAAAAGAGGAATCATTTTCGGAGCATTGAATAGTCAATCAATTGCTTGGCACGTTGCTGAAAAAGCACATGAACAAGGAGCTGAATTTGTTTTAACTAACGCTCCAATTGCGATGCGAATGGGAGAAATTAATATTCTTGCTGAAAAAACGGGGTCTAAAATTATTGCTGCTGATGCAACGAGCATTGAAGATCTTGAGAAATTGATTTCTGAATCGATGGAAATTTTAGGTGGTAAAATTGATTTTATTTTGCACTCAATTGGTATGTCTGTGAACGTTCGTAAAGGAAATCACTATACTTCTGAAAACTACGATTATACAATGAAAGGATTGGACGTTTCTGCACTTTCATTTCATAAAGTAATGCAAACTGCGAAAAAATTGAATGCCATGAATGAATGGGGATCAATTGTCGCTTTAACATACATTGCAGCTCAAAGAGTTTTTCCAGATTACAACGATATGGCTGATAATAAAGCGTATTTAGAATCTATTGCACGAAGTTTTGGTTACCATTTTGGTGTTGATCATAAAGTACGTGTAAATACTATTTCGCAATCACCAACCATGACAACCGCTGGAAGTGGAGTGAAAGGATTTTCTGAATTCATTAGCTTCTCTGATATGATGTCGCCATTAGGTAACGCAGACGCAGATGCATGTGCAGATTACTGCATCACTTTATTCTCTGATTTAACACGTTACGTTACCATGCAGAATCTTTTCCATGATGGTGGATTCTCGAACACAGGTGTTACACAGCAGGTTATTGATCGTTTTGGCGGGGAATAAGTAAGGATTCGAAGATTTGAATATTCGAAGGAGTTGAAATATTTAAAAGCAGTGTTTTTCACTGCTTTTTTTGTTTCTAACCATTTATATCATACGAAATACAATTTGTTTGCGTTACATTTGAAAACACAAAAACGATCAACATGCGATTGCTACTCATTTTTTGTCTCCTTGCATTAAATTCATTTGCGCAACCTCTGAACATTAAAAACAATAATGGCGGAATTTTTAGTCTGGGAGTTCGCACAACCATAAGCACCTTTAATCATGGTAATATTGGAAATACTGGTACAGGTGTTGGTGGACAGTTTCGCTTACAATTTGCAGATCGCGTTAATTCTGATTGGTTTTTTGACTATATCACTAGTGATATCGAAGACTTTGCCAGTAGAACTGATTACCATATTGGATGGAGTGTGCTTTTTTATCCAACTAAAAAGCTAGATGGGTTGATTAAGCCTTATATTTTAGCTGGACATTGCTTTGATTATACGCGTTTAGTGGATAATGCAAATCAAAATAATTTTATTGAACGATGGAGCTCTGCAGTTCAAGGTGGAGCAGGAATGCATATAAATTTAACTCCGCGATTGGATCTTTCAGTTGTAAGTCAATACATGATTCATTTAGGAACCCATATCGATGCGCATGCGCACAATGGAGTAATAGAATTTCATTCTCAAAAAGGCTCAAGTTTAGAAGGACATTTGCTGTTTCATGTTGGTATCAACTATAAAATTGCTGATTTATGGTAAGGTTAATTTGTTTGTTCGTCACGCTTGGTTCATTCGTGATGTTTGGTCAGGAACAGTATATTCGTCAAGGTACTTTAAAGGCATCTGTAACAATTGCACCCTCAAAAATGCTGAACAAGGATGTCCAGAATATCTATCTAAATGGCTTTATCGCATATCAACTGGATGAACATTTCAGTTTACGTGGAGAGACTTTTTATTACATCAAAGGTGCCGCAAGTGCTGCTACTGCCTTCGTTTACAATGGTGCTATAAATACTTATTTTGGTGCTTTTTATCACAATGGAATTAAAAACTGGGACAATTATCTTGGTTTCCAGCCAGGTATTTCTGTGATTCAAACACTTTATAAATCAGGGGCATCTGTTTGTCCAACTTTCGCATTTAAAGTGGGCACAGCCTATTATGTTTGGAAGTATTTTCACTTTTTTGCTGATGTAACTTATACTAATACTTCGTTAAGAGGTTTGAGCATCGGTTCACAAAAATCGGATGAATTAATAATTTCTGCAGGTTTAGGCTTTCAGATTAACACAAAAAAGAAAGTACCCAAGTATATTTCGATACCTAATTTTTAGTTAAGCATTTAGGTATGAATATTAGAAAAAAATCTTTTTTATTACTTGTGATTTTTTGCTATTCTTTTATTGAATGTAATTCAATAGTTGCGCAGTTCTCAGATTCTATCAAGCTCAATGATGTTAGGTTTCTAGCTTCACACAACAGCTACAAGAAAAAACCTGATCCAAAAGTCCTTCATTTTCTATATCGGTTTAAAAAACGTTTGGGTGAAGATTTAGATCCAAATCGAATGGATTATGGCCATTTATCCTTGTCACAACAATTCAATGATTACGGTATTCGAGGACTAGAATTAGATGTTTATTATGATCCAAAAGGAGGGAAGTACAGAAAGCGGCGTTTGAATTTATTTATTGGGGGTCTAAAACAACGTGTTAAAGACTCTGTGATGCGTCAGCCTGGATTTAAAATGTTGCACATTGCCGATATTGATTATGAAACGAATTATTTGACATTCAAAGCTGCATTGACTGAAATCTATTTATGGAGTAAAGCCCATCCTGATCATACACCGATTTTTATTAATATCGAGCCGAAAAATGTTAGTCTGGGTGATTATTCAAAGGTTTTTCGATTTTTTGGATTTAAAAAAGCGCTTAAAATAGATGAATCTGCCTATTCAGCTTTGGATGCTGAGATCTTGAGTGTTTTCAATGCATCGACAGAAGTATTTACTCCTGCAGATTTGAAATTAAATTATGCTACAGTGAAAGAACGACTAAGTGAAAAAGGTTGGCCTTTACTCAGCGAATGTTTGGGAAAGGTATTTTTTATCATTGACGGAGATCGGAATGGTTTGTATAAATCTTTTTTGGATAAAGGGGAGAATCGACCGATGTTTGTTTACAGTGAGCCAGAAGCTAGTTCAACGGCCTTCGTTAAGCGCAATGATCCTACAAACAATGAAAGCGAAATTAGCGAATTAACGAAAAAGTATATTGTACGCACTCGTTGTGATGTAGAAACCATTCAAGCACGAAATAACGATTATAGTTTGTTTGAATCGGCAATGGCAAGTCAAGCACAAATTATTTCAACAGATTTTTACATGGCAGACCCTACGATTGGACCTTTCGAGGTATTTACGCGGTTTGAAAAGGAATTGAAGAATTAGAAAATTATGAATTAATTTCACTTTATGTAAGTGCATTTAGACATTATACACGGTATCAAAACTTTCGTTTTCCGATTTCATATGTTCATAAGTTGAACCCAGAATCCAAATTGTTACTCCTTATCCTATTTTTTGGTGTCATTTTCTTTGTGATTTTCAAAGTGTGGAAAATAATTTTGAAAGAAAGAAGGGATAATGTTTAACCAAATCAGTTTGCTTCTTTTATTGAATTAGTCTTAATTGAATACTTCTTAGGCAATATCAATTGTGAACCACGAATTCCAAACCATAAATCTTATATCCCGAATTCCCTTCTAGGCCCATTTAAGTAGTTTCCAACCAGCCAGAGCTCCTGCTGTAAATACTACAATATCAGTAACTACAAACCAAAGAGGGTGAGGAATCATGTATAAATTGGAAATTGTTCCAAAGAGTAACAATAAGAAAACTACCAAATATCCAACAATTGAGTTTGGTTCAATTTTGTTTACCGTTAAAGCTGCTAAGAAAATTGCCAAACCGTGACCTAAAGCGACAATTGTTAAGGCCATCACAGGGATATTTTCAATCATCTGCTTTATTTCTGCTAGATTCGCTGGGGTGAATTTATTTTCAATTGGAAAGAGTTTCATTCCGATAAACTCCATTAGCGTAATCGTTGCATAAGCGATGATTATTCCAGCACCAGTGGCTAAAAAGGTTTTTAATTTCATGTTAATTATTGGCGTAAAATAAGGCATTTACAAAAAGCAATTTTCCATTTTCCCAAAATCCTCTGAATAGTGGATTGTCAACCATGTATACGATGCAACCTCTACCTCGGTTTTCTTGACCAAAAACCAGTGTTTCAGACATGTTTGATAAAGTGTTGCAACCTGCAAATCCAGCAACTGGAATAGAATCATTATCGATGTAAACAACATTGTTTCCTTCCTTCAATAATTCATATGAATTGGCACTTAATTTCAATGAAAAGTAAGTGTTGTCATATCCAAAAGCCAAGGGATTTGTGTTTTCTATTTTGCATTTAAAAATCGCTCCCGTGATAACATCTTTGATTGCTTCGCGTTCTTGTGCGTCATAAGTAATATGCGCATGTTCGTGACGGTTTTCATTTGCTGTTGTGTCTGACTTATTGGATTCTTTTGCTTTTAATGCAAAACCATTCTCAGAATTGAACGAACTCAATGCTGAACCAATTGCGATAATTTTACCGCCGTTATTGATCCATTGATCCAACTCATCTTTTACATCACCGATTATTCCACCATAATAACCTTCTGGTACAATTAAGATGTCGAATGACTTTAGTTGACGCGTTGAAAATGATTCGCTTTGAAGCAAAGTAATTGGGTAATTAAGTTCTTTGTTGAAGAAATGCCAAACTTCACCAGCGTTTAATGATTCGGTATATCCACCTGATAACAAAGCAATGCGTTTCGACTGAATTAATTTAACGGAAGAGGATCCAACGTCTTTTCCTGTATCTACCATTCCAGTGGTTGTCGTGGAATAGATCAATTGATATTTCTTCGCTGCTGCTTGTATGATTTGATCAATATTCGCAATCTTGTTTTCGCCCTTTACAATAATCAAGGTTCCAGGATTGTATTTTTCTTGACCGAAAGTAAATGCGAGTTCATTGTAACGCACTTTGATACCTTTTTGAAGAAGTTCACTTAAAAAACGAGCATCGCTCATACTTTCCCAGCGAATTAAATACGCATACGTATCGTTTCCAGCTATTTTTTGTTCTACAGGCTTTTGTATCGAAGCGCCTTTTACCACTGTTTCAGAGGCAATTGCATTCAAACCATAAGCATAGGGTAACGACCACGCGGTAATATCATAGGTGATTGAATCGGCCAATTTTGTTTTTGGTTCGAATAAAACGTTGACAAGCGTTCCTTTCTTTTGATTGGTTTGAATAATTAAGTGATTTTCAGTGGTATTCATAGATCCTGATTTCCCGGTGGTATAGTCGAAACCTTTCACTGCGGCACCATTTCCATAGCTATATTCAATCTGATGCTTATCCAATAAGTTTTTTAATAGTGCTACTTTTTCGGCATTTCCACCAACTATAAACGATTTGTATTTATAATTTTTGTTGGATACAAATTTCTTGTATTCATCAATTAATTTTACCGCTTGTAGAGATGAATATTCAACCGTTGACATTCCACTTGTGTGATGATGTATCAAACGATCGATAAGTGTTAAAGTATCGCCTTCTGCATTGATAACGCCAAGACCACCGCGTCCACTGCCACCTTGCTCATACGTCATTCCTATTGCTCCATTATAAGTAGGGTAGGTGTCGCCATAACTTGGGTAAAGCAAATCGAATATTTCGCGGGTGAAATAGAACCAACCATTTTGATCGAAGTACTTGGCATTGTTTCGACCCAGTCCATTTTGAAACTCGCGCTGCCAATTGGTGATTACTTCGTGATAGGGTTCAGCTGCTGGAGCGAAATAATACGGATCATTCATTCCTTGTTCGTGAAAATCAACATGCACGTGAGGTAACCATTGGTTGTAAACAATCAATCGTTGCTGTGTTTCCACTTGCGTTGCCCAAGCCCAGTCTCTGTTTAAGTCAAATAAATAATGATTTGGTCGACCAGAAGGCCACGGCTCATCGTGTTCTGCGCTAATTACGTTCGTATTGTATGTTTCATCTTTTTGTTGATTGTACCAGTTTACGTAGCGGTCTCTTCCATCTGGATTAATACATGGATCGATAATTACTAAGACATTTTTCAACCAATCTTTCTTCTGGGTGATTAATTCATAAGCCGTCAACATTGCAGCTTCTGTTCCCGCACTTTCGTTTCCATGAACGTTGTAACTCATCCAAACAATCGCAACAGTTTCATTGCTTCCTTTAGCGTGATTGTCTTTTATTTCTGCTAAACGCTTCAAGTTTTCTGGACTTGAGATATAACTAACAATTAGCTCACGGTTTTCGTTTGTTTGACCATATTTTTCCACTTTAACTAATTCAGGAGCGTTTTTCTCCAACTGACGGAAATAGTCAACTACTTGGTGGTGCCGTGAAAAATAGGTTCCTAATGGATAGCCGAAAAATGCATCAGGTGATTGAATTTGCTGTGTAAATACACTAATTCCACTAATAATAAAGCAAATAACAAGTATGATTCTATTCATGTTTGATTTTTGTGAAACTCAAATCTAAAAATATCTTTTGAGTTTCTTGCAATTTGCATCAACAAACTATCTCAAAGCTCCGCAATAGTTGCAGTTGCACTGCTGCGACTATTTTACATTTATTCTCTTTCCGAAGCAGTTGTATTGCTGAGGCTTAAAATTTAAAATATCCCCTTCACTTTCAATAACTCATCAAGCGATTCAATATCCGCATATAAAACATCACGCGCCTTACTTCCTTGGAATGAGCCAATGATTCCCATACTTTCTAATTGATCGACAATTCGTCCTGCGCGGTTGTAGCCCAATTTTAATTTACGTTGAAGTAAACTAGCAGATCCTTGCTGACTAATCACCACGATTCGAGCGGCATCGGCAAACATTGGGTCGATATCATTCATGTCGATATCACCACTTCCATCGCCACCTTCACCAACAAATTCTGGTAATTGGAAAGCTTCAGGATAGGCACGTTGTTCGCCAATAAAGCTACAAATATCATCTACTTCATGCGTATCAACAAATCCACATTGTAAACGCTTAATTTCTGAACCGGTAGAAATTAACATATCTCCTCGACCAATTAATTGATCAGCACCTGAAGCGTCAAGAATGGTTCTTGAATCAATCTTCGAAAGTACACGGAAAGCGATTCGTGCAGGGAAATTGGCTTTAATCATACCCGTAATTACGTTTACGGAAGGACGCTGCGTAGCAACAATTAAGTGAATACCAATGGCACGCGCTAATTGCGCCAAACGAGCGATTGGGTGCTCGACTTCCTTACCAGCTGTCATAATCAAATCATTGAATTCATCTATTAATACAATGATGTATGGTAAATAACGGTGACCTTTCTCTGGATTTAATTTACGCGCAATGAATTTTACATTGTATTCTTTGATGGTACGAACGCCCGCATCTTTCAATAATTCGTAGCGCTCATCCATTTCAATACAAAGCGAGTTTAAAGTGGCAACAACTTTAGATACATCCGTAATAATTGCATCTCCATCCCCCGGTAATTTCGCTAAAAAGTGACGTTCAATTTTGTTGTAAAGTGTTAATTCCACTTTTTTTGGATCGACCAATACAAATTTCACTTGAGAAGGATGCTTCTTGTAAAGAATCGAAATTAGGATGGCATTTAAACCAACCGATTTACCTTGACCAGTTGCACCGGCAACCAATAAATGGGGCATCTTTGTAAGATCAAATGTAAACGTTTCATTCGTGATGGTTTTCCCCATTACAATTGGCAATTCATAATCTGAATTTTGGAATTTCTCAGAAGCAATTAACGAACGCATACTGACCATTTCAGGATTTGAATTTGGAACCTCAATACCAATTGTTCCCTTTCCAGGGATTGGCGCAATGATACGAATTCCAAGTGCACTTAAACTCAAAGCGATGTCGTCTTCCAAGTTTTTAATTTTGGAAATTCGAACACCTGGTGCTGGAACAATTTCATAAAGCGTTACCGTTGGACCAATCGTTGCTTTGATTTTTGCAATGTCAATTTTATAATGAGAAAGCGTTTCAACGATTTTATTCTTGTTGTCTTCTAGTTCTTGTTTATTGACAGAAACGCCATTACTTCCATAATCTTTCAATAAATCTATAGGAGGAAGGACATAGCTTGATAAATCCAAGGTTGGATCGTAGTCGCCATATTCACTGCGCATTTTGTTCAGTTCTTCATCACCCAATGATTCATCAGCTGGTGCAATTTTCACGGTGAAATCTTCATCTGATTCTAGATCATCTTCAACAGGAAGTTTAATTTCCATTTCATCGTCTTCAATGATTGGTTCTTTGTAGGAAATTTCTAATTCTGAGCCAAAATCATCATCGTCATCATCAAAACTGATTGTTTCAGCAACTTGATCCACTTCAATTTCTTCGTCTTTAATCGTATTGACCACACGTAGGTCATTGAAATCAGGTTGTTTGAACACATTTGCATCTTTATTCTCCGAATCCTTCTCTTTTGAGAATCGATCAAACAAGGCCTTGAAATTTGGATTAAATAAAAGCACTGAAACGACATAGGCAAGGACAAGTATAAAAACCAAGGTTCCAAAACGACCAATGGTTAATGTCAACCAATTATTTAAATGGTAACCGAAAGATCCGCCTAAAAAATTAACGGTTGAAGCAAAATAGCCCAAAAACAGAGAAGCCCAAAGCATAATGGTTACGGTGCGAATATACGTTGTTCGAATCGGTAAGATGGTCACGTCAAAGACACGCTTTAAACCTGAGAGGAATAAGAGGAAAGGAATACAGAAAGAAGCCAATCCAAACCAACGGAACACCAATAAATGAGCTGTCCAAGCACCAAATTTACCCAACCAGTTTTCAACTGGATCTTCGTTTGCATCAAATAAAAATTCAAATAATCCTTTGTAAAGAACACGGTCTTGATCAATTTTCCATGTGAACAAGTAAGAAAAACACGCCAAAAACAAGAATACGGAAAGTAAAAGCAAAAACGAACCAAACGAAGTGTTGAATTTCTTTTGATCAAACTTACCTTTTAATCCATCCAATGGATTTTTACCTTCTTTTTTTTCTACTTTTTTTGCTTTGGGTTCTTTCTTAGTCGCTTTGTTATCAGCTTCTTCAATTAAATCTTCCTTTGCTTTATATTCGTTTCCTGCCATTTTAACACAATCTGCAACGAAGATAAGTTGCATTTGACGTCAAAACGCACGCGATTTCAAGAAGTTTAAACATTGAAGTGTTAGTATGAAGAAAAAACTATTCTGTTTCCTCTCCGCCTTGAAATTGAAGCATGATGTCAAGGAATTCATTGAACGTAACTCGCTTGTAGTCAGAAGGAATACCGAATAAATCTTTTGGCGGAACCATTTCTTCAATACTAATTAGTTTGTATTCATAAACCCCGTCCATTGTTATGATGTAGTAATGGACAGGAAGTCCTGGGAAATCTTCAAATGTGTTGATGTATTTTGGACTGTATTTTTTGAGGTATAAGTATTCTTTTGGTTCTTTAAAATCTGGGTGACTAACAAGCAGTTTATTCGCTCTTACTCCTCCAACTTTCTTTTTAAACCATTTTTTTTCGAAAGTATATTTACTTTCTTTTTTTCTAAAAAGTGAATCGGAATGGTCTGTTTGAATAGCAAAATTGTCAATAGGCGTTTCGAGCAACAAATAGGATTTATTTAATTCCATGTGTTTGATAATCACCTGTTTTCCTAACTGATCCGTTACGTTTTCAATTCGAATAATTGTATCATTCGTATAAACTACCATCTGTGTCGCTGGAATAAATTTCTGAAAAGCAGTATCAGCAATCTGAACGGAATAAACTAGTTTTCCAACAAATGCTTCTTTCTTTTGGGAAAAAACAAAACCTGTAAACATGATAAATAAGCAAATCAATCGAATCATACTAGAATTTTGTGTGAAATTAAAAAGAATTGTAGACTTAACGAGTATAAAAGGACAGGGTTACATTTGTAGCGATTCATTCCTTGAATTATGCTAATTTTGTTGAGCTTATTTAATTTATGAGAGAAAAAATAACATTCTTATTCAATCGGTCTGAGATAACCGCCGGAACAAGAGGAGCATCTTTAGGACCCGACGCAATTGTTGCAGCAGCAAGACAAAAAGGAACTGATTTATTTCGTCGAATTGAAATTCGTGAAGTAATAGATCAAAATTTCTTATTAGACGAACCTACTTCTTATCCTTTTGCAAAGCGAATTGATGGTTTAGCTAAAGTATATGATTCGACTGCGAAACATATTATTGCAATAATTAATCAAGGTCAGTTTCCATTAGTAATTGCTGCCGATCACGGTTCAGCAGGAGGAACAATTAATGGATTGGTAAATACGTATCCTAATTTAAAAATTGGGGTAGTTTGGATTGATGCTCATGCAGACATTCATACTCCCTATACAACCCCTTCCGGAAATATACACGGAATGCCATTGTCGACTGCTTTGGGTGACGATAATTTAGAATGTAAGATTAATGACTTGGACGAAGCGACTTACCAATTGTGGGAGCAGCTGAAAAGTGCAGGAAACAAAAAACAAAAAATTCAAGCAGAAAACTTGGTTTATATTGCCGTTCGCGACACTGAAGATCAAGAAAATTCGCTTATGAAACGCTTGAATATTACCAATCATACGGTTGAAACAATTCGTGCGTTAGGAGTAGAGCAGGTACTTGTGAATACATTAAAGCAATTAAGTGAGTGCGATAAAATTTATGTTTCATTTGATGTGGATTCAATGGATCCAGATTTAACTTCTTATGGAACAGGAACACCCGTAAAAAATGGTTTGACCTCAGAAGAAGCTGCTTGTTTTTTGGAAGGCTTGGCGAAAGATAAACGCACTGCTTGTATTGAATTCGTTGAAGTGAATCCTTGTTTGGACGATAAAAAGAATAAAATGGCTGAAGTCGCTTTGGAGTTAATTGAGCGCACAGTGCATGTAATTGAAAATAGAAATTAAAAAATGGAAAGTATCATTAAAGAACGTTTGTTAAGTAATGCTGAAGCGATTTTCGGATGCCCAATTGATGCGAATTTAGTTCAGTTTCAATTGACAAGAAAGGATGTTGCTGGAGATTTGACACTCGTTTTATTCCCATTTGTAAAAATACTTCGTACCTCTCCTCAAGAAGTTGGGGAGAAGATTGGTGCTTTTTTAAAGAAAGAATTTGATTTCATTCAATCAGTTGAAGTCGTAAATGGCTTTTTAAATATTATTTACAACGAAGTTTTTTGGATTGATCGTTTAACAAAAATTGCTTCGAATTCGAAGTTCGGTATCTCTGAGCCCAATTCGAAACCACTTAAAATGGTGGAATATTCGTCACCAAATACCAATAAACCTTTGCATTTGGGACACTTGAGAAATATTTTCTTAGGGGCATCAGTTGCTGAAATTTTAAAGACCAATGGTCACAAGGTAATTAAAACCCAAATTATTAACGACCGAGGGATTCATATCTGCAAAAGCATGTTGGCGTGGGAAAAGTTTTCTCCTTTGAATCCGAAGGGTGAGCGTGAAACACCTTCCAATACAGGTTTGAAAGGCGATAAATTGGTTGGAAAGTATTATGTAGAGTTTGATAAGCACTTCAATGTGGAAGCAAATCAAATCATACAAAATTGGGAAGATGGAGAAATAAGCGGATATCCTTCAGACATAGTGGAGGAATTTAGAAAGTTTGCTGCTGCTCGTGCAGGAAAGGATGAAAAAGCGGTAAAAGGCTTGAATGATAAAATCAAAGATTTAGCGAAAAATCAAACGAGCCTGTTGCGCGAAGCGAAAGACATGTTGGTGAAATGGGAAGCGCGAGATCCACAAGTTTATTTGTTGTGGTCGACCATGAATAGCTGGGTCTATGAAGGTTTTGAAGCGACGTATAAATCAATGGGTGTTGACTTTGACACCTTGTATTATGAGTCTGACACCTTTTTATTGGGTAAAGACATTGTCATTGAAGGACTTCGAAAAGGAGTGTTTTACCGTAAAGACGACGGATCGGTTTGGATTGATTTAACGGCTGATGGTTTAGACGAGAAATTAGTGTTGCGTTCCGATGGTACCGCGGTTTACATGACCCAAGATATTGGAACAGCAGTCGATCGCTATAAAGATTTTCCAGATTTAGATGGAATTATCTATACGGTTGGAAATGAGCAAGATTACCATTTTAAAGTCCTGTTTTTGATTCTTCAAAAAATGGGCTATTCTTGGGCAAAAAACTGTATGCATTTGTCTTACGGAATGGTTGATTTACCAAGTGGTAAAATGAAATCCAGAGAAGGAACAGTTGTTGATGCCGATGATTTAATGGCAGAAGTGGTTGCAGCGTCGACTGAAATGACAAAAGAACGTGGTCATTTGGATGGAATGACTGAACAGGAAAAGGAGAACTTGTACCGTCAAATCGGAATGGGTGGCTTGAAATATTATCTATTGAAAGTCGATCCTAAGAAACGAATGATGTACAATCCGGAAGAATCGATAGAGTTGAACGGAAATACTGGACCTTTCATTCAATATGCGCATGCACGAATTAATTCGTTGTTGGCGAAATCGGGTGGAGAGGAGCTTTCATTTGACGCAGCTAAAATTAACTTGCATCCAGAAGAAAAGGAAATTATCAAGCAATTGGATTTATTACCTTCTGTCATTCATGAGTCAGCAAAAGAACTCTCTCCTGCCATAATTGCCAATTATACTTTTGAGTTAGTGAAGACCTACAATTCGTTTTATCAAAGTGTTTACATTTTGAATGAACCAGATGTTGATGCAAAAAGAATGCGTTTGACTCTCAGCAAGAATGTAGCGAAAGTAGTTGCTTTAACGATGCATTTATTAGGAGTGGAAGTGCCGTCGAAGATGTAGCTTTAACAGGCTCAGCTACCGATATGGAATTATGAAATCCGTAGGATACAATGACCGAAGGGAATTAATTATGAATAATGGTTCCCGGTCTTGTAGAGGAATCAATTCATTCATTTAAAGCAAAACCAACTTCCCAGTATTTTCTTCACTGATTTTTACAATTGTCGGGGGATTTCCTTGCAGGTAAATATCGCCTTCTCCATTGATTTTATATGTTAATGCATTTGTAATGGTCGTTTTAATAGAGCCTTTCGAGTAATTTTCAATGTAGGCTTCATTGGAAGTGAGATCGATTGCATCAATTTGCATCAAGGCGTAATTCCACAACTTTAATTGATTAACAGAACCAGAAAGTGTGAGTTTTCCTCCGCAAGGAAAATTATTCCATGTATAGAATGAGTTGCAGTTTAGTTTAAGATTGGCAACACTCATTTTACCAGTGGTGATTATTCCCAACTCTGGACACGTTAATTCATTGGAACAAGAAATATCACAGGTTTGATTGACATTGATGCGTTTTAGGTTTTTTACTGAAATATGAAGCGTTATTCTATTCTTTCCAGGCTTCATCCACGCATTTTTGAAACTACTTTCAATGTGGAGTTCTTTGTTTTCAATGTGCCAATCAACTTTTCGAATCATTTTTGGATCCCCAGAAATTAATATGCTTTCTATCGTATCTTGGGTAAGAATCACATCAAAACGATCGTCTAAGGTGAGAATTTCAAAGCTTCCAGTTACTTCGTAAGTTTCGCTAACCAATTGTTCCTTATTGCATGAAAGCAATAAAAGCAAGCTGCTAAATATGTAAAGAATATTTCTCATGATTTCTTAAACCAATAACCAAATCCAACTTCGGGATAATCCAAAATGTGTAAATGTGATTTCATTGAAATGTGAATTAAAAAGTGATCGTTCCATCGGTAACGAACAATTGCTCGATTGTAATAAACTTTTCCGTCGACGTGATTGGTTAGCCCAACATAAACGCCTTCTTGCAAAATAAAACTAAAAGGTCCATAAGCCAATTCTTGTGCTAAATGAATTCCAGTTCGAAAATCGTAGCTGCTTTTGAAGGCTTTATTGCCTGGAGTAGATAATTCTGTTTTAGTGGATGAATCATAAAACAAATCTAAACCACCACCAAGTCTAAATTTGTGTGAAATATGTCTTTTATATTCAACAGATAAGGAGGAAGTGAAGTAGATGGTTGATTGCAATGCGCGTGCGTGCTTGCCACCAGCTGCATAAATAAAGGCAAATTCATTCGATCCAATATGTTTCGGTCGCTCCGTTTTTACGAAATCGGTAGATTGACCAATACTTCTATTTATTCCTGCATAGGCAGTTAACGTATTTACGCCTAAATTAGGTTCAGCCATATTGGCGTTGGAGAAATGGCTGAAGGAAACTCCACTATTTAATGAAAGATTCTCCGTAATCCGAAAGGTCGTTCCCATTTTATAGTTGAAATGAATATTTAATCGAGAACCAACAGCAACATTCATATAATTGTCTTCCAAATTGAATGTTTTGGTCGCATAACCTAATCCAAGTCCAAACTGACTATTCAATTGAAACCATTTCTTTCGAATAATGTGGGTCATAAAATAACCGTAAAGTGCAGCTTCATGTCCGAAAGCCTCTCTATTACCCAGAGAAGTGTATAAAAAAGTAAGGCCGTACGCCGGGTAGTTGTATAATTGTTCTGCGAAACGTTTTCCACTTGTTTGCTTTTGGAAAGACAATTCGACGCTGCCAATGGGTTTTTCTGCCAATTGATTGAATAATTGATATTCGGGGATTAAATAACCAAAATGACCATCCAAGCGGAGCGCAGTATTTTCAAAACGTTTTACTTGTCCATTACCAATGATAGGCAACAAGAGTAGTAAGGTGAATAACATAAAATGACTCGCTTTTTCCATGCAGCGCTGCTCAATGTGAAATGAAAAACAGATGTAAATATACGATTTAGGACTTAGAAATTAAGAGTTATGAATTGTGTCCGAAGTGTGACCACGATTCGCCTACCGAACTAGACCGCAAAGCGAATAGAATTAAACCATTTATTTAGTATTACAGAGCCGCTGCCCATCCGAAGGGGGAAACTTGCGCTTCCGATTAATCATCAACTGATTTAAATTAACCTATCCCTTTGTGTCCTCGGTGTTAAAAAAGTAGATTCGATTTTTGTCGTTTGAGGTTCATTATGCATTAGTGGCTAGTTTTTTACCTCTTATAGTAGAACATTAAAATTTATTTCTATCTTTGCCGCGTCTAATCCTGATATGGATCGGGAGACTACATAAGAATTATTTAAAGAATATTGGCATGTATTTAAATTCAGAAGTTAAAAAAGAGATCTTCACGAAGCACGGTGGTGCTGAGACGAACACAGGTTCATCAGAAGGTCAAATCGCATTGTTCACATTTCGTATTGCTCACTTAACTGAGCATTTGAAAAAGAACCGTAAAGATTACGGAACTCAGCGTTCATTGCAATTGTTAGTTGGTAAAAGAAGAAGTTTACTTGATTATTTAAAGAAAGTAGAGATTGAAAGATACCGTGCTATCGTTAAGGAATTAGGCTTACGTCGTTAATTCTTTATCGAACACAAAATTTTATTGGAGGGGGCATTCGAATTTTTTTCGGCTGTCCCTTTTTTTTTAAAAATTCTGAATTGAGAATTCCGAATTGAATTAATATGTAATTAAAGAGTATGAATATAGGAACAAGAAAGTCAATCATTACCGGAGGCAAAGAAATCTCAGTAGAGACTGGTAAATTGGCAAAACAGGCAGATGGGTCTGTTTTAGTAAGAATGGGGGACACGATGTTGTTAGCAACAGTTGTGGCTGCTCCAGAAGCAAAAGAAGGGGTAGATTTCCTTCCGTTAACAGTAGATTACCGTGAAAAGTATTCAGCTGTAGGTCGTTTTCCAGGCGGATTCTTCCGTCGTGAAGCACGTCCTTCTGAAAGCGAAATATTAATCATGCGTTTGGTGGATAGAGCACTTCGTCCGCTTTTCCCAGATGATTATCACGCTGAAGTACAGTTGATGATTCAATTGTTATCGTATGATGGAGTGAATAATCCAGATACCTTATGTGGTTTAGCGGCATCAGCGGCAATCGCAGTATCAGATATTCCGTTTAACGGACCAATGTCTGAAGTTCGTGTTGGAAGAATTAGCGGCGAATGGGTTGTTAATCCAACAATGGAACAAATGAAGTCGGCTGATATCGATATGATGGTAGCAGGAACAATCAAGGATGTGAACATGATTGAAGGAGAATTCCAAGAAATCTCTGAATTAGAAATGGTTGAAGCAATTAAAATTGCGCATACAGCTATTATCGAGCAATGTAAATTCCAATTGGAATTAGGTGCTTCAATCGCTACAGCAAATCCAAAAAGAGTTTATTCTCACGAAACACACAACGATGAGGTAAAAGCGAAAGTGTACGAACTTGCCATGGAAAAATGTAAGGATGTTGCACGAATGGGCTTAGCAAATAAAGCAAAGAGAACTGAATTGTTCGATGCAATCAAATCTGAAGTGAAAGCTTCTTATTCTGATGAAGAATTATCTTCAGTGAGCGGTTTTATTTCAGTTTACTTCTCAGAAGTGAAGAAGAAAGCAGTTCGTTGGGTGATGTTGCATGAAAACAAACGTTTGGATGGTCGTGAATTTGATGAAATTCGTCCAATCTGGGCAGAAGTTGATTATTTACCAATGGTGCACGGTTCAGCTGTGTTTACACGTGGTGAAACACAATCATTGACTACACTTACTTTAGGTGGTAAGATGGATGAGCAAATGATTGACGGTGTTACCTTCAAAGGAACAGAGAAATTCATGTTACACTATAACTTCCCTCCATTCTCAACGGGTGAAGCGAAACCATTACGTGGAACTTCTCGTCGTGAGATCGGACATGGTAACTTGGCATTGAGAGCCTTGAAGCCAGTTTTACCAGATGATAATGCATATACAATTCGTTTAGTATCTGATATCCTTGAATCAAACGGTTCATCTTCAATGGCAACAGTTTGTGCTGGAACATTGGCTTTGATGGATGGTGGTGTTCAAATAAAAGCTCCCGTTTCTGGTATTGCAATGGGATTAGTTGCTGATGATGGTAAATTTGCTGTATTGTCTGATATCTTAGGTGATGAAGATCACTTGGGTGATATGGACTTTAAAGTAACAGGTACATCAAAAGGAATCACTGCTTGTCAAATGGACATCAAAGTAGATGGTTTACCATACGAAGTATTGATTCAAGCACTTGAGCAAGCGAGAGCAGGACGTTTACATATCTTAAACAAGATTATTGAAACGATTGCTAAGCCAAATACTGATTTCAAACCGCAAACACCGAGAATCGAAGCATTCGTTGTACCGAATGAAATGATTGGTGCAATCATCGGACCTGGAGGAAAAATTATTCAGGCAATGCAAAAAGAAACGAATACAAATATCACTATCGAAGAATTAGAAGGTGGTCAGGGTCGTGTTCAAATTATGTCAAACAATGCGGATGATATGAGTGAAGCGACACGCAGAATTCGTCAAATAGCTTTCCCTCCACAAGTAGAAGAGAATGTTGAATACGAAGGAAAAGTGAAGTCGGTTAAAGATTTCGGTTGTTTCGTGGAAATTATGCCAGGAACAGACGGATTGATCCACATCTCAGAATTCTCTTGGGAGAAAGTTGCGAAAATGGAAGACGTTTGTAAAGAAGGAGATTTATTGAAGTTCAAAGTTGTTGGAAAGGATCCAAAAACAAAAAAATGGAAATTATCTCGTCGAATCTTACTTCCAAGACCAGAAAAGAAAGAAGAAGAAGCAGCAGCACAATAAGCAGTTGACTTTTATAAATTTAAGAGCCGCAGGGGATAAACCTGCGGCTTTTTTTGTGGTTTGAAAAGATTGTTAATATCTAGAATGGAAACGTAAATAGATTACGATGTTCATGTATACATTTGATTTTTAGAATTAATCAATTTGAAATGGGAATCATAAATGAAATTTCACGAGAGGATTTTATGACTTTTTTTCGCGATGAGGAAAAGTTAAACTTACTATCAGTCGATGATCGAATTGAAGTGTTTTTGTCAATTCTTTTGGGGAGCTCTGATTTTAAGAAGGAACTTTTTAATGAACTGCTTTCTGATTATTGTGTGAATGAGTTAGAGGTGATTGAGGTTGAAAATTGCGCATAACAATGGATTTCAGTTTATGACAATATGAATTCAATCTCCACAGCTGAACTGATAGAATCCCTTAAAAAAAATACTCCGCTTGGATTGGAAGTTTCATTATCACATGGAATTCTTCGAATAACAAAATGTATTTATCTGCGAGGTAATTCTGTTTTCGTTTACACAAATGAATTCACTTTTGATTTTAATCCAAAGGATGGCTTCTCTATTTCAGAATTTATTGATTGTTATAATCAAACAATTTGGTTGGTTGAAAATGAAATCTGTTAAAGTTTATTTGTCAAATAAGCATACAAATGATCTTCGACTGGATTTTTTAAAAGGAATTCAATTTTTACAACTGGAATTTCTTTTCCATTTTTGTCTTTCATTTTGACTTGGACAAAAGAGTCTTCTTTTGGTGAGACTTGTCCTGTGAAGTAAAAGTCAGTTCCTTCGCCATTGTCCTTCTTAACGAACAACAAAATATTTAAAGGGTTTTCTTCATCTTTAAACTGCTTAACATCCGAACTATTCATTGTACGATTTGACTTTGTCATCCATTTGAAAACAGATGGATTAATAAAACCATCTTCATATTTTGTTGTTTCAGAAATATCAGATTCTTTATGATAATTAACAAACAAAGGGGCTGAACCATTTTTAATTTTGTATCCATAAACCGTTGCTTCTTCA
>Ga0105050_10003436_pt1 | contig 21924 bp, 28 predicted proteins | sample FRY01_FD_78088 | JGI IMG/M metagenome (GOLD analysis project Ga0105050, IMG submission 78088) | Freshwater microbial communities from Lake Fryxell liftoff mats and glacier meltwater in Antarctica - FRY-01 | ecosystem: Environmental > Aquatic > Freshwater > Ice > Glacier meltwater ...
GACTCGGCAAATATTGTCGTCGAACCCGACTCACGCTGGGAAGCAGGGTTTGTCTTCCAACCCGAGAACTGTGTTAGCTCCGAGGTTTGGATTCCTTGCGGCGCTGGAAACAACTTTATTATCGCACTACAGATTGACGCTACGGCAGGTACTTGGGTGTGGGACAACACGGGGAACGGCGGCACAATTTCCGATCCGATCCCTTGGAACGCGACAGCAGATGAGGTCATCGCAGCGATCCTTTCAACGGGTTTCCCCGTAGATCAACTTGTTGTTCTTGGCGGGCCTTCCGGCATCGACCCTGTAACAGGGGAGATCGCCGCGTTCGTTATTGTTCTTACCACAAATTCTCAAGCCGTGATCGGTGGCCTTATCCCCTCTGATGTTGATCTTTCTGGCGGTTCCGGCGGAGACACAATTCTAGTCACTCCGATACAAATTCCGGGTGTCCCTGAGCTTTCCCCACCCGATGTGAAGAAAGATTATGACGGCGATCAAGGGCCACTGATTTACCAGCCGTTTATCGTTGAAGTTCCTTACACCTGTTCTTCTTGGGGGTTTGAGGCAAACGATTACACGGGCAAAGCGTTGAGGCAGTTGGCCGCGGGTACGGGCAAAGCAATCGAAAACGAGTTTTGGTCCGGCGCGTTAAACGTCGCTAACATTAATCTCCGATTCTGGACTCCTCCTGCGAACATTGTGAACCCCGGTGGTTGGGCGCTACCCGTCGCGGTGAACGTCGCGTTAGGGCTGGCTTTGCTTGAGCAGGCTGTTGGTAGTTGCGCCACGGGCGGCAGAGGGATGATTCACGCTCCGACTGTCGTAGCTGAGCGTATGGCACAGTGGTATCTGATCGACGACGATTCTGGCCCCGGTGGGACCGAGGGCGACGGTGTTTTACTCACCCGTGGCCGTGGCGACATTGTTGTCTCCGGTCCGGGTTACGACCCGGCTGTCGGACCTTTCGCAGCGGTTCATGAACTTGCCGCCGGTGAGGCATGGATTTATGCGACCGGAATGGTTGATGTCAGGCTAGGTGAGCCGATGATCTTCCCTGAGACAATCGCTGAGGCTTTAGACCGGGCGACCAACACCGTAACTTACCGTGGTGAGCGTACCGCGGCTGTTAACCCCGACGGTTGCTGCATGTTTGCCGTGCTGGTGAACTTCGAGGAAGCTCTGATCTGATCGTGGCGGTCACGTTTGATTGCTGCCCGAAGTCAATTAAAGCGCTCGCGATTCGTGTCACGCCTTTAGATTTGTATTACGGCGATCGTTCTGCCGGTGATGCGCTGATCCCGTTTCCGCCTGCACCGACCGTGGATCTGTCACGGTGGCAGACCAACGGGTTCTCAGAACTTGTCCTTTCCCCTGATTACGAGCAGGGCAGCGAAACAATGATGATGAACCCTGCGGCGAATAGCATTGGTGTAATTCATCGTCCGCCGGACCAGATGAAAGGTTTAACACTTGAGTTAAAGCTGTGTGGAATGCCGACGATCGCGATGTTTCTTCTCAACGGGATGGCAGACAACCGGGCTTTACTTGATATCGACGGTGATGATGTGAGCATAGTTGGGTGGCCGTTCAACAACGATATGGAAAACGGGGGTTCCTGCACTGCGTTCATGATTGATTTGTGGACAAAAAACGCTGCGACAACGTGCGATGCGACGGGGAACACTCTCGGCCAGTACATCCATTGGGTGCTGCCATACACAGACCGTTGGGTCGTGTCTGGCGGTCTAAACTTTAATATCGGTGCGACCGAGTTGAGTTTGTCAGGGTACGCGAAGAAGAACCCGATGTTTTATCCTTCGATGCCCGGCCCATCTTTTCCGTCTTATCAGTCTGTTCAACCGTTCGTTGGTGGTGTACCTCCGTGCGTTTTACCGGCAGGTGTTGTGGCTGATAGTTGGACGATTTCCGATATGCAGCAGATTCGGGCAGGTGGAGCAGTGGCTTACAAATGTGTTGACACTCTGCCCGGTGCGTTAAATGATTGCTCTCCGGTACCTCAAATCGAACCGGCAGCATGAGTGGTTTCGTCAGTACCTCAAGCCTTGTCACGACTCAGAGTTGCGTGAACTTCTGGGCCAGCGTTTAATGCCGGTCACGGGTCCACTCGTCAGTGTCGATGTCACTATCATGGGTGAACAAGCATTCTGCCGACTTAGTAACCGTACGGGTAGCGTTGTCAGGTTTGTGCTTCCTCACGCGACCATTGTTGTCCCCGGCAATTCTCAAGGTAATGTGGTTGCAGACTTTGTTGAAGGTTTCAGTGTTTCAACTGAGAAACACGGTTTATTGTTTGGAGATAAAATGAAGACTACGCGTGGTGGACAACCTTGGAATGTGCGGCCCGTTGAAGGTTTAGCATCAGTTGCTGCATCTGTTACACGTACTGCGACGGTAACCCCTCCCGTTGTGCAAGAAACAACCGAGGTCGCCGACATTGTTGATCCTGCACTACTAACCGTTTCTGAGGTTCTTGAGTACGTTGAAAACAACCCTACGTTGAAGAAACAAGTTCTGAAAGCAGAAACCTCTGGTAAGGGTCGCGTAAGTCTAATCGCTTCACTATCAGCATAATCCTTCCAGTAACGCGTAGGCTGCATTACTGTTACGCAACGTCCGATCCTTAGGAGGGTCAGAAATGACAATTTGTTGCCCAAAGTCAATCAAGGCATGTGCAATTCGTGTTACTCGGCAAGATAGCAACGATGTTGTTCTTGACCCGCTGACACTGAATAGTCGTGTCCTTTCCTCCGGTTTCATGGAACTCAACATGAGTCCTGATGTCGAAGGCGGCGAAGACATCACCACTAAAAACGGTAATGGTGAGATTTGTATCCGCAACAAGGACTGCGACCGGCTTAAAGGATTCACGGTTGAGTTAAAGCTTTGCGGCATTCCGCTACCTCTTATCGAGATGCTGATTAACGCAACCCTGCTGACCGACGGTGATGGCAACTTCTTGGGTGCTGCGATGCGCAACTCCCTTGATGATCCTTGCTCATCGTCTAAGTCGTTAGAGTTGTGGTCACAGAACGCCGGGAACTCCTGCTCTGTTGATGGTGTGAACTCTTCACAGTACATCCACTGGGTTTTCCCGCTCACCAAAAACTGGGAGCTTGCTGGCGGCCTGAACTTCACCATTGGTGCTTTGGAACTAACCCTTTCGGGTTACGCTCAGAACAACCCTTGCTGGTTCCCGTCGATGCCGGGAGCAACTTTCCCGTCTTGGGTGCCGGGTTCTGGTGATCCAGCGGGTCATCCAACGGGTGCCGCTCCTACGCTTCTTCCTGCTGGTGTAACTGCTGATCCGTGGTCACTGTCGGATCAGGCGGCTATTCAAGCCGGTGGGCCTGTAGCGTGGCGTTGTGTTGATTCGCTGCCGACACCAATTGAGGATTGTGCTTACATGCCTTCCGATTTGGCTTCTGCTTGATTGGTGTTTGACGGCAGACTACGGCAATAGTTGCCCGTTGATGCAAACTAGAAGGGGTCGCCTCAGTGCGATCCCTTTTAGCGTTTTGGGGTGAGGAGCCATGAGAGTATGGCGGCCATTCCTCCGAGGCATATCCAGAATTTGATAGCCTCAAACGCGTTCCAAGCGTAGGTGGCTATCATGAGATGTCTTCTTGGTGGGTGCTACACATTTTCTTCATGTATGCGAAGCTACTACAGATGAAAGATATTAGCAATAGCTGCTAGCAGATTCAGATTTGAGTCCGCATGTAGCACTACGATTACAGTCGTAGTAAGAGATACTATTGGTCAAAGACGACTCACACGAGAGGTACTAGATGCAAAACCAAATACTAGGACTAAGAGAAATTGCACCTTTACTCGAAGTTGATAAGCGAACTCCACACGCTTGGCTTTTTCGTAAACTGCTACCCAATCCCGACTACGACTCAATCAATGGATTGCGTGCATGGGACCGAGACACAATCATCACATGGGCTGCCCTGACGGGTCGGCTGCCCAATTCGCTGCATTGCGAGGCAACAACCGAGATCAGAGAAACTCGTGGTCTCAAGAATGTAAAAGAATCTACCGTCGAGACTACTCAAAGCCCAATATCACTATGACGGCCCTAATCTATGCAGGTCTAATTCTTGCCGCGTATCGCATTACACGTTTCTTCGTGCGTGACTCGTTGATCGGGTTCAGTCTGGAATCAGAGTCGAAGATGTCGCAACGTCTTGACACGTTTTGCTACGAACCCGACGGGGTGAACCGAAGTTGGGTTCGCGGCTTTGTCGGCGATCTTCTGACCTGCGTCTGGTGTCTTGGGATGCACGTCTCATGGGTTCTGGTTTGTCTTTGGTTGAGGGTGTGGCCGTGGGAGTTAGGCGTTGAAGGTTGGGTGTCTGCGTTTGCTGTTGCTGGTGGCGCTGGTTTCATTTCTTCACGAATGAACGCTTGAAGTGATTCGCTCTTTAGTGCCCGAAGAGGATATTTGCGAAGTGCAATGTTCTCATTGTGGGCAAGACCTTGAGCGTGATTGTGCACATGATACGTTTGGTAGTCGGACTCGGCATTGGTGGTGTGCGGAACATTGCCCACTGTGCTTGGAGAGTGAAGACTGGTCTTTGATCCAGAAACCAGACCCGTCCCATGTTGGTTGTGACTAGCTCACAACATTCGTGTCCAAATGGATTATTGTTTATCAATTGACTTGTAATGAGTAAACCCATTCTGTAGTGTCATTGTCTACAAAACAATTTGACAGAAGGATTTACTACATGACTCGAAACGCACTACCTCTACAGCCACTCTGGGAAATAGCCAGAACAATGTCTGACGATCCAACATTCTCCCAGAAGGACTTTGCGAGAATGGTCAACCATTCCCAGAGGGCCGTCACGAGATGGATAACAGCAGATCGAACCATCCCGTGGATCAGCGCAGATGAGTCAGCAATCGCACTCGGCCTGCATCCAATTCTCGTCTGGGGCAACGAATGGCTGAACGTCAAAGGCGACTACACGAGACTAGAGCAGTCGGTCATCGCTGAACTTGAAAATGACCTTGTTGAACAAATCGTTGCTGAAAGCCAAGAGTTTTAGTGACGCACATCCATTTCAGAGATAAACACTTCGTCGAAGCTTTGGGTCACGGCAAGGTTCCAGCGCGTGGCTTTACTCGGGCTATTAGCAATTCGCGAAAAGAGCACGGACGACATAATGACAGTGGAACCATCGCAGAGAAACCGGGCTACATCATAATAAATCTCCCTTCTAGGGTTCTCGTATCTCAAGTTGTACCTTGCGTCTACGACATACTCGACGGCATGGAAGCGCTCAGCGATATGGCGTGGGACAAGGAAGATCGGCGCAGGGCTGAACGAGCGCGTTTGTGGCTAGAAAAGCATCTACCTGACGACCACCTCCGGCTACCGATAATTATGGACAACGAGGATGGTCCCGCAGCGTGTTTCGTTGCCACCGGAAAAGCTAAAAGTATGTACTTAAATCGGCATCGGCTTGCGCGTGGCGAAAAGGTCTATATGTTTGCAGGCAGGTGTTCAATGCAAGAACCCAATAACACTGCTTCACCCACCGCTTGAACGTACTCAAGGTAATGTGATTGCATGGCTTGCAACTGTGGGAACAAACGACTTCCTAAGATCATTGGGCAAAGGTCGGCACCGCTTATTACGGGAAGAATAAACACCGATCATGTCTGGTTCTATTCCGTCGCACCTCAAGACTCGGGTCTACAAACTCAACGCTTCTACACCTTACGCGAAGCGCGTCAGCACGCTCAACGGCAAAAAGGTGCCGGGTGGATGGTCGAAGGCAGGAATGAACCTGACAGAGAGCCGGTTGTTTGATGGGCTGCGGTTGCGGTAAAAGGCAGGGTGGAACGACCCCACGTTCGGACGGCCATTCTGCACCGTCTCAACGCGGGGTTCAGCGTTCCAAAATGAAGTTTGTTGTGTCTGTAACTGGCGAAGAATCGGAGTTTCTGACGCTACGCGAGGCCCGAGTTTTTGCTGACAAATATGGTAGCAAAGTAGAGACACGCCGAGTTGCGCTCTAGCCTTGCACGGTTAACAAAATACTATTACACCTACATCTAGTGGTAGATGGTGTCTATACCTCCCACTACTGTACTTGTTGTACATGGAACTACTAGAGCGAGGTTTGTATGCCAGCAATAAGTGAATTTTATGCTTCCCCCGGACTCAGGCTGGGTCTCTTATTAGATGACCACCCCGGAGCAACATACGATTTCAAGTTAGCCACGGGTTCCGAGATAGGCGTTCCCGATCAGTTTGGTTCAGACAAACAGTTCTGCTTAGCGACTATCAAGTTCCCAAGAGTGAGAGCCGACGTGACCGCGTGGAAACCAGTTCCTGCCGGTGGGACACCAGACGATTGGAACATTCTATGTACCAAGACTCTCGGGCGGGCATTAAAGCGTGCAGGGTATCCTGACGATCTCAAAGACCTGAAAGCACTCGTTCTGTGGCGACAACGTGATGCGGAGATAGCTGCAATTCGTGCAGGAACCATCCAGCACGCTTTGCCATCGGCCAATTCAATTGATGCTTCACCGAACTCCGATCCAATGCAGATAGCGTTATCGAATGCAGGTGTCGCATCGGACGAACAAGTAAGTACTGATGACGGCGAGTTTGATGTCCTTGCAAGCGACGAGCAAGTAGATCAAATTGCGATGCTCGTCGAAAGCCTTGATGCCAAAGAAGTCAAAGTGTTTCAGGCTTTTGCGAAGACGCTCGGCGCTAACGATCTGGCATTTGTGACCGCTGACCAAGCGGAAGCAATCATTGGATGGTTCGAGGCGTAATGGGTAAGCGCGTTGAGTTCAAGGTCGTTGGTTTGACCTTTATTGATGCGTACCCTACGAATGTTCAGTCTCTGGAACTACTTGTGACTGAAGCACAAGTGGACGCATTGGGTTGGTCTTCTGACGCAGTTGACCGGCCTGTTGATGTTGTTCTTATTCGTAACCCAGAAAACGAGTTTGACCGCAACGCTATAGAGGTTCACATCCCACTACTTGGAAGGCGATCAATGATCGGTCATGTTCCAAGACTGCTTGCGGAGAAACTTTCTCCGTCTTTAGACCGTGGTGATGTTTGGGAGTCAAGGGTTCTATCTGTGCTTGTCTCGGACGAAAACCCTGACCTTCCGGGTGTTGAAGTTTTATTGGAGCGGATGGCTCAAGCCGCCGCATAGTGAAAGAAGAATCATATGGCAGCAGGAAATGAAGTTACTTTGGTAGGAAATGTGACGGCAGACCCAGAGTTGCAGATAACCCCATCGGGTCTTTCAGTGACGAGGTTCGGGTTGGCTTGGAACCGTCGGTTTCAGAAAGATGGCGAGTGGGAAGAAGAACCAAACTTTTTCGACGTTACTTGTTGGAAAGAAACCGCTGAGAACGTAGTTGAATCTTTCCGCAAGGGTGACCGGGTTCTAGTGTCGGGGCGGTTGGAGCATTCCCGGTGGGAAGATAAGAAGACGGGTGAGAAGCGATCGAAGGTTGGTGTTGTTGCTGATGAGGTTGCCGCTACGACACGTTGGGCGACGGTTGAGGTTTCTAAAGTTGCGCGCAACGATGACCGTGGGCGCGATGACAGCAGTCGGAACGGTGATCGTGGTCGCGGTCAGGATCGTGGAAGAGGCAACGCTTCAAGCGGTCGTCCTCCTCAAAGAGAAGACGCGTATGACAATGAGGAGCCGTTCTGATCGGCCTGCAAACTTCTAGCTTGTAGTCTCAAAGTCAAACATGGAAGGCATACAGTGTTTACCGATGAATAAGATTCAAGGTCTTTCACCCTCAAGCGTTCAACTTTGGGAGCAATGCCCTCGGAAGTTTTATGAAGAAAAAATGATGGGGAGATCCGGCGGGACTGGAGAAGCAGCACTGCTTGGAACTTTCGTTCATCTCACTCTTGAAAACCTGATGCAATACCCGATGGAAGACAGAGTTATTGAGATCGCTCGCAAGGTTGCAAGAGATTCTTGGGCGGAGTTTTCTTCTTCAACAGAATGGGTCAATTGGGTAGCTGAGACAAGCTTCGTTGAGGACAAAGCGTTCAGAAGGCGTGCTTGGTCATCTGTCGTCGGCTACTTCCAAATGGAGAACCCTGAACAAGTTGAGGTTATCGCGACGGAACGTTTCATCTCAGCAACACTTGAAGGCGTGCCGGTCAGAGGAATTGTTGATCGGTTAGATCGCAGCAGGCTCGGCGGCATTGTCATCGTTGACTATAAAACCGGAAAGGTTCCTAGCCCTTGGTTTGTTGGTTCTAAGTTGCAGCAACTCAACATCTACGCTGCGCTTGTTGAAGAAGTTGACGGTAAAAGACCAGATGAGGGCAGGTTGTTGTTTACTTCGTTCTCGGAGACAATCGCTACGGATGTGACTGCGGAATCTGTTTGGTCCGCTGTGGACACGCTGAAGGGTGTCTGGGCCAGTATTGAGCGTGCCTTGGAGGATGATTCATTTCCCCCATCCGTCGGCCCTCTCTGTGGGTGGTGTCCCTTCGTGGGTGAATGCGCTGAGGGCTTAGCCGAGGTTAAGCAGCGTAGATCGGCAGGAAAATTGAAGAAGACCGCTCCGGCTTGGGAGTTGGCAGCAACATGAATTGTTATTAACAATCCTATTCCCTACTGCTTTAGTCGGGGATTGATTGATGTTTGTAAGAATGGGAGAGATAAACGATATGAGTGATTTGATAATTGACCGGGTGTGGTCTGACGTGAAGCGGCAAGGACCGCACCGCTGGTGCTGGGTTGTTTGGTCTGGTTCCAGAATTGTCAAAAGCGGTATCTGCCCAACAAGGCTTACTGCTGCCGTCGCCGGTAAATCCCTTTGTGTCAAGGTCAAGGCGAACAACTTTAGACGCCTAGCGTTATGAGGTTTCGTATCGCTCCACCTTCTTTGGATGAGGCTATAGAGGACGCTGTAAGCGAAGATCGTGGCCTAATTCTGGCTTTGCCGTCACCGCTGCTTTACGGGGTTGAAGGTTCGGTTCTAGGCACCGTAGCGTCAGATTGTTGTAACGTGTCTTTCAGTAAAGAACAGGCTGTAGAGATGCTTGTATCTTTATCTTCGGGGAAGTAGAAGCGGGTTGTTGAGTTCAGAACAGAAAGCTTTTCGTGTTGTATCGGAAAAGCAATTACAGAGCAGGCTTATTGCCTTGGCTCGCCTGTACGGTTGGCGGGTGGCGCACTTCCACGACTCGCGTAGGCAAGTTCAGCCCGGAGTTTTTGTTGGCGATACGGCAGCGCGAGGGTTTCCTGATATGGCTTTGGTCCATCCAGAGTTAGGTTTTGTTTGTATGGAACTCAAGAAGGAAATAGGCAAGTTGTCTCCTGAGCAGCGGGAATGGCTAGATGAGCTAACCGAAGTTGGTATTCCAGCTTTAGTTGTCCGACCCTCCAACGAAGTTCTGGTTTGCACTTGGCTCGCTAAAGGATTCCCTGATGCTGGCACCGTTGCCAGTTATAGGTAAAGATATGCAAAGTCCAATCGAGGAAGAACTAATGGAACAGTCAGGTGTAGGCGAGTGGTTTTAACTGGACCAGACTACGAGGGTACCGTTGCCAAACCCCCAAAGATGCAATTGCAAGAGTTTGATGATTCTTCCGGTTTTGGGGGTAGTTGATGAATCGGATGGAAGTCTTTACTTACTGGGGCAAAATTCTTGCTTACGCAGACTTTGAGTACAAATCAACGCGACTTAACGGACGTGCTGTAGAGATACCGATTGTGCGCCAATGGTTGCAGCGCTACGGGAACATTCTTGAGGTTGGTCATGTTCTCGGGCATTATCCTGAAGCACCGGAGCGCACTGTTGTGGACCGCTGGGAGCAGGCTTCTGGGGTTATCAATAAAGATGTATTTGATATTGGCGGTTCTTGGGACCAGATCCTGTCAATCTCAACTGTTGCTCATGTGCGTTGGGATGAACAGCCACGCGAGGTTGGCGGGTCTGTGGCTGCAATTCATCACTTAAGGTCTTTGCTCGCACCGGGTGGACGTTTAATTGTGACTGCTTCAACGGGGACGAATGGCCCACTCGATGAGTGGCTAGGATCAGGCATGTCCGGCGCAGACCGGACATGCACTCTTGTGCGTGATGGTTTACATTGGCGGCAAAGTGATGCTTTCGAGATTCAGACTGAAGTTGAAGAGTCAGGTTCGTCCGACTCTCTGTGGGTTGCCGAGTGGTCTAACCCTCTAACCAATTTTGGTCAACCTTCTAGTAGTGTCTTGTAATGCCTCGCTCTTCGAGATGGAACCAACAGTCAGGTGCTGAGTTTGCGATAATCGCGCCACAAGCCAACCTTGCGTCGGTATCGTCAGCTTCTCTTACGAAGGTTGAGTTGTGGAATCTTCCACTTCGCAGAGGTCACGAATGGCAACGCGACGCGTTCTCATTCAATGAGCTAATCGGTGAGATCGGCTATCTGAACAACCTTGTTGCTAATCTAATTTCTACTTGCGACTTGCGTATTGTGGAAAAGAGTTTCGAGTCTGGCAACATCGAAATTCAGGAATCACATGACCCAAGAGCGACGCGTGTCATGGCTGCATTCACTGGCCCGTCGGGTGGACAGAAGGAACTGAAGCGGCGCGCAGCGATGCACCTTCAGATAGCAGGTGAAAGCTTTCTGTTGGGCACTCCGCTCAAAGACAAGTTTGATCGTTCTGCCGGGTTTATCTGGGAGTTCCTTTCAACCGAAGAAATCCGTGTCACTGGTGGACGTAATGGACAGCAGATTAAACGGAATGCTTCTGGAACTTCAGATGGTGATGCCGGGTTTGTTGATATTGAAGCATTCATAGCACGGTTGTGGCGACCAGACCCACGGTATTCTGCCCGAGCGGATTCCCCAATGAAACGCGTTTTGCCCATTTGCCGTGAACTTGTTGTTCTCTCTGAAGTTGTGGACAGCATCGCGAAGTCCAGATTGTCTTCTGGTTTACTATTCGTCCCAGAGGAAATGAGTTTTGGTCCAACATCGGAGACTGAAGCACCTGACGACACTGATGATATTGATGAGTTTATAGAAACTCTCGTTGAACACATGTCAGCGCCGGTTAGGGATCGTACTTCTGCTGCGGGCCTAGTACCGCTTGTGGTGCGTGGGGCCGCTGAATATGGTGAGAAGATCCGCCTAGTGCAGTTAGCTCAAGATTTGGATGGCACCTACCACGATCTTCGCATGGAACTGCTAGACAGGCTAGCGAAGGGTCTTGATGCGCCACCGGAGATCATCGGCGGTAAAGCAGGGTTGAACCACTGGTCGTCATACAACGTTGATGCTGATCTTATCGGTAAGCATGTGAATCCTGTAGGGGAGATGATCGCAGAGTTTATTACCGTCGCGTATCTGCGCCCGATGCTTGTCGAATTTGAGGGTCTTGATGATGAGCAGGCTCTCCGCTTTGAGTTGGTCTTTGATTCTCGGATGCTTGCCTCACGTCAAGATGAGGGTCCGGCTGCCACCGGTGCTTGGGATCGTCTCACGTTGTCGGATGGCTCGTATCTGCACTCTAATGGATTTGAGATGGACGATTACCCGACGAATGATGAGCGTCGTAGACGGATACTCGAAAAGGTTGTGATGGCTGATCCTCGCAACTTTGCTCCAACATTGCTACCTGAGTTGTACCCAGAATTAACTCAACTGTTTAACGACTTCCAGCTTTTAACCGTTAATTCCGCAGACGCGAATGTCGGTAGGGGAGATTCAATGCCTTCAGCGTTGACTGCCCCTGAGTCTGGGCTTAAAGGCATTGACCGTTCTGGTGATGGGAGTTCTGCACCGTCGATGCCACCTTCTGAACCAGATATTAGAACTGGGAATGCTCCGCCCGTTCCTCGCACGCCTGCCAGTAACCCGATGGCATTGCTTGACGAAGTTATCGAAGCTTACAGAAACTAGTTTCCCATTAGAAAACCCGTTCAAGGTTTTGATTCTTTCATACTAAAATGCCTTAGCTAAGCATTCATTGTCTGTTTGTAATATGCAGACCCCGGTTTAGTTGGACAGACTTTCTCAAATTAGGGACCGACTTCATGTCAGCGATTGAAGACAAAAACTTGGTAGACGCAACGATTTACGGGTCAGCAGTATTTGGTGCCATTCGTCCACATAAGACTGCGATGAGCGACCTACGATATGTTGGCCCACTCGCTATTGAGAAGAATGTTAAGAGTCCGAATACCACCAAATATTTTGACGCTCTTTACGCTTGGCGCGACGAAAGCAAAAATCCGAACCAAAAGGTTGCATACCGTTTTCACCACCATTTCTTGAACAGTGATGGAAGTCCGGGTGCGGCATCACGCGTGGCAGTGTCTTCCGGTATAGGCATTCTCAATGGTGCAAGAGGCGGGACAACAATTCCTACTGCTGACCGTAAAGGTGTTTACGATCATCTGTCGTACCACCTCACGAGTGCTGGCAGAACTGCTCCTCAATTACTTTCTCAAGAGGATTACGAGTTTGCCTTGAAACAATCAAACATGCACTTGGCTCTATCGCTAACTATTAAAACGGATGGGAAAATCATGGATTCTTCTGAGGTTTCAGAACTTGTATCGGGCATCGAGGAACTAGCAGCGCTTTCTGACGATGCGTTACTTGCAGAACTTGCTCGGCGTTGGGCTGAGAAGACTGTTGATTCCCTTGCAGGGGAAGTTAATCAGTTTGGTCACGAAGATTCATCTGCCATGAGTGAATGTACGCACGAAGAAGAATGTGACTGCGACAAGGAATACGGGGAAATAGTCGTCACGTTACCTCCGGGCACATGTGTTGTTGTTGAGGCCGAGGACTCAGAAGAATCAGCGTATGAAGATTCTGAGGTCGTAACCGAAGGTGTAGTTGATGAAGGTGAGGAAATTATGCAAGAAGGCGACAAAGTGACTTCTCAAGTATCGGAGATACTCAAGCCTGTTGCGGCTTCACAAAAAGAACCCATTTCTTTCACAAAGACATCCAGTTTGTTTAACGAAGATTCTTCGGTCTCGCTGTACGACTGGGAAGGCGTGCTGATCGTAGAGGGGATCGCTTCTGGCGATGGTCGTAAGATCGCTGAGAACGCTTTGACGTGGCGCGAGTTGCCGTTGCCTTTGATGTTGCAGACGGCTAACGCTTCCGGTCATGACGGTGCCGTTATCGCCGGTTCCATCCATGAGATTGAGCGTCAAGGCCAGAACATTGTTGGTCGCGGGTTCTTTGACAGTGGGACCGCTGGCGTGGAAGCTCATCGTTTGCTGAAGGAAGGAACGATGCGAGGCGTATCTGCCGACATTGACTCCGTGACAATAGAGTTTATGACCGCAGACGGAAACACTCTGACTGGCGAAGACATGATGTTTGGGGGAGTTGAGTCTTTCGAGGTTCTTACTTCTGGGAGGATGATGGGAGCAACGCTTACACCTTTCCCCGCATTTCAAGAGGCGTTCGTAACGGTTCTGACGAACGATCAAGCTGTATCAGAAGAAAGTCTTGTCGCTTCTGGAAGTAACATTTTGGGTGATGTATGGCGAGTTCCTTCACCACTTGGTGTTTGGCTGCCGGGTGAGGGCAATGCTGAGCATGGCCTAGCTGCACTTGTGGCCTCTGCCGCTGCCTTGGTTGAGGTTCCCACCAATCCGCCGATGGACTGGTTCTTACCGGGCGACATGTCAGTCATTGAGCCTTTCACGGTTCGCCCTGATGGAAGATGCTATGGGCTTGTCGCTGCGTGGGGTTCTTGCCATATTGGTTTCACGGATCGCTGTGTGCCTGTTCCTAAGTCCGGGTGCGCTTATAAGCATTTTCGTAACAAGAACGTGCTGACCGCTGAAGGAACTCTGGTAGCAACTGGTGCGGTTTACATGGACACTGTTCACCCGAATCTTCGTGCGGTTGCTTCTGATGCACAAGCGTTCTATGCCGACACGGGTTGCGCTGTGGCCGATGTGGCTTTATATGAGAACGAGTTTGGCATTGTCGCTGCGGGGGCGTTACGTCCCGGTCTGTCTGCGGAACAAGTTCGCCGTTTCCGTGGTTCTGATGTTTCTCCTGATTGGCGGCAGTTGAATGGAAGACTTGAAGTTGTCGGCCTTCTCTCGGTGAACGTATCTGGTTTCATTGTCGAGGGGCTTGTAGCTTCTGGTGCCGAAGTTTCTGCACCTCGGGGTGTTTGGGATTCTGTAGCTGGGGAGGTAACGTCGCTTGTCGCTGCGGGGATGATCCACACTGCTGATACTGAGCGTTCCGATCTGCGTCGCGAGTTGGATTCTATAAAGCTTCAGCTCGTAGAGTTCCGTGAGGCTTTGCGTCCTGTTCGTGCGGAGCGTGCGGCTGCGAAGTTTGCATCTCTTCCGGTGTCAACACCGGGCAAGTCCGGGTGTTCCTGCAACTCCGTGCACTAGATTCACGGTCTGTCGGGTAGGCATCTGGGGTGTCTACCTGACAGTGTATTGTGCGGATATGAACGAACAAATAGGTTTGGATTGGCAGGCGGCTAGTCAGGCCACGGATGAAGGAGTCGCTCGGGCTGATCGTAACGCTCTTGATGAGTGGAAGTCGCTCGCGGATGACTACATTTTGCGTCTGGCGCGCAGGTCTTTAGAGTTCACTTCGGAAGATGTGTGGCGTATGGGGTTGCCTGCAAACCCGACGGGGTCTAATAGCGCTTTGGGTGGAAGATTTAGGGTGGCTGCGACAGAAGGAATTATTTGTAACTCTGGTCGCAAATTAAATACTCTTGCGCAAGGGAAGCATGGTTCGGCCACTGTTGTCTGGTCGTCTTTGGTGTGTGATGTCCACGCGATAAAAACTGGTAAGTCTGAGATTGACGAACTACGAACAGCGTTGTCGATGATGTACGCGTTGGCAAGGATGAACACTGAACCGCCTTCGCGGTGGGCTGTTCCCGGTACACGCGGTGGTGATGTGATGTCTGTTCATAGCCGTGTTTCGCGGCTGCTTGGTTTGCCGAACCCTTGGGACCATGAGCCTGCTGAGGATGTTTTGTTTACAGTAAGGGTTGAACGTCTGGTGTCGAAGGTTGTCTAGGTGCGCTGATAGGGGTTGTGGTGTGGTGCTATCACATGACAGTCGGTCGGTTGATAACAACTCGTTCTGCAAGGAGCACGGTGACTTTGTGTGGGCATTCCGGCCCAATGACCTACGCTCTGATGAATGGTTTTCAATCGCAGACAACGAACCCGAAGAGGGTCAGGTTGTTTCAGGGGATCAGTGCGATGGTTGTGGCCTATCGGAGTTTGTGATTCGGCAGGTGAATCGGAATGGTTGGGTCGCTCGCTGCGAGGGGCAAGTGTGGGATGAGATTCTCATTCATGGCTGTGGTGCTTTGCATCTAGTACGCAGAAAGATGGGCCGTGAAGTTTAGAGATAGCAAACGCCGACGTAGAAGGATGGGGTTAGTCCGCTCAACCATGCGTAGATTAACCCGAGCAATTCGTTAACATATCTGTGCGAAAAAAGCGGTTAGGTGCCACCGGGAGAGAGAGCAACCAGCGGCACCTAAACACATTTGTAGCAACAGGTTCAGACTAGCTGAACCTTCGGACGCATTTGCAATCCGCTTGTTGCAATTCTCGGCACACAACAGACTGTAGCAGAGTTGACTTCATATGCCAACTCGGCTGAGAGAATATATTCTATCAAGAATTTTTTATGGCATTGATCTGCTCTAGGCGGTTCTTAGCCCAAACCATGCCGGGATCTCCGCCCCACAAAGCCCACGCAACTCTGCCAGCAGAAGGAAAGCCCTGTTCGCCCCGTCGGAACCCAACCGCTTCCTTATCAACCTCATGGCGGGCAAAGAACGATGACATGCGTCTAATCGTATCTGGTGAAAGTCTCACCTGATTGCGAATATCACGAGCGCGTGCAACACCTACGGCAGTTCCCCCACGATCAAACTCTTTACGCCAAGCCAAGCCCCTGTTGGCCTCAGCAACCATTGCTTTAGTCGGTACTAGATCGAGGTCTGCAATGGATCTGTATTGATTTAAAGCATCGAGAGCGATCCCAGATAGCCGACCCTGTAGGTTCTCGTTGGTGTGTAGTGCAGCAACATGTCTGAGCGCTTCACGTTTTGACTCATGACAAGAAAGAAGCTTTCCGTTAACCAGCCAAACCCCCCAAGGTGTTGAGACTGGACAACTTTTATCATTGCTAGTCACATCCCAAGGCATCAGGCAACATTGTCCTGTTCAAGTAAGTCTTCAGTCGCAACATCTCCAGCTTGAGCGTCTCCCGATTGTACGTTGCCAACCATGAGTGGAATGATTTCATAGGAAAGATCACACTGGCAGTTAACTGTTTCCGATGGAGGCAAATTCATATCGCCGGGGTATTCTGCCGGGAATCCACCAATCGTAAAAAACTCTCCAAGTGAGACCTGCTGTCCATGAGCGGCCATGTGTGTGTCTCTGCTATTTATGAATTGACATATCCAAGTTTTGGTAGCGATTAAGTTTTCGAGACCGAGACCAGTATCACCACCGTCGATGAGATCAAACCCTATGGACGCTGCGGCATTCTGGCCGTTATTGGTTTCAGTATCAGTGATGACTCTAGCTACACCATCGGAAAGTGGGCCTGACGTTGCAGGGTCAAAGAGTCCGAGGCGATCAACAAGCCATCCGGGGGCTTGACCCGTTGCTTCGGCTGAGGCTGCTGCAACCCTTCCGTCAACGGTTTCGCCTATACCGTAGACGAGTGTCATTCGCGTAGTTAGACGTTCCGCAGAGACACGCTCAATCTCCCCTGATCGGAGCAACCAAAGAAGACCTAGAGCTATTGCGGCATCCCTAGCGATGTTGTCGTACATGTCTTTAAGGACTGGGCGGACGTCTTTATCAACTGCTTCGATCCACCATTGCTGATTCCATAAGTTCTCGTAGTTGCCACCGGATTTAACAACTGATAGTCGCAGTCTTTCCCTGACGGTTGTGAACGCCGAACCAACAGCACGTCCGACCCGGTACCGCCACAAGTCTTTCTCATTCTGTGACAGGACAAATACCCCACCTATAAGCGCTTTGTCTCTGTCTGAAACTAGAAACTCGGAGCGCATTAGAACATCCATTTCCCTATCGTCCAGATAAGCCAGACGAAAGGCATGAGTAGGAGGATACATATAAACCAAGTTGCGGCGACAGTGAAAAATGTTGAGGCAGCTTGCGCCGCCGCTGGAATACCAGATTTGGGTTTGGTTTGAGCATCTTGATTAAATATGTCTCGTGCCATCAACTCAAGCATTCTTTGTTGTTCGTTCTCGTTCATCAGTAAGGAACCTCGTCCCATGTTTCTTTCTCTGGCTGCGATGATGATTCTAAACCCCAAACGCCCTTCCAAGGCCACGGTGTAGAACGCTCAATTACACTAGGCCAGTCGTTGTCAAGGCGATCACCTCTCCACCTCCCAACGTCCATAACTTGGTTGCCTTCAAGTTTGGATTCCAACTTCAAGCCAATTTCCGGCCACCTCAACCAAAGCGATGATCCGTATGGCATCAAGTCGCGTGTCCCACCCGATCCTTTAGGCGCATGATGCTCCAAGATAAGACCGAACCCGTAGCGTGTTCTCAGATCGTCAAAAACTGACATCACCTCAGACGATGCTTGCTCATCTGACTCGCGTGTCTCCACCCGGTACGATTTGTAAATAGGCCCCAAGCAGACCAGCGTGGGTCGCACATGCGCGATGACTGCTTCAAGTTCGGAGCGATCACGCCTTGAACGCAAATTTACCCCACCCGGACGATGCCAAAGCCATGCACGATCAGGATCGTAATCATCGGTTACTGAACAGACCTGAGTTCTAATCGGATTGCAGACATCAAGAATTGAATCATCAGGGTTTTCAAGGTCAACAATCAGAGTCCGGCACGGCTCCATAGGGGTAAACCGCAGCGGGTGAATACCCTGCGCAGCAGCAATCCCAAGCTGCCGCAACAACACCGTTTTCCCGATACCCTCTTGGGCGACAACCATGACGCGCCACCCGACGCGCATCAAACCGGGAATAACCCACTTCGGACGCTCTGACACAGGCCGATCTAAGAAACCGTCAATTGTCCAGACATCACTTGGCACTTCGACGACATCAGATTTGTGGATGTCAAGCACCGCAGAGTTCAGAATATCTCCAAGCTCAGACGGGTCACCGTTCTGAGCGTATGAGCGTTCTCCAATTTCTTTACATGCAGCTATAAGTTTGCGATACGCAGCGCATTTAACAACTCGCGTAGCGTAAGCCGAGACATTGGAGACAAACCCAGCAGATGCGATAAGGCTGAGTATCCCAGCAGCGCCACCATAGGCACCTTCGCCCTCAGCGAGCGTGAGCGCCCCTGTAAGCGTCGTAGCGTCCACCGGCTCCCCTCGGCCGTACATACCGGCGATCGTCGCAAATAGGATGCTTAGACGGGCTGTGTAGAGATCTTCAGCCGAGCAGAGCGGCAACACCTCCCCGATGGCTTCATTGTTTAGGATCATCGCTCCGATCAAAGCTTCCTCAGCTTGCTGATCGAATGGCGGCAACGGTTCTCTCATTTTTCTAGCTCCATCGAAGATGTCATTAAAAGATCAACACGATTCTCGTAGACAGCCTTGAATCGGTTTTCCCAACCAAACATGCCCACAGATAGCCCTGCACAGGCTTCAATCACAAGAGTATGCACCTCTGGTCGGACGGGAACCCACCCCGAACCGTTTGCAAATTGCAATTGTTCTTGGTATTCAAGCCACCTTCTCGCAGACAGCACAGCGTTCGCCGGGTTCGGAACATTCGTAGCAGACCTACAAATCGCAGCGACAGAAGGACGAAACTCTTCAGTGCGCAACATCGCCTCAACAGCAGACTTCACAGGCTTAAACGGCAACGATCTCAGCGATTCGACGTATATCAAAGCCATTTCAGCCGGGAACTTTTGCGACCACCCGAACTCAAGTATGCGAACTATCTGCCCTGATTCACCGATATTCATGTCTGATCCTGAGCGTAAAGCGCCATCACCTGATCCGTCGCGGACATCTTGCCGCGGTCCCCACCCGCCTCAAACAAGTCTCTGAACCGTTCAACCCGTTCACCATCTCTGATCGCAACCAGCAGATCATCAAACTTTTTTCCCTCAGGGTTATCCCCCGTATGCCAAGCAGACATCGAAATACCACGGGCCGCGGCGATAAGATCACTCTCCGTATAACCTTCTTTGATTCTGGCAGCGATAGCGGAACGTCTCTTAGCGTTCAACTTCACTCGCCCAGCAACACGACCCGTAGCCTCAACCCACGCATCCATCACATTCTCAGCGATCGTCGCGTTGGATTCCATTTTTTCCACAGAAACCAAAGCCAGATCCGAACCACGCGATAACGGAACAACCCGTTCAACAATTTTTTCATTCACCGCACAGTTTTCTTTTTCGATGTCGGTTTCATCCAAAATGACAAAAGTAGTTATCTCTTTATCTCTTTCTTTACTTTTAGTCTTAGTAATAGCGCCTGAAAAACCGCCGTCGGATTTCCAGTCCCCGGTCAACCGGCGTCGGTTTTCCAGTCCCCGGTCGTCATCCGGGCCAGTATCCGCTTGAGTTTCAGGGAAAGACCGTTCGCTAAGAACCGCATCATGCACCCATGTGCCGCCTTCACCCCGATACTTATGGCGTGTCAAATAACCTGCATCTTCAAGTTCTCTCAGCGCAGAACGAATAGCGTCCCGACCCTCTTTATGCTGCCGTGCTATCTCCGTAGAGTTAACGCGCCAACCATCAGGTTTGTCTAACAGCCATAGCAGCAGACCTAAAGCACGCAAAGACAGCGACCTGTCATTCACAGTTTGTGAATCAACAACAGTGTAATGCTGACGGTGTTCAACTCGAACAGTTTGCATCGGTTCCCCTTATTGAGAACCCCGATAGGTTTTCTGATTGAAACATGCTAGAGTCAAGACAGAATCGTCCACCGGGGTTGCGGTGTTGAATAGATTTTAGAAGGGCCGGACATGTACCAAATGTCCGGCTTCTTCGCGTTATAGGTTACCGACCCCGTGGGTACTTGGACCCGGTAGTTGGAAGTGTATCAGACAAGTGTTCGACGACTACCGGAATGTCAGGTCGGTTTTTCCACAAGCCCACCTCTACCACTGGCAACAATCACTACAGTGCAGGTTGTTTATGGTCATCCCGGTAGCCACCGATTTTAGGAGCTTTGCTTGCGACGCTTCTGTCGCTGCATGGCTCTGCGTTCTTCACGGTTTCTTGGCTTGAATGGCTGGTTCTGTTTGAGTAGTCCCGTGGCTATGGTTAATGCTTCAGACATCTGGTTGTCTGCGGGTTTGTCTTCGGGTTTTACCTCGTCGGCCATATGGGCATTTCGTTAGTTGGTGCTGGCTTTTGAGTTTCTATTTGTGCAGAAAGTACTGGTTTTGCAGGGTTTTCAACTACTTTGTTTAGTGTTTCAGTGGTAGCATTGGGTGCAGTCCCGGTGTTTTGTGATGGATGTGAGATGGTCTCTGCTGGTGTGACTTGTACTGGTGGCGACATCGGCGCTGGTGGCGGTGTTTCTAATCGTGTGACAAGTGATCTGAGTATTGCTGAACGCGATTCACCTTTGGCTTTTGCCCAGCCATCCAGTCGTGTGATCTGCGATTCGGAGAGTGAGAAGGAGTACGTTTTGAGCCGCTCGTCGGTTTTTAAGGGCCGACCAGATTTGCGTGGTTCTGGTTTGTCTTGTTGGTTCATCTACCGAGTTTACCTTTTTACATGGACCCTATTTGTGAACTCTGGTGGTGAGTTAGCTAATGTCGCCAATGATGTCGCCATTTAGCCGATGTCGCCAAAGATGTCGCCAAAGATATGAATAGAAAACCTTTACGCCGACGTTCAATAAAGCGTGAGGAGTTTATGATTTCTGAGCGCATCCCGAGGCTGCTTCGCATCAAGAACTCTGGAGTCGAATGTCTCATCTGCCCGCTTCTCATGGAGGAAGGCATCCCAATTCTGTGCGCAAGACAAATACAAGGCCTTCATGAGCGTCGCAAAAGATCCGCCGGGGGAAGTCTCGTCAACCCAATGAATCTGATTCCCGCGTGTAATTGGGGCAACGGTTACATCGAGAACAACCCGGCACAGATCCGCGAGTTGTTCGGTTCGATACTTGTGGTGAGAGAGGGCGACGCTGAATGGGAGGGGTTATCTTCACGCAACGATTAGCTGACTCAACTAAAATCCTTGCAGCAAGGAAGCGGTGACAGATTATCGCCGCTTAATCCTCACACGAAGTACACCAAGTTCAGCATCGGTGAGAGACGCAGCAATTCTGGGGGTGCGGAACTCAACCAATTAAGCGGCCGCATCTGAACCAAACAAGCGACACTTGCGCAAAGCCCCCAATCAAAACGCCCCCAACCTCAGCCGATCGGTGCAACACCAGCCCACACAATTGACAAGTTAATCCACACAAACACCAAATAGAATCTCACAAACCCCGAGCATCAAAAGTTCGCATCACTACTAACAGTGCGGAACATAACCTAAAAACTGCGAGACAACATCCTCAAAGTCACATAACAAGTTAGAGACACATTTTTACACCTATTTTATTTGATTGTTAAATAGGAAAGTTTTTAGAAAAATTGGTAACAAAATTAGAGAGCACATAATCAGAACAAGAGAATTATGAAAACGAAAAAGTTATACTAACTAACTCCAAAAATCGATTCAACAACAATATCTCACCGACCCCCCCCCAAAAATTCGCGCTCACCACAACTCGACCCCCCCCCAAAAAATCCCGCTCACCACGCCCACAACCCCACAAAAAACACACCCCACACCACCCACACCCCCCAAACAAAACACCACCAGCAACCCCACAACAAGCAACCACCCACCAAC
>Ga0105050_10003442_pt1 | contig 21898 bp, 22 predicted proteins | sample FRY01_FD_78088 | JGI IMG/M metagenome (GOLD analysis project Ga0105050, IMG submission 78088) | Freshwater microbial communities from Lake Fryxell liftoff mats and glacier meltwater in Antarctica - FRY-01 | ecosystem: Environmental > Aquatic > Freshwater > Ice > Glacier meltwater ...
GCAACCCGGTCAATAGTCCGTGGGGCAAGAAGGCGCTGTCCGCCTATCTGGGGAAAAACACCGACAGCTGGGCCGACTACGACGCCAGCCTGTTGATGCGCCGCGCCAGCCAGTTCGTGCCGGCTCTTGTCGATCAGGGGGAAGCTGACGAATTCCTGCTGGAACAACTCAAGCCGGAAGCGTTGGCAGCCGCTGCCAGCACCAGCGGTTATCCGCTGGAGTTCAACCGCCACGAGGGTTACGACCACAGCTACTTTTTCATCGCCAGCTTCATCGAGCAGCACCTGCGGTTTCACGCAAGGCATCTGGGCGTATAGCGCTCAGAAAACTCTGTGTCGCGAGGGTCAACCCTGCGCAGTCGAGGCGCATGGGAGGATTCGAAATGGACTCGGCCAGCTTGATCGGGCCGTCGCTGGCAGCGGTTGTATTTCTCAGCACGATCCACGTACTTGCGGACATGGTTCGATGGAAACGGCCACTGCCACAGAAATACTGGTTGTCATTCGCTGACGGGATCTCCGTCAGCTACGTATTTCCGGGCCTCTTGCCAAAGATCGTTGACAGAACAACGCTTCTTCCAGATTTGCTCGGTCGGACAGCCGACATGCTGAAAGACAGCCCCTTCTTGCGAGGATAGGCAAGCCAACGGGTGTTTTCTCAAGGTGCTCTGAGTACGGACATCAAGGTCATGGCTGTGGGTAGTCGGCGAGGATCAGGCGAAGGATGGGGAGTTCTCTGACTTCGCACGTTGGTTGAGGATGTTGTTGTACAGGCGACTGGGCGAAACGGAAGTGAGGGACGCAGGCGCGCAAGGGCGCCTGTTGCCGGCGGCTGTGCAGCGTTCGGCGAACAGATCGGGAAGGGTCTGGTGGGGCTTGGCGCGCCGTGGTGGCAGGCGCGGCGGCGCCTGGCTGTTGACGTGGTCGAGGATTTTGCGGATGAGGACGGGATCGGTGACGTCTGCGATGAGGCGTACTTGTCCGCCGCAGAGCGGGCAGCGTGTGATGTCGATGTTGAAGACCCGATTGAGTCTCTGCGCCCAGGAGAGTGGGGCGGTTGGCGGTTCGGTCATCTCGGCTGGGTGGCGATTCGGGGTGTGCTTTTCGGTTGGCTGGTCATCCGGAGAGGTTCTGGTCTTGCGCCGCGGCGATGTGTTTGATGCTGGAACGATGAGTTGGCGGAACGGTGAGTTCGGCGCGAATACACCGTGGTAGCGAGTGAGGGTGACGCGCGGGCGAGGCGCGAGGGCGGCAATGCGAGCGATAAAATCCTGTGGGCTGAAGAGGATGTGTGTGGTGCCGTCGTGGAAAGGCCCCTTGAGTTGGTAGACGACCTGGCTCGTGGTATTGACCGATAACCGGTCTAGGCAGAGAGCCGGTCGCCACCCGCGGACCGGCGTGAGCGGCACAATCGTTCGAGCCGGTCGCGCTGATGCGGCTGACAGGCCACAGCGCGATTTCCGGATGTTGCCGATTGACGCCGCTATTCCCAGCGTCGGCGCGGGTGAGTAGTCTTGAACCGAACGCGGCAACAGGGGTCAGGGTGCGTATCGGTATCTCCGTCTGCTCAAGCTATCGTGTGCAGGATCCACGCGCTGGTGCACGAATCATGGTCGAACGAGCGCGCGCTTCTTGTGCTGCCGGGCTTGACTCGTTGTTTGTCGGCGATCATCACGTAACGCCGACCGCGTACTACCAGAATGTGCCCATTCTCGGTCGTCTGCTGGCGCAATGGGGAGATAGGCCAGCCGGTGCCTTGTTTCTGCTGCCGTTGTGGAACCCGGTACTGCTTGCCGAACAGATCGGCACGCTTGCGGCCGTCATGCCTGGTCGATTCATTCTTCAATGCGCGCTTGGCGGAGATGCTGCGCAAAGCGCTGGCATGGGTATCCACTTCAAACGCCGGGTTGGCATGTTCGAAGAGTCGCTGCGGATCATGCGTGCGCTGTGGCGAGGAGAAACGGTAGATGCAGACGAGTTCTGGACGATTCGCGGCGCGCGCATCAATCCGGTACCCGCGGAGCCGGTTGAAATCTGGATCGGGTCTGCTGCAGTACCTGCGATCAATCGCACGGCCCGGCTGGCCGATGGCTGGCTGGGCTCACCGTCGCTGACCTTCGCTGAGGCGCGCCGCTCACTCAATATCTATCGGCAGGCCTGTGCTGAACACACCAGAAGCAGCAGTGCCAGCGCCATTCGCCGGGATGTCTGTGTGGCCCGCACCAGCGAAGCCGCACGTGCCGCGGTGGCCCCCGACCTGGCCAAAGGTTATCGCGGGTTTGCCGAGGAGGCGCTGGCAGTGGGCTCCATCGCGGAAGTGGTCGACCAGTTTGGCCGTCTGGGTGAGCTCGGTTATACGGACATCATCGTCCGCAACATCAGTACCGATCAGAACGTCGCGCTGGAAACGATCGCCTGTCTTGGCGAGGTGAGAAGCCAGCTTGCCTGATCGTCATTCGACCCCAACGATGCACCTGAGTGGTGAGCCAGGACTGGTGTTACCAGGCGGTGGTGCTCGCGCTGCCTACCAGGTCGGGGTGTTGAAGGCGCTGGCAAGTGTGGTGGACTGTCATACGCTGCCGTTCCGTACGCTGGCCGGGGTCAGCGCGGGCGCCATCAACGCTATGGGTCTGGCACAACGAGCCAACGACTTTCGTTCCGCAGTGGAACATCTCGAACGGCTGTGGACAGGGATGCAGGCCGAAGATGTCTTTCTGATGGAATACAGTGCCTTGCAGGCCTTTGTCCGCAGGACCGGAAAACCTGCATCGCTGTTTAACAATGCGCCGCTGCGCAAATTGCTGGAACGGGAAATGCTGCCTGACGGTGCGGTCGCCCGGCATCTGGAGCACGGCATCATCGACGGTCTCGCCGTCACGGCGTCCAACTATTCAACCGGCGAAGCGACCACCTTTTTCCAGTCGCGTCCGGAACTGCTCGCGTGGCATACCCGTCGACGCCACAGCATCGCGGCGGAAATCGGTGTTGCTCATCTGCTTGGTTCGAGCGCGCTGCCTGTGCTGTTTCCTGCAGAGCGTATTGGCGGCGAATACTTCGTCGATGGGAGTCTGCGCATGACCCAACCCTTGAGCCCGGTGATCAAGATGGGAGCCGACCGGATTCTGGTCATCGGTGTGCGCAATGAATCCCTGCCGGTAGGTGACACCGGCGGACCACAGCCTGGTATCGCCGAAATTGCCGGTTATACGCTCGACTCGCTGTTTTCGGAAAACCTGAACACTGATATCGAACGGCTGGAAGAGATCAACACCTTGCTGGAGTCGATTCCATTCTGGCGTCGTCGTGCACTCCGCAAGCGGAAAATCCGTGTGATGGTCATTCGCCCCACGGAAGATCTGCGAACGGTGGCGGCGCGTCATTCGGTTCAGATGTCTCGAGGCGTGCGGCTGTTCCTGCGAACAGTCGGGGGTTGGGGGCACGAATGGCGAATGCCCAGTTATCTGCTGTTTGATGGCAAGTTCGCCCAGGCGTTGATCGATCTGGGCTATCGGGATGGATTGAAGCTACGACCGTCGATCCAGGAATTTTTCGCATGATTGACCGCACTAACGTGCTGCTTGTCGTACTGCTTGTCGTACTGCTTGTCGTACAGGCACAGTACCGGGCCGGGCGCCGGCTGACCGGTTCTGTTTCACCGTAATGTTGCGGACTCGATCATGAGCTTCACCACCGGCAACTCCCGTTTTGTGCGCGCCTGATAGTCGAGATAGGCAGGCCAGAACCGTGTCATCAGGTTCCAGTATCGCGCACGCTCTTCGCCAATCAGGGTGCGGGCGCGGAGACCGAAATTCAGGCGACCTGCGACTCCGCTGCAAGACGGGTTGTGCAGAAGATTGAGATACCACCCGGGATGGCGGCTCGAACCACCTCGACTGCCGACAACGACAAACCCCTCACCACAGGGCTGGTAGAGCAGTGGCAACGACCGCAACTCGCCGCTTTTTGCCCCGGTAGTGGTGAGCAGCAGTGTCGGCACGACGCCGTTGCCACCCACGGGTGTTGCATCCCAATCGTGGGCGGCGACCGGATCCACTGCCCACAGGTTCATGTGTTCGACAAACCAGGGTTGTGTGTTGACAGCCATGTCAGAGGCTCAGTATTGAGGTTGTCATCGGTTTGCGGGCGTAAGGATGGCCTGATGCACCAGCACCTGGAAATCCTGCCGGATGTTGATGTGGGTATAGGGTCGCACCTGGGTCATGAGAATGCCGATGAGTTCTTCCTCCGGGTCGATCCATGACAAAGTGCAGAACGCACCACCCCAATAAAACGAACCTTCCGACAGGGGTGTGGCAGCAGCGCCCCGATCCAGAATCACGGCGTAGCCAAGTCCGAAGCCCGTGCCTGGGCCGGCCAGCCAGAGGGGCAGCTCGCCGGTGTGATTGTCGGCGATGAGGCGAACTGTGGATGGCGCAAGCAGACGGGCACCATCCAGTTCACCACCATTGAGCATCATCAACTGAAAGCGCAGATAGTCGCTGGTGGTGGACGCCAGACCACCTGCACCCCGGAAGAGCGTTTTTGAGCCGCTGATCCAGCGACTTTTGGTTCCTGCACCATCGTCCAGTTGAATGGTTTCGTCCGGGCCGGGTTTGTACTGCGCTGTGAGTCGCGGCGCGTAACTTTCGTCGAAGTAGAAGTCGGTATCCGGCATGCGCAGGGGTGCGAAGATCCGTTCGCGCAGGAAGACATCCAGCGATTGCCCGCTGATCACTTCCACCAATCGTCCGACGACGTCGGTGGCGCCTGAATACTCCCATGCCGTACCCGGCTGGTAGTTGAGGGGCAAAGCTGCCATCCGCTTGATATGCGCCTCCAGATTTTCCCCGTCCACCGGCTTCATCACCTCCTGATAGAACGTGGCATTGCCGATGTAGTTGTTGGCGAGCCCTGCCGTGTGCGTGAGCATGTCATGAATGGTGATCGGTCGAGCCACGTCGACCAGTTCTCCGGTCTTGCCGCTGGCATCGCGGGTTGTGGATACCTTTGGATTCCCGAATTCAGGCAGATATTTGCTCACCGGATCCTGCAGTTGTAACCGGCCCTCCTCCCACAACATCATGAGCGCTACGGAAGTGATCGGTTTGGTCATGCTGGCGATCCGGAAGAGCGCGTCTGCACGCATTGCCTGACCCGCTTCGACATCCATGCTGCCTTGCATCGAGAAGTGGACCACCTGACCCTTGCGCACCACCGCCGTGATGACACCGGGTACCCGCCGGTTATCGATGTAGGACTGCATGATGGGCGCGATACGCGCGAGACGTTCGCTGGACATGCCGACTGCTTCGGGTTTGGCCGTTGGCAGGTCGATGTCCGCAGCCACCGTGGCTCCGGCCAGCAAGACGAACAGCAGACTCGACGTAATGTGCAGGAAGGCCATGAGGCTTGTTTCTCCTTCAGTGATGATTCCAGCCCGTGTCTTCGCTGGGCAGGGAAACGGCGTGAGCGTCAGGTGCGGGTGCTGGAGTACATGATCAGGATCAGGTTCTACGTTGTCCACAGGCGCAGTTGGTCCGGTTGGCTGGATGTTTTGTTGATCCCGATCATGCAGGTGTTGCCAGGACGTTTGGTTCCGTGCAGCGATCGCTCCCATATTCGACTGACAACCCTGACCGGCCCGCAGACTCCTGTCATGACAGTCTGGGGATCGGCTTCCGCTGCCTCCCGACAACCTGACAGGGCGTCCAAGCCTGACGGCACGTCACGGATTGTCGAGCCGGGAATCAGGCTGGTGTCTGGCGTACTTGGCGATAACGAAAAAACGCCTCGTTGGATTTCCATTGGCTGGTGCCGGTGCAATGTGACCGGATAGACTCCGGGGCCGGACATTTATCCCGCAGCCGGAATCTCCCCTGACAGGATCGCAAACGTGCCGCTCGCCTGCGCAAGGTGCCGATCTTCACCATCGTAGAGATCGCTCCGGAGCATCGCCGTGGTACGGCCTCGATACACCATCTGCGTATCGCAGACCAGCAGCCCGCTTTTCCAGGGGCGGAAGTAGTTGATCTTGATCTCCAGCGTGGTGCAGAACTCGCCTTCCTCAAGTACTGAGGTCAGTGCTCCACCCATACCAGTGTCGGCCAACGCATACAGCACCGCTCCATGTAGCCGTCCGTACGGATTGAAGTGTTGCTGGTCGACCTCCAGGGAGAGACGGCTCGCGCCTTTACCGCGGCTGACTACGCTGAATCCCAGCAGCTCAGCAAAAGGGTGGGGCATAGCGGTTTTGGCGCTCGAGGTCATATCACGTACCGGCGGGTGGAGTGAGGACGCCATGATAGTCGAGGCAACAGCAACGCGGGTGTCATCCGAGGATAACTATGACCACCAGCGGGACCGGGAACCACCCGCGGAGTTTTGAAAAACTCCAGGCTCGGAATATCCATGAGCAATCTGCTATGGCCGATGAACTCGGGGCAGGAGCCCGGCAGAGTGTGCGCGATGGCCCTGAACATTTTCCGGAGTTGATCGTAGCAGTGGCTCTGATCTCGCCAGGCGTCAGGTGAAAACGCATGGGGATTTTCGCCAAAAGCGTTGGCAACTGCCAATGGTCTGCAGCAAACGCCAGCGCTTTTCAGCTCCGGCGAAATTCTGCCGGCTGACCCCAGACGTTGGCGAAGACAAACTCCTCCACGGTCCGTCGCGAGCGTGGCACCCCGTCCCTTTCGAGCAGGGCCTCGGGTAAACCTTCCTTTGTGCCGGCATAGCCAATCGCGATACCGGTCAGAGGCTCCGCGTCCGTGGGCAACCGGTACAACTTGCGAACACGTTCCGGCACGATGCCGATCATCTGGTGGACGCTGATGCCGCGCGATGTCGCTTCCACGCTGAGATTACCTGCGGCAAGGCCGAGGTCGTGGTGGGCTGCCTTGTTAGGTTTTGAGTTGCGCATGAAGTTGAGCATCGCGATTCCGATCATCAGCACCGGCGCATTCCTGGCCCAGGCCTGGTTACCTTCGACGAGACAGGAAAGCAGGCTCGCAAACGCTTCAGTGTCAAGGCGACGGGCGATGAGGTAACGCCACGGTTGTTCGTTGTAGGACGAAGGTGCCCAGCGCGCCGCTTCGAGGATGGCCAGCAGGTCCTCCTCGGCGACGTCGCGGTCGTCAAACGCATAGGGGCTCCATCGCTCGGCCAACAGTGGCTGAATGGGGGAGTCGATTGTGGCTCGTTTGATCTCGTGCACTGGGGTATCTCCTTTGCATCGCAGTACGATCTGCCACACCATCCGGTGACAGGCAGACCGGCAAATATTACCCCCAATCCCGCGCAACTGGTTGGCGCGCGAATGATCTGCTGCGGGATGTCGCCAGCAGTCCTGGCCTGGATGAAGGACTTTGTTCGAGGATTGTTCAACGGGATCGCTGTCTTGTCGATCTCGTTGGTACACCATGTGTCGAGGTACCATCCGGACGAATCGTTGCCGGAAGCCCGACGTCGTGCAAAACGGCAGCGGCAGCGAAGGTGCGATCGCACCCGCGACTTAAAGGGATTGCGGCAACTGACGCAGGAGTCTGGAACCGCCAGGTCCTGATTGAGTGCACGGTCATGACAGATCTGGAAGCCAACCCCTTTTAGGTGCAGGATTCCTGAACGAACGGCACCTGGCGGACCTGAAAGGTGTTGGGTGTGCTGTCAGTGAACTCGTGTCAGACCAATGGCTCGAAGGAGGGAGAACATGTCTCAACCGGAAGTCATCGCAGCGCCTCCGCACCGCTTCTGGGTGGTCGCCATTCTGGCACTGCTCTGGAACCTGATCGGCGTCATGTCTTACCTGTCGAGTGTCATGATCAGTGTCGAGACACTGGGTGCAATCTCCGAGGCGGAGCGGGCGTTATACACAAACGTACCCCCCTGGGTTACGGTCAGTTACGCGATCGCGGTAATTGGTGGATCGCTGGCCTGTGTCGTGTTGCTCGCCCGAAGGCGCTGGTCAACGGTACTGTTTGCCATCTCGCTGGTTGCCGTGGTGGTACAGATGAGTCACCAGTTTTTCCTGACTGCTGCGATTGAAGTGCTCGGTCTGTCGGCCGCCGTCGTGCCGATCATGGTCATCCTGGTCGCAGCCTGGCTGGTGTGGTTCTCGAGCGACGCAGGTCAGAAAGGGTGGCTGCGGTAGTGCGGCACGCGGGGTGGCGTGACGATGCGCCGCCCCCCCCCTCTATTGTCAGCATCAGGGTCAGCATCAGGGCTAGCATCAGGGTCAGCATCAGGGTCAGTATCAGACCGCTACCTTCAGGCCATGATTGGCACCAAGTGAGATGAGCTTGGCCAGGTCGGGTGCCGTGGGAGAGATCTCCCGATCGAAGTCCGTGAACATGTGTGATGCACCCTCGCGTGAGGTCATGGAGAGCATCTCGCCGCCGCCAGACTCGAACCGGAACCAATGACTCGTGCCAGCAGGCAGGTGGACGAGTGTGCCTGGTGCGGCGACCATCGAGTCGGCGTCTATGCCAAAAGCGATGTTGCCCTTGATCACAAAAAAGGCTTCGTCCCAAGGATGACTATGGGGCGGCGGGCCGCTACCGGCAGGGCCAGCCTGATAAAAAATCTCGTAGCTGCCGGTCTGCGCACCGGAAGCCAGGACGGTGATCTGTTCGCCGACAACTTCGAGGGGACGCGGGGCGTTATCGCGGGAGACGACGAGCGGTCCTGGCATGGTGACTCCGGTTCAGTGCCTGTCGAGGTTCAGGCTGACCACTCTACCCTCGATTTGTTCCATTACCAAAATCGGCCTGACGATGCTGCGTCTGGCGTTCGCAAGCGCATCGTTTTTGCCTGTCTATGCGCTTCTGCATCCCAAATTTCCATCCCTCCTGAACCGGGGCGGCAGCGCTGATTGGTGCGCTTCAACATGCAGCCGCACCAACACCCGTGTTTCAGGTTTCACGTTGATGTCGCTGAATCTCTACTCCCACCGCTGTCGTCCTGCAGTCACAAGGTACTGATTGCACTTTACGAAGCCGGGACGTCTTTTGATGCGCGGATCATCGACCTCGGTAATGAGTGTCACCGGGAGATACTTCGATCACACTGGCCACTGCGCAAGTTTCCGGTGCTCCACGATTCGCAGCGTAACCGGAGTCTGCCGGAATCCTCGGCGATCATTGAATATCTCGATTACTCCTGCCCAGGAGTACCCAGGAGCGAAGGCACTGATCCCGACTGACCGGGACTGTGCCATGGACGTACGGTTGTGGGATCGGATCTTTGACAAATACGTGCACACACCGATGCAGCAGATTGCTGGAGACCGGCTCCAACCGACACACGCCGACCTGTCCGGCCAGCGCGTGCTTCTCGACACGACTTGCACCGCTATCGATGGCGGGTTGCCACACGAGCCTGGGCTGCACATGGAGTCCACGCCCAGCAGACTGACCAGCCATCAGCCTGGATTCGGCAATGACCGTCACGAGAGGCAACCAATGCTGAATGATCCCGTTATTCGACGAGCGGATCGTCAGCTGGCAGAACACTCTACGCGTCCCAGATGGCCTCTTCGCTGAAGCCGAGTTCGCGTAAATCATTTGCACGGAGCGCGCGCTCCCGTTCATGGCCGAGGAAGAACTCGTCAAGCTGCGGTGGCGCCACACCAGTACCCGAGAGCATCGCATGGACCTGGCCACGGTGATGGATCTGGTGTTCGAAGAGATGGAGCAGGATGCGGTCGCGCGGTTCCGTCTGTACCCAGGTTTCTCGGACGATGTCGACCGGCAAAGCGAATTGTGGGGCCGTGAGCTGATCGCAGAGCAAGATCAGCCGCCGGTCGACGGCACGCTGCTCGCGATCGAGGTCGGCAAATTGCGGACAGGGAATTTCCGGTCTGAACGCTGCATAACCCACACAGTGACCTTCCAGCGCGCTGACATAGAACCAGTCCACTGTGAGGTTGTGATTGAGCGTGTGGATGATGGATGGAAAAAAGCTCGTTCGCGTGGCATGCAGGTCGCCTTCATTCAACATTGCACAGGCCTTCAGCAGCCGGTGGTTGGCCAGGGCGTTGTTGAACGCCTGCGCGCGCAGACTGGTTCTGATATCCATGCCCTGTCTCCTCCATTCTGCAGATCCGCGAGGTAACTCCCGACGAACTGATGATAGAGAGCGTAACGGGTCATTTCATAGCGGGGCAAGGCAGGAGTTGGCCAGTTTGGCCAGGATCGTGAAGTGTGTTGAACGTGGTATCGGAGGGGTCAGAAGAAGATGTCGAATCGCTGCTGCTGATTGGTGCCGGGCCAACTTGGCCACTTCCACCGCCAGACGCAGAAAACCCCGCAATCCGAAGAGTCTCTCTATCGAATCAGGGGCGGTTCGAAAGCCGCCCCGATCCACTCATTGCCGTTTCACAATACAAAAGCACCAGAGCGCAGCAGGTAGGCAAATTCTCGCCGCTGATCCTCATCCAGCAACTCGAAGATCCGGCGAACAGCACTCAGCAGCTCGCCATTGAGTACCTCGGTCGACTGAGTCCGGGTCGCAAGTGCCGCATTGACACGATCACCATCGAATGATTCGGCAGTGAAAACCGCTGCAACTTCCGACGTAGACCGATCCTGATCCAGACGCGCCTGGTTGTACCCCGTCTTCAATCGGTCGAGCACATCCACAACGTCGCGGATCTGCGTCTCGCTCAACTTCAGTTTCCACGCCAGGTGACGCAGTGGGCGGCGCACACCAAACGTTGGTCCGGACGACCAGCTGAACACTGCAGTGGATGGATGATGACGGGAGGAAGCTTTTGAGGGTTCGGAACTTGAGGCTTCGGAACAGGCCTGGTGCCAGAAGGCGTTGGCATATGCGTGTCGCCACGCACGATGGAACATGAACATGGATACTCCTTCACCAGGGCATTCGCTCCCGGCGGGTTTTATAGTGCGGGCAATATGCCTCGCACGGGCTTGATCTTAGTCCCGGTGCATGTGCAGCGTCGAGCGCTACGAATAACCGGTTCAGGAGTCAGAACCGATCAGCAGCTCCCATGCATGAGGGGCCACTTGTGTTCCAACTCTACGCAGCGATGAACCGTGTCTATCTCACAACGTATTGGCAATGTTTGGTCTGCGGAGTGTGACCCTCCGGAGAGGCAACCCTCCGGAGAGGCAAGGGGGTCTGCACACCACCCGTGAGCGGGTCGAGCGCAATCACGCGGTTGAACGGAGAACAGAAGACGAGCCGGCCATCCGCCGTGATCGGCGTAACCTCGAAGGCCGAAGTGGAGCGGACCGCTTCCGTGCGTTCGCCTGATACGTCTCCGGTGCGATAGAACCAGGCGACCTCGAGGTTAGCGACATTGATACGGTCGATCGAACTGAGATCGACAAAACGCCTGCAGCCACCAACCCGCTATTCAGGCCAGGCACTGACTTCGCGCGGTTGTCTATCGTCCGGAATCGTTGCCTCGAAGTTCGGGCCGCAGGCGGCCATGAATGGCTCGAGCAAACCGACGCCAACGCTTTTCGGAATCGACAAGGAAGCTCTTCTCAACGTGTTTCAGTGCGGACAGTTGCATCGAATCGCCACCGTGCCGCTGCGGTCTCCTCGATTCAGTGATCCAGTGCACCTCCGCAGCTGCTGCCTTGCCCGGCAGTGCAACCGTAACAATGATCGGCAATTGCAATGGGCTCACCGCTGAAGTCGTTCTTCAGAAGATCGCGCAGATGCGGGTTGACGGTCCCAGCCAGTCTGATCCCCAACTGCTGGTTGAAGTCGCAGTCATACAGGTGCCCCCGCCAATCCACGCTCACAAGGGTCCTGCACATCACGTTGTCCAGGTTGGCGGAGGCAAAATTCTCCTTGAGCAGGCGCATGTAATCGGCGAACAGGCCCCTGGAGATCAACGTGCTGCCAAACCGCTGGATCGGCATGTTGACCAGTGTGAACAACTGGTTGAACTCGACACCGAAGTGATCCCACAGTTCCTGCCGGTACTGGGCTTCGAGTTCCTTCTGCGCAGGTGGCAGTGAAGGACCCTGCGGGTTGTAGACCAGGTTGAGCATGAGTCCGCTGCCTGTACGCGCATAGCCGCGCGAATTGAGCTTCTGCAGTGCCGCGACGCTCTTCCCGAACACGCCATCACCACGTTGTCGGTCGACATTGGCCGCTGAATAACAGGGCAGGGAGGCGACCACTTCTACCTGATTTTCTGCCAGGAACACGTCCAGGTCCTCCTGGCCGGGCTCAAACATTATCGTCAGATTGCAACGGTCGATGACCTTGACGCCAAGCTCTCGTGCCGCCGTCACCAACCTGCGAAATTGTTGGTGCAATTCCGGCGCGCCGCCGGTGAGGTCCAGCGTGCCGACCCGGCGCGCCCGCAGCACCTCGATTGCCAAGTCGACGTCGTCTGCGTCCATCATCTCCTTGCGCGTGGGACCCGCGTTGACATGACAGTGCACGCAGGACTGGTTGCAGCGATAGCCCAGATTGATCTGCAGCACGCCCAGCGCGCCGCGGCGAAGTGGTGGAAAGTCGGTGGCTTCCAGCAGGGGCAAGGTTGCGTGCATTCAATACTCCGTGTGTTCAACGCATCGAAAGCATGGCCGTTCGACACGATGCCCGTGACTGATTCAATTGGCCATCACCACGGCGGCCGCAGCTGGCGAGCCGCGCACGATGTGGAACGTCCGATATTACCGATGCGAACGACCCGAGTCGCCGCTATGCTTTGCGGCATTCCACATCCGGCTGCGAATACTGCATGACCTCCATGAATTCCGCCATCCAGATTGGCCTGATCGGTGGCAGCGGCCTGTACGACATGGCTGAGCTGTCTGACCGCCGGATTCACGATCTTGATACACCTTTTGGCAAACCCTCGGACCCGATCATCACCGGTCGATTGAATGGTGTGCCGGTTGCGTTTCTGTCTCGCCATGGGAAGGGTCATCGCCTCCTGCCGACCGAAGTACCTTATCGCGCCAACATCTACGCGCTCAGGATGCTGGGTGTGCGTTATGCGGTTTCGATTTCCGCCGTCGGCTCCCTGCGTGACAAAATCGAGCCGCTGCAGATGGTGTTGCCTGATCAGTACATCGATTTCACGCGGCGGCGCGAGAGCACATTTTTTGGTAACGGTGCGGTGGCTCACGTGTCTATGGCGCAGCCGGTGTGCGATGCGCTGGTCGGTGAGCTCCAGGCGGCGTTTGCCGCCGCGCGACTCGAGAACGTCACGCTGCATCGTGGTGGCACCTACGTGTGCATTGAGGGCCCCCAGTTTTCCAGTCTGGCCGAATCACTGTGGTACCGGACGATGGGTGCATCGGTCATCGGCATGACGGCCATGCCGGAAGCAAAGCTGGCGCGCGAAGCGCAGATCGCCTATGCAACACTTGCGCTGGTAACCGACTACGATTGCTGGCATCCACGGGAAGATCCAGTGACTGCGGAGATGGCCATCGCCAATCTGCAGATCAATGCTGTCAGCGCCCAACGAGTCGTGGCGAAACTTGTTGAACGATTGCACGGCGCGCCGCCGTTATCGCTGGCACATTCCGCGCTGTCAGCGGCGTTGGTCACCCAACCGGAGCAGATGTCACCGGCAACACTCGAGCGGCTGAAGGCGTTGTTGCCGGACGGTTCGAAAGTTTCCATTCAGTAGTAAATGCTGGAGAGGGTACAAACCCGCTGGCCTGCGGCATGTCACGAAGTCACGACGATGGCCATATCAGTTGTCTGCGCCGAAGTCTGGCAGCCGCCGGAACTTGAGGATCGCGCCATCCGCCATCGTTGCCAGGAACAGAGCCGATCCTTGATGACAAAGGAGCGGGGGTAACCCAGATCGCCCAGGAAAGGTGTATCGAGTGATCCGGGTGGACAGGCGATGCGGGTGGTTGCAATGGTGTCGAACTCGATACCGGCAGGCAGTGTCTCCTTCCACGATCCCCGGCCGCGATTGCAGTCAACCTGGACGAGGAGCACACCTTCCGGCTCGAAGGTCAGTTCGTAACGCGAACCCTCGGTGGGACGGTAGACGGTGTTGTCCATCGAACCGATTTCAACCAGCGACCAGGCGGTTCCGGAGATTCCCGTATAGGGTACGGGGTCCGGTTCGCTGTCACTTTAGACACTGTTGACGTGGTCACCCGGTTTGTTGTCTGCCGCCGCGTTGGCGGTCGGCTCATTTGCAGGAGTTGCTGGTGATGGTGTGCACCCGGACATCGTGATCAGTACGAAAAGCGCGCACAGACTGTTCTGCATCATCGATGATTCTCCGGTTGCGGTCCGTTTCGCCGACGCGGGTTCAGGGAAAGTTCGATGTACGGTATCGGCAGGGAATTGCAATGTCCGCTCGAAGCTCGCACTGGAGAAGGGACCGCGACACTGCGACCATCACAGATGATTACCCGGAAACATTCCGGGCCTGACACGGAGTTCGACATGCGCATTCTCCACACCAGCGATTGGCACCTCGGTATCACGTTTGGAGGTACCTCGCTGGTCGACCACCAGCAGCAGTTCTTCGACTGGCTGCTGGATCTCATCCCACGCGCGCGTATCGATCTGGTCGTGATTGCCGGTGATATCTTCGATCGCGCGGTGGCGCCCAATGACGCGGTTATCCTGTTCAAACAGGTGTTGAAGCGCCTCCAGTCGCTCAAGGTGCGTACAGCCGCCATCACTGGTAACCACGACGGCTCGGACCGCGTCGCCAACTATGGCGATCTGCTTGACCTGAGCGGGGTCATCATCCGGGGCGGCTATGCGCGCATCGGTGAGGTCATCCGGATGGATTTTGATGATGGTCCGCTCGACCTCGTGATGCTGCCGTTCCTCGACCCCCAGGCCGCGCCAGTGGAGTTCAGCGACTTTGATCAAGCTGCAGATAACACACCTGTTTCGGCGGATGCGAATTTTGAAAAGTTCATGAGACGCACACATGAATCGGTGCTGCGATCGGCCATTGCCGCTGCGGTTCCTCACGTCAGGAGTGCCCGTACTCTCGCCGTATCCCATGCGTTTGTCGCTGGAGGCGCGACGAGTGATTCGGAGCGCAAACTCCACGTCGGTGGTGCAGGTACGGTGAACGCTGCACTGTTCTCGCCGTTTTCGTATACCGCGCTCGGCCACCTGCATCGGCCACAATCGGTCGGGCCGGGTGTGGGCTCGATTACTGACAAAGCAGCCAACAGGAGCGCGGCCAGTGTGCTGTGCTACAGCGGTACGCCGCTGGCCTACTCGTTTTCCGAAAACCACAGGAAGAGTGTTGCGATCATCGATTTGGCGCCAGACGGCACGTGCCGGATCGAGGCTGTCGAGGTGCCCGTTGGTCGAGCCGTGCTCACCGTCACTGGCACCATTGATGAACTGCTTGGAGCCAAACCCGCGCACGACAGACGCGAGTCGTTTGTGCGGGCAATCATCACTGATCGGGCCGTCGTCCTCGATGCAAAAAAGCGTCTGACGGCGGTTTACCCGCATGTCATCGAGATTGAATTGCGGCCCGAAGGTGCAGCCGATGGCATCAGCATTACCACAGGTGAAACCCGGTCCTTGTCAGCGCTGGAATCCGCCAGAACCTTCTGGTGCGCAGTGGTCGGCAGTGAACCAACCGCCGAGGAACAGGCAGTGCTCACAGACGCCATCGCCCACGCAGAAAGGGAGTTCGCATGAAGCCGCTGCGCCTCGAGTTCCAGGCCTTTGGTTCCTATCCGGGCAAGGAAGCGATCGATTTCGTTGCGCTCGGCAAACGGGGTCTGTTTGTGGTCACCGGTCCCACGGGCAGCGGGAAGACCACGATCTTCGATGCGATGGTGTTTGCACTGTACGGCAAACTGCCGGGCAGTCGGGATACCCAGGAAATCCTGCCGCGGTCCCATCATGCGGAACTGGACGTGCCCACCTTTGTCCAGTTCGATTTCGAAGTTGATGGTGTGCCGTACCGCGTGTATCGCACACCCACCCAGGAGCGGCCCAAGACGAAGGGCAAAGGCACCACCAGGGAAAACACCAAAGCGACGCTGGTACGGTTGGAGGGTGAGGAGTCTGTGCCCATCGAAAGCCAGGCCGGCCGGGTGTCCGATTGTTGCGCCGGATTTGTTGGACTTGATGCCGACCAGTTTCAGCGCGTGGTGCTGCTGCCGCAGGGCCAGTTCACGGCGTTCCTGCTCGCCAATGAAGGCGAGCGTGAATCGTTGCTGCGCCCGCTGTTTGGTGGCGAGGTGTTTCGCCGTGCGATCGACTGGTTGAAAAGCGAACACGACAGTACCAAGGACGAGGTCGAAGGCATCGATAACCAGATCAATCACTTCCGCGTCAATGCGGTCGATGCACTGCGCAAGGCGCGGGTGGCCTGGATTGAAGGTGACGGCATCGATGACACGGACACACTCGACGATGATGGGCTGAATGCTGGAATCGCAGCGTTGGCGCCTGTCAAAGATGATCAAGGCCGAAAGGTAAACGAGGCCAGGCAGGTCAGCAACAACGCCCGCGCCGAGGCTGCAAAGGCGATTCAGGCGGCTGCTGCGTTTGACCAGGCCACGGCTCTTGCACAAAGGGTTCTTGATCTCGATGCACAGCAGGACCTCATGGACGCCGATCGTATCCGGCTCGAAGCCTCCAGGCTCGCGCGCCCCGTGATGACTGCGGCCACCGGGTTGACAGGTGCACAAACGGGATTGAAGAAGGTGGTCGCCGCACTCAACTCGGTGCTTGATGTGGTGAGGGAAGGATTCACGGCGCTTGATCGTCCAGTCCCGGCGACCGATGCCGCGGTGATCGGTGCAGCCGTGCAAGCTGCCATGGAGGCATTGCAGAAGGACGAACAGCTGCTCATTGCGGCAGGCGAAGCGGCAACGCGAGTCGCCAGGCTGGAAGCGGCCTGCAAAATGGAAAATGGGGAACTCCTGAGTCTGACCAATCATCGGGAGTCCCTCGGCGCCGAACTGGCGCACAGGCAATTGCGGATCGATGAACTGGTTCCCGTGGCGTCCCTTGTTTCGCTTCGCCGCCAGCAGCACAACGAGGCGACCGAGAAACTTGCCGCCAGCCGCGCACTCGACGGGGCTCAAGCCGGGCGAGCAGAAGCACTGGCAGTGATGGACAGAGCACGCAGGCACTATGAGCAGGTGATGGCACGCTTCATCGCGACCCAGGCGCCAAGGCTGGCCGTGGCCTTGCATGATGGTGAACCATGTCCCGTATGTGGTGCCCTCGAACATCCGGCGAAGGCAACGCTCGGTGACGGTGTAGTCATCGACCATGCCGCCGTCGATGTTGCGCGCGCATTGTGGAGCGATGGACAAGTGGATATCGACAGGCTCGACTCGCGGATTGAACAGCTGAAGGAGGCGCTGGGTGATGCAGCTGGCTGGGCGGTCAGTTCGTTTGAGCAGGCGTTGGATGAGACCGATCGCCTGCTGCATGTCGCGCTGGCGGCCGAGCGACTACTGCAGGAGCAGAACGAAGCCCTGGCTACGGCGAAGGAAGCACTCTCAACAGCAGATACAGCGATTGCGACCCGTGGCGAACGCATCAATGGACTGGCAGGTCAACTTGCCAAAGAACACACGCAGGCTGAGCGTCTGCGCACGGATTCCGCGCACATCGATGCAGCGGCATTGGCGGAGAAAAAGAGAGTAAACAATGCGCTGGTGAAAGAGACGACCGGGATCGCGGGCCTGTTCCAGGCAGTTGCCTCGGCAAAAGGAACCCTGCAGACGACCCAGGGAAATCTGGAAGCAGCGCTTGCGCCGAGCGCATATGCATCGGTGGAAGAGGCAACCGCAGCAGTGCTTGATACTTCGCTGGAGCGTTCGCTTGAAGCTGTGATCGCCGAATGGACGAAAAATAAAACGACGACACAGGACAAGATGGATGCTCTGAGGGAGCAGGGTGTTCCCGACACACGTCCGGATGCTGAACTGCTGGAGGCAGCAGCAGTTGACGCCGCAACGCAGGCAAACGCGTTGGCTGCCGCGTTCACCACCGCGTCAGACGCACTGAATGCGGCCGTCGACGCACGCGACGCCGTGTTTCGGATTCGAGCGGAATCAGAAACGACCAGACGACAATTCGATAACGTGAGGCGTGTGTACCTCACCTGTCACGGCAAGGGTCCGGGGAGGGTCACACTCGAACGCTGGGTGCTGGCGCGTGAACTGGAAAACGTGACCGATGCGGCCAACGTACACCTGACACGAATGTCGAATCACCGGTTCACGCTGCTGCGCGACGAGACGCAGGGCGGTCTTCGGCTGCAGGTGTTCGATGCGCACACGGGCCGTACCCGGGCCACACAAACGTTGTCCGGTGGCGAGCAGTTTCAGGCGTCGCTCTCGCTGGCGCTCGGACTCGCCGATGTCGTGAGCCGCGGCGGGTCTGCCAGTGGCAGGCAGTTCGACGCCTTGTTTGTCGACGAGGGTTTCGGTTCTCTTGATCAGGAGTCGCTCGGCGACGCGATCAACGCACTCGAGATGATCCAGGCCATGGGCCGCATGGTGGGCGCCATCACACATGTGGAGGAGATGAAGGAAAGGCTGCACGTAGGCATCGAGGTACAGCGTTTACCCAATGACGGAGGTTCGACCCTGAAAGTGAATCCTTGACTGACCTTTACATTCCTGGAATCGATTGCGGGCCTGGCTGGTGTTTCACTCCGCGGATTGCGAACTGCCCTCATTTTCTGAGGATAGAAAGTGCTGCCAGGACTCGTGGCCCGCCGCGAAGCTGAAGTCCTTCTACTGGTATCTGGCTGACATCAGACCTTAGAAATCTACTGGGCTGTGCCTGACGACAAGATGCCAGCGATTTCCTCCAGAAGTGGACGCAGTTTCGCATGGTCGGATTGAGCAATTGCCATTTCGATCCGTGACGACCAGTGTCTTTGCCTGTACAGGTTCGCGGCGCGCTCCAGGATTTCTCTGGCAGTTCGATCGCGGATTTCCTGCTCCGGAGCAGACTTGCCGGTCAATCGGGATACGACTGCGGTTCTGAGTAGTGAGTTATCTTCATCCCCACCATTGACGGCGAATGCTGCCAGGCCACAAAGCCCCCTCTCAAGAACTCCCCAGCCTGTTTGATACCTCCCGCCCTTGAACGTCCAGGATAAGAGGCTTTCCCCGATTTCTTTCGCGATTTCATCGCAGCCGCGAGTGCGCGCGTCCACTGCGGATTCAAACAATGTCTCGGTCATGCGAAACTTTTCAACGAACGTCACTGTGTCCTTGTCATCTGGAATCCACGTCAATGTCGCGATTAACCAGCGCGCATGCTTCCGTAGTTCCTCTTGGCTGTGATGGTCACATGCGGGCGCATTTGACACTGCCAACAGAATTTCGGTCACGCCTGTGATCCAGTGAATCATGTCAAACGCGAAGTGAGACTTCGCCTTTACAGCCTCGAGAAGGCGTTCCTTCTCCGTTTGGTAAAGGCCATCTGCCCAACGCTCGATGTTCCGTATGACTGATTGGGCGTCCGTGTTGTCTGGTTGCGCTTCAGAGATCGCATTAGCCAATGCAGTAAGCCGCGACCTCAAGCTCTGCATGCTCCTCGACGAGTAGTACGGCCCCAGGAATGTGCTATGACTGCTCGACAGGGGAGTATCTGGTACGTTGAGAAATAACTTCGCCACCAAAGCAACATCTCGGCGGACTTCCCCAACGGCGAAGTGAATGTCACGGCTCCCAGAGCGAAGTAGATCAAAGGTGAGATTCGCAAGCTGCGTCATGCCTTCCATCGTGACGGGGCGGTAGTCCACTTTCGCGCAGCCAGTACACGCAATCAAAGCAATTTTTTCGCTGAGCGTTGCTATGTCGCTCGGGTCTCCATGGGCGAGAAGATATTGCGCAGATTGCCCCATGAGCCGTTGGCCCTCTAGCAGAACATCGGCCATGCCATGAGGAACTACGGCCTGTACCGCGCTTGCAAGGTATCCTGCAGCGAGCTGCGCGTGGCTTTTCGAGGCATACGGGCTGGAGTAATCGATGCCAAGATACACCCGGACCAGTGCAGCCATTGCTTGCAGTGTCTGCTCGATCTGCTGCTCATCCCGACGCGCAATTCCGCTCTGCAAGTTTTGCCGCAGGTGCTCCAGTGTGTCGTTGATGAACCCGTCGCTTGAGAATGGATTTTCGACAAAGGGGCTGTTGGCGTAGAACGTCTTTCCCTTGGAGTCGATGTAGGCAGCATTGATGCCAACGACGGCGTTCAGCGCCGCGCCAGAAACTTCATAATCTCCCTGTTCCGCATAGCGCCGAGCAAATGACATAGCATGTCGGATCGCTCGTTTTGTGCCATCGGTCCATCGATTGTTGATCTGGAAAAAAGCTGTACGGGCCATATCGTGTGTGGAATCCGATGGGGACGAAGTGGCACTTTCGCTTTCTTCGCGCTCAAGGAGTGGCATCGCACGCTGAGCCCGTCGAGCCCAAATCCGCAATTCCTTACGAGTGTCTTCAATGAGTATGCCCAGTTGTTGCAATGGATTGATGAGAACCAAAGCGCGCCGATAGGCGTACATGAACAAGATCAATATGAATACGACAGCCCATGAGGCTGCGAGCGCAACGAGCGCCAGCCAGGCCGTATCCACAAACGTCGACAGGGTGGCAACTCCGATTGCCAGGAGGAATGCCGACGCGAACGCACCGAGCAACTTCCGATCTGCGCTCAGACGGCGAAATAGCCCGTGAGGCATGCGCTCGATGTTCACCTGCATGGCGAAAAGTACGAGAGATGTAACAATTGCAGCAGCCCCCATCAGCGCGCCTCCCACATTTAGAATCAGACCGCGCAGACCCTCGATCGCGTGTTCTGTCGAGTAATAGCTGGCAAGCACATTCTGGAGGGCCGGAGACAGGCAGGCGCTTGCAGATACGAGAAGGAGAAGTACGGCATAGAAAGCGATATTGCCGTATCGAAGCTTCCACACTCCAAGCTGGTATTGGGCCCTGTAGGTGCGCTGCCGTAATGCTGCGATTCGCCTTGCGACCGCCTTCCGCATGCGCTGTACAGCGGCGTCGATGTTGGATCGCCAGGACATGAGCAATGACTACCTATTCTGCAAAGCGACGAACTGGTTACTAGGTCCTTCCGACCGAAGGCTCAGGTTCTCGCTGTTCGACACCACGTAGGCCAATGGCCGCGTCAGGGTGAATGGGAACAACGCGGGCACCGATTGCAGGCTGGGCACGGAAACGGGCTTGCCCGCGTAGCGCACAGCGGCTTCGATCAGCCATGCGGTGAGCTCGTCGTTGTCGATGGTCGTCGGAGCCAAGCGGATGACGCGCTTGCCCTTTTCCACACGCTCCACCGCGCACCAGCTCGCCTGGCTCTGGATGACCATGTTGGTCATGCGCCGGGTACCTTCGCGCTCTCCGTAGGTCTCACTCATGCGCCGGTGCACTTCGGCTGCCGCGCAGTCACCTTGGATGGCGGACAGGCGACCCACCAGCTCGGCCACCTTGCCGAAAAACGGGTACGTCGCCACGGCCATGACATCAATGGTGGCCTCTTTCAGAACCTGCTGCGCCACGCTGCCCATCACCGACCGGGCGACAGCCCCCTTGCCTTGGGTGGAGACGACGATCAGGTCTGCCTTCAACGCCTCAGCCGATTTCAGGATTTCGTTGGCGACTGTCGTCTCTTCATGGCGCACGATCTTTTCGGCTTGTCCCATGCCGATCTGCGTCATGAACGCCGAAAGGTGCTGTCTGGCGTCGTGGCCCAAGTCCTTGAGGTAACCTTCCTTTTCCTCTTTGCCCATGGTGTGGGACATGGCAAGGCGCAGGAGGGGCGCGTCGAAGACGCTCAGCGCGGACGATCGTGCCTAGGAGCCTGTCGGACTTGAGACTGATCTACTGCGCCGGTGGGAAGAGCGGTCCATTTTTTCCCGATTTCTCGTTGCATGGTTCCACCATGCGCCTCGAAATCGCGAA
>Ga0105050_10003444_pt1 | contig 21886 bp, 17 predicted proteins | sample FRY01_FD_78088 | JGI IMG/M metagenome (GOLD analysis project Ga0105050, IMG submission 78088) | Freshwater microbial communities from Lake Fryxell liftoff mats and glacier meltwater in Antarctica - FRY-01 | ecosystem: Environmental > Aquatic > Freshwater > Ice > Glacier meltwater ...
AACATTAGGTGGTATCTTGACGCTCTAGGCCTAGACTTTCAGGAAACAATCGTCACGATCAACAAAATTCCGGCCGTCCGGCTGCACTCGAGTGCTAGATAGCAGCGAGACTTAACGAAGTGCTCTGGTGGTCACCCGGTATCTCAGGCGTCGGGTCATCTGGTGGGTATATTTTGCTCCCTGGTTAGATAGTCACCGCGCGACTGTGGCATTGCACGAAGATTCTATTCTGCCCCGTCATTTCAGACTTCTAGGCTGAGATGGCTCAGCAGAATTAGGGGTGTTCGTCGCCGTACAGTGAAGACAGAACATACTTTGCGATTGCAATTGATGCTGTCGCTGCTGGGGACGGAGCGTTTAGAATGTGAACCTGGTTTCCAGTCCTTTGAATCACGAAGTCGTCGACCAGTCTTCCTTGCTTGTCAATTGCCTGCGCTCTGACGCCGGACTTGCTCGGAACTAGATCATGTTTTTCGATGCCAGGCACTAATCTACTCAGGTCTCTCGCGAAAATCGACGGCGAGAGGGACCTCACAATCTCCCTCGCCCCAGTAGGCAGATTCTTCAACGCGAGTCTTGAAAAACCTGGATAACTGAGAGTGGACCAAACGTCCTTCAGGTTGATGTCTCGCCATGTGTAGCCTTCCCGCGCGAACGCAAGGACAGCGTTGGGCCCGGCATGAATCCCACCACCGACCATTTTGGTGAGGTGAACTCCAAGAAAAGGGAGGCGTGGGTCCGGGACGGGATAAATTAGCCCCCTAACCATGTGGCTAACTCTGGCCGATAGTTCGAAATATTCTCCACGAAAAGGGACAATTCTAATCGCGGGGGTAACGCCCGCCAAAACGGCGACCCTGTCACTATGAAGCCCGGCCGCGTTAATTAGCAGCTCGGCTTTGTGCGAACCCTTCGTGTGCTCGACAGCCACCTCCTTTTCGCCGGAAGTCACTTGGGTCACTTCTGCTCCGAGGACGACGTCAGCCCCGTGTTGTTTTGCTAAGCCCGCAAACTTGGCTGCGACAGCTCCGTAATCGATGATTCCGGTACTTTTCACGTGTAACGCGGCTATCCCGGCCGCAAAGGGCTCTATTTCTCTGACTCTCTTTCCGTCAATCATTTCCGAAGCGACATCATTGCTTTGTGCCCTATTTGCTATCGACGCAAGACGATCCAACTCGTTTGAGGAGGTGGCCAGTAAAAGCTTCCCGGTGATTTCGTGAGCAATATTGTGTTCTAAAGCAAAGTTTACGAGCAAGCGGTTTCCTTCACCGCAAAGCCTTGCTTTGAGAGACCCAGGGGCGTAGTAAGGACCAGCATGGATCACCCCTGAGTTACGCCCGGTTTGGTGTGTAGCGACGGCTTTCTCCTTTTCGAGGACTGTCACCGCGACGCCTTTGAGAGCGAGCTCCAGAGCGATCGCCAGCCCCACTATTCCCCCACCAATAACAATGGCACTTTTATATACCACTGACGATTCCTCTCCCCTAAGCGGGCCTAACTGGATGTCAAGTATTCTAAGACCAGTATTCTAGAAGCAGTGTGAATTTGAGTGGAGGGCTTAAGCCTTGGAAATTTCCGGAAAAAAAGTTGTGGTAATCGGGGGTGCAGGCTTCATTGGCAGTCACGTTGTGAGAGAGCTGCTGTCCACTGATATTGGCTCGGTGTCGATCTACGATAACCTCACCCGCGGCAAAACCAGCAACCTGGAAGGAGCGCTTGCCGATGAAAGATGTTCTTTTTTCTCCGACGGGGGGGACATCCGAGACACTGATGTTTTGAACAGTGCGCTGAAGGGGGCGGACGCGGTGATCCATCTCGCGGCTATGTGGTTACTCCACTCGAAAGAATACCCAAGGACAGCGTTTGATGTAAATGTTCAGGGGACATTCAACGTATTGGAAGCTTGCGTCAATAACGATGTGGAACGACTGGTGTATTCCAGCTCCGCAAGTGTCTACGGCGATGCCGTTGAGGTCCCAATGACTGAAAGTCATCCGTTCAACAATCGAAATTTCTATGGTGCGACCAAGATTGCGGGCGAAGCGATGGCCCGCGCTTTTCACGATCGTTATGGCTTGAGCTTTGTGGGCTTACGTTATATGAACGTTTACGGGCCCCACCAAGACCAAACGGCTGCTTACACCGGGGTGATTCCCATCATGTTAAACAAAATTGATGCGAATGAGACGCCTGAAATAAACGGGGATGGATCCCAAGCCTACGATTTCATTACTGCCCGTGATGTGGCTCGGTGCAACATCGCCGCATTGAAATCGGAAGTATCTGATGAATTCTACAACGTTGGGACTGGTATTCAGACGTCTATCAGAGAATTGTGCGATCTGATTCTCACCTTACGCGAGTCAAACTTGAGTGTCACCTACAAACCGTATTCCGAAGAAGACGTCCGACAGTTCGTTCAAAATCGAATCGGTTCAATTGACAAAGCTGAAGCTCAGCTTGGGTTCCGCTACAAGGACGACTTGGAGAATGGTCTGAGAGAACTCATTTCGTGGCGGGATAAAAAATAAGTGGGAAAATTTGCAGAATCGTCGGGACAAAGAATTCCGATCGCTCGAACCTCCCTCACCGAGGAAGAAATTCAAAGTGTGCTTGGGCCTCTTCGCTCGGGGTGGTTGGTGCAGGGGCCACATGTCCACGAGTTTGAAGAAAAGTGGTCACAGTTCACCGGTGCGAAACATTCCGTTGCGGTCACCTCATGCACTTCCGCATTGCACTTGTCCCTGTTAGCACTCGGAATTGGTCCGGGTGACGAAGTTATCGTTCCGGCCTTTACTTGGGTTTCTACGGCGAACGTGGTGGAGAGAGTGGGAGCGAAGGTTGTCTTTGTCGACATCGACCTGCTAACTTTCAACATTGATGTTTCTCAATTGGAGGGGAAGGTAACTCCTCGGACGAGAGCTATCTTGCCCGTCCACCTCTTTGGTTTAGCCGCGGATATGAGGCCGTTGATGGCGATTGCTGAGAAGTATCAACTTTCGGTCATTGAGGACGCGGCGTGCGGTTTCGGGAGCACCTACTTCGACCAGCACGTTGGAACGTTTGGAACTGCAGGAAGCTTCAGTTTTCATCCACGAAAGGCCATCACCACCGGAGAAGGGGGAATGGTTACGACGGATGATGAGGATTTCGCCGTTAAACTCCGACAGCTGAGAGATCACGGTGCTGAGGCGACTGATCTCCAACGGCATCTCAGCGCGAAACCCTTTCTCCTGCCGGACTTTCCTGAGGCAGGCCTCAACCAACGGATGACGGATATTCAAGCTGCACTTGGGTCTACGCAAATGAATAGAGCAAAGGAAATCGTGGCTGAGAGGAGAACCTTAGCCAAACGATACGACGAGGAATTCGATGACTTGCAGTGGCTACAAACCCCAGCCCGACTCGATGGCCTTGGCCACGGATACCAAAGTTACGCGTGTCTGTTTAAACCGGCCGAGGCTATAAGTGCGGCAGAAAGCAGGGACACGCAGAAAATTGCGGCTCTAAATCAAGAAAGAAACGCGTGGATGGAAAGGCTGCATCGTGCCGGCATTTCCACTCGACCCGCGACGCACGCCGTCCACATGTTGTCCTACTACGGGAACCACTATGGGCTCGCCGCTGAAGACTTTCCGAGCGCATTTGTCGCGAATGACTGCAGCATCTCTCTTCCCCTCTTTCACGGCATGGAGGAGGGCGAGCAAGACCGTGTCATTGGGGAAGTGCAGAAGGGTTATTTTTGATGTGTGGCATAGCAGGAGTAATTAACCTAAAAGGTGCGCCGGTTTCACCCGTCGTTCTCAAGGGTATGACAGACGCATTGGCTCACCGTGGCCCGGATGGCGAGGGCCAGTGGATTGAGCGCAACGTAGGGATTGGCCACCGTCGGTTGTCAATCATTGATCTGAGCCCAGCGGGTCACCAACCTATGGTGGACCGCCGCAACCGCTTTGTTTTGAGTTATAACGGAGAAATCTACAACTACCGAGAGCTGCGCACCGAATTGGAAAGACTCGGCCACCAGTTCGTGAGCAACACTGACAGTGAAGTGGCACTGAATGCCTTTGTTGAGTGGGGGACTGATGCATTCTTGAAATTTAACGGCATGTTTGCTTTGTCTCTTTGGGACAGGGAGACAAACATCCTTACCTTGGCACGGGACCGATATGGAATAAAGCCACTATATTTTTCCCTGCAAGGCAACTATTTCGCTTTTGGCTCGGAGCAAAAGGCCATCACCGCCCAGCCATATTTTTCGAGCGAGCTTAACAAACGCGCTTTGCTTGAATATTTTACCTTCCAGAATATATTTACGAATCAAACGCTACTTGAGGAGGTTAGTCTCCTGGAACCGGGTAATTTTCTCCAGGTTATGATCGACGGAACTTCCAATCCACAGATTGTAAGGACTCAGTATTGGGACTTTGATTTCAGAGAGCCGGAGAAATCTGCAGATCCCAAGGAGTATGCAGAAGAGCTCGACCGACTATTTTCTCAGGCGGTGAACCGTCAACTTGTGGGAGATGTTGAGCTCGGCGCGTACCTCTCGGGGGGAATGGATTCCGGATCGATTACTTCGATAGCGGCAAAGAACTTCCCCAACCTTAAGACCTTCACCGTTGGGTTTGACCTTAGCTCAGCGTCCGGTATCGAGCTGGCTTTCGATGAGCGGGGTCAGGCAGAAGCCATGTCTGCAGCATTTCGCACTGAACATTACGAAATGGTCTTGAAGGCGGGCGACATGGAACGTTGCCTTGAGGATTTGGTTTGGAGCTTAGAGGAGCCCCGTGTTGGGCAAAGTTATCCCAACTTCTATGCCGCAAAGCTTGCAAGCCGTTTCGTCAAAGTGGTCCTCTCTGGAGCCGGAGGGGACGAACTTTTTGGCGGCTACCCATGGCGTTATTACCGGGCAGTCAACAGCTCAAGTTTTGAGGACTACATCGACTCCTACTATTTGTATTGGCAGAGACTTGTAAATAATACTGAGCTAAAAGAGCTTTTTGCTCCTGTTTGGCGAGAAGTTGAGGACGTATCTACGAGAGATATTTTCCGAGATGTATTCAAAAATCATGAGAATCAACTTTCAGAGCCCGAGGATTACATCAATCATTCGCTCTACTTTGAGGCAAAAACTTTTCTTCACGGTCTCCTCGTCGTCGAAGACAAAGTATCCATGGCCCACGGTCTAGAGTCGAGGGTTCCCTTTTTAGATAATGACTTGGTTGATTTTGCCATGAAGGTTCCTGTCAGCCTGAAGGTCAATAACCTTAGCGAAGTGGTGAAGCTCAATGAAAACGACGCCATGGGGAAAAAATCTCGGCATTTTCAGAAATCAAGAGACGGCAAGCAACTTCTCAGAGATGTCATGACGCGGCATGTTCCACTCGCCACAACTCAAGCGGAGAAACAGGGCTTTTCTTCTCCGGACTCAAGTTGGTTTAGGGGGGAAAGTGTTGATTTTGTGAGGAAGACGGTTACTACATCTAGCTCGAGGATCGGCAGAATCCTGAGCCCCACTGCGATCGAGAGGTTGATAAAGGAGCACTTGGAAGGTTTTCAAAACCGGAGGCTCCTGGTTTGGTCCCTGATCAACATTGAGTTGTGGCTGAAGAAATGGCTATGTTAGTGAAGTTTTTTTTCATGCTGTTGTAGTCACCTTTGGTCAGCTTGCGAGGGAGCTAGATTTGGCGGGAAGAGGCTTAGGTCCAGTGCTCGCTGGTGGGTTGTTCCGAATAGTGCACCCCTTGTATTGGTGGGTAGGTGTCGTGAGCGCAGGCAAGCGCATGGATATCGGCTTATGCCGGGCGAGCAGAAACCCAGGAGTGGGACATTTCGCACAGGACCGCTTTGGGGCCCGAATCAGCCCGAGGTCTGGCATCGGTGGAGGTGAGTCGCCGCCGGTGCTCCGGGAAAATACCTGACCCCCGCTGTTGTTGAGGGTCTTGCGCGACGTCGGTTCACTGCCGAGGTTGCTGGCTTATGGTTGGCGGACATCACGCAGTGTCCCACCGCTTGGGCAAAATTTACCTCTGGGCGTTGAAAGACCTTTTCGACAGAAGCATTTCGGGGTATTCGGTAGCGCACAGGATGCCGCCCAGCTTGGTGTTGACGCGGTCATCGACGCAGTTGTGAGGAGAGGCGCCGTGAAAGGGTCGGTCGTCCATTCTGATCGTGGGTCCCAGTTTTCGAGCCAAGGACTTCCGACAACCGTTGGGAAGCTTCACATCGGTCAGATCTATGGGTCGGGTTTGTGCCGCTGCGGATAGTGCGGCAATGGAATTGTTCTTCGCTCTGCTACAAAAGACTGTGTTGAGCCAGAAAACCTATGCCACCCTGGCGACGCTCACTGAAATTCCCGACTCCGGGTCGCTTCCGCACATGAGGGCGGGCATTTCTCGATGCTGATGGTCTTTGACCCTACTCCAGCTTGAGAAAGGCCTTGCTCCTATGCTTTCAGACGACAACTACGTGGACATCCACGCGCTCAAACGTCCAGGGATGACAATCACTGAGATCGACCGCCGCACCGATAACGACCGCAAGGCAATCCGCTCATACCTGGCCAGAGAACGCCTCCCGGGAGTGCCCCAGCGCGCCGACCCGGACTCGTTCGAGATGTTTGTCACCCCTGTGACTGCGAGGCTCACCGAACATCGGCACCTCTGGGGAACGACAATACTCGAAGAACTGCGACCGTTGGGCTTTACCAGCTCCTACCCAACGCTGACCCGTCAGGTTCGGGATCGGAAATTGCGCCCAGCCTGCACCGGGTGCATGCACCTGACGAAACGACCGAACGCAATCATCGAGCACCCGCCGGGGAAGGAGACCCAGTTCGACTGGGTCGAGCTGCCCGACACGCCAGCAGGGTGGCCGTTTGTGACGAAACGCTCCTATGCGCTCGTCGGTTCCATTGCGCACCCTCGAGTATGCGAGGTCATCAGCGGAGGTCGAGTAATGAGTTAAGAATTCCGATGAGAACATTTTCCTGATATTCCCATGAAAGAGGCTCTAGGAGAGCCGGTGGAGTTCGAGTGCCTTTGAGCCTAGAAACTCCCCGGAAGATCGAATCCACTGAATTCTCACACTTCTCTCCTAGCCCGTAGATATGCGCTACTTTCGACATCTCAGGGAAGTCAGAGTAGAGAATCGGTAGCCCCGCGAAGGCGTAATCGAAGAATTTGTTTGGCAACGCGAAAGTATCGCTAGCGGAGACTGGTTCGAGCAAACACAGCCCGATGTCGGCGGTTGAGATGAAATCTACTAATTTATCGTAAGGAACGGGATTGATGACATGCACTTGTTTGAACTTCTCTGAGTAGCTGGCAATCTCAGGCAAAAGTTCCCCTTCCCCGAGGAACACAAGATGGTGATTTTTTGGAAGTTTTTCCGCACAGTCAAGAAGGGTTCGAATGCCGCGTCCGTCCGCGAAATATCCAGCATAGAGCAAGATGAGGTCTTCCAGGTCGAGACCCAAAACACTCCGCACGTCGCCTATCCAAGGGGTTTGATTTTGGGAGCCGGAAGCTGAAGGGGAGTTGAGCACTACGGTAGACGGCTTCGGCCCAAGGGTTTCAAGGTAATGAAGTCTGATTGACTCGCTTACGGTAATGAAGTGATCAACTGACGGCCATAAAAACTTTTCCCACAAAAGCGTAAGCTTGCCAACAATTTTCGATTGGCCGTTCTTATCGTGCTCAAGCTCATGCGCGTCGTACACCAATTTTGATCGAGTGATTGCTGCGAGAACTGAGGCCGCGAGAAGACTCTGTTCGTCGTTACAGTACACCAGTCTGACTTTGTGCCGGTCGGCTGCTCTGAGCGCCGCAGAGAGAATGTGAACGTTGAAGATGAGAGCAGCCAGAATGTGGAAAGGAAGAAGCCCCACAACCTTGAACACGTTCCGTAGGGGAGCCGAGGAAATCATCCTGCGAAGCCGGCCCCTCCGAGGCGCAAAGAGATTGTGAACCTGAAGATTAGGGAGTCCTTGAGCCGAGTCAGGAATTGTGCTTTCAGGAATTTTTACCCCCACGGCGAAGACCTGAATTGCATCTAAGCTCAGCATCGCCTTGATGGTCTTCACGATTCTGTTGTCTTTTCCAACTTCAGTATGGGTCAGCACAATGACTTGACGGTCGCTTGTTGACTTTGACGTAGCCCCATGTTTACGCGGATTCATCGTACTCCAATTTCTAGAATTTCCAGCCGGACCATTTAGAGAATAGCTGAGGAACGCGGGTGCGGGGGCTAAGCCCAAGCCAGACTGGCGCGCCTGATTGTTTGCGAATTTGCCCATAGGAAAGCCCCAGAAAATAGAAGAAAACAATGTTGTATCCGAGGTCACCGGAAAACATGGAGAACACACCTGTAACCATCGCAAGCAAAAAGAACTCGAATCTGTTGTCGAAAGCAGGGTTATACATTCTTAGAAACAGAGCCAACAGAAAAAGGACAAAAGGAACCACCGTCAATAGGCCACCGACCAGGAGTAATTCGAGAAAAAGGTTATGCGGATAGGTCATGCCAAAGATGGTTTCAACCGAGGACCGACCCGTCCCGAATAAGACGTCCATTCCATTTTCGAACTTTTGCCATGTTGTTATCCAGATCTCTAATCTGCCCGCTGTGTAAAAGGGAACCTCTAAAGATCCGACCTTCTCGGATAACTCAAAGGTTTCAATCAATTTCCTTTGGATCACGGGTGCAAACCCCCGACCAGGCATAAAGATGTTTGGCAGAAAGAAAGGAAAAACGGTGAGAAACCCCCCATAAGTGAATCTCCTCAACTCGCGCGAGGTAGCGCTGAGCCCAGTTCGAAGAAAAACCCTGAGATGAACTAAGGCGATAGCTAACACCAACCCGAGGAGCGCGCCTCTTGACCCTGAGAGCATGACCCCAATCGTGAACATAGCGGAGCCGGCAAAAAAAACGTTGTGGTACCGAACTGACCTCTTCGAAAGAAGGTAAGAGACAAGAAATCCAATGGCCATCAGGTGACCGAAAGCAATAGAACCCGTCCCCTGCCCAAAAAAACCTCCGGGTAGAGGCCCTCGTAAGAGAGTTATCGCAAACTGGTGGACTAATAGCAGAACTGAAGGGCCCCACAATAGGAAATTCTTGCCTTGAGTAGGGAGAAAAAAAGAAGTAAAGGCGGCAAATAATGTGACGGCAACGACAAAGAGTACGGTAGCGGCCGATCCAAGGCCTTCATTCATCCCAACGAAAAGCGCCGCCCAACCCCCACCCAGGAGGGAAGCCAGAGCCCACTTGTCAGGATACGGAAATCTCTTTGTCGCAATAAGCAAAAAAAGTGGTGCCCCGACCACCAGGCTTGCAGCGATGATGTCAAAGTTTCCACCGGAGTAGGAAACGATTGAGGCTACGGGATTCCTTCTAAACAACACGAATGCAGTGGAGACTCCGACTACCGCCGCAGCAAGAGACGGAACATAGTCCCGGATTCCTGGATAGCTAGGCATTGAACCCTCCTAGTCATATAAAGACCCAGTAGCTGTTGTCTACCAGGATTCGCCGCTGACGAATCTCAGCATAGAGCGCTTCCTCGAACTCTGTCCGGGATATGTCGCTTCGGCGTTCAATTGAGGTGCTCAATAACATCTACACTGAATAGGCATGTGGTCGAATCCATGAGGCGTAACCGGCTGCTTTTCTATGGTTGTCGAGAGAGCAGGAATAGTGTTCAAGCCCTTTTGGCGCTCCCTCAGGCTTCTCTCGCGTCGTCACAAAATCATCTTTTTGGGCCTTCTCGTCACAAGGGTCGCAAATAACTTTCTCGACATTTTGGGTTTGATGGCCATTGGCCTCCTTGGCGCGATGTTCGCTTCTGGCTTGAATGAGATGCCAAGCGCCACGTTTCTTGGGATCACACTCGAGATTGAGTCCAATCGGACGTATTTCTGGATTGTCGTGGTCATCGCCTTGTTCTTCATTTCTAAGTCGCTTGTCGGGATTTTTTTACTGCGGATGATCGCACTGTTTCTGGCGAGAATCGAGTCAATGGTTGCTGCGGAAATTGCCACCTTTCTTTATTCCGGAAGCTTGTCACGACTTCAGAAATTTTCTCGCGGGGACATCAACTTTGCTGTCGACACATCACCCAATATTGCAATTAGTCGACTCCTGATGAGTGGGTCAGCAATCGTGACCGAAGGTGCTCTGTTCTTGTCCGTTTTTATCGTTTTCTTGTTTGTTGATACATCGACCGCCTTCATCATCAGCGCCTACTTCATTTCACTGGTTCTTATTTTTCAGTTGGGAATCAATAGACGCCTCTACCTGATCGGGGAAAGAATCACCGAGAGCTCTATTGCGCTGGGTAACAACATTCAAAACATGACGGTGTCGTTCAGGGAGATTTCCGTCCTTTCCAAGAATCACTTTTTCCTTGAAAACTTTTATTTTCATAGACGACGAAATGCCCTAAGCGGTGCTCTTCTGTCGTTCCTGATGGGTCTCCCTCGATTTTTTGTTGAGGTCTCCCTGATGGTTGGAGTTCTCGCTTTGATCGGCTTCCAGTTCCTGAGGGGAAATGTCTCAGAGGGACTTGTCACGACTGCAGTCTTCCTGGCCGGTGGTTTCCGTATGATGACTGCACTCTTGCCCATTCAAACAGCGGTGGCAGACATAAAAACTTTCGGACCCCAGGCAAATCTCGCCCAATCCCTCCTGGGTGAAGCACGGGAGTGGCGGAAGGAAACAGACAGAGTGGCTGGGTTGCGGGCGCCGATAGATATCCAGCGGGGGGGCGAGGGCTTTCCGGTCGCGGTTTCGAATGTCACCTTCGCGCACGCGGGCTCTGAGGGCACTGCGATAGAGAACGTCTCTATAGATATTCCGTCTGGGACGTTTGTGGCTTTTGTAGGACCTTCTGGTGCGGGGAAAACAACCCTGGCCGATTTGATTTTGGGAGTTCTTACTCCCGACAGTGGCCAGATCCAAGTTGCGGAGCTCGACCCGGCCGTGCTCAGGGAAATGCTTCCAGGAGCAATTTCCTATGTGCCCCAAAACCCCGGCTTGGTGACCGGAACGATAGCGGAAAATGTGGCCCTTGGTGAAACAACTGACTCCATCGATGAGCACAGAGTGTGGGGAGCCTTAGAAAAAGCAGAGCTCGCAGATTTCGTAAAGAAACTTCCAAGTGGCATTCATAGCTACCTCGGCAAACAGGCAGATGCGCTTTCCGGGGGTCAAAGGCAGCGGATGGGCCTTGCTCGAGCAATCTATCCCAACCCACAGTTGCTTGTTCTCGACGAAGCGACTAGCGCACTGGATGCGTCCACAGAGGCTAGTATTTCGCAGACAATTCAAAAACTGCGGTCTTCCACGACGGTTGTCGTCATCGCGCACAGGCTCTCCACTATTCAGCACGCAGACATCGTATACGTTATGGAAAACGGAAGCATCTCCGCCCAGGGAACGTTCTCCGAGGTGAGGAAAACAGCGCCAATCATTGAGGAGTATGTGCGCCTCATGGCAATCGATAGCTAGACGGTCTTTTTGTTGGGTCGTTCGGCACAGAACCAGCGCTTATTCGAGAGGGGACCCAATCCAAGAATTTCTGAAACTACGAAATCTGCAATCCCAAGGGCATGAGGTGCCAGCCTGTGAGGGCGCATTGGGCACATGCAGTTGGAAGTGATTTCGGCCCAAGTTCTCTCTTTTGCTAGCGGCAAGTCTGCGGTTTGGAACGACGGTCAATCGTTGAACAAACTTTTCGGGCACATGTTTATCAGCCGTTCTGTTGTTGCCTCCTAGTCGGGGTTTGCCGCCAGGATTAATGATGAACAGTGCGGGACATTTGTCCCCGCTGCCGCCCCACATTAGAGTACAATTCAAGACGTGTGTGGGATTTTTGGTGGGGTTGGTTTGGGCAGCGGGCTTTCGAGTGATGTGAAGCGTCTCGCTTCTTTTGCGCGACTCAGAGGGGCAGATTCCTCAGGGTTTATCTTTCAGGGCAAAGATTCCTACGAAGTACTCAAAGCAGACTTTGATGTTGAGTCGCTGAAGAAAAAGATTAAGTTTCCTAAGACGTCCTTAATTGCCGGCCACAGCAGGCTTGTCACTCACGGCCATTTTGACAATCAGCCGGTTGTCCGGGACGGAATTATTGCACTCCACAACGGCATTGTGGTGAACACGGAAACTATTTGGGACACACTCGGCGAAAAACCAAGGCTCGAGATTGACTCGGAGATCTTACCTGCCATTGCCTCTAAGGAGCTCCAGCAGAACTCGAGCACAGAACTCATTCCTCACAAGGTTTTGGCACTCTGTGAAGGTGTCGTAAATTGTGCGATGGTTATCCCTTCCGAGGGGAAACTGCTGCTCTTCACCAACAACGGAAGCCTATATACGGGGCTTAGGAATGGGAACATCTACTTCTCTTCAGAGGCGTACCCCCTTGAAAGCATTAAGTGTGAGAACGTCACTCAAGTAGATGAACCAGTCTCACTTGACATACCAAAGATCACAACCGAAATCCGAGTCGATAACTTAACTCGGACCCGTCCAAATTTGGTGCCACAGCTCCCCCAACTTTCTGGCGAAGAGAACCTTCTTTCAGTTCCCGATAGCGATGCACTGCGCTGCAGCAAATGCATTCTCTCCGAAACTATGCCGTTCATCACTTTTGATAGCTCGGGCGTCTGCAACTACTGCCATGCCTACACTCCCCGCAATGACGCGCGCCCACTCGATGAGCTCCGAGAAATCCTCGCTCCCTACATTCGTGAAACCGGTAGGGACTGTATCTTCCCCTTCTCCGGCGGGCGGGACAGCTCCTTTGGGCTGCACGCCGCGGTCGAGGTTCTTGGTCTTAAGCCAATCGCCTACACCTACGACTGGGGAATGGTGACCGATCTTGGCCGGCGAAACATATCCCGCATGTGCTCTTCTCTTGGCGTTGAAAACATCGTCGTTGCCGCCGATATTGAGAAGAAGCGATCTAATATTCGCAAGAATCTGTCAGCGTGGCTCCAGTCGCCTAATCTCGGCATGGTGAGCATCTTGACAGCAGGTGATAAGCATTTCTTCAGGTACGTTGAATCCGTCAAGAAGCAAACCGGCATCAATCTGAACCTGTGGTCAATTAATCCACTTGAAGTTACTCATTTCAAAGCAGGCTTTCTTGGGATAGCCCCCAACTTTGTCGAGAAGCGCGTTTACTCGAGCGGGCTATCGCAACAGGTGGAATACCAATCAAGGCGGGTCAGGGCCATGCTCAAGAGCCCTGGCTATTTCAACTCCTCTCTCTGGGACACTCTGAGCGGTGAATATTATAGGAGTGTCCAAAAAAAGTCTGATTATTATCACCTCTTTGACTACATGAGCTGGAACGAAAACGAGATAGACACCACACTTGAGTCTTATCAGTGGGAAAAAGCCGAGGACACATCGACGACATGGAGAATCGGTGATGGGACGGCAGCCTTTTACAACTACATTTATGCCCGCGTCGCAGGATTTACTGAACATGACACGTTCAGAAGTAACCAGATCAGAGAGGGCGACATAACTCGGGAAGAAGCGCTCAGGTTGGTCAAAGATGAAAACCAACCCAGGTACCAGAACATTAAGTGGTATTTAGATGCGATTGGGCTTGACTTTCACGACACAATTAAGCGGATTAACTCAATCCCTTCAGCTCCCGAGCTAAGTGGTCGGATTTCATAAGGTAAACCAAACTGAGTACGGTTGCACACCTAATTTCTCTCGAAAACACATGATGGAATTCGTCAGCGATGTAGGGGTAAGGCCGCAGTTTGTATAGCGTTCCCATTTGTACCTGAACTACCGCTTTAACGGGTAGCGCAACTAGCGGAAGCTAAAGGGTTTACCAAAGCCCCTGGTGGGCTCCATAGACGAAGCGTTTCTGCTCGAAAGATTCAAAGTTACCTTACGAAATGGAGTGATCGGAAGCTCTTGAGTTCAGGTGGAATATTCTGCTGGGCCAAGACCCCGATAAGACTGTAGCTTTCTTTACCTCCCACGAATCGGGGTCCTGGATTGTCACCCGTATGGCAAAGGAGATATCGGTAAGAGGAAGGTGTAGCGTGCGTCCTCTGGAACAGCTCTCGTCCAGGAGGATGAGGCGCGTGGGTTGGTTTCGGCCCAGGGAGTGCTGGAACCTCAATGAGTAGCGATAACCTGGAAGTCTTATGTGTGGTCTCGCGGGAAAAATTTCAAGAAGGCATGCGAGTGAACTGTCGCATTATGTAGAGAAGTCACTTGATGTCCTCGAACATCGTGGCCCCGACGATCGGGGGTGTCGGGTTTTGGCTAGCGGAAGCTGGTCGGTTGCTTTTGGGCAAACTCGTCTGTCAATCATTGATCTTTCTGAGGCGGGCCACCAACCGATGATCAGCCAGGATGGTCGCTTTGCCATTGTCTTCAATGGCGAGATTTATAACTACAAAGAGGTCCGTCGGGAACTGAGGGCTGTAGGTGTCTCTTTCTCAACTGAAACCGACACTGAAGTATTGCTAGCGGCCTGGTCTACATGGGGGCAAGACGTTTTGCCTCGGCTCATTGGAATGTTTGCGTTCGCGGTGGTAGATGTTGTTGGTCAAACCGTCACAGTTGTCCGAGACGGTTTTGGCATTAAGCCTGTTTTTTGGTCTTTATCTGACAACGAGTTCTCGTTTGCCTCTGAAGCCAAAGCCATGGAAAAGGTAATGGGGCGGCGCCTTGCCCCCAATAATTCAGTGGTGACCCGGTTTCTCATGATTGGCACATACGACACTGGTGCTGAGACTTTTTTCGACGGCGTTTATCGGCTTGAGCCAGGGACGGTGCTTTCGCTAGATCTTTCCCAAGATTGGCTGCAACCGAACATCCAACGATGGTGGAATCCTGGGGTTAGTCCTGTTGGGCCCAACGATTTTGAGGAAGCCGCCGAGCTGGTTAGAGAAAAGTTTCTCGAGAATGTTGCGCTACATCTTCGAAGTGATGTGTCATTGGGGTTTACCCTCTCTGGAGGCATTGACTCTTCGGCAATTGTGCATGCGGCTCGATATCTTGAGCCTGACCTACCGATAAAGACTTTTAGCTTTGTGTCCCCCGGCGCTCCTGATAATGAGGAATCTTGGATTGACATGGTCAATGAGTCAGCTGGTGCGGAGTCGTTCAAGGTTTCGTCAGACGCTGCAACTCTGGAAGCGGACCTCTTTGACCTGATTCAGACGCAAGGAGAGCCTTTCGGTGACACAAGCATTTATGCGCAATACATTGTGTACCGTCTGGCTAGAGAATCAGGGGTGACCGTTACCTTGGATGGTCAAGGAGCTGACGAGATATTCGCCGGCTACTTCGGATATGTTGAAAGCCGGCTTAAGTCGTTGATTCAAGAGTGGAAATTCTTCGATGCGATAAGCCTGCTCGGAAAATGGTCGACGTGGCCTGGACGATCGAAAAGTAACGCCCTCCAGGGTCTCTTCTCGTTGTATTCCCCGGGTAGGGGACGCGTTGCCTCTGTTCGCTCGATGCTGGGAAGCCAGAATGGTGGAATCGACCTTTCCTGGCTCGAGGGAGACCTGAAAAGCGTTTACGAGAGAGGCTTGGACGCCAAATCAGGGGAGCGCGGCAGGCAGCTCGCCTCCATATTGAGATGGGAATTGAGACAGGGAGGGCTTGGCCCCCGTCTTCGGAATGGTGATAGAAACTCAATGCGGTGGTCGATTGAGAGCAGAGTGCCATTCTTAACCATTCCGTTGGCCGAGACTGCCTTGGGCTTCAATGAGGAGTTTCTTCTCTCACGAGGCGGTGAAACAAAACACGTCCTGCGTCGGGCATTGAGGGGAATTGTCCCCGACAGAATCCTTGACCGGAGGGATAAAATTGGCTTTCAGACGCCAGAATCCTCCTGGCTCGTGGGGCTGGGGCCAGAGAGAATTTCTTCCTGGCTCGGTGGGCTCGATCATTTAGAAGTCGTCAACGTTGAGGCTGCGAAAAACGGAATTCGCGCGCAACTCGCCCAGGGGCATGCAACGCCTGAACTTTGGAGGTACCTAAACACCGCTCTATGGGCTGAAAATTTCTTTCGCTAGATGATGGGGAAGCAGTGAGTATCGGTTCGCAAACTCTCGAGCTTGAGCCGTGGCTAGAAAACTGGGCCAAGCCCGCTACCTTCTCATTGCACGGCCCGGACACATCGCTGACAGTTTGTGTGCGGGACATCCCTGACACTCTTTCTTGAATGAGAGTGATGAGTATGAATGAGCGCTGGCTAGAAATTCTGTTGATTCCGCAATGTAACGGGACTAGCGTCGCTTCTGTGTGCCGCCGATACGACATTTCGCGGCAGTCTTTTTACAAATACCGACGAAGGCTATGGGCCGAAGGAGTACCTGCGTTGCAGCCGAGATTGACCCGGACGACGACGGAGATCGAATCGCTGATAGTGAAGCGCCGAGTGGATAATCCGCCCTGGGGAGCGCGGACCATTCACACGAAACTGGTGCAGGCCGGCGTCCCCAACCGCCGGGCGTGTCCACGATTCATTGTGTGCTGCAACGCCATGGCCTCGTCGTGGCGTTGCAGCACCGGGCGCCGAAGGCGGGGAAACGTTTTGAACGCAAAGCCCCCAAAGGCCTGTGGCAGATCGACGGCACGATGGTCGCGTTGACGGGCGGTTCGAAGGCATGGATCGTCGACGCCCTCAAGAATGCGGCGACAACGACCCTGATCGAGCCTGACGCCGTCTTTCCCACCGATAGTGGCAGTGTCTACACTTCAACCGACTTTAGGGCATCGGTGGCCGGCCTGGGCATGGGTCGGTCATGCGTGGGCCGTAACGGCGTGTGTTGGGACAACAGCATGGCGGAACCGTCCTTCTCGATGCTCAAAAACGAGCATTTCAAGCGGACCGTGTACGCCACCAAACCACACGCTCACAACAACATCATCCGCTACATTGAGGGGTTCTACAACAGTCGACGCCGACACTCAGCGCCGGTTACCGACGCCCCAAAAAAGTCCACTATTGTTATCGGCAGCCAGCCCTCTCAGCATAGGAGAATCCACCAGTTCCGCTGTCACAAAACCCCGCACCAGCCCAGTTGCACTTAGAAACCCGATAGCGAGAAATCTTCATCGACGTAGAAGGAAAAATTTGTGAACAGCCAGGAATCCGGTGACGTTACAGCTCTCAAGATAGGAGAGTTCGACGCACTGGCGGAACATTATTCGGCTAGCCGGCCCGACTACTCGCCCGCAGTATTGGACGCTCTGATCGGAATATTAGCGCGCCCCGTCTCTAACCTTGACTTTGCGGATGTCGGAGCTGGTACTGGAATTTGGACCAAGATGGTATCAGCCCGTGGCCCTCACACTTGTTTCGCCATTGAGCCTAGCGACGACATGAGAGCCGCTGGGATAGCCGACTCGGGCGGGCTCGGCATCACCTGGTCTAAGGGGAGTGCCGAAGCTACCGGACTGAGAGATGGAGACTTCGATTGGGTCACTATGGCTTCAAGCTTTCATTGGGCAAATTTTGAGGTCGCGATTGGCGAGTTCAAAAGAATTTTACGTCCGGGGGGTTGGCTCACCACCTTGTGGAACCCTCGCCTCGTTTCCGATAATCCCCTCTTGATCGAAATCGAAGAGCATATTGCCGAGCTTAAGCCCGGACTAGTCAGAGTTTCTTCTGGAAGTTCAGGAATAACTCACACGCTGACAGACCGCCTGTGGGGTTGCGGCGCGTTTCGAGATGTTGTTTACGTGGAGGGGCGCCACAAAATCCATATGAGCCCGACGAGGTATTTGAACGCCTGGAAATCTGTAAATGACCTCCAGGTTCAGCTTGGCCCGGGTTTGTTCAAAAGCTTTCTTTCGTTCGTTGAAGATAGGGTCGAAGGTTTGGACGAGATTGAGGCCACTTACCTGACGAGAGCCTGGTCGGCACAGACACACTGAGATCAGAGAAGTTGCGGCGATATTCCCTCCGTAGTGTTCAGTTGTGGGCCCCAGTTGCTAATTCCCAGAGTAGCTCGCTGTTTTAGATGTGATGAAAATTACCCCGCAGTTTGCGGTTGGAAAAATTCAAGTTCGTCAGCATGTCGCCCCCATAGAGTTGCGCAACTTACTTGACGGTTCCGTTCGATTAGACTCAGGAGTCAAAGCGAAAGCCGCGCGTTTCAGCCGCGTAGCAAGAAAATTGGGAGCGAACTGTGAGCGTGAGACCTGTCTGCGTCTGGATTACAGGCTTAGCCGGGTCAGGGAAGACAACCTTGGCTGAGGTAATAGTGAGGGACTCGAGAGCGTTCGGCGAGGAAATTGTCTGGTTGGACGGAGACCTGATTCGTGATTTCATGGGTGCCAGGAGTGCTGCCTCCTACACTCAAGAGGGGAGGAAAAAGTTGTCCCGCCTTTACGGGGAGTTATGTTCTTTCTTTGTAAACAGAGGTTTTTCGATTGTGATGTCGACGGTATCGATGCATCCAGGTGTGAGCGAGTGGAACCGAGAGAACATTCCCGGTTACTTCGAGGTCTTCCTCTCCGTGCCTGCCGCTACGTTGCTGGATAGAAACAAAAACGACATGTACTCCGGTATGTCAGATGTCGTTGGAGTAGATATAGATCCCAAGGTTCCTGAGTCTCCTGACTTGACGTTGGAAGTTGGGGCCTCAGGCGGGTCTGTAGATGCGCTCGAGTTGGGGGCTGCGGCGCACAAGGTCCTTAATAAAAGTGGAATGAGAGCAGGTAATTAGTTGGCGAAAAAACAAACAGAAGGCGCTGATTTCCTCTCCGGTTCGAAAGCTCGGGCCTTGGAGACTCTTCAGTCAGTTTCACTTTCCGCAATCGTTCTTCCCCAGGTTTGTATTGACTACTCCGAACTCGTCGAGAACTCTGATGAAATCAGAGAGAGAATTACGGGCACTCTGAAATCGGCCGCCTTCGCTGTTAGGTCTAGCGCGCAGGGTGAGGATAATTTTGCGGACTCGCACGCCGGGGAGTACCTCACGCTCCTGGACGTTTCGCCCTCAGATTTGCCCGAAGCTGTAGGTGAGGTTTTTGGGTCCTATGGTGACCAGGTCCTCCAATCGCAGGTTCTGGTGCAACCAATGCTTCAAAACGTTACTTCATCGGGTGTCGCTTTCACCCACGACGAAAAAAGTGGCTACCCCTACAGGAGAATCGAATATTCCCTCGGCAGTGACACCTCCACTGTCACATCCGGAAAGAACGGAACTGAATCCTGCACATTTGTTGCGGGTTCAGATTTGGCGGACGGCGCGCCTCCTGAACTGGCGAGAGTCGGAGTCTTGCTGGATGAACTGCTGGATCTGTCAGACGGGCGGGCGCTTGACATCGAGTTTGCATTCTGCCGAAGAGAAGGGAGGCCGGTTGAGCTCTATTTGCTTCAAGCCCGCCGGCTCTTCACACTGAAAGAACCGGCGGGAGTCGCGACACTCAACCAAGAGCTCAGCGAGATTGCCCAATCCACCCAAATGGCTTTTCAGCCTAAACCCAATCTTCTCGGCAACTCCACCGTGCTTTCAGTGATGTCCGATTGGAATCCGGCAGAAATTATCGGAATCAATCCAAAGCCACTCGCATTCTCGCTGTATCGGGATGTAGTCACAGACACAATTTGGTCATTCCAAAGAATGAAATATGGCTATAGAGACTTGCGGGGTTTCCCGCTCATTCGAGCGGTGGGCGGCAAGCCTTATGTCGACGCAAGGGTCTCTCTCAATTCCCTCGTCCCTTCGGAGGTGCCTGATGCCCTGGCAGAGAAGCTGGTCGAGTCCTACCTTCAAAGACTACGTGAACGGCCAGCTTTGCACGACAAAATTGAATTCAGGGTGGCCATCACCAGCTTAACTTTCTCAACTGACTCTAGGCTCGCGGGCCTAAAGCGCCGGGGGTTTTCAGACTCAGAGCTATCAGAATTTCGGAGTGCTCTTCTCGCCCTTACTCGCAGGGTCCTTCATCCTGTCTATGGTATTTGGAAGAGCGATACGATTCGAATCAGCCAGCTTAAATCCAGGCTTGAGCTCCTCCGGTCCCGATCGTTGCCCCGGAGCGAAAGGTTGCACTGGATTCTGGAGGACCTCAGGCGCTACGGAACCCTGCCCTTCGCGGGCATAGCCCGCGCCGCATTCATGGCTGTTGACCTTCTCAAAAGTATGGTCCAAGAGAGTGCGATATCGGAGGAAGAGTTCGACTCGTTCTACCGCTCGGTAAGAAGTGTCGGTAAACAACTGAATCATGATTACCGGTCGTTGGATAGAGATGTGTTCCTTTCTGAATATGGGCACCTCAGACCCGGTACTTACGAGATAGGTCAACCCACATATCGCGAGTTCGATCGCCTGGACTTTATTGATGCAGATCTTCCCAAAGACCCAGAATTTAACTTTTCTGAACGACACTTGTCCAATGCCAGCAGGAAGAAACTGACCCGAATGATGAGCACCAGCGGCCTGGACTTCCCGATGCGCGGTCTTTTTGAATCAATCCGCCTCGCAATAGAAATGAGAGAGACTGCGAAGTTCGAGTTCACTCGGTTCGTCTCCGCTTACCTCGATGACGTGAAGGAACTCGGGGACGAAATGGGTATTGCTCGGACAGACATGTCGTTCGTGCGAGTTTCGACGCTCAAGGACTTGCCAGAATTTAAGTCACACGCTGAAACCTCGCTGCGGCAAGACATCGACTTGGGAAAAAAGGCTTACGAACAATCTCAGAACTGGAAGTTTCCTGAGGTAATTCTTTCTCCATCGGACATTTATGCGTTTGGCGGCTTTAGCTCCATCCCGAATTTTATTACACACAAGACTGTGACTGCTGAGGTATCGAGTGATGTCCGTTTCGACAACCTGAGCGCGATTGATGGTCGTATCGTCATCATTGAGAGTGCGGACCCCGGATTTGATTGGATTTTCACGCGGCCTATTGCGGGACTAATTACTTGCTGGGGTGGAGCAAATTCCCACATGGCAATCAGATGCAACGAGTTGGGGATTCCTGCCGCAATCGGTGTTGGGCCGTCAATGTTCAAGAATTTGACAGGCGCCCGTCTCGCGCTCGTTGATTGTTCAGCAAAACGGGTCGAGGCTCTGAGTTGAAGACTGTTGTCGTTTCACAAAGGGCAATCGGGCTTCCAGAGCGACCAGAGATTTACGATGGCGTAGATAGGGCACTCAGTCGGTATTTAGTTAGCCTCGACCTGTTGCCTGTGCCCGTCCCAAGTGGTCTCGACCCTGCCGGCGGGAGTGAGATGTTCCATTTTTGGCTCAAGAGGGTCCAGCCGAGCGGGTTTGTCTTGAGTGGTGGCGGTGACGTTTCCGACGATGCACCTCGAAACGCGGTCGAAGATGGCATACTGAACCTCGCTGAGCTTCGCCAAATGCCAGTCCTTGGAATCTGCCGCGGAGCCCAGAAATTGGCAGTCAGAGCGGGAGGAACGTTAACAATGGAGGAAAATCATGTCGGTGTAGCAACTAACCTAATCAGCGAATTCGATTTTGCTCCTGGTGCGTGTTTCCACGACTTTGCAATCGAAGGGACGCCTGATGGATACGTCCCAATTGCCCGAACAGTGGAAGGTCGGACCGAAGCTTTCCAGCATCTAAGCCTTCCCTGGGTGGGCTTGATGTGGCATCCGGAGAGACGGCACATTATTGACCCTAATTTATTGGAGTATCTGCGGCAAACCCTGCATGGCGAATCCCCGTGAAGGGTTTGGTGCTCGCGGCTGGCAGAGGAAGCAGATTGAAGGAGCTGACCGAAAAGAAGCACAAGTGCGAGATGCTTGTTTCTGGTCGAAAGATGGTGAGCTTGCTAGTAGAAAGTATGAATCAATCTGGTATTTCGGACATCGCTGTTTGCACCGGCTATCGTCGGGAGAGGGTAGCAC